>CEGD01000236.1_pt1 | contig 11760 bp, 10 predicted proteins | sample 306751 | NCBI WGS metagenome assembly CEGD01 (sample SAMEA2755657, study PRJEB7226) | microbial mat metagenome | biome: microbial mat; feature: hypersaline; material: grass silage | place: USA | collected 2014-02-19 | depth 0 m
TGTTGATCTGGCGGCGATTGCGGCCAACTGGCGACAGATGTCGGAGCGTATGGGCGACGGACAGGCGGCGGGCGTGGTGAAAGCCAATGCCTATGGCCTGGGGTCGGAAACCGTTGGTCGGGTGCTGGCGGCGGCGGGCTGTCAGACCTTTTTCGTGGCCACCCCAGAGGAAGGGGTGACTTTGCGCCGGGCATTGCCGCAGGCGGAAATTTATGTGCTGTCTGGCCCGATTGGCGATAGCGCCGTTGGGCTAGAGCCGTTTATTAGCCACGCCCTGCGCCCGGTGCTTAACAGCAGTGGTCAAGTCGCTCTGTGGCAGGGACATGCGCCCGCAGAGGCCGAATATGCGGTGCAAGTCGAAACCGGCATGAACCGCGTTGGATTGCCGGAAAACGAGGCGCGTGCCCTGGCAGGCCGTTTGTCGCCGACGATTCTTATGAGCCACTTGGCCTGTGCCGATACCCCGAACGAGGGGCAAAATGCCGAGCAGGCGCGTCGCTTTGCCGCCCTGCGCGCCCTGTATCCGCAGGCGCGCGGCTCGTTGGCCAATTCGTCGGGGGTTTTCCTGGGTAAAGACTGGCAATTTGACTTAGCTCGGCCCGGAATTGCCCTTTATGGGGGCAACCCGACGCCCTATCAGGCGAACCCGATGCAGCCGGTTGTTACTCTGCAGCTGAAAATCGTTCAGGTGCGCCGCGTTGACACCCCTCAGGCCGTTGGCTATGGTGCCTCTCATCGAACAGAAGGGGAAACGGTGCTGGCCACCGTTGCGGCAGGATATGCCGATGGTCTGTTGCGATCGCTAAGTGGCTCGGGATGGGGCCTGCTGGGGGGAAGTCGGGTGCCGGTAGCTGGACGTGTTTCCATGGACCTCATCACCTTTGATGTGACCGCCGCGCCGGCTGAGGCCGTGCGCGAAGGGGCTGTGATTACCCTGATCGGTAATGATGGCGATCAAATCCATACTGTTGATGATCTGGCTGACGAAGCGGGCACCATTTCTTATGAACTGCTGACCTCGCTCAGCCGTCGCGCCGCGCGGCGCTATGTGGGGGGCGCATGAGTTCTTTTCTCGCCATTATTGGCCGGGTCATTCTGGCCTTCCTCCGCCATACCGGGCGGTTGATGGAATTCGCCCTCACCGCGCTTATCAATATGGTGATGCCCCCGTATTATGGGCGGACCATCGTAAAGCAGATGATCGAAATTGGTTATTTCTCTCTGCCGGTGGTAGGGCTGACGGCGATCTTTTCCGGCATGGTGATGGCCTTGCAAAGCTATACCGGCTTTGCGCGTTTCTCTGCCGAAGGCGCGGTGGCAACGGTGGTGGTGATTTCGCTCACCCGTGAGCTGGGGCCGGTTTTGGCAGGCTTGATGGTTGCCGGGCGTGTCGGGGCGGCGATGGCGGCAGAAATCGGCACCATGCGGGTGACCGAACAAATTGACGCCCTGGTGACGCTTTCGACCAATCCGTTCAAATACTTGATCGCGCCGCGCATTTTGGCCGCGCTTTTGATGCTGCCTCTGTTGGTTTTGGTGGCCGATGTGGTTGGGGTGTTTGGGGGCTATTTGGTTGGCGTTTACAAACTGGGATTTAATCCCGCCAACTATATTCAGCGCACCTGGGAATACCTAGAGCCGCTGGATGTGATTTCTGGCCTGGTCAAAGCATCGGTGAACGGATTTATCATCTCACTGATGGGCTGTTACCATGGCTATCATTCCAAGGGCGGTGCCCAAGGGGTGGGGTCAGCGACGCGCAATGCGGTGGTTTCGGCCTCGATCCTGATTTTGACCTTTAACTATCTGATCACGGAGCTGTTCTTCGCCCAATGACCAGCCCGAACCGCAAAATTGTCCTGCGCGATGTCCATAAGGCCTTTGGCGCAAAAAAAGTTCTCGATGGGATCAGCCTGACCGTCGCTAAGGGCGAGTCGTTGGTGATCATCGGGGGATCGGGCACCGGGAAATCGGTGCTGCTGAAATGCGTATTGGGCTTGATGCAGCCTGATATGGGCTCGATCCAGGTCGATGACGAGGAATTGACCACCCTGTCAACCCGCGAACGCGAGCGGGTAATGCACAAATTTGGCATGTTGTTCCAGGGGGCGGCGCTGTTTGACAGCTTGCCGGTGTGGCAGAATGTTGCCTTTGGGTTGTTGCAGCTGGGGGCTTTGAGCCGGGCGCAGGCCAAAGAATTGGCGGTAGAAAAGCTGCGCGCCGTGGGGCTAAGCCCTGATGTTGCCGATTTGGTTCCTTCGGAACTGTCGGGCGGGATGCAAAAGCGCGTAGGCTTGGCCCGCGCCATTGCGGAAGAACCTGAAATTATCTTTTTTGACGAGCCGACCACTGGCCTTGATCCCATCATGGCCGACGTGATCAACGACTTGATCGTTGAGTGTAAAAAAGACTTAGGCGCAACCACCTTGTCGATCACGCACGATATGGCTTCGGCGCAAAAGATCGCTGACCGCATTGCCATGCTGTGGGAAGGGCGGATCATTTGGGAGGGCCCAGCGTCCGAGGTTTTTTCGTCGGGCAACCCCTACGTGGATCAATTTGTCCATGGCCGCGCCCATGGGCCGATTACCAACCCTGCTCGGTAAATTTCCCGCTCGTTTAGGAGCCTAGGCCGCCGATGGCGAAGCCGACCAGCCAGTTTATGTGCCAGTCCTGTGGTGCCAGCTATACCAAGTGGGCCGGGCGTTGCGATGCCTGTGGTGAGTGGAATTCGCTGACCGAAGAAAGCCGCGCCGAGACGCCAAAGGCCCTGGGCGGCGGTGCCAAAGGTGGGCGTAAAATCGAACTGGTTGGCCTAACCGGAACCAGCAAAGCGCCGCCGCGTATGCCCACAGGAATCAGCGAGCTTGACCGGGTGACCGGCGGCGGTTTGGTGCCGGGGTCGGCGTTGTTGGTTGGTGGTGATCCGGGGATTGGGAAATCGACACTGCTGCTGCAAGCGGCGGCAGCTTTGGCCGATACGGGTTTGCGCATCGCCTATATCTCGGGCGAAGAAGCGGTCGATCAGGTGCGGTTGCGGGCGGCGCGGCTGGGCCTGAGCGGGTCAAACGTTGGTTTGGCCTCGGCGACCAATTTACGTGACATTGTATCAACCCTGGACGATCCGCAAGGGCCGCAGGTGGTGATCATTGACTCGATCCAAACCATGGTTATGGATAGCCTCGATTCGGCGCCGGGCAGCGTGTCACAGGTGCGCGCCTGCTCGCACGAGCTGATTCGCTTGGCGAAAACGCGGGGCTTTGCGGTTTTCCTTGTCGGCCACGTCACCAAAGAAGGATCGATCGCTGGGCCACGAGTCATGGAACATATGGTCGATACAGTGCTATACTTTGAGGGTGAGCGTGGCCATCAGTTCCGAATCCTGCGTGCGGTTAAAAATCGCTTTGGCGCCACCGATGAAATCGGCGTCTTTGAGATGACGCAAGGCGGGCTTGAGGAAGTGACCAACCCATCGGCTTTGTTTTTGGCCGAGCGGCGGGGCAACGTCTCGGGATCGTGCGTTTTTGCCGGAGTCGAGGGCAGTCGCCCGGTGTTGGTGGAAATTCAGGCTCTGGTTGCAACCAGTGGCGCCGGATCGCCCCGCCGGGCGGTGGTGGGCTGGGATTCTGGACGCCTGTCGATGGTGCTTGCGGTGCTCGAGGCACGCTGCGGCCTTGCGTTGGCGGGCAATGACGTATATTTGAACGTCGCAGGCGGCTTACGGATTACCGAGCCTGCGGCAGATCTGGCCGTCGCTGCGGCGCTGATGTCTTCGGCCACCGGAATGCCGGTTCCCGCTGATTTGGCCGTGTTCGGAGAAATCGGCCTGTCTGGCGAGGTTCGCCCGGTGGCGCAGGCGGATCTAAGGTTGAAAGAGGCTGCCAAATTGGGCTTTGCCGAAGCCCTGGCGCCGCCCCGGCGCAACACGCGCAGTGGCAAGACAACGAAAAAAGATACCGTGACCCGGCAAGAGCGAGAGCCCGATGCCGCGCATGTTACAGACAGTTTAAGGATTAGGGAAATTGGGCATCTCCAGGATTTGGTCGCCCTGTTTCCCACCGATAGCCTGAGTCGGAAAGACGACGCAGCGGCGAGCGAGTAACGCTAAACGCCTCCTTTGGGAACGAACGGAACAGGTCATGGAGTCCCTTTCGATTAACGTGCTCGACATGGTGGCAGTGGCCGTGTTGATCCTGTCGGCCATCTTGGCCTTTTTCCGTGGCTTTGTTCACGAAGTGCTGTCGATTACCGCCTGGGTGGGGGCTGCTTTGGCGGCCCTTTATGGCTTGCCGTATGTGCGGCCCAAGGCCCACGAGCTGATTTCAATCCCGGTGGCTGCCGACGCAGCGGCAGCGATTGTGCTGTTTTTGGTGGTGTTGCTGATCTTGTCGATCATCACCCGCGCCATTTCTAAACAGGTTCAGGATAGCACGCTCAATTCATTAGATCGTTCGCTGGGCTTTTTGTTTGGCTTGGTGCGCGGCGCGGTGATCTTATCGTTGGCCTATGTGGTGATGTCCTGGGCTGTGCCCGACCCGCAAGGCCGCCCCGATTGGATCCGTACCGCACGCAGCACGCCGTTGATGGAAAGCGGCGGCAATGTCTTGCGCTCACTGATGCCTGAAAGCCTGGTTGCGGGCGAAGATCGTGCCCGCACCGCCGCCACCGAAGCGAAAGAGGCAACCGAACAGGCAATCGAGGCCAAGCGGACGTTCGACCGTTTAACGCAGCCGCGCCCCGATGGCGCGCCGCAAGCTCCCGCTGCAGGATCGACAGGAAATTCTGCAGCACAGACTCCAGCGGGGGGCGTTTCAATGACCTCTCCGGCGGAAAATGACCCGGCGGTTAACAAAGACGACCCCCGTTATGACGATTCCACCCGTCAGACCCTTGACCGCTTAATTCAAAGCCAGCAATAGCGCACCAATGGACCGTTGTTTCCCCCACAAACGGCGTCCCCAGCTCAGCAGGAACCGAGGCTTTTATGGTTGACTTCCCGATCCATCCGTTTGGCTTGCCTGACCATGATGATGACGACAAACCCCGCGAAGAATGTGGCGTTTTCGGCATTTTCAATGATGTCGATGCCGCCGCCCATACGGCCTTGGGCCTGCACGCCCTGCAACACCGTGGCCAAGAAGCCGCCGGAATCGTGGCCTGCGATGGCGACCAGTTCCATTCGCATCGCGGCCTGGGCCACGTCCACCGGGTTTTCAAGCGTGAAAAAGACACTGCCCGCCTGGAAGGCACGCTGGCCATCGGCCATGTGCGCTATTCGACCTCGGGCGATACGGCGTTGCGCAATGTGCAGCCGCTGTATGCCGACTTGGCTTTTGGCGGCTTGGCGATTGCCCATAACGGCAACCTGACCAACGCTGTCACCCTGCGTCACAAACTGGTGGAAATGGGCTGCATTTTCCAATCGACCAGCGATACCGAAGTCATCATTCAGCTGATCGCCCGTTCCAAAAAGGAAACGGTTGAAGAACGTCTGATTGATGCCCTGTCGCAGGTCGAAGGCGCCTTTTCGCTGGTGTTCATGACCGCCGATACGGTGATTGGTGTGCGTGATCCGATGGGCTACCGGCCTTTGGTTTTGGGCAAGTTGGGCAAGTCGACGCTGCTGGCGTCGGAAACCTGCGCCCTGGATATTCTGTCGGCTGAATACGAACGCGACATTGAGCCCGGTGAAATGGTGGTCATTGATCGCCGAGGCACCCGTTCGCTCAGCCCGTTTACCAAGCAAAATCGCCGCTTCTGCGTCTTTGAATATATCTATTTCGCTCGCCCCGATTCCTATTGCGAGGGCGAGTCGGTTTATGAAGTGCGTAAGCAGATCGGTGCCGAGCTGGCCCGTGAAGCCCCGGTCGAAGCCGATGTGGTGGTGCCAGTGCCTGACTCGGGGATTCCGGCGGCCTTGGGCTATGCCCAGGCCTCGAAGGTGCCCTTTGAATTGGGCATTATCCGTAACCACTATGTCGGGCGGACCTTTATTCAGCCGACCCAGCAAACCCGCGACATTGGCGTGCGCCGCAAGCATAACGCCAACAAAAAGTACCTTGAGGGGAAGCGCGTGGTGCTGGTCGATGACTCGATCGTGCGCGGCACTACCTCGATCAAGATCGTGGAAATGGTGCGTCAGGCTGGTGCTGCAGAAGTGCATTTGCGCATTTCCTCGCCGCCGACCGCGTGGCCTTGCTACTTTGGCATTGATACTCCTGAACGCGACAAGCTGCTTGCCGCTCGCTTTGATCTAGAAGGGATGGCCAGGGTTCTGGGCGTGGATAGCTTGGCCTTTATTTCGGTCGATGGTCTGTATCGGGCCGCTGGTCGCGAGGGGCGGAATGCTGAAAATCCCGGCTTCTGTGATGCCTGCTTTACCGGCGACTATGCCGCTAAGTTGACCGATGCCACCAATCCCCATCAGACGCGGGTTATTTCGCGCCTGAACGAACGCAAAAAGGCGAACTGATGACGGGCCGTCTGCAAGGGCGTATTGCCCTAGTAACCGGGGCGTCGCGGGGCATTGGCCGGGCGATTGCCAAGCGTTTCTGTCAAGAAGGAGCCACCGTGGTTGCGGTGGCTCGTACCCAAGGTGCGTTAGAGGAACTTGATGATGAGGTCCGCACCGATGGGCGCGGCACCCTGGTTCTGGTCCCCGAAGATCTGCGCAATGCCGATAAAATCGACTTGGTTGCCGCCGCGTTGTACGAGCGCTTTGGCAAGCTTGATATTTTGGTCGGCAACGCGGGAACCCTGGGCACCCTAGGGCCAATGAGTCACCTGAAGCCCAAGCATTGGGATGACGTGCTCAACACCAACCTAACCGTCAACTGGCAGCTGATCCGCTATATGGAACCGCTGTTGCGCCAGTCAGATGCCGGGCGGGCGGTGTTTATCACCTCCTCGGTCGGGCAAGTGCCGCGCGCCTATTGGAGCGCCTATGCCGTTTCCAAGGCCGGCCTGGAAATGATGGTGCGCACCTGGGCCGAAGAACTGGGAACCAGCGAAATCCGCGCCAACCTTTATGATCCCGGCGGCACCCGGACCCGGATGCGCGCCAGCGCCTTCCCCGGCGAAGATCCCGAAACCGTGCCCCCGCCCGAAGCCCACGGCGATGCTATCCTTGATTTAGTCACCGCCGAGTGCCAACACCAAGGCCAACGCATCGCCTTTAAAGACCTCTAACCCCTCAAGAGCCTTTTCAAAAAGGTCGTTGTGGAGTGGGGGGGAAGGGTGTTGCCCTTACGGGCAATGTCTTGGCAGACGGCTTTTCTTGGGGCCTAAGGCCCCAAGAAAAGCTGTCCGCAGGACCTGCCCGTAAGGGCAACACCCTTTCCCCCCCCAATCCCAAAATGATCTTTTTTTGAGGATAGCTTTTGTAGGGGGTTGCTTTTTTTGTGAGTCGATCCTTTTTGTAGATCTACTTTCCCCGTGTTCATAGGGTACACCTGTTCGCAATGACTGCTGATACTGCTGCTCCTCCCCTGTCTGCCGTTCCGTCTTTGGGGTCTGATGCCCCTGAGGGCGAGGCTTTGCCGCGCAAAAAGCTGTTCATCCGCACTCATGGTTGCCAGATGAACGTTTATGATTCGACGCGGATGGCCGATGTTTTGGCGCCGATTGGTTACCAGTCGGTTGATCAGCCCGAAGGGGCTGACATGGTGATGATTAACACCTGTCATATTCGGGAACGGGCGGAGTCCAAGGTGTTTTCGGACCTGGGGCGTTTGCGGGTTCTTAAAGAAGAGCGCCGTGCCCAAGGGAAGGACATGATTTTGGCGGTTGCGGGCTGCGTTGCCCAGGCCGAGGGCGAGTTCATTTTGCAGCGCGCCCCTTACGTTGATATTGTTTTGGGGCCTCAGGCCTATCACAAGCTGCCTGAAATGGTGGCGCGTGCGGAACGTGCGGCGCAAAGCAACAGCCCGGGGCGGGGGATTTTGAACACCGAATTTCCGCCCGAGCCCAAGTTTGATTTCCTGCCTGCCCCCAGGGCGCATGGGCCGACGGCCTTTTTGTCGGTACAAGAAGGCTGTGACAAGTTTTGCACGTTCTGCGTTGTGCCTTATACGCGCGGCGCTGAATATTCCCGCCCGGTGGAGCAGATCCTGACCGAAGCGCGTGGTTTGGTGGCGCAAGGGGTGCGGGAACTGACGCTGTTGGGGCAGAACGTGAATGCCTATCACGGCACCAGCGCTAGCGGTGAAGAAGTCGGCCTTGGCGCGCTCTGCCATTTGTTGGCCGAGATCGAGGGCCTAGAGCAGATTCGCTATACCACCTCGCACCCGCGCGATTTGGACGATGCCTTGATTGACGCCCATGCGCAGATTCCGGCGATGATGCCGTTTTTGCATTTGCCGGTGCAGTCGGGATCTGATCGCATTTTGCGGGCGATGAATCGCGGCCATACGGCGGCGGAATACGTTGCAAAGGTTGAGCGCCTGAAACAGGCCAGACCTGACCTTGCTTTGTCGTCGGATTTCATCGTTGGCTTTCCCGGCGAAAGCGAAGACGATTTCCAGGCCACTTTGGATTTGGTGCGCACGGTTGGTTTTGTTCAGGCTTATTCGTTTAAGTATAGCCCGCGTCCGGGGACACCGGCGGCGACCATGGGCGCGCAAGTCCCCGAGCCGGTGAAGGGCGAGCGTTTGGCCCGCCTGCAAGCCCTGCTGATGGAACAACAGACGGCTTTTAATCAAAGCTGCGTTGGTCAGGAAATGTGGGTTCTGCTGGACCGCCCCGGGCAAAAAGACGGGCAAAAGGTGGGGCGCAGCCCCTATATGCAGCCAGTCCATGCGTTTATCCCTGAGGGTGTTGCCCTTGATCGTATGGTGCGACTTAAAATCACCAGTGCCACCGCCAGCAGCCTGACCGGCGAACTGGTGTCCAACGCCTGAGTTCTCCCAGCTGCTGGGAGGGGAAAAAGGAAGTACAGCCCCGCATGCGCATGACCCTTACCCTGGCCGATAATGCTTTGGTTCCCATGGTCTTCGGCCCCCATGATGCCAACCTGAGCCGTCTGGAAAATACCCTTGGGGTTAGCCTGACATCATTGGGCAATGCGGTGACCATCGACGGTGGTGAGCAGGCAATGATCTCTGCCCGCGTGGTGCTGGAAGACCTTTACGAAAAGGCGCGCCAGGGCACCACGATTGACCAAGCCGAGGTTGATGCGTCGGTACGCATGTTGCCCCGCGACCCGGCGACGGCGGTGGGAATGGAGGGGATCGAAGATCTGACCATTCGCACCCGGAAACGCCATATCGTGCCGCGCACCCCGACACAGGCGACTTATATTCGGGCGATGATGACCTCGGAATTGGTGTTTGGCTTGGGGCCTGCCGGGACCGGCAAGACCTATTTGGCCGTTGCCATGGCGGTTAGCATGAAAATGCGCGGCCTGGTTGATCGCATTATCCTGTCGCGCCCCGCCGTCGAGGCGGGGGAGCGGTTGGGCTTTTTGCCCGGTGATATGCGCGAAAAGGTTGATCCCTATCTGCGGCCTTTGTATGACGCCCTGCATGACACCTTGCCCGGTGATACGGTGCTCAAGGCGATGGAAAACCAGGAAATCGAAGTCGCGCCCTTGGCCTTTATGCGTGGGCGTACCCTGTCACGGGCGTTCGTGATTTTGGACGAGGCGCAAAATACCACGCCGATGCAGATGAAAATGTTCCTCACCCGCCTGGGTGAAGACTCGCGCATGGTGATCACTGGCGATCTTAGCCAAGTCGATTTGCCCACTGGGGCAAAGTCGGGGTTGCGCGATGCCCATGATATTTTGTTTGGCACGCCGGGTTTGTCGTTTGTGTCTTTTACCAAGGCTGATGTTTTGCGCCATGATTTGGTCAGCCGCATTGTTGCGGCTTACGAGGCTAAAGAAAGCGCCGCCCCTGCCATGGTAAAGGCATAACGGATGCACCATCCGCTGTCTGATTTTGCTCTGCAAATCCCCGAGCCCCGCTGGTTGGACGGCCTAGACCAAGCCAGCCTAGAGGCTTTGTGCATCGCCGCCATTGATGCCGCTATCACCGGGGCCGAGGAAGACGATGTTCCCCTGGAACTGTCGTTGGTGCTGACCAACGATGCTCAGGTGCAGCAGCTTAACCGCGATTACCGGCAGAAAGATGCACCGACAAACGTGCTCTCGTTTGCTGCCCGTGATGGTGGTTTGCTGTTGCCTGACAGCATGCCCGACGACCAGCCAGAACCGATTGGCGATATTCTAATCGCTTACGAGACCACCGCCCGCGAAGCTGTGCAGGCGGAAACGACGCTGAATGACCATCTTTGTCACTTGATCATCCATGGCGTTTTGCATCTTCTAGGGTATGATCACCAAGAGCTTCCCGACGCAGAAGACATGGAAGCGCTAGAGGTGGAAATTCTCGCGGGCTTAGGGATCGCTGATCCTTATGCCGATGGTATTCTTTCGCTTGGTTAACGCCGGTAGTGCGGCAGTGGATGAGAAATGAACGACGAGCCTTCGAGTAGGCGGCCCCGCAATGATAGCGGGGCCGAGGATACACCAGGGGCCCTGATCACCCTCCTGCGGCGTTTGCTGCCAGGTGGGCGGCGTAGTGACGATCCGGTCAGGGATGCCATTGAAGAGTTGATGGAGGATGACGACGATAACGCCTCCATGAACACCCACGAACGGCTGCTGTTGGGGAATATTCTCCATCTGCGTGACGTTACCGCCTATGACGTGATGATCCCGCGGGCTGATATCATCGCCGTCGAGGTCGAAACTCCCCTCTCTGAAGTGGTTGATCTGGTCGCCCAATGTGGCCATTCGCGCTTGCCAATTTTTCGCGAAACCCTTGATGACGTTTTGGGGATGATCCACATCAAAGACGTTTTGCCCATCGTTTCCAAGGGGCGCACGGTGTCGCTGCGGCATTTGTCACGGCGGGTCTTGTTTGTCAGTCCAGCGATCCGGGTGTTGGATTTGTTGCTGGAAATGCGCTTAAAGCGCACCCACATGGCGCTGGTGGTTGACGAATACGGCGGCATTGATGGCCTGGTGACCATCGAAGATTTAATCGAACAAATTGTTGGCGAAATCGAAGACGAGCACGAAACCGACAGTGAACCAGAAATGGTGATGACGGCTGAAAGCACCCTGTCTGCCGATGCGCGGGTGGCCCTCGAAGATTTCGAAGACCGTTTTGGCAGCCTCTTTTCCGACGAAGAAAAAGAAGATACCGACACCCTGGGTGGCTTGCTGTTTCGCATGATTGGCCGGGTGCCGGTGCGCGGCGAGCTGATTACCCATCCGTCAGGGCTAGAGTTCGAAGTGGTGGATGCCGACCCCCGTCGGATTCGTCGCTTGCGCTTGCGCAATTTACCCAGCCCGTTGAATGGTGATGATGCCTATAGTCCTGATGTCCAGGAGCAGCAGGCGCTTTCCGACCATACGTAATCGGGAAAAACGCCTGTTGGACCGGCACAGCGGCAGCTTTTTAACGGCTTGTGGTTGGTTCGGTTGCTCTATAAAAGTTCTTCCCTTCTATAGCCATAAAGGCTCCTTGCATGAGCACGCCCGACGTTCTTTCGCCGCCGCGCAGCGGCTTGTTTAGTTTGCTGGGTCGTCTGGCAGTGTGGTTTGGCAGCCTAGGTCCGTGGCGGCGGTGGGTCGTGGCGGTGATCGTTGGGGCGGTGACGCCGCTGGCCTTGCCGCCGTATCATTCAACCCTGCTGCTGGCGATCACTTTACCGGTGTTGCTGTGGCTGTTGGATGGGGCTAAGGGGTGGCGC
>CEGD01000062.1_pt1 | contig 11712 bp, 9 predicted proteins | sample 306751 | NCBI WGS metagenome assembly CEGD01 (sample SAMEA2755657, study PRJEB7226) | microbial mat metagenome | biome: microbial mat; feature: hypersaline; material: grass silage | place: USA | collected 2014-02-19 | depth 0 m
TTGGGGCCCTCGGCCCCAAGAAAAGCCGTCCGCTAGGACATCCCCACAGGGGAAAAACACTCCGCTCCCCCATAGTCATCCCAAGGCGGCGTTGTCCCGCAGGCGTTGACCATGTAGTCGACGAAGACGCGCACTTTTGCCGGGGTAAAGCGGGCATGGGGCCATAGCAGGCTGACTTGCCCCCCCAAGCCTTCCCAATCGGGGCAAATACGGACGAGGCGACCGTGGCGCAGGTCTTCGCTGACAAAAAAGGTTGGTAGAATCGCCACCCCTACCCCTTGCAAGGCGGCTTGTCGTAAGATATCGCCGTTGTTGGCGCGCAGACGGCTATCGCCCAAACGCACTGTTAGGCGCTCGCCGGTTATGGATTTCAGCCGCCATTCCAGGCCATAGGGTTGGTTGCTATAGACCAAGCAGGGATGTTCTTTTAGCGCCATTGGGTGGTCGGGCAGCCCGTGGCTATCGACATAGCCTTGACTGGCCACCAGCACGGCGCGGGATGGGCATAGGCGCCGTACCATCATGCTCGAATCCGCTGGGTCAGTGACCCGCAGGGCGACATCAAAGCCATCTTCGACCAAATCCACCAGCCGATCATCAAGCCGCAGGTCAACCTCAACCCCCGGATTTTGCTGCATGAATTCGGGCAGTAAGGGTCCCAGATGGCGAATACCAAAGCTCAGCGGTGCACTCACCCGCAAAACACCACGCGGCGAGGATGACAGTTGTGACACCTCGGCCTCGGCCTCTATTGCATCGGCGACGATGCGGTTCGCCCGCTCGTAATAGACTGCACCGGCATCGGTCAGTGACAGGCGGCGGGTGGTGCGATTGAGCAACCGCGCCCCCAAGCGGTCTTCGAGCGAGGCAACATGCTTAGATACTGCCGACTTGCTCATCCCCAAATGCCGTGCTGCACCGGAAAAGCTGCCTTCGCTGACCACAGTGGTAAAAATTTCCAACGCTGTTAGGCGGTCCATGCGGCGGGTTCCTGGTGATTGTATCGCTGAGGGCGACAATAGGGGGACGATAGCGCATTTGCCTATGAATAAACCCAAATCCCGAGCAGGGGCGAAGCAATTACTACGATGTATGTACGGGCTGCTTCAACACCATCGTCTCTAGCCACCGGCGCAGTTCGTTGTGGCGCATAGCGTCTTTGGTAATGTCGTCATCAATGGCCAAACTGAGCCGTAAATCCCGCCGTTCGCTCATTTGGCATTCCAGGCAGCGCCGGGCATAGGCGGCAACGTGACCGGCATCAGCAAACCAACGCTCGGCGATTAAGGTTTTGGCGTGGCGTTGACAAAACAAAGCGATTTCGCGCAGGTCGCTTTCGGGTTGGTACTGGGTGCCCCAAAAAGATCCCTCGCGCCAAAAAATTTCACAGGCCTGCACGGTGTTATGCGCCCCCAAGGCCAACACTTGTGCATCGCTGGGAAGGCTTTCAATGCTATCGGGGTGCAGACTGGGGGCCATAAAGGCTGATCGTCGCCCCCGCATCATCGGGTGAGTGACGCCCGATTGGGTCAGGGCCAGAGAGCGGGCAAAAGGAAAGCTGTCGCGGTGGGGATCAACGATCACTTCGCCGCCGCTGCATAACACCGCCACATGCAGCCCCCAAGCGCTGCCAAACTGCGGCAGGCGGCGGGAAAAGAAGCTTTCCATACATAGCAACGCCCGGTCTAACAGCTTTGACGGCGCGGCGCAGACGCTTGCGGTTCCGCTGTCTGCCGTCCAGATCACCCCATTCCATGGGGCTTGTCGCTTGGCCTCTATCGCCGCTTCGTCGGCAGTGGCTAAGCCCAAAACCGCGATTTCGGCCCCCGGCACTAAGCTATCGATCAGATCATAAAAAAGGGCGCCAACGCCAAAGGCGTCCGCACCCTGCTGTGGGGATCCATCAATGATCAAAATTCGCGGCACCGCCGCTGTTGGCAAAGACGTGGAGGGCATGGCCATGGTCCCCAAAATCTCGCAAAAACCAAACCCCGAGCAAAGACGATCCTTGCTCGGGATTGGGTTCTGCACGGCACAGACAGCACATTACCGGGCCTTGGTTCCGGCACTGCCTTTTATCTTTGCGCTTTTTTCGTTCCTTTGCGATCGGAAAAAGCGCCTTAACATCGTGTTTCGTGAGTAAATGCGTCGTCGCAGGAGCTATGCCCCTGCTCGGGATTTACGTCTCTTGATTCGTAAATNNGCCCCTGCTCGGGATTTACTCTAGTAACGGTAATGGTCGGGCTTGAACGGGCCTTCGACCGGGACGCCGATGTAATCGGCCTGTTCTTTGCTCAGCGTGGTCAGCTTAACGCCAAGTTTGGCCAAGTGCAGGATGGCGACTTTTTCGTCCAGGTGCTTGGGCAGAACATAAACCTGACGATCATAGGCCGAGGCATTGTTCCACAGTTCAATCTGCGCCAACACCTGATTGGTGAAGGATGCCGACATCACAAAGCTGGGGTGGCCAGTGGCGCAGCCCAGGTTGACCAAACGGCCTTCGGCCAGGACGATCAGGCGCTTGCCGTCGGGGAATTCGACTTCGTCAACCTGCGGTTTGACGTTGTGCCACGTGTAGTTGCGCAGGGCACCGATCTGAATTTCACTGTCAAAGTGACCGATGTTGCAAACGATGGCCCGGTCTTTCATCTGCCGCATGTGGTCAAGGGTGATGATGTCGATGTTGCCGGTGGTGGTGACAAAAATGTCGCCCTGGGCAGCGGCACCGTCCATGGTGACGACTTCATAGCCTTCCATGGCGGCTTGCAAGGCGCAGATGGGGTCAATTTCGGTGATCAGGACGCGGGCGCCCTGGCCACGCAGCGACGCTGCCGAGCCCTTACCCACATCGCCGTAACCGGCAACCACGGCGACCTTACCGGCCAGCATGACGTCGGTGGCGCGTTTGATGCCGTCGACCAGCGATTCGCGGCAGCCATAGAGGTTGTCGAATTTGGATTTGGTGACGCTGTCGTTGACGTTGATGGCGGGAACCTTGAGGGTGCCCTTTTTGGCCATTTCGTACAGACGATGAACGCCGGTGGTGGTTTCTTCGGAAATGCCCTTAATGTCGTCGAGCAATTCGGGGTACTTGTCGTGCAGGATCTGGGTCAGATCGCCGCCATCGTCGAGCACCATGTTCGGGCGCCAGCCGTTGGGGCCGGTGATGGTCTGTTCGATGCACCACCAAAATTCTTCTTCGTTCAAGCCCTTCCAGGCGAACACCGGGATTTCAGCGGCGGCCATGGCGGCAGCGGCTTGGTCCTGGGTGGAGAAAATGTTGCAAGACGACCAACGCACTTCGGCGCCCAGGGCAACCAAGGTTTCCATCAGCACGGCAGTCTGAATGGTCATATGCAGGCAGCCAGCAATACGGGCGCCCTTCAGCGGCTGAGCAGCACCGTATTCTTCGCGCAGCGCCATCAGGCCGGGCATTTCGGTTTCGGCGATGGCAACTTCCTTGCGACCCCAGTCGGCAAGGCTCATGTCTTTGACTTTATAATCGGTGAAGCTCATGGAAACTCTCCGCTGAGGGGGGAATGAGATGATCTGTTAGGGCGGGTTTTAACAGACTTCCCCCCGTTCAGCAAGGCGATATGGCGAAAAGCAGATATAAATATATCGTTATGTCAGTTTTCCGTGCTGGGCAAAGCGTCATTGAAAGAGCAAGGATCAAACCTTGACCCCAGCGCGCAGGCGACGAATGCGCAGGGGCTCGCTGCGGCCTTTGACATGCACTTCTTCGACGGTGTCAAAGCCTTGCGGGTGGCCCGCGCGGGCCAGGGTGCGGGTGTCGGTGACCAGTTCGCCGCTATTAGCCTCGGTACACAGGCGGGCGGCGACGTTGACTGCATCGCCAATGACGGTGAAATCCTGGCGTTCGGGCGGGCCAATGGTGCCTGAAATGACAAAGCCATCATGCAGGCCGATGCCCAACTGGCGCGGCCAATCGGTTTGGGTCTCGATTTCATCGAGAATATCGCGGGCACAGGCGACGGCGCGAACGGCGCGGTCGGGGCCTTCAAAGATCGCCAGTACCGCATCGCCGATCATCTTGTCCACATCCCCGCCATAGCGATGAATGGTGTGCACTTGCAGGGTCATGACTTCGTTGAGGAAGTGCACCACGTCTTGCGGAGGATTTGCCTCGGCATAGCTGGTGAAGCTGCGGATGTCGGAATAAAACAGCGTCAGATCCAGAACCCGCGAATCCAGGCCGTCGCCTTCGGCGCGCCGTGCGGCGCCCAGAGCCTGTGACGATACCAACCGTTCCAGGCGTTGGCTTAACGTACGGACCGCATCGGCGCGGCGGTCGATATCATTTTGTGCCCGGCCAACCGTACGCCACAAAACCAGGGTGAGCCCCCCCATCACCGCTAAGGGCAGCAGCAATTGCGGTATCACGTTGGCGACCAACAGGCTGTTGAGGAACTCGGCGGGTTCATAGAGCTCGAACACTTCGCCGATATCGCCGTTGGTGTCAGGCAGCCAAACATAAATTTCGTACAGGCGTTCATCACCCGTGTCTTTTAGCTCGATCTGCGGTTCGCCCGTGCGCAGCAGCTCAAGGAGCGGCTTAGCCAAGTCGACTCCCCCGGCCTCAACCCCTTGAGTGGTGAACAGCAAGCGCGCTTGGCTATCATAGATCTTGAGCTTTGCGAGGCGGGCATCGACCAAAGTTCCCTCGATGGCGCGGCGAAAGGGGTCGTCTTCGCTCAGGATCGGGACTTCTTCGCGCGGCTTGATGGACAGTAAGGCTTGCCAGCTTTCGGGGTGAGTGCGTTCCATGGCGCGTGCAATGGCGGCGGCGCGCATTTGCGCTTGCTCCAGATAGACGCTTTCGATCAATGACGAGCCGTGATAGAGGCTCATCACCACGGATGCCACCACCAACACCGCGAGCAGCGGCAAGATATGACGCTGAAAACGCTGGCGCAGCGGAAACGGTGCGTCAGTATCAGCAAAGTTTTCCTTCGGCTGTTGCTGGTCCATGCCGTAGACTGTCCCCTCTCCCTCGGCGCGCTTTAAGACGCCGATCCTGACCCAAAAGATGGCCTTTTTTGGCCTCGGCTCACAGTGACTGTGCGACCATGAAGCCCTTAACAAAAAAAGAAATCGTCGCCTTTTACGGCACCTTAGCCAATGCGATGCCCGAACCAAAGGGCGAGCTGGACTATGTAAACCCCTATACCTTGTTGGTTGCTGTGGTTTTGTCCGCACAGGCGACCGATAAGGGGGTTAACAAGGCTACGGGACCGCTGTTTGCCGTCGCCGACACCCCGGAAAAGATGGTGACCCTGGGCGTAGAGCGTGTTCGTGACTACATCAAAACGATCGGTTTATTCAACACCAAGGCGAAAAATGTCATCGCCTTGTCAGAGGATTTGATCAGCCGTCATAACAGTGTTGTCCCCGCTGACCGCGCTGCCCTAGAAGAGTTGCCAGGGGTTGGGCGCAAGACGGCAAATGTGGTGCTCAATATCGCCTTTGGTATCCCCACCATCGCCGTTGATACGCATATTTTCCGCATTGGCAACCGGACCGGCCTTGCCATCGGCAAAACCGTGCGCGCCGTTGAGGATCGGTTAGAAAAGATTACCCCCAAAGAATTTGGCCTACATGCCCATCATTGGCTGATTCTTCATGGCCGTTATGTCTGCAAGGCACGCAAACCCGACTGCCCCGCCTGCAGTGTGTCCCCATGGTGCCACTACCCCGATAAGACTGTAGTTTAGGAATTTTAGGGGTTTTCCCTGAACATAAGCTGACGATGTCGGAGCAAAGGATTGTTATTTCCAGCGGCGGTGGACCCACAGCCATTGTTCGGGGGCTTCTTCGACCCAGCGGGCGATCACGGCGTTGACCTGTTCCATTAACGTTGCCACGTCTTGTTCGCGGTTGCCGGTCTGGGGCAAGGGCAGGGGGGCTTCGGTGATGATGCGAAAGTGGGCACCGTTTTGGCGAACGGCGTGAATGGGGATCACCGGCAGGGAAAACTTCAGCGCAAAGCTGGCCAGAGCGGGGGCGGTCATCGCCGGGTGCCCCATAAAGGGGGTTTCAATGCCATCGTTCATTTTCTGATCGACCAGCATCGCCAGATGTTCCCCCTGTTTGAGCAGGGCGACCGATCGCTTGGCCCCCTGGCGTCCCTTAGGCAGGGGTTCGCCGCCGCAGCCCTGACGCAGGCGTAAGAACAGGCTTTCCATCAGCGGGTTGTTGGGCGCGCGGAAAAAGGGGTGCGAGACTAAGCCGACGTTTTGCTGTGCCGTCCAGGGAACGATCTCCCAGTTGGCGAAATGGGCGGAAAAGAAAATACCGCCGATGCCATCATCACGGGCGTCTTGCAGACGGTCGAGGCCGATGACATGCGTGCGGCCACTGGCTGGGTCGCTGAGGGTGGCCAAGTGCGGCAGTTCACCAAAGGTCCGCCCCAGGTTATCCCACATGCGGCGCAAAATGACGGCCACCTCGGCCTCGGTCTTGTGCGGAAAGATCTTTTCCAGGTTGCGGCGGGCGATCTTGTGGGCGCGCAGGCGCGGCCCGATGGCGCGCAGCAGGGCGCTGCCCAGGGCCGAGGCATGATCGACGGATAGGGTGCCAAACAGGCCAAAGACCGCCCGAGCGGCGGCGTATTCGATCCGCCAGCGCAGGCGCTTGGCAAAGGGAACGCAAGACGACATGACGATTATCCCGCCGCAGAAGGGGAAGGCAAAGACGGATAGAGGGCACCAATCACCGGCGCTAGTAAGGCGGCCACCAAGGACGGATCGCGCCAGTGCGCTGTAACCTCGAGCACATCAACCTGTTGCCTTTGGTCGGGGTTCAGGCGCACCGCATCTTTGGCCGTGGTGACGGGGACCGCGCCCAGGGCAAAGGCTTCGTCTAAAATGGGTTGAATATCCGACGCATCATAGGGGTGATGGTCGGCAAAGGGATGGGAGGCCACCACCTGCGCCCCGGCCATCCGCAAGGTCGAAAAAAATTTCGCCGGGCGGCCAATGCCCGCAAACGCCACCACCTTGCGCCCCGCAAAGGCGCGGGCCTGGGCTGCGGGGGTGAGGTCGGCGAACAGGGTTGGGATGATCGGTGGAATGCGGCGGCTGATGCCCGTTGTATCGTCGCCCATGATCACCACCGCCCCGCGTGCAGGCTGACCCGCCTGCAACGGTGCGAGTCGCGCTAGGGCGCGTTTGAGCGGTTCACGCAGCGGGCCGCCAGGCATCACGCGGCCATTGCCTAGCCCGCTGGCACCGTCGATGACGACAAAGGTAAAGTCTTTGTGCAGCGATGGGTTTTGAAAGCCATCATCCATTACCAACAGCCGCGCTCCGGCAGCGACGGCGGCAGTGGCTCCGGCGGCGCGATCACGGGCGATCCAGGTCGGCGCAGCTTGTGCTAGTAAAAGGGCTTCGTCGCCAACGGCGTGGAAATCGTGGCGGAGGGGATCAACGCGTAACGGGCCGGGTTCACTGCCACCATAGCCGCGCAACAAAGCCTGCGCCCCGGGCAGGCGGCGCAGCAAATCCAGGGCCAGGGGGGTCTTGCCCGCGCCACCCGCGACCACATTGCCAACGCAAATCACCGGCACGGCTGCTTTGTGCGCTGTCCCCCGTGCCAAACGCCAGGCGCCAGCGGCGCTATAGAGGGCGGAAAGGGGTTCAAGCAGGCGTGGAATCGGCCCGTCGACTTGCCAGAAATCAGGAGCCTTCATTGGGTATCGGTTGCCTTTGATATGGTGTTTGCCGCCACCGCTGCAGGGTGGGCGGCAAATAGTGGTGCGAGGGCGTCACTGATGCGGTCTAAAACCGCCGATTCGGCCTGCGCCAGCTCTCCGCCTGCTGTGACCATGGCGGCGCGGGCTTGGCTGTCGCGTAGCAGCCAGCCAATGGTTTCGGCCAATTCTTCGCCGCTGGCCAATTGTCGCGCCGCCCCATGGCGGGTCATCATGTCGGCTAGGTGGCTAAAATTATCCATCGACGGCCCAAACACCACCGAAGCCCCCAGGCGCGCGGGTTCTAGGGGGTTTTGACCGCCGCCCGGATGCCCCAAACCCGGCAAGGATTTGCCGATGAAAACCACTGGGCAGAGGCGGTAAAACAGCCCCAACTCGCCCAGGGTATCGGCGACATAGATTGTTGTTGAGGGAACAGGCAGGCTGCCTGCCGAGCGTAAGGCGATATCGGCCCCGGCGGAGGCGAGTTCTTCGGCAATAGCCGCCCCACGCTGGGGGTGGCGGGGAACAACGATGGTCAAAAGATCGGGGATTTGTGCGCTGAGCTGTTGATGGGCCTGCCATGCCGCCGACTCTTCGCCGGGGTGGGTGGAGGCGGCCAACCAGCAAGGCCGCTCGCCGACCGCCTGGGTGACGATGGCAAAGGCATCATCATCGACCGGCAAAGGCGGGGCGGCGGATTTCAGATTTCCCACACAGCGCGCGGCATGGGCTCCTAACAGGCTGAGGCGGGCGGCGTCGTCATCGGTTTGCCCCAGGGTGACGCTAAAGGCTCCCAACATTTGGCCGATAAAGCGCGGAAAGCGCCGCCACGAGCGCAAGGATTTATCGGAAACCCGTCCGTTGATCAGCGCCATGGGAATCTTGCGGCGGGCGGTTTCGCCCAAGAGGTTGGGCCAAAATTCGCTTTCCAGCCAGATGGCGGCATCGGGGTGCCAATGGTCTAAAAAGCGGCGCACCCAGGGCAGGCGATCAACCGGGACAAATTGATGAAAGGCCCCTTGAGGCAGGCGCTGGGCCAAAAGTTCCGCCGATGTCACCGTTCCCGATGTCATCAGCACCTGCCAGTCGGGGTGATCAATCAGCAAGCGTTCAATCAGCGGCAGCACCGAGAGGCTTTCGCCGACGCTGGCGCCGTGAATCCACAGTAACCGCCCCTTGGGACGCGGGCGCGATGCCTCGCCCAGGCGTTCGGTAAAACGCTCGGGGTGTTCTTTGCCGCGTTGGCGGCGGCGGTTCAGATAATGGCTGATTAAGGGGCCGCCCACTGTGGTGCCCCAGCTATACAGGCAGCCAATCATGGCGCGGTTTCATCCGTTGATGAGGGGGATTTCTTGCTGCGCTCAGCCGGAGGTCCCGGGGGGGCGGGTTCGGTCGGGGTGTGGCCCATACGTCGTTCCACGTCTTGGGCCAGGGCGATCATCGCCGCTTCGACCTCTAGACGTTTGCTTTCCAGGCCCTGCGCATCGGTTGTCTTGTCCACGGTGATCGGATCGCCCCAGCGGATAAGTCCCTTACTGAAAGGATAGGCTACCTGAAAGCGATCCCAACTGCCCAGTACTTTCCGCCCGCGTGTGGAAAAGGCGCAAGGGATCACTGGCACCCCAGCCATGCGGGCAATTGACACCACGCCAGGGGTGGCGCGCATACGCGGACCGCGTGGGCCGTCGGGGGTAATCCCGACGTATTCGCCGTTTTTCAAGGCTTTGAGCATCTGCCGCAAAGCCGCCGAGCCGCCGCGTGTCGAGCTGCCCGCTGCCGTGCCGAGGCCAAAATGGCCAATCACGCGGGCGATGATCTGCCCGTCGCGGTGCTGGGAAATCAGCATATGCATCGGTCTGGCCAGATTCCAGCATTTGGGCATCATCAACAAATGGCCATGCCAGAATGCTAAAATAAAGGGCTTACCTTCCGCCCACATTTGCCGGGGCAGGGCGTCGTTTTCAATTGTCCAGCGGCCCGTAGACCACACCAGGCGGATATACTGCGCCCCCAGCCAACAGGCGGCATCGCGGACGGCTTGGGATTTTAAAATGCGTTTGAGCAGGCCCATTAGGCAGGCTCCGCCGAAGATGCTTGGCTGCTGCTGTCATTGGCCGGGGCTGACAGGGCAGCCTCGGCGGCAAATTGCAGCGAATAAAGCCGCGCATAGGCTCCACCCAAGGCCAACAGTTCGCCGTGGGTACCGCTTTCGACCACCCGACCGCCATCAACGACATGGATCAAATCGGCACCAACCACCGTTGACAGGCGGTGAGCGATGACCAAAGTGGTGCGCCCGCACATCAGCGTTTCTAGGGCTGATTGGACCTGACGCTCGCTTTCGGTATCGAGCGCGCTGGTGGCTTCGTCGAGCAACAAGATCGGAGCGTTTTTCAGCATCGCCCGCGCAATGGCCAAACGCTGACGCTGACCGCCAGAAAGTTTCAGCCCGCGCTGGCCAACCAGGGTGTCATAGCCCTGAGGCAGGGCGCGAATAAAGCCATCTGCGGCGGCCATGCGGGCGGCTTCTTCGATATCATCTTGGCTGGCGTCGGGGCGGCCAAAGCCGATGTTGGCGCGCACGGTGTCATCAAACAAGGTGACTTCTTGGCTGACCAGGGCAATCGCTTGGCGTAACGACGTTAAGGTAACGTCACAGACATCCTGACCATCAATGACCACCCGGCCTGAAGTCGCGTCATAAAAGCGCGGGATCAGGTTCATGATCGTTGACTTGCCCGCCCCTGAGGGGCCAACCAAAGCCACCGTCTTTCCAGGTGGGATATAAAGATTAAGCTCTTTCAGTGCCGTGGTATCGTCGTCATAGGCAAAGGAAACATTTTCAAAGGACACCGCGCCGCCGGTGGCGGTGAGCGTTTTGGCCTCGGCGGCCTCGACGATGGCGGATTTGGTGTCCATCAGGCCAAACAGGCGCTCGGCACCGGCAAGACCTTCTTGTAGCGAAGCGTTGAGCTTGGCCAAATTCTTCATCGGCTGATAGGCCATCATCAGGGCGGTGATAAAGCTGAAAAAGGCCCCGGTGGTGGTGGTCGATTCAATCACCCGGTAACCGCCATAAACAATCACCACGGTGACGGCAACGCCACCCAGGGTTTCCATGATTGGGCTAGAGGCCGCACGGGTGATCGCCCCTTTTAGGGTCAGGTGGAAAATATCATCGGTCAGGCTATCGACCTTGGCCTGTTCATAGGGTTCCAGGCCATAGGATTTCACCATTCGAATCCCTTGAAAGGATTGTTCGAGGATGGTGTTAAAGGCCCCCATTTGCTCTTGGGTATTTACGGTGACTTTGCGCATCCGCCGCCCCAGGCGTTGGATGGGGTAAATTGCCACCGGAAAGACGAAAAAGCTCAACGCCGCCAGCAGCCAATCTTGGTAAAACATCACCGCGATTAGGGCGACGACGGTCAGGCTGTCTTTGCCAATGCCGGTGATGGCATTGGAAACACCGTTCCGCATTTGGTTCACATCGACCAAAAAGCGTGACACTAAGTTGCCCGAGCTCACGCGGCTGAAAAAGCCCGCATCCAAGGTGATCAGGTGGGCAAACAGGCGCTTTTGCAGGTCAGAGACAATCTGCAGGCCAACGCGCGACATCATCACCGATTGCACATATTCAGCGATGCCTTTAAGGGCAAAAGTCCCCAGGACTGCGGCGGCCACCGGCCACAGCAAAGCCTGATCGCGCTGGGCAAAAACCCAATCGACCACCGGCTCCATCAACCAGGCGGTAAAGCCTTGTGCTCCGGCGGCAATGGCCATGAAGACCATGGCCAGCAGAATCCGCCCCAGGTACGGGCGGATGGCTTCGGCATACAGGCGGCGGAACAGATGGTGGGTGGCAGCGGAATTTTTCTGCACAGCGCTCACGGGGGTGAATCCTTTATAGAACAGGGCAGAACAGGCCTTTGGGGGGGTAAGGTCTTGAGTGGTTACATTGTTTTTGTGCAAAACCGGGACCCACTTTTGCGCACAAT
>CEGD01000776.1_pt1 | contig 11696 bp, 11 predicted proteins | sample 306751 | NCBI WGS metagenome assembly CEGD01 (sample SAMEA2755657, study PRJEB7226) | microbial mat metagenome | biome: microbial mat; feature: hypersaline; material: grass silage | place: USA | collected 2014-02-19 | depth 0 m
CAAATCGGGCCGCGGCCCGGCCTCGGCTTCGCCGCGACCAATCGGCTCGATGGCCAAAATGGGATAGAGGGTTTCAAACAATGACTTTTGCCCGGCGCGCAGGCGCTTGCCCTTGCGGCGGCCATAAAAACGGCGGTCTTCGGGTTGATCGGCGCTCTGCACGATAGGCTCTCCGTCACTCAATCAAGCGCAAAAACAAAACCGTCGGCCCTGACGGACCCACAGCAACAGGAACTCTCAGTACAGCGAAAAAGCGGCGTCCAACCGTATGGTTGGTCCGCCGCCCTATCATGAGGCTTTGTAAGACGAGGCTTTAAAGAAACCCCACCGACAAAGCCCGCTAGTGTCTTAGGCGCCAAAAGCCGCCTTGAGGCCATCAATCAAATCGGTCCGTTCCCACGAGAAACCGCCATCGGCTTCGGGGGCGCGGCCAAAGTGACCATAAGCAGAAGTCCGAGCATAGATCGGCTTATTCAGGCCCAAGTGCTCGCGGATCCCACGCGGAGTGAGGTCCATCAGCTGCTGCAAAACAACAGCCAAGCGGGCTTCATCAACCTGTCCAGTGCCGTCGGTGTTGACATAAACCGACAACGGCTTGGAAACGCCGATGGCATAAGATACCTGAATGACGCACTTGTCAGCCAAACCCGCCGCAACGACGTTCTTAGCCAAATAACGCGCCGCGTAGGCCGCCGAACGGTCAACCTTGGTCGGATCTTTCCCCGAGAACGCCCCGCCACCATGCGGCGCAGCCCCACCGTAGGTATCAACGATGATCTTACGGCCCGTCAGGCCGCAATCGCCATCGGGGCCGCCAATGACAAAACGGCCCGTCGGATTGACGTAAAAAGCGTCTTCTGGGCACATCCAGCCTTCGGGCAAGGCGGCCAAAACATGCGGACGGACCAGTTCGCGAATTTCAGCGGTCGATGCATTCACTGAATGCTGAGTCGAAACCACCACCGAGGTGGCGCCAACCGGCTTGCCGTCCACATAACGCAAAGTCACCTGCGACTTGCTATCGGGGCCCAAACGGGCTTCGCCAGCGTGACGGGCATCGGCAAGGGATTTTAGAATGCTGTGCGAATACTGGATCGGCGCAGGCATCAAAACGTCGGTTTCATTACAGGCATAGCCAAACATAATGCCCTGGTCGCCGGCGCCTTCGTCTTTTTCCCCGGCGGCATCAACACCAACGGCAATATCAGCAGACTGGCTGTGGATATGCGAAATGATTTCGCAATCTTTCCAGTGAAAGCCATGCTGTTCATAGCCAATGGCCTTAATCGCTTCGCGGGCCTTTTGCTTAAACACGTCGTGGGTCAAATGATCGGGGCCACGCACTTCGCCCGCCAACGCAACAAAATTGGTGGTTGCCATGGTTTCCACGGCAACCCGTGCATAGGGGTCAGCAGCCAGAAAAAGGTCAACGATGGTGTCAGAGATACGGTCGCACACCTTATCAGGGTGGCCCTCAGACACAGATTCGCTGGTGAAAAGATAATTCTTCAGGGACACCTGAAAATCCTCCGATTCGGGTGGACGGTCTGTCCAATCCAATCAACGTCAGGGAACCCCCTGACACCTCACGCCCCAGGAACTCGCTTCCGGCCACGTAGGCTGCAGGGACTACCGGAAACAAGCAGATTGTGCAAGAGACGCTGCACAAAATCGGTGTGAAGAAACCAATAAAGTCCAAAAACGCCTGATAAAGGGCCCCAATGATGAGTTTCGCGCTGGCACAAAGCCAAGAGCTAAATCTTACCCTCAGCCACCAATTTAACGCATAATGGCTTGTAATCCATATCAACTTTAAGGATATGCGAGCACAGCCAATCTTCGAGAAACTTCTTTACCTTTTCCTCGGCGGCAGAGTTTGGATAGAGCACGTAACTTTCGCGCAGATCCATAAAATGCTCTTCGAGGGCACGATGCGATTTCTTGTGGGTTTCCAGGTTGGGATACCCAGCCAGCTCCATAATCCCTTCTTCACGGGTGAAGTGGTAATGGACGTAATCCCCCAGGGCGGCAAAAATCGAATCGGTGACCATCAGCCCTTCGTCATTATCGAGGGCGTCGGTGTAGTCATTAATCAGGCGAATCAGCGTTTTATGGTCCTCGTCTAACACCGGGACACCAACACTCATTTTATCATCCCATTGGATGGTCATTGCCCTGTTTCACTCCTGCAACCTGTTAAGCCCACGGCTTTTACGATTGTCGTCCTTTGTAGCACGATCAGCATCTTTCTAATTTGCTTATCTCAGACGCCGCCCGTGTGCAAGGCGCATAGCGTCCCCTCCCGCCGTCTTAGGAGAAAGCCGCAAGGCTTAGCGTAACATGGACCGGGCACTCGCCTTTTCCAAGCGCCGCATTTCGGCGATCCCCTGTTTCATCTCTGACATAATAAATTCGCCCCGACGGATTGGGCCGCCTACTGATAATTTGGGAAAATGCTTTGCCCAGGCGTTCATTTTAACCGTCAAAGCGCACAACGTGCCACCAATGGTTATGTGATAAGTTTCGATCAGCTTTTTGACATGCCGGAATTGCTGCGCTGAAATAGATGACCACATTTGTTTTGTCTCCTGGTCGAAATACTCAAAGCGCGAAGTGATACTCATCGACAAATCATTAAGGACCCGTTCGATAGATTCACACGTCCGCATCAAAGTCGGGTCATTCTTAACCTGCCAATTCTTGCGTAAAATCTCCATCGAAGACAGATAGTTATTCAAATGCGGCTGCAAACGATCCAAACATTGACGGTAATAGCTCAGCGATAAAAAGATATCCCCATAATCCTCGAGAAACGCCGGAATTTCCATCACGCCGATTTCCAGTTTATCGGCCATGATTTTCAGCTTTTGCCGTGCGGCTTTGGGGTCGGGATCGCGGAACAGGGCGACGATGTCCTCAAAACCCTGAATATTCATCCCTTCGCTGCCATAGATCTGCTGCAACAACGGCCCGGTAAAGGTCTTCATATAGCCCGATAACTCGCGATTTTTCTCATCACTCAGGCGCAGCGCCGCACTGCTGCTGACCGAAACCCCAAGTTGGCGCAACTGCACGCGCAGGGAAAAAACGTCATAGCTGGGTAACGGCGCCAAACGACGCAAAATCAGCAAATCGTTCGGGATTCCCTTATCAAGATCCCACCCCATCGCCGAAGGCACTTGGTTGATTTCCACTTGCCCCGATCCGGTTTCGATATCGGAAAAAAACTCAACCACCCCCTCTAGGCGCTGATTTTTAATCAGCCGTGCCCGCGATAGGCTGGGGTTTTCCAGGGGGATAATCGATAACGGCATCACAAACAGCGAATCCATATCACTGTCTTCGATTTGCTCTAATTCATCGCGATCACTGACGCGGGTGAATTCATAGTCCATTACCGCTTTCCCCCCCGGGTTTCAGCCGTTGCTTACCGCTTAGGCCAACCAGTCGGGCATTTCCTCCAGGGCGAGCATTTCATCAAAGCTCGGGCGGCGACGGATCACCGCGTAGCGATCACCATCGACCAGAACTTCGGGAATTAACGGACGGGCATTATATTGGCTCGCCATCACCGCGCCATAAGCTCCAGCCGTACGGAAAGCGATCAGATCACCCGCAGCCAACGGCGGCAAAGCGCGATCTTTAGCAAAGGTATCGCCGGTTTCACACACGGGTCCCACCACATCGTAGGTCAGCAAATCGGTTCCCGCTGCCGGTTCTACCACGGGAATAATAGCGTGATAGGCGTCATACATTGAGGGCCGCACCAAATCATTCATCGCCGCATCGACGATGGCAAAGGTGCGCGTGCTGCCTTCTTTGATGAAAATAACCTCGGACACCAAAATCCCCGCATTGCCAGAAATCAGGCGACCTGGCTCGACAGTGATCGAACAGCCCAAGCCACCAACGGTCTTGCGAATGATATCGACATATTCCGGCGGCGGCGGTGGAATATCGTTACCGTCTTCATAGGGCACGCCCAAACCGCCGCCCAAATCGACGCGTTCAAGATCAATGCCATCATGGCGCAGCATCAAAACCAGATCCCGCACGCGCAAGAAAGCGTCTTCAAAGGGCTGCAGGTCAGAAATCTGGCTGCCGATATGAATGGCAACGCCCTTAACCGCAATGCCCGGCATCGCCACCGCCTGACGGAAAATGGCGGGCGCCGCAGTCCATTCAATACCGAACTTATTTTCTTTTTTTCCGGTGGTGATCTTAGCATGACCACCGGCGCCAACATCGGGATTGACCCGTAGGGCTATCGGCGCTTGCACACCCTTTTCCAGCGCCACCGCATTGAGCATTTCCAGCTCGGGCAGGCTTTCAACGTTGATCTGATGGATGCCTTCATCCAACGCCAAAGCCAATTCGGCGCGGGTCTTGCCAACGCCAGAAAAGACGATTTTTTCCGCAGGCACCCCAGCGCGACGCGCCACCATCAATTCACCGCCCGACACCACATCGGCCCCCGCCCCCAGGCGGGCCAAAGTGCGAATGACAGCCGTATTGCCATTGGACTTTACCGCAAAGCACAGCGACCCATTCAGGTCTTTTAGGGCGTCGGCAAAGATCTGATAATGGCGACTCAGAGTGGCCGTCGAATAGATATAAACCGGCGAACCAACAGCCGAAACGATCTCCTCGACCGAAACATTTTCGGCATGAAGGCGTCCGTCACGGTAATGAAAATGGTGCATAATCTAGACCTTACGGGCAGGAGGCTCTGGCGAGGGCGACAAGCGCCCGATTGATAACAGCCTGTCGCACTGGCGGGCAGCACGCGACAGGCTGTGGTGTAAAAATAGATCCGTCGTCGCCGATGAACTTACCTGCGACGACGCAGCATTTGCATTAGCGGGTCGGATAATCCCGTGGATACTCTGCCCCATCAGGCGGAGTGAGTTTTCCCTTTTTACCACAGGCCGACAGCGGCGCGGCCATCGCAAAAATCAGCAGCACAGCGAGGACCCAACGCAGCCCGACCGCTACCGTGGCGCGCGCGGCCATCAAACGCTTTCCCCGCCATCGGCGACAAAACGTTGACGGGCCAAAGCCGCCTGGGCTTTGACATTTTCCGGGGCGGTGCCCCCAAAGCTGGTCCGTGCCGACACCGAATATTCCACCGTCAGGCACGCCATGGCATCCTGGGTGATCCCCGGTTCGATAGATTGCAGATCAGCCAACGACAAATCTTCCAGGCCGACACCCCGCTCTTCGGCAATTTTCACCAGTTCGCCAGAGATTTCATGCGCCCGACGGAACGGCACGTTTAAAACACGCACGCACCAATCGGCCAAATCGGTGGCGGTGGTATAGCCGACGCCAGCCTGCGCGCGCAGGCGATCAACATTGACCGTCAGCTTATCAATCATCCCCGCCATCGCCGTCAGGCACAGATCCAGAGTATCGGCGACCTCAAAGGCGGGTTCTTTGTCTTCTTGCATGTCCTTGGAATAGGCCAGCGGCAGGCCCTTCATGACGATCATCAAGGCGTTCAGATCGCCAATGATGCGCCCCACCTTAGCGCGCACCAATTCGGCGGCGTCGGGGTTACGCTTTTGCGGCATAATCGACGAGCCGGTGGACAGGTCATCGGGCAAACGCACAAAGCCAAACTGTGCCGAGGTCCAGATCACCAACTCTTCGGCCAAACGCGACAGATGAATGCCGGTAATGGCGGCAGCAGACATATATTCCAAGGCAAAATCACGATCGGAAACCGAATCGAGCGAATTATAGGTCGGGCGGTCAAAGCCCAATTCTTTCGCCGTCATCTCGCGGTCTAAGGGATAACCCGTACCCGCCAATGCCGCCGCGCCGAGGGGGCATTCGTTCATCCGTGCCCGCGCATCAGCAAAACGGCTGCGGTCACGACCAAACATTTCAGTGTAAGCCAGCATATGATGACCAAAGGTCACCGGCTGGGCGGCCTGCAAATGCGTAAAGCCCGGCATCACCGTGGCGTAATGGGTTTCAGCCTGGGCGATCAAAACCTGTTGCAGGACTGCCAGTTGGTGCTGGGCAGTATCGCAAGCCTCGCGCACCCACAAACGGAAATCGGTGGCAACCTGATCATTGCGCGACCGCCCGGTGTGCAGACGCCCGGCAGGCTCGCCGATCAGCTCTTTCAGGCGGGTTTCCACGTTCATGTGGATATCTTCGAGCGCGGCGGAAAAGACGAAGGCGCCGTCGCTGATTTCCTGTTCGACGCGGTCGAGGCCCCCTAAAATCGCATCACGGTCGGCCTCGGTGATCACCCCAACAGCCGCAAGCATCTTGCAATGGGCGCGCGATCCCGCAATATCCTGGCGGTACAGACGCTTGTCAAAACCAATGGAAGCATTGATCGCCTCCATCACCGCCGACGGCCCGCTCTTAAAGCGGCCGCCCCAAATCTGACTGGTCGAGGAGGACGTGGACGTGTTCATGGAACCCAATCTCAAAGCTAAAGAAAACCGAGGCTGCGACAGCTCCCCCATTGGGTCCCCGCGCAAGCGTTCCCCGATTGTCACCATTGCGGCGGCGGTTTCAAGGGCGGCGATGGTTTTTCCCCTGATTTGCCTGTTCTTCTTGACCGCCCCTATGGCGCAAGCGCAACAGGCCGACCGCCTCTGTAGCCTATCTGGCATGCCCTTGACCCCACTCACCACCCGCCGCCTGATCGAACAAAAGCAGCCCTGCCCCTTGCCCGCTGTCGCCTTTACCGACGCCACAGGCACCCCGATGACCCTTGGGAGCTTTCACGGCAAAGTGGTCTTGCTCAATCTGTGGGCCACCTGGTGCCCCCCTTGCGTCAAAGAAATGCCCGCCCTTAACCGCCTGCAGCAAAAGCTAGGCAGTGATCATTTTGCCGTGGTGGCAATCAGCCAAGACCGTGGCGGTGTGGCGGTGGCGGGAAAATGGCTCAAAGACGCAGGCTTAACGGCGCTGCCGGTCTATGCTGATCCTGGGGCGTCAGTCGGGCGCGCATTGGAATCACCGGGCCTACCCGTGTCCTTACTGTTGGACGAACAGGGCCGCGAACTCGCCCGTCTCTATGGGCCTGCCGATTGGGATTCCGCTGACATGATCGCTGCTCTTACCCGCCTCGCCCCTGGGATCAGCGCCGTTTCTGCGCCCTTGCAGTGACAAAAGCCGCTCTAGGCATTTATAGACGCAAATGCGTCGTCGTCGGTGTGGCCACCTCCTCGGGATTTGCTCTCGTTTATCAGACGCAAATGCGTCGTCGTCGGTGTGGCCACCTCCTCGGGATTTGCTCTCGTTTATCAGACGCAAACACCGATCTGATGCTGACGCAAGAACGTGGCAGTCTTGGCGATGACCTTCTCACCCGCCTCTAAATGGGGAATATGGCCGCAGCCGGGGATAAACCATACCTCGGGGGCCGACGCCTTGCCCCCCTTATGAATCCCGGCGACGATGTCATGCACCTGTTCCGGGCTGCCGTATTGGTCATCAGCGCCCTGGATCACCAACGCCGGGGCGCTAATCGACGATAAGCAAGGCCGCATATCAAAGGCGGCAAAATCGGGCTGAAGCCACGTATCATGCCACGCGCGATAGACCGTTTCGGTCTTATCGCCGTGATAGCGGGCGAGCTTGCTGGCAATATCGGTTGTATCCCACAAGGTGCCAAAATCGCGGATCCCCTGCTGGGTGATCGGCTCAATGATCACATGCGCCGCCTCGGTAATCACCGCCGCCGTCGGCTGGGCTGCAGCAAAATACAATGCGATCGAGCCGCCATCGGAATGACCAAACACCACTGGCGGCTGATCCAAGCCCGCAGCGGTTAAAACCACAGGCAACCAGTCTTCGCCCTGTTCACGCAAATAATCGGGGGTCCGTGCGGCGGGCAATGGATCTGATCCTCCATAGCCAATGCGGTCAAAAACCAAGCCCTTAAAGCCCAAGGTCGCGCACAAGCGTTCTGGAAACCGCTTCCATTGGCCAATGGATCCCAAGGCTTCATGCAAGAAAACCACCGTCGGCCCTGTAGACTCAACAGTTGACTCTGGGGTTAAATGCCGAACCGCCAAACGGTGCCCTTTTACCAGCAGAGTGTCATCATAAATGGCAATCGCCGGTAAAGTCTCTTCAGACATCAAACATCTCCATATTTTATTTCTAGAGTATTATGCGCAAAAGTGGGGACCGGGTTTGCGCAAAAATAATGTGACTCATCAAAACGTTAGAGCATCTGATGTTTCTCATTAAACGCAAAACACTCTAAACTACCGTCTTTATAGGTAAAACTATTCACAATCACGAAAACTCAAATACTCTTCATACCAAACGCTCCGTCGCAAGCGATCACGCCTGCTCGGAATAGATAAGCGTTCATAACACTATGATGTTATGAATTTTTATACCAAACATCTGGCAAATCAACCTTTGCAAGATGAGGTACATTTACAAAATCTAATGGATGCGGGAACGTTTCACAGGGCACACGCTGCTTAAAACGGTCATTCCGAAGAAGGGTAACTTCTATGATCGGAGGAATTTTAATGCCGTAAAAGTCTATAGGCTGATCTACGTTGTTAGGATGCAAATGAACTACAGTGTGGTTTTTCGTCAACTTTCTAAAGATACTTTCAATTAAAGACTGCGTAAAACCAACTATTATGAAATTCAAGACATGTAATTCTAAAACGATAACCCTAAACCTATCGATAACAGACCGTGATGCGTCTATCAATACATCAAACTCACCACTCTCAATATCCATTTGCAATATTAGGTCATCACGTTCCTGATCTCCTATCTTTTCATTAACCCAATCATCAAGAGAAATACACTTCGGATCATTTTTTGACGAAAGAAATTTTTTATCAAAAATAAATAAATCATTCTCAATGGGAGCTTTATCTACACTTGGATCAACCATAAACGATTTAATATTGTATTTATTTGCGAGAAATAATTCAAAATCAGCAACATAGGATACCCCAGGAGAAAAACAGTACTTAATACCCTCTAAATCATCAGGAACCAAATACCCACCATCACCATTTCCGCCAACGCGAATTAAGTTAATTCCAGAATCATAGGGCTTTAGCAGACGAATAGTGTCCAAAACCTTATTCTGAGGCGCGAATTCAACAACCCCACACTGCATTAACAAAAGATCTTTTTGTACTAAGCCCCAATCCATAATAACTTCTCCTTGTTAGATACAAGTTTTATGACACAACGATACTTAAAATTGATTAACTGATGCTACAATCCATGAGAACTCCTTCCACAGAATACACTCAACAACTCCATAAAGACGTGATCGATGATACACTCAATTTTTTCAGGCTAATTCTCATGCAAATAAGCTCATTAATAGCATAATTCTTTATTACAAGACAACAAAGCAGGCCGCGCATTTAAAGATATTAAAAAGCACGCTAAAAAGTTTCATGATTATATCTGGTGGAAAAATTCAATTTTAAGATGTGTAAAACTCACTATAAAGTGCTCTGACCCATTGCGAACTATACAATGATAAGCAGGAGAAATTTAGTCAGAAAAAGCATGAAGAATGCCTCGCTCTGCGAAACCTCTGCCTCATAATTACTTTATCTTAGAGCGGATCTCGAGCAGATAGAATCTGCTTCGATATCATATTTGATTTTAGAATAAAAAATTACCCTATTTTTCATGACCGCGAAAGAACGGGAAATGATCTAATCAGATAAGCATCACTTTCCTCCCAGCCCCTTAAGAACGAGCTCCTCACCCCACCATAGACAAAATTGGTGATTGACAGAACGGTCGTTTGGCAAAAACATACCTACTAGTATGTATAGCACTTACGCTCCCCGTTGATTGCTGAGGCTCCCATGTCATCGCCCACATCCACGACCTTACCCACACCACGCACACTCTCCCCGCTTGCCTTAGGGGGACTGGGGCTTGCCTGCACCTTTGTCGCTTTGGGGATGGGCCGTTTCTCTTTCACCCCGATGATGCCGATGTTGGTGGCCGAAGGTGTGGCAACGCCCTCGCAAGTCAACAGTGCCGCCGCCTTAATGATGGTTGGCTATACCATCGGTGCCATTAGCGCTGCCTGGGCAGGGCGGCGTTTTGGTAATCGGCTTATGGTTCGCTTAGCCCTGCTGCTAATCTCGATCGCGCTCGGGTTAGAAGCCTTGCCCCTGCCCATCGAAGCCCATTCCATTCTGCGCTTTTTTTGCGGCGCAGGCGGGGCGGTGCTGATTATTCTCGCCCCCTCATTACTCCTGCAATCCTCAGCGATCAGTGGCCGGGCCAAAGTCGCGGGCCTGACATATACCGGCATTGGCTTGGGAACCTTGATCTCTGGCGCTGTGGTGCCCTGGGCAGGATCGGTGTCTGGCGCTTCGGTGGCCTTGGCATTGATTTCGGCTTTGGCGATGGCCAGCAGCTTTTGGTTGCCTCCTCCCCCCGTCATCACCCGGCCCAGTCCGACAAATGACGCTCCCCAGCCAAAAATATCATGGCTGCAACGCTTACGCGCTGGCTCGCCGGTGGTGGGCATGGTCGCCCTGGCCTATGCGATGGATGCCTTTGCTTATGTTCCTCATACCGCGCTGTGGGGAACTTTTGTGGCCCAGGAAATCGGCTTAGGGGTCAAGGTCGCTGGACATCACTGGGTTCTGTTTGGCATGGGTGCCATCTGTGGCCCGCTGTTGGTGGCCCGCGTTGCGGCCGCAATTGGCTTTCGCCGCACCCTGTTTGCTGCCATGGCACTTAAAGCCGGAGCAATCTTGTTGCCCTGGCTCAGCACCGCGCCCTGGGTGTTGATGCTGTCCATTACCATGGTCGGGGCCTTGGTTCCGGGGGTAGTGGCCCTAACGTCGGGGCGACTGGCGGAAATGGATGCGGAAAAGATGCCGGCGCGCTGGGGTCTCGCCACCAGTGGTTTTGCTATTTTCCAAGCGGCGGCAGGGTGGATTCATGCGTCGTTATATGCTTTTTTCGGCAGTTATTTACCGCTATTCCCCCTTGCCGCCGCCGTTTTAGCGGTGGCATCAGTGATTGTTCTCTTTGCTCGCGAGCCTAACGATCCATGACCACACCCTGCTCCACCCGTGAACGCCTGATTGAAAGTGCCCAGCGCCTGTTGTGGGATGTCGGGTTCGAGGCGATGAGCCCACGGATGGTGATCGCTGACTCAGGGGTCGGGCAAGGCAGCCTGTACCATCATTTCAAAGGCAAAAAAGACCTTGCCCATGCGGCCCTAGACCGCCTGGCGCAAGATCTGGTGCTCCGCGCAGCAGACTGCCTATGCCAGCCGCAAACCACGGCCCTCAGCCGCATTGATGGGTGGTTAACCTTGCCGCGCAATGCGCTGAAGGGCTGTCGTATGGGGCGCCTCACCCCTGAACATGCGGTCACCGACGCAGAAATTCATGCGCCTATTGCCCGCTATTTCGCCACTGTCCAAGACATGCTGGCGCAAACCATCAGCGAAGCTCAGGCCGAGGAGGCGTTAGACAGCGCGTTGGACCCGCAAACCCTGGCGCAAACCCTGATTGCCGTGGTGCAGGGCGGATATGTCCTCAGCCGCGCCCATTTGGACCCTAAAGCTTTAGGCGACGCGATTGCCGGTATGCGCGCGTTACTAGGATTAGGGCAAATCCCGAGCGCCTGAGGCCATAAAAAAGCAAGGAGATCGCGAGGGCCTTTACCCTAAAGCGTTTTTGCCTTTACTCTGA
>CEGD01000510.1_pt1 | contig 11596 bp, 11 predicted proteins | sample 306751 | NCBI WGS metagenome assembly CEGD01 (sample SAMEA2755657, study PRJEB7226) | microbial mat metagenome | biome: microbial mat; feature: hypersaline; material: grass silage | place: USA | collected 2014-02-19 | depth 0 m
GCGGCGGTGATCGGGTGATGCTGGTCAATGAAAACTGCGCCGCTTTGGCGGCTTTGCTGCTGGCCTGCTCGCGTTTGGATGCCTGGGCAGTCTTGATCAACGCCCGCATCGCCCCGCCAGAAATCGAACGCATCGCCGATCATTGCACCCCGCGCGCCTTGGTCTTTACCGATCAATGCTCGCGCGATGCTGGCCGCCACGGGGTCAACTATGATGCCCACAAGGTCGAAATCGCCGAATGCGGCAGCGTTTTAGTCGCTGGCCATCGCCAAGCCCAGGCCGAGCCGGTGGACGAAAGCAACGCCGATCAGGTCGGCGCCATGATCTATACCTCCGGCACCACGGGCACCCCCAAGGGCGTTATGCTCACCCATCGCAACCTGTTGTTCATCGCCACGGTTTCCGGCGAACAGCGGGGGCTGACCCACACCGACCATGTTTACGCCGTTCTGCCAGTCAGCCATGTGTTTGGTTTGGCATCGACATTCCTTGGAACGCTCACGGCGGGCGGCTGCCTGGAAATGGTGCCACGCTTTGACCCGGCGCATTTGGCCGATGCCCTGGAACGCGGGATCACCGTTTTCCAAGGCGTTCCCGCCATGTACGCCAAGCTATTAGAATACCTAGAACAAAAAGGCCGCGACCTAAAAGCGCCCAAGCTGCGCTATATGTCATCAGGCGGTGCACCGCTGGATATTGATTGGAAACGGCGGATTGAAAAGCGCTTTGGCACCGCGCTGAACAATGGCTATGGCCTCACCGAAGCCTCGCCGACGGTGTCGCAAACCCTGATCCATGCCCGGCGCGATGATGACAGCATCGGCCCCGCCCTGCCCTGGATCCAGGTTCGATTCGTGGACCCTACCAGCGGCAAAGACGTCGCCAGCGGCGAAGCGGGGGAACTGTGGGTGCGCGGTCCCAACATCATGAAGGGCTATTACCGTGACCCCGCTGCCACCGCCACCGCAGTGACCACCGATGGCTGGCTTAAAACCGGCGACCTGTGCCGCCAAGACCCCGACGGAGCTTTATTCCTGGTTGGCCGCTGCAAAGAGCTGATCATTCGCTCGGGCTTTAACGTCTATCCGCCCGAAGTCGAAACCGCGCTGAACGCCCATCCGCTGGTCACCCATTGCGCCGTGGTTGGCCGCACCGTGCCGGGCAACGAGGAAGTGATCGCCTTTGTCGAGATCATCCCCGGCGCCACCCTTAGTGAAGACGATCTAAAATCCTTCGTCCATGATCGCTTGGCACCGTATAAACGCCCACAGCGTATTTTCATTGTCTCGTCAATGCCCGCCAGCGCCACCGGCAAAATCCAAAAGCACCATCTGGTCGCCATTGCCGAACGCATGTGCGGCGGCGAAGACATCAATCCAGGAGACCTATAAACAATGGATGAGAACCTTCTGTGGGAACAGCAGAACGGCAGCGGCTTTGCCCAATTGCTCGGTTATCAGTTGATTGACTGGCGCCCGGGCTATGCCGTGATGGAAATGACCCTGCGTCCCGAACATATGAACCGGGCCGGGCTGCCCCACGGGGGGCTTCTCACCACCATACTGGATAGCGTCAGCGGTTATGCGGGCTGTTACTGCCCAGTGCCGGGAAACATGCGCCGCACCCTGACCCTGTCATTGACCACCAACTACATCGGCCAGGCGCGCAGCAACAGTTTGCGCGCGGTAGCAAAGGTTATCGGCGGCGGGCGGAAAATTTTCTTCACCTCTGCGGAACTTTTTGATGGTAATGGAGAGCAAACTAAAGCTAACTTTATAGCAAGCGCCACCGGAACCTTTCGCTATCACCGGGGCAGCGAAGATGAAAGCGGACAACCGCGCGGATAAAAATCCGGCCACGACAGGGAGAAGACACCGTGGGAGATCTTCAGACACCAATTGATATCCGCCAACAAGGCCGGGTATTGGTTCTGACCCTTAACGACCCCGAAACGCGCAATTCCTTACAGCCTGCGGTCTATGAAAAGGGCTTTGAGGCCCTGCAAAACATCGACACCAAGGCCATCGGCGCGGTGATTGTCACCGGTGCCAAGGGGGCTTTTTGCTCTGGCGGTGATCTGCGGCGCTTGAAAAATGGTGGCCGTAAAGATCCCGCCGATCAGGCGGCGCAAATTGCCGCCTTTCACCGTTTTATCAAAGCCTTCCGCGACACCCCGGTGCCTGTTATTGCCGCTGTCGAAGGCTTTGCCGCCGGGGCGGGATTTTCTATCGCCATGGCCTGTGACTTGGTGGTTGCCGCCCAAGACGCCCGCTTTGTGATGGCCTACGTCAAAGTCGGGCTAAACCCCGACGGCGGTGCATCAGCCTTTCTCAATCGCGGCCTGCCGCATCAGGTGGTCAGCGAGCTGTTGTTCACCGGCGATCCAATTTCTGCCGCCCGCTTGGCAGAGTTAGGCTGCGTCAACCGCCTCTCCGCCCCTGGCGCCGCCCTTGACGATGCCCTGGTGCTGGCCGAACGCCTTAGCCAAGGCCCACGCGCGGCCCTGGGCCGGGCCAAACAGCTCATCGAAGGTGCACAGACCAACACCCTAGAGCAGCAACTCGCCCTTGAGGCCGAGCTGTTCCTTGCTGCCAGTCAGCACCCAGAATCCGCCGAAGGAATGGCGGCGTTCCTGGAAAAACGTGCCCCGGTTTATCAGTAACGATAACCCTATCCACGCACGTCCCACCACACGCCCCCTTCCCTTCATGACGGAGTTTCCTATCATGCGCACTGCGCTGACTGATTTGCTTGGTATTCGCTTGCCAATTCTTGCTGGTGGGCTGCACTGGCTGTCTAACGCTGACTATGTTGCCGCCGCCGCCCGTGCTGGCATCATGGGCTTTATCACCGCCGCCTCCTTCCCCGAAATCGACGACCTGCGGCAAGAAATCCGCAAATGCCGCGATCTTTGCCAGGGGGCACCGTTTGGCGTCAACGTGTCGATGCTGCCCAAGCTGGTGCAGGGTGAAAAGACACAGCACATCTTTGATCTGATTTGCGAAGAAGGTGTCGGCGTTGTCGAAACCTCGGGCCGCAACCCCGAGGCCTATTTACCGGCGCTCAAAGCAGCCGGGGTCAAGGTGATCCACAAAGTCCCCGCCGTGCGCTTTGCGGTCAAAGCGCAAAGCATTGGCGTTGATGCGGTGTCTATTGTCGGTGCCGAATGCGGCGGCCATCCTGGGCTGGATCTGATCGGCACCTTTGTACAAGCCCGCATGGCAAAAGACGCCTTAACCATTCCGGTGGTGATTGGCGGCGGCGTGGGAACCGGCGAACAATTGATTGCCGCCTTAGCTATGGGCGCATCTGGGGTGGTGATTGGCACGCGGTTTTTGGTCGCCGAAGAAATTTGGGCCCATCGCGGCTTTAAAGAAAAGCTGGTCGCGGCCAACGAGCGCGATACCGACCTGATTCTCTCGTCATTACGCAATACGATACGCGTCTTACGCAATGACACCAGCGAGGCGGTGAAAGCCATCGAAGCCGCTGGAAACGGCAGCCTGGAAACCCTGCTGCCGCTGGTCTCGGGCAAAGTGGGCCGTCAAGCCTATGTCACAGGGGATTGTTCGCAAGGGGCGTTATCCGTCGGGCAATCGGCCATCTTTGTCGATGCCATCGAACCCCTGGCCGCCATTGTTGGCCGCCTGGAAAGCCAAGCCCGCGACGCCATCAAACGGGTGAGCGCATTGTCATAGGCCGCCGTATGCCGTCCCTTCCAGGGGCGGCAGCGCCTTTTGATAGGCGACCCAGGCGCGGGAAAAGCGCTCGGCAGCAGCGGCATTGCTGACCAACCAGCGCTCGTTCAGCCCTTCGCGGCTATAGACCGATAGCGACCCATAAAGAACCTTGGGCAACATACGATTGTTACGCTTAAAGCGGCGGTCACGGTCGCCAACGCGGGTTACTTGCTCCCAGGCATCGCCGATCACTTTACTATCCTCGGGCACGGTGCGGTCTTCGACAAAGGCCGTCGCCTCGTAACCAATCACCAAATCACGCGGATCAACCAACGCAAAGCCATCGCCGCTATCGCGCAGCAGGACAAAGGCCGGGTAGATATGCATGTCGGCACCGTTGGCATTGCCAAACAGCATGGCGCGCATTTTGCACTTCAGCAGCGCCGAATCGGCAAAAAAGAAATCAACCTCGACCCGCTGCACATCGGCACCGTCTAGCCGCCCGTCATTGCGCGACGCCGTAATATCCCAAATCACCTCTGCCGCTTGCAGTTCATCAAAGGCCTGCGCCAGATGAATGAAAGCATCCAAGACCGTGGGATCAAGATCAAGATCGAGGTCAATCACGCAAGCCGCAATATCGTCTTGCAGGTCTTTGACCTCGGCCTGTGACACCGCGACCGCCTGTTCCAAAGCAGGACGCTTGCTGCCCGCCAACCAGCGCCGCCACCAAACCGAATAGCGCTTTAAATCTTGCTCGGCGCGTCGGTGCGCATGGCGGGCCTCGGCAAGCGCGGCTTTTAACGAACGGCGATGCCGCCCGGCGTCGTCGATCAAATCGCGCAGCTCTTCCAGGCCCGCACTGGCCACTTGCTCCAGGGGGGCGCTTTCCACCGCCACCAGATCATCGGCAACAGCAGCATCCAAGTCCTGGATCAGCGATCCCTGATCCGGGGCGGGGGCGTCGTCTGCATCATACCCGGCATCATAATCGTCCTCATCGCGGGCAGACATAGTTTTCCGAGCGTTTTTTCTTTCTAGCGCTTCGCTGTCTTTGCCAGCCGAAGCCTTGCCCCAACCGGTAATCTTTTTGCGGTATGATAACCCACTTCCCGGCAAGCCTGCGTTTGCATGCACCCCATCGCGGCCCACGGTCACGCTGGCCCCTTGCACACCGATGGTCGCACTCACACCGCTGCGGCTAAAATTCAGCCGAACGCCGGGAAAGACCTGTAATCGCTTTTGGAAACGCAATCCCACGGGAGAGCCTTTAACCTCTTTAAATTACTGGTTAATTTAACGCCACTTCGGAGCAAATGACAACCCTTGCCCACTCAACCTTATGGACTAGTCCCTAGGAGTTGAACACCGCGCCCCTTTATGTGCCTCGGCTTAGAGGACATTCGCAGCAGGTCGCATCAAGGATATTTTTCCGGCCCGCCAGAGCCTGGAAAACACCGTGGCGAAAACAGAAAAACTCTATCCTAAATTTAAGTCTGCGGTGCCTGATTGCTAGGACAAATTTTCTTATCAGACACAATGTTTAGCCTAGCTTCATTCTAAGCTAGAGCCGCCCATCACAAGCAGAAAGACTCGTTGGTGACGATACAGCTTATCTTGCAAAAAACTCTACCGCCGTCGCACCTTGCCATAGCCACAATCGCAGCGCCGCGACGGCTCTATCAATTTCAGCGTTAAGGGCGAACGCGGGTCGTCGCTATGCGACCGTTCCCAGCGAAACATCGCACCACATTTTTGACAAACCTGCCCATCATGCGCCGGGGCTTTGTCGTCGCTTTTGGCAGCGGGCTTTGTCGGAGTCGGGCTTGATTTGGGGGGAATTGGCATGAACTGTCCTTCAAGGCATTACAGGCAAGGCATTACAGGCAAAGCATTAAAAGCAAAGGAGGAAAACGGCCACAGCACGCCAGACCGCCGCCACCTCAGCAAACATACTCTATTTAGGCCTGATCATCATGTAACGGCGCGTAGCCTTTTTCGACCGCATGGCGCAGGGCGTCAAAGCCTGTTTTTGCTTCTTCGTACATGACCCGGCGCTTGGCCAAATCAGCAAAGATTGTTTCTTGCGGATCATGCCAATCAATGGCCAGCAAAGCTTCGAGGTAGGCGGCGCGCAGCTTAGCCACCCCCACCGACAAACGGAAAAAAGCGTGATGATCCAGCGCAGGCAAATGCTTGCCCAACAGCTCGCGGTTGGCTTCGCGGATGGCAATATCCAACTCTTCCATGAACCGCGCCGCACGGCGCAGCTCTTGGGGCGTGTCTGCAGAAAACGAATGCGCGCTCATGGACAACGATCCCAGCTAAGAAAAACCCAACCATCCGCCCTTGGCTGCGCTATCACAACGGCTAAAGCCTAAACGACGGTTTATAACTCTAGCATCGGGGCTGTTAAAATTTCCTTGCTACCACGCCTCGCTGCCCACCAGCCCTTTTCAGATCCTTTAGGCTTCAACACGGTCGGCAAAGGGAACCACTTTGGTATCACCCTCGGCGTGATTGGTCACCTGTGCCTCGCAAAGCGCACCCGAAGGATAATAACTGTAGCGGTGCGACATTTCTAAATCGCCGTAGACGATCTTATCAAAGCCAAGCACCTGATCGGCATGGTTAAAATCGGCCTTGTAATAGGTGTTGCGATTTTCGACTTCGGCCTCGGTCAATTCCGTGATCAAGCGAAACGGCAAGCGCACGCCGCTATAGGAAACAAAATACCGTCGCACGCTGGCACCGGGTAAAAGATCACACGGGGTGGTCGGGGTCATTCAGGATACTCCGCCTGATCGGCTGGCGCACAAAAGGCACCAAGCCGGTGAAAACCTCCTGCCCGTAAGGGGGGTCTAGGCGGGGTGAAGAACAAGAAAGGTAGCGAAATCAGCAAAAAACCGCCACCGGCTTTTGTCCTTTTGTGCCGTTTAGATAGGTTCGCTGCGCCAGATTTCGCCAATAATATCCAACGCCGCCCGAATGGCAGGTTCCGAATGGCGGTCTTTGCGGCAAATCAACCCCAGCGCCGCCGGAACCGTCACCGCATCGGCAATCGCCACCCCATTAGCATGGGCCGCCCGCAAGGCTAGACTATCGCGGGCCAGGGCCAAGGCGACTCCTGAGGTGACCAGATCCATCATTGATGGCTCTAAGTCCACTTGCGCCACATGATTAAAGCTAACCTGTTCAGCCAAAGCAATGCGCCCCAGCAAGCGGCTGTGAACCGATTCAACCGGCGTGCCGATCCATGGCAAAGGCGCCAAATCACGCCATCCCTTCCCACGCACCTGCCCCGCCCAGCCTGGCGGCGCCACCACCCGATAAACAAAGCCGGTCAGAGGGCGCACATGGAACCGATCCTTCAGATCCTCTAGGCCCGGCTCCCCCAGGGTAAAGGCAACGTCGGTATTCCCCGTCTCCACCTCGCGCGCCATGGCACCAGACATGCCATGTTTGAGGGCAAAGGTCAGGCCTGGGTGACGTTCGACCAGCAAGCGCAGACATGAGCCCAAGGGCAAGAACTCGGGGTCCACGATGGTTCCCAGGCGCAAAACACCGCTGATCGACCCTTTCAGGCCCACGGCAGCAGCGCGGAATTCGGTAGCGGCGCCCAGCGCCCGCTCGGCAGCTGGCAACAGCTTGCGCCCGGTTTCCGTCAACCGCATACCGCGCGGCATGCGCTCAAACAACGTCACCCCCAAAGACGCCTGCAAGCGCTTAAGCTGCAAACTCAAGGCCGGTTGGGTGACATGCAGGCGCTCGGCCGCGCGGGTCAGGTTGCCTTCTTGCGCCACCACCACAAAGGCCCGCAGGCCTGAATAATCCATTCTCTTACTCCGCAGGTGCGAAGGCGATTTCAGGCCCGGCCCGCTATCCCCTTGATGCGCATATAGGATCATCTGTTATTAATTTTTGCAATCGCAGAATAAAAAAGAACTCATTGGATCTCGCAAGCATGATAGTTTTTCCTATAGGACACACGGACCTAAGCCATATCCCCCAGGAGAATGACATGAGCCTTACATATACCTCGGCCCCCGATCAGATCGGCCACTGGATCAATGATGCCATGAAACCGGGCGCTGGTGATCGCACCGCGCAGGTGTTTGATCCCGCCCTGGGGAAAGCGGTGCGTACGGTCTGCCTTGCCACCCCTGCCGAGGTTGATGAAGTCGTTGCCGCCGCCGCCACCGCTCAGGTTGCCTGGGGTGTGACCGCGCCGCAGCGCCGCGCCCGCGTGATGTTTAAAATGAAAGAACTGGTCGAAAGCCACATCGACGACCTGGCCCGCCTAATCACCCGCGAGCACGGCAAGACCTTCCCCGATGCCAAAGGCGAAGTCCAACGCGGCCTGGAAGTGATCGAATTTGCCTGTGGCATTCCCCAATTGCTCAAAGGTCAATATTCCGACAACGTCGGCGGCGGCATTTCCAACTGGTCGCAGCGCATGCCCCTGGGCGTGACGGCGGGGATTACCCCCTTCAACTTCCCGTTCATGGTGCCGATGTGGATGGCCCCGGTGTCGATTGCTTGCGGCAACGCCTTTATCCTCAAGCCGTCCGAACGCGACCCCTCGGCCTCGCTGCTGATTGCTGAACTGTTCCGCGAAGCTGGTTTGCCCAAGGGGATCTTCTCGGTCCTACAGGGCGATAAAGCTGCCGTTGATGGCCTGCTCAACCACCCCGACGTTTCGGCGGTCAGCTTTGTTGGCTCCACCCCCATTGCCCGTTATATCTATGAAACCGCAGCCCGCAACGGCAAGCGCTCTCAGGCCCTAGGCGGGGCAAAAAACCACATGGTGGTGATGCCCGATGCCGACCTGGATCAGGCCGCTGACGCCCTGATTGGCGCCGCCTATGGTTCGGCTGGCGAACGGTGCATGGCCATTTCAGTGGCGGTTGCCGTTGGCGACGTCGCCGATGCCTTGATCGAAAAGATCAAAAGCCGCACCGCCGTCCTCACCGTCAACGACGGCGAAGCCGAAGGCGCCGACATGGGCCCGGTGGTCACCGCCGAAGCCAAAACCCGCATCGAAGGCTATATCACCACCGGCGTCGAAGAAGGTGCTGATCTGGTGATTGATGGCCGTGGCTTTAGCGTACCGGGCCGCGAAAATGGGTATTTCGTTGGTCCGACCCTGTTCGACAACGTCACCACCTCGATGAAGATCTACCGCGAAGAAATCTTTGGCCCGGTCCTGTGCGTGGTACGCGCCGAAACCTTTGCCGAAGCCGTTGACATGATCAACAACCATGACTTTGGCAACGGCGTCGCCTGTTACACCCGCGATGGCCGCACCGCTCAGGCCTTTGCCCAAAGCATCCAAGTCGGCATGGTCGGCATCAACGTGCCCCTGCCGGTGCCGATGGCTTGGCATTCCTTTGGTGGCTGGAAGCAGAGCCTGTTTGGCGACCACCACAGCTATGGTGAAGAAGGGGTGCGGTTCTACACCCGCTATAAAAGCATCATGCAACGCTGGCCGGACAGCGAGTCCAAAGGGCCGGAATTTGTCATGCCAGTAAACGCCTAAGGCTAAACGCCTAAGGCTAAACGCCGAACCAAAACCCCACCCCCGCGCCATCATACAGCGCGGGGGTGGGGACAATAAACCAAGACGATAAGCACAATTTAGGGCGGGACGGTGATGAAAGATTTCGGTGAATACGATTACGTCATAGTCGGCGGCGGTGCCGCAGGGTGCGTTCTGGCCAATCGCTTATCGGCTGACCCCGATGTGACCGTCTTACTGCTAGAGGCAGGCAAAGACGAAAAGTGGATTTGGACCAAAATCCCCGTCGGTTATCTATATTGCATCAACAACCCACGCACCGACTGGTGCTATCACACCGAAATTGAGCCCGGCCTGAATGGTCGCTCGATCCTCTATGCCCGTGGCAAGGGCTTGGGCGGTAGCACGCTGATCAACGCCATGCTCTATCTGCGCGGCCAAGCGCGGGACTATAACGAATGGGCCAGCCTGACCGGCGATAGCAGTTGGAACTGGGAAAGCGTACTGCCGCTGTTCAAGGGCCTCGAAGACCATTGGAGCGGCGGCAACGCCCTGCATGGCAGCGGCGGCGACTGGCGGGTGGAACAGCAGCGCCTAAGCTGGGAAATCCTCGACCGTTTCGCCCAGGCCGCCACCCAGGCCGGCATTCCGACCACCCAGGACTTTAACGGCGGCAACAATGGCGGCGTCGCCCAGTTTGAGGTCAACCAAAAGCGCGGTACCCGCTGGAGCGCCGTGCGTGGCTTTATCGACCCAATCCGCAACCGGCCAAACCTGCGCATCATCGCCGGAGCCCTGAGTGACCGACTGATCATCACTGACGGTCACGTGAGCGGTATTACCTTTACCGTTGACGGCGAAAAAGCAGCGGCGCGCAGCCGCATCGAAACCATTTTGTCCGCAGGGTCCATTGGCTCGCCGGCCATTTTACAGCGCTCGGGCGTTGGCGACCCGGCCTTAATGCAAGCCCTTGGCATCCCCCTAGAACACGCCCTGCCCGGTGTTGGGGCTAATTTGCAAGATCACCTACAACTGCGCAGTGTGTTCCGTATCGAGGGCATCAAAACCCTGAACCAACAGGCCAATAGCCTGTGGGGCAAAGCGATGATGGGCCTGGAATATCTGCTCTATAAACGCGGCCCTTTAACCATGGCCCCCAGTCAATTGGGGCTGTTTGCTCGCTCTGATGACAGCGTCGAAACCCCAGATCTGGAATTCCACGTTCAGCCGCTCTCGCTCGATAAATTCGGCTCGCCGCTGCATACCTTCCCCGCCTTTACCGCCAGCGTTTGCGACCTACGCCCACAATCGCGTGGCACTATCACCATCCGCGATCGCGACCCGGCCTCAGCCCCCAAAATCGCCCCCTGCTACCTCAGCGCCGAAGCCGACCGCATCAAGGCCGCCAAAGCCCTGCGTCTGGCGCGCACCATCGCCCACCAACCCGCCCTCGCCCCCTATAAGCCAGTCGAGCACCTGCCCGGCGTCCAATATGACAGCGACGAAAAATTGGCCGAGGCTGCGGGCACCGTCGGCACCACTATTTTTCACCCGGTTGGCACCTGTAAAATGGGCTCCACCAATGACCCCAACGCCGTCACCAGCCCCGACCTGCGCGTTCACGGCCTGCGCGGCCTGCGGGTGGTTGATGCCTCGATCATGCCCACGATCACCTCGGGCAATACCTCTTCGCCAAGCATCATGATCGGCGAAAAGGGAGCTCAGATGATCCGTCAGGCCCGCAAAGCATCGTAATCTCATTCAGCCCCGTTACCACTTTCCTGCCGCTACTGTTTTCGCAGTAGCGGCCTTTTTTTCGCAATCCTTGCTAACAAACCCGCGTATTGGCTCGGTTTACCCCCAGATGCCTGCGAATTCATGGTCGGGCCTTCGACTCCTTCCGAGGTTACCGGGCGCTATACTCTGGATTCTTATTACCAACCGCAAAACGGTTTACGTAAAACATATTATTAACATCCTTTTTGGCCGCCAAAAGGATGCTCGCTCTTGCACTGGTATGAAAAGCTCCCCAATTGGATCAAAAGGCTATTTTTGACTCATCTCAAAAATACTCCTACAGTCCCCTTGGAGCTATTTAATGAAATTTTTTATCAATCGCCGCTTTGACGAATCGCAACAGCATCGCCAAGCCTATTCAACCTATGAAATATTATATTCTCTGGTCGATTTTATTGCTGCCTTATGCTTTATCGTCGGAAGTATATTCTTCTTTTACAAGTCCTTGATGACAGCCGGAACGTGGCTGTTCCTGGTCGGCAGCCTTTGTTTTGCCTTGCGCCCAACCATCCGCCTCTGCCGCGAAATACACCTGGATTTTTTGTCTCGCAAACGTGAAAACCAACGAAACCCGGCGCAAGAGTCCTAGAGCATTTTGCCT
>CEGD01001611.1_pt1 | contig 11400 bp, 8 predicted proteins | sample 306751 | NCBI WGS metagenome assembly CEGD01 (sample SAMEA2755657, study PRJEB7226) | microbial mat metagenome | biome: microbial mat; feature: hypersaline; material: grass silage | place: USA | collected 2014-02-19 | depth 0 m
TTATATGATAATCTAAGATCCATGAAACGAACCGTCGTCATAGGCTTCTTTGGCTCCACCTTGGACGCCAGCACGAAAAAACCCGCGCGCTGGCAACGCTGGAGGCCTTCGCTGTCGTTGTGTATGCATGATGATTTGCAAATAGATCGCTTTGTGATGCTGCATAGCTCGCAGCATGACTTTTTGGTTCGGCGACTGATCAATGATATGGCTGAAGTGTCGCCAAAGACCGACGTTGATTGCCGCGTCTTTGATCTAAAAGACCCGTGGGATTTCGAAGAAGTCTATGCCGCGCTGCTGCAATTCTCCGAGACCTATCCTTTTTGTCCCGACGAAGAAGAGTATCTGATCCACATCACCACCGGCACGCATGTACACCAAATTTGCCTATTTCTGCTGACCGAAGCCCGGTTTCTGCCTGGGCGCCTTTTACAGAGCCGCCGCGATCAAGTAGAGGGTGCCGACAGTTGGCAGAGCGTTTGGTCGGTGATTGACCTTGATCTGTCGCGCTATGACGGTATTGCTCGACGCTTTGCGGCCAGCGCTGTGGTTAGCGCTTCATTTTTAAAATCAGGAATCGAAACCCGCAGCCCGATCTTTAACCGCATGATCGAGCAAATAGAGCGCGTGGTGATCCGCAGTCGCGCCCCGGTGTTACTGATGGGGCCGACCGGAGCAGGAAAAAGCCAATTGGCACGGCGGATCTATGAACTAAAACGCCTGAAGCACAAGGTTTCCGGGGCTTTGGTCGAGGTTAATTGTGCCACTTTACGCGGTGATGGGGCAATGTCGGCGCTATTTGGCCATCGCAAAGGCGCTTTTACTGGTGCTGTTGCTGACCGTCCGGGGTTACTGTTAGGCGCTGATAAGGGGGTTTTATTCCTGGATGAAGTTGGCGAGCTTGGGATGGATGAACAAGCGATGCTTTTACGGGCGATCGAGGAAAAACGGTTTTTGCCGGTAGGGTCTGATCGTGACGTAGCATCGGATTTCCAACTGATTGCCGGCACCAATCGTAATTTGGGCACCGAAGTGGCCAAGGGGCGATTCCGCGAAGACCTGCTCGCACGGTTAAATCTTTGGAGCTTTGTTCTGCCTGGATTGGCGCAGCGGCGCGAGGATATCGAACCCAACCTTACCTATGAACTTGACCGCTATGCGGAACGCGAAAGCGAGCGCGTTACCTTTAACCACGAAGCCCGCAGCCGCTACCTAACCTTTGCCATGGCACCCGAGGCGCGGTGGAGTGGGAATTTCCGCGATCTGGCCGCGAGCGTTACCCGCATGGCAACCTTGGCGCCAGCCGGGCGCATTGATGAAGCAACCGTCACCGAAGAATGCGCCCGCTTACAGCACACCTGGAGCTATGGCGGCGGGCAAGCCAATGATCCAGCCTGTGACTGGGAAATTCTGGCCGAAATGATGGATATCGAGAGCTTAGATCCCTTTGATAGGGTGCAGTTGGCAGAGGTAGTTCGGGTGTGCCGCGCCAGCGCATCTCTATCAGAGGCGGGCAGGGCGCTGTTTGCCGTATCGCGGACCCAGCGGAAAAGTGCGAACGATGCCGATCGTTTGCGTAAATATCTGATGCGTTTTTCCCTTGATTGGTCCATCGTGCGGGCGGAAGCAACGCTCAGCGAATAGGTTGATGGTGGTTAACTGTCTCTTGCCTAAATGGTTTGGTCATGTTCCCATAGTTTCGTCGTAAAACGCTGAGAAAACGTGCCTCTGATTATTTATTTCAATACCGAAATGACCCTTCTGCACCGTGCTTTGGCGCAGGACTTGGCCCGTTAAATGCTTGCTGAGTTTTAAAGGGTGACAAAAAGGAGTAAAACATGGTGCCGATGAATAAAGGTCAATCTTTTAAAGCCTTTAAAGGGGCCATTTTTGCTTTCTCATTAGTCACACTGACATCTGGTTGCGCGGCTACGGCGGAAACTGCAACCGTAGGTCCCACGTCAAAGCCAGCCTCGGCCACACAAATCGCAACGGCCCCCGCAGCGCAGGCAGGTCCGGTGGAAATTGATCGTGCCGATTTTCAACGTTGGCTGATTACCCTGCGCCAAGACGCTTTGGCCGATGGCATTTCACCCGCCACCGTTCAGGCCGCTCTTGGGGCGGTGCAGCCGGTGCCACGCGTTCTTGAGCTCGACCGTCGCCAGCCTGAATTTAGCCGGACCTTTGGCAGTTATCTAAGCGGGGCCGTTTCCGAACGGCGGGTTCGCGATGGCCAGGCCATGCTGGTTCGGCATCGTGCACTGCTTGAGCACGTCGCGCAGAAATATGGAGTTCAGCCACGGTTTCTAGTCGCTTTTTGGGGCCTAGAAACCAACTACGGCTCTAATTTCGGTGGTTTTTCTGTGGTCGAAGCGTTGGCGACTTTGGCCTATGACCCACGACGGTCAACGTTTTTCCGCCGTGAATTGATGAATGCCTTACATATTATTGATCAAGGGCATATCGCAGCCAACGCTATGGTTGGGTCCTGGGCTGGGGCGATGGGGAACTTGCAGTTCATGCCCTCGACTTTCCGCGCCCACGCGGTGGACGAGGACGCCGACGGCCATGCCGATATTTGGGGCAGCTTGCCTGATACCTTTGCCTCGGCGGCAAAGTACTTGGCAGACGAAGGATGGCAGGGGAATCAAACCTGGGGCCGGGAAGTCACGCTGCCGACAGGCTTTGATTATATTCAGGCCGATTTGACGATCCGCAAGCCGTTGTCGGCTTGGGCGGCTTTGGGGGTGAGGGCGGCTGATGGCAGCCCCTTGCCGCAGGTCGAGGGCATGGACGGGTCCATCGTAATTCCCGCCGGGGCCCAGGGACCGGCTTTTATCGTCTATCAGAATTTCCGTACCACAATGGTCTGGAACCGCTCTATTTCTTATGCTCTGGCGATTGGGTATCTTGCTGACCGCCTGGAGGGCGCGCCGCCATTGGTGCATATGCCTTCAACCAGCGAAGAACCTTTACGTCGTGCAGACGTGTTGGAAATGCAAGAGCGCTTGAATTCTCTGGGGTTTTCGGTTGGAACAGCCGATGGCATGGCCGGGTCGCGAACCCGCGCGGCAATCCGCGACTTTCAACAGGCGCGGGGCCTTATTCCTGACGCTTATCCCAGCCATACCGTGCTTGCGGCCTTACGATCGGCGGAAAACCGCTAATCGTTCCTAGCAGTAGGTTGCAGTGCGGGGCCGATACCGATAGTCTTACTTCCGTGGCGGAGCCCACTGGTTGAGGTTTCGGGTTAATTGAGTATAGAGGACGGCCAGACAATCATGCGTCAATCCCTAGTCCAATGCGCACGGGCATCAGCCTTTCCGTGGCGCATCATCCCTATCGTCGGGGTTGCGGCCACCTTAATGCTTTCGGCTTGTGCGGAAACTAAACTGGCGGTCTCGACAGCCAAGGAAATGAACCCGCAAAGCGGTGCGTCACAGATGGGAGCCTATAAAATTGGCAAGCCCTATCAGATTGATGGAACGTGGTATTACCCCGCCGAAGACTTTGGATATGTCGAAGAAGGGGTTGCGTCCTGGTACGGCCCTAACTTTCACGGCAAAATGACTGCCAATGGCGAAACCTATAACCAGATGGACGTAACAGCGGCCCATCGCACCTTGCCAATGCCCAGCTTGGTTCGGGTGACAAACCTTGAAAATGGCCGTTCACTGGTTGTGCGGGTTAATGATCGCGGGCCGTTTGCCAAAAGCCGGATCATTGACGTATCGAAACGATCGGCTGAGCTTTTGGGATTTCACAGCCAGGGAACAACCCGGGTGAGGGTGGAAGTCCTTGCTGATGAAAGCCGAGCGCTTAAAGCGCAAGCCATTTCTAACTCTGGTGATATGCCGGTGATTACTGCTGCGCCACGGGCGCCAGTGACCGTACAGTCGCTAGACGCTCCGGTGCAACCGGTTGCGGTGCAAGCCGCGCCAGCGCCCGCTGTGGTTTCTGTCGCTGCGGTTGAATCGCCTGTTCCAGTGGTGAATGGTGGGACTTACGTTCAGGCAGGAGCCTTTTCTGATTTGGCAAATGCTCAGCGGCTGCAAAAACAGCTATCATCCTTGGCTGACGTATCAGTACTGCCTGCACAAATAAACGGACGAGAACTATACCGCGTTCGTTTAGGCCCCTTAAGCAGTGGTGATGCCGAGCGTGTGCTCTCTGTACTGCGTTCTCAGGGGCTTACCGGCGCGCGAGTAGCTGTTGATTAGGGTAAATCCCGCCCCGATCCCCTGTTTTAAGGCGCACTTTTGTTGCTGTGGTGACCTTAAAGAATAGCAACTAACCTTGCCTATCGTGCTGCGGACTCCGTGGCTGTTTTTCACCAAAAACGATGGATTTTTCTCAAGCCATGCTAACCATTCGCCGCTCTCGGAACGCCCTGAAATCCGCCATCGGACTGAGCGTACTGTCCGCCATGCTGCTGTTGGGTTCCGCACCCCGGACCAGCGCGGCAGAGAGCGCGGGCGGGTCATCTATTGAAACCGATGCTCGCGAAGCCTTTTTGGTTGATTTCGAAACCGGAACGGTCCTCCTGGAGAAAAATGCGGACGAGCGTATGCCGCCTTCATCAATGTCGAAATTGATGACAACGGTGATGTTGTTTGACCGTCTCAAGGAAGGCTCTTTGTCTCTGGATGAAGAATTCCGCATCAGCGCGAATGCGTGGCGAAAGGGCGGGGCAGCTTCGGGGGGATCGACCATGTTCCTTCGGCCCAACGAAACCGTCCGCATCGAAGATCTGTTACGCGGCATTATCGTGCAGTCTGGTAACGATGCTTGCATTGTTGTGGCGGAAAACTTGCAGGGCAGCGAAGAAAACTTTGCTGCCGCGATGAACCGGCGGGCGACAGAGATCGGCCTGAGCAACAGCCATTTTATGAATGCCACCGGCCTGCCCGACGAAGCTCACTATATGACCGCGCGCGATTTGGCGAAGCTGGCGCGCTATATGCTGATCAATTTCCCGGAATATCATAAAATTTACGGTGAAAAAGAGTTTGCCTATAATGGTATCTCGCAGCACAACCGCAACCCGCTCCTTTACACTATGCCTGGCGCCGATGGGCTTAAAACCGGCCATACGGAAATTGCCGGATATGGTTTAACAGGAACTGCTGTTATCAATGACCGGCGGCAAATCCTTGTTATCAACGGCCTTACCTCGGTGCGTGCCCGTTCTGAAGAAGCGCAAAAGCTTATGGACTGGGGTTTCCGCAACTTTGAGAATAAGACCTTGTTCACCCAGGGCGAAACGATCACCACCGCCGAAGTTTGGCTGGGTGAGCATAACGAAGTCCCGCTGATGGCACAGGAAGATTTGCGCTATACGCTACCCCGCCGCGCAATCCAAAATCTAGACATCAAGGTTGTCTATACCGGCCCGATCCCTGCGCCGATTGCTAAGGGTGACGCCATCGCCAAACTGGTGATTAATGGTACTGATATGGCCAAGCCGATTGAAGTCCCATTGGTTGCCGCTGCTGATGTGGAACGCCTGGGGTTTGTTGGTCGCTTGCTGGCAGCGGCGAAAAGCTTGCTGATTGGTTCTGGTGGCCTAGACACCTTGGCTGACGATAAGTCCTAAGGCTGTGCAGGGGCGATTTATCACTTTTGAGGGCGGCGAAGGGGCAGGGAAGTCTACCCAAATTCGCCTCTTGGCCCAGGCTTTGCGGGATAGCGGCGAAACGGTCGTTGTAACCCGCGAGCCCGGCGGTTCCGATGGGGCCGAGGCTATTCGACGTTTATTGGTCGAAGGCAGCGCCGAACGCTGGGATGCCCTTACGGAAACTTTGCTGCATTACGCCTGCCGCCGCGATCATTTACGGGCCGTGGTTAAGCCCGCTTTGGCCCGTGGGGACTGGGTGCTTTGTGATCGCTATCAAGATTCCACCGCTGCCTATCAGGGGTATGGGCATGGGGTGGATAGCGCGACCCTAGACATGCTTTATCAGGCGGTTGGCGAGGGCTTATGGCCAAACCTCACCCTGATTTTCGACCTTCCCGAAGATCAGGGGCTAATGCGTGCTGGCCATCGGGGAGGGGTAGAAAACCGCTATGAAAGCATGGATCTTGCCTTTCATCATCGCTTGCGTCAGGGATACTTAGATATCGCCCAGAAAAACCCTCAGCGTTGCCGGGTGATTGACGCGGCCGTGCCGCTTCCTGAGGTTAGTGAGCGAATGTTCACTGTCGTTAATCAGGCTTTTAATCTATCCTTGGGGCCTTTGCCCGCGTAACTTTATCGGATTGTCACTTTCCCGATGCCAGCAGCTCAAGACCCTGATTTTGATCCCAGCGAACCGCCTCTTCCGGCGGTAAATGTGCATCTGCTTGGGCATGAAGATGCCGAGCAAGAGGTTTTGCGAGCATGGTTGTCGGGGCGGATGCATCACGCTTGGTTAATCACCGGCAAGCGCGGCACGGGTAAGGCGACCTTTGCCTATAAGGTCGCCCGTTTTTTGCTTCACCGTGGAGGCCGCCCAGATCCTCATGGGCAGCTGTTTGATGATGCCCCGCAAAACCTGGATTTGCCGGAAACATCGTCCGTGGTGCGGCTGGTGGGGCAGGGTGCACATCCTGATTTGCGGGTCTTGCAGCGCCAGTGGGATGAAAAGAAAAAACGGCGCAAGGGCGAAATTGTCGTTGATGAAGTGCGTGGGATTGGCGGATTTCTCTCCCTAACCGCCTCTGATGGCGGCTGGCGGGTTGTGATTGTCGATGCGGCTGATGAAATGAACCGAAATGCGGCCAACGCGATCCTCAAGCTTTTAGAAGAGCCGCCAAAGCGCTCTATTTTGCTGTTGCTGGCGCATAATCCGGCGCGGCTGTTACCCACTATTCGCTCGCGCTGCCGGCTGCTAAAGCTTTCGCCGCTTGCTGACCAAACGGTTACCACTTTGCTCGCACGCTATTGCCCTGACCTTAGCCCCGATGATGTGGCAGCCCTGGCCGCGATGGGCGAGGGCAGTGTTGGACGGGCCATTGATTTGCATTCAGCTGGTGGTTTGCGCCACTATCAGGCTATGATTAGCCTGCTGCGTGGCTTGCCTAAGTTGGATGTTTTGGCGCTGCACGCCTTTGCCGATGCTGCGATTAAGGGGGACGAAGGGTTTCGCATTACCACAACCTTGTTCCTGTGGTGGCTAGGCCGCGCCTTGGCAGCTGCCGGGCGTGGGGAATCCCCAGCCGAGGTTGTTCCCGGCGAGAATGCCCTCATCCGCACTTTGTCCGTATCGGCACCCCTTGATCAGTGGGTGCAGGTGTGGGAAAAAGTGAGCCGCCTATTTGAACGGGCCGAAGCGGTGAACCTGGACAAAAAACAGGTCTTGATCAGCGCTTTCGGTTCGATAGAACGTCTGGCGCGGCCCCACTAGCGCGGGCTGCCCACTCTTAAAACCTAACTGCCCCTTTTTATGGGGCGATCCTTTGCCCTTCGTCTGCCTCCAGGAGACTGACACCCCATGGCCGGAACGACACCGACGCCCTATTACGTCACCACGCCAATCTATTACGTGAATGACGCACCCCACATCGGCCATGCCTATACCACCCTGGCCTGTGACGTTCTGGCCCGTTTTAAGCGGTTGGATGGCTATGACGTCAAATTCCTAACTGGTACTGACGAACACGGGCAAAAAGTCGAAAAATCCGCACAGGCAAAGGGGATCGACCCGCAGCTGTTTACCGATCAGGTATCGCAAAATTTCCGCGATCTGGCCGGCGCGATGGGCTTTTCCAATGATGATTTTATTCGCACCACCGAAGAGCGCCATCGCAAATCATGCCAAGCTTTGTGGAAAACACTGCTCGATAATGATGAGATTTATTTGGGTGCCTATGAGGGCTGGTACGCAGTACGCGACGAGGCTTTTTATGGTGAAGACGAGCTAAAATCTGGTCCAAATGGTGAAAAAATAGCTCCGACAGGGGCGCCGGTAGAATGGGTGGAAGAGCCAAGCTATTTCTTCCGCCTGTCCAAATGGCAAGATCGCCTGTTGGCTTTTTACGAAGAAAACCCTGACTTTATCGCCCCTGATAGCCGCCGCAACGAAGTCATTAGCTTTGTTAAGGGCGGTTTGCGCGATCTGTCAGTATCGCGGACAACCTTTTCGTGGGGGGTTCCAGTCCCTGGCGACGATCAACACATTATGTATGTGTGGCTGGATGCGCTAACCAATTACATTACGGCTTGCGGCTATCCTGACCAAATGGCAGCGGACTATCAAACCTATTGGCCCGCTGACCTCCATATGGTGGGCAAGGATATCTTGCGCTTTCACACTGTTTATTGGCCCGCATTTTTGATGGCTGCCAATTTGCCAACCCCTAAACGGGTGTTCGCACATGGCTGGTGGACCAACGAAGGGCAAAAAATTTCTAAGTCCCTGGGTAATGTCATCAGTCCCTACGAGCTAGTAGAGCGTTACGGCCTGGATCAGACCCGGTTTTTCCTGCTGCGCGAAGTCCCCTTTGGCAATGATGGCGATTTTTCCCATCAGGCTATGATCGGGCGGATGAACAGCGAGCTGGCCAATGATCTGGGGAATTTGGCTCAGCGGGTTCTGTCGATGATTGGCAAAAATTGCGCTGCTGCTGTGCCCACTCCAGGCGCCTATAGCGACGATGACAAGCTGATTTTAGACGCAACCCACGGCTTGCTGGACCGGGTGCGCAAGGCCCTTGACCGTCAGGCTTTCCATGAAGCCCTGGAAATGATCTGGGTGGTGGTGCGTTCGGCCAATGGCTATGTTGATCATCAAGCCCCTTGGGCTCTGCGTAAGACCGATCCCGACCGCATGGCTACGGTGCTGTATGTTCTGGCCGAGGTCATTCGTCATGTCGCCTTGCTGATGCAGCCTGTGGTACCGACTTCGGCAGGTAAGATGCTCGATCAGTTGGCGGTCCCCGAGGATCAGCGCAGCTTTACCCATTGGGCCGAAGCTGGCGCTTTACAGGCTGGGACCGAGCTGCCCAAGCCCCAAGGGGTGTTCCCGCGCTTTGTCGAAGAAACCCCCGCAGAGGCATAAGTGATGTTGGTTGATAGCCACTGCCATTTGGATTTCCCCGAATTCGCCGATCAGTTAGAGGCGGTGATTGAACGCGCCAAAGACAATGGCGTCGGTTTGATGCTGACCATTTGCACGCATCTGTCCAAATTTGAGCAAGTAAAAGCCGTCGCTGAGCGCTTTGACGAAGTGTTTTGTACGGTCGGCATTCACCCGCACGAAGCGGCAAACGAGCCCGAAGTTGATGCCGAAACCCTAATGCGCCTAGCCGAGCACCCAAAAGTGGTCGGCTTTGGTGAAACCGGGCTCGATTTTTTCTATGAGCATAGCCCGCGTGCAGAACAGGAACGCAGCTTTCGCGCTCATATTTCCGCCGCCCGGCAAGCACAGTTGCCAATCATTATCCATACCCGCAATGCCGACGACGATATGATGCGGATTTTGGACGATGAAATGGGGCAGGGTGCTTTTCCTGGCCTAGTGCACTGCTTTTCCAGCAGTCACCAAGTGGCAGAACGGGCCGTGGCGTACGGCCTTTATATTTCGTTCTCGGGGATTGCGACCTTTAAAAAGGCGGACTCTTTGCGTGAAAGTGCTCTCCAATTACCGTTAGATCGTTTGCTGGTGGAAACAGACGCACCGTATTTAGCGCCAATTCCAAAACGTGGCAAAACCAACGAGCCAGCTTTTACCCGCTATACGGCAGCCTGCTTGGCGGATCTATTGGCTTTACCCTATGACGACTTTGCCCGGCAAACGACGAAGAATTTCCACCGCTTATTCAGTAAGGTTTCATCGGCAACCATTAGGGGCTAGGGCAGGGCATGAAGGTCACCATCCTTGGATGCGGCAGCGCTGGCGGAGTGCCGATGATCAGCGTTGGATGGGGTGCCTGTGACCCAACAGAGCCTAAAAACCGCCGCCTACGGCCATCGATCATGGTCGAAGATACACACAATGGCCAGTTAACGCGGCTGCTGGTTGATACCAGTCCAGACCTGCGTGAACAGCTTTTGCGCGCCAATGTGCGCCATCTTGATGCGATTTTATTTACCCATGAGCATGCTGACCATATCCATGGCATGGACGAGGTTCGCGAAGTCAATCGTGCCATGGGCCGGTCCATTCCGTGCTGGACCAATCACCAAACCATGGAAGCGCTCTATGCCCGGTTTGGATACTGCTTTTTGGGAATAGAGCAGGGGCAACCCATTTTTCGCCCCTGGCTGGTGCCCAACATCATTTCAGGCCCTTTTTCTGTTGGCGGTATTCCTGTGCAGTCGTGGGATCAAGATCACGGCTGGAGCACGACGCTCGGGTTTCGCTTTGGCCCGGTTGCCTATACGACGGATGCCATGGATTTACCCGAAGACGCTTTTGAAGCCCTCGCTGGGGTTGATCTGTGGATCATCGGGACGCTCACCGACAAACCGCATATGACGCATGCCCATGTCGGGCTTGCATTGGAATGGATTGAACGTGTTCGGCCCAAGCGGGCTTTGTTAACTCATATGGGGCCGAGCCTAGATTATCAGACATTACGGCAATCCTTGCCCAAAGGCGTGGAGCCAGCCTATGACGGGCAGGTGATTGACACTGAACGGCTGTGAGAGCGCGCTGAGGACAATATGCTGTAGCATATTAGGCTGATTTGGCCCTCAGCGCCGTCACAGAGCGTCTATTAGTAATTTCTACTAGTAGAATTGTTTCATTAGCAACCATAATGGGTTATCTGCTTTTCCGCATATCCCCTAGCGCATACTATGCATAATATACATTATGCGACATTTAGATAATGAGAAGACTATCCTAGGATTATTATCCTAATTGCTACTCTTCAGTCTTTTGCCCAATTTTGCTGCCCTCTAAAAACAAAGCCTGCTTAAGGCGCTATCACCTCAAACAGGCTTTGTTATCACAGGCAATGCCCTTACGGCTTCAATTCTACTAGTAGACTTCCTTAATCAGCAACTGGCAGCCCGTCACGCTTCCAGCGCAGCATACCGCCGCTCATCACTGACACACTGCTTAACCCTGCCCTTTTTAGAATCCGCGCTGCTGACGCCGCCCGGTTGGCTGATCGGCAGACCACAAAGACCGGCGTATCGGAATACCCCTTAAGAGCGCCGCTATTTTTAGACAAAGTCAGGGAAACCTGTCCAAGCGGTAAATTGACCGCACCCTTGATATGGCCGAGCGCATCGGTAAACTCTGCTGGTTCGCGAACATCAAGAACCAAGACATCCGCGCCTTCAGCGATTTTTTGGTTAACAGCCTTGGGAGTTACAAAGGGGACTCCGGCCAGTAACCGGGGAATTAATCGCGCCCCAAAAACCACCACCGCCGCCGCAGAGACGGAAATTAACAGATCATCAATCTTAAG
>CEGD01000480.1_pt1 | contig 11374 bp, 10 predicted proteins | sample 306751 | NCBI WGS metagenome assembly CEGD01 (sample SAMEA2755657, study PRJEB7226) | microbial mat metagenome | biome: microbial mat; feature: hypersaline; material: grass silage | place: USA | collected 2014-02-19 | depth 0 m
GCCTAGAGCTGAGCCACACCGTCAGCGATGGCGTTGTCGATGGCCCGATCGCCATCGAAGAAAACGGCGTCAAACTGTTTGCCGACCTCAGCGATGGCCAGAAAACCGGCTGGTTCTATGACCAGCGGCCCAACCGGGCGTTCATGGCCTCGTTGGCGGCAGGCAAGCGGGTGCTTGATGTTTATTGCTACGGCGGCGGCTTTGGCCTGCAAGCCCTGGCAGCAGGCGCAGAATCAGCGCATTTTGTCGATCGCTCCGCCGATGCCCTGGCCCTGGTCAGCCAAAGCGCCGAAGCCAACGGCGCCAGCGGGCGCACCACCATCACCCAGGGCGAAGCCTATAAAACCATGGGCGAACTCGCTGCCAGCGGCGAAACCTATGGCATGGTAATCGCCGATCCCCCGGCCTTCGTCAAAAGCCGCAAAGACTTGGCAACGGGCGCAAAGGGTTATCGCAAGATGGCACGCCTCGCCGCAGCCTTGGTCGAACCCGGCGGATTTTTGCTCTGCGGTTCGTGCTCGCACCATATGAGCGAAGAAGCCTTTGCCGAAGAAATCACCCGTGGCCTGGGCCAAGCCCGGCGCAGCGGACGCATCCTGTGGCGCCACGGCGCTGGGGCTGACCATCCAGTGCATCCGGCCCTGCCGGAATCGGCTTACCTAAAGGTAATGGTCTTGCAGCTAGATTAAAACAGATGGCCACAGCTGCGACGACGCATTTATAGACCCTAAAGAATACCTATAAAAATCGGGAAGAAAGGCAATGCCCTTTTTCCCGATTTTTTTTACAATTCACGCATACAAATTAAACGGATATTGTGCATTCCACTGCGATACAGCGCCATGATGAAAAATATGATTATGACAATTACTAAGAACGAGTTGCAGAGTACACCGCCCCCCAACACCACCGGCCACAAAATCATGCCTATGATGCCAAGTATATCCGGCAGGCGTATTAACCCAATTGTTGATTGCGTTAGCCGCCAGGTCATCGCCTGCACGAGTGCCGGTCATCTGAAAATTTAAAAGCGTCGCATTTCCTGGGTGAAGTTGACGATCAAAGCACACATCTGTATGTCCATTCGCCAATATTTGTCGGCCCACATGATACAGATTAAAGCCACCCCCGATGAAATAATGGTCTGGGTACCCGTGACAGACCCCAGCCCCATAGCGTTCAGGTTTCTTGCGCTCCCGTCCATAGGTCAGGATATTTTCGATATCCATCCCAGAATATTTACTTTCAACACTATCTTTCATCGTGCGTGTAACACGGAGATTCTGCTGATTTTTATTAAACGGGAACATACTCCCCCCCTTTAACGAAACCTCTAAAAAGAGCATATCCCCTAATTTATCTCCAAAGATAATACTCCCCGACAATCACCTTTTTCTAAATCGGTCCTTTCAGACAAATATACCAAGACATCCAATTTTAATCAGCGATAGGCAACGTCAAAGTAAACACCGCTCCCTGCTTACCAGTGCTCTCCAGCTCCAAACTCCCCCCCTGGGTTTCAGCCAACTCACGGGCAATCGGCAACCCCAAACCACTGCCACCGGGCCGGGCCGACCCCGAGAACGGTACAAATAAATTTTGCTGCGCTTTTGGCGGCAATCCTGGTCCATTATCGGCAATGGTGATTTCACAGAACGCGCCTTTTTGCTCTGCCTTTAGGGTGATTGTAACCGGGACTACAGCGGCCTGAACCGCATTGCGCAATAGATTATCCAAGCAGCGCAACAACAGCTCTGCATCCCCCCTCACCTGCATGGTGCTGTCTATCTGAATGTCAATCTGTGGCGGTGGCTCGCTCAGACGCTCCATGGCAATGGCGACTTCTTGCGCCAAAGAGGCAAGCGGCAAAGCCGATATATGCGGCTGCGCTGGCCCTTCGGTGGCAAAGCGCAGGGTGGACGAGGTCAACCCAACCGCGCGTTCCAGGGCACGGGCAATGCCTTTGGTCACTTCGCGAATTTCCGGGTCAGCAGCGCTCATTTCCAGGCGATCTGATTCTAAGATCGCCGTGGTCAGCACGCCTTTTAGATCATGGCTGATCTTTGATACCCCTTGCCCAACCGCAGCGAGGCGGGCTTGCTGGCGCAGGGCATCCCGCAGGCGATGCTGCATGTCGCACAGGCTTCGTTCGGCCATGCCGACCTCGTCACGGCGATTGGAAGGAACAATGATACGCCGCACATCCTCCGGCGCATCGCGAAAGGCGGCCATCGCCAGCGACAAGCGGCGCAAGGGGCGAACCAACAGCCACAGCAGACTGAAATAGAGCATCGCTGCGGTAATGAGAGAAATGAGCGCCGAAAGCAGCAAAATCCGCCAGCCATAGGCGCGCATTTCCGTGATCATTGGCTCTTCGGCGATCACCGCTTGCACCAACACACGCGGGTCAGCCGGTGACCAGCCTGTCACCTGGATCACCCGTTGCTTGGTGCACACCATCGCCTCTAGGGCGTGACCAATCAGGCTAAAAAACGTTCCTAGCCGCAAGTCGAACTGCTTTGCTGGCGTTGGCACCGTCATCGGGTGCAGCGTCAGGACAGGACGGTTCGGCTGCCATGCGGTCATGGAAATCGCCCCGGCGTGAGTCAGCAACTTGACTTGCAGGTCCATATCGACCATGCCGTCGGGGGTTGCCTCCACCGCCAACAAAGCCAGATGGGCATCGGCCAAGCGCTGTTCTAGGTAACTCAGGCGAAACCGCCCCACCGATGGGGCAAAGATCAGCACCTCAGCCACCATCACAAACAACGCTGTCAGCGCCAATAAGCGCACTGACAAGCCTTGCCGCCAGCTTAGAGGCCTTACGGCATGGGGGTTCATCATCGCCTTAAATCTCCCAGCGCCATCATCCAGCGCGCCACACGTCGCCCCCAGGGGGAAAACAAACGCGGAGCATAATAGGCCCCGGCGGCCTGTTTAATACTCTCGGAAAGCGTCGGGTAAGGCAGAATTAACCCGGCCAAATCCGCCAACGACAGCTTGCCCGCCACCGCCGCCGTCCACAGGCCGATCAGTTCCCCCGCATGCGGTCCGACCACTCCAGCGCCCAACACCCGCCCCCGCCGCCCAATCACCACCCGCGTTAACCCCTCAGGGGAGGCCCTCGCACTTGCAAGGGCGGTGTGGTCAGTTTTCCACCGCCCTAAATCCTGCATACGCAGGTCAATCACCTGCACCGCCTGATCGCCCTTTGCCCGGGCCTGATCGGCGGTAAGGCCCACCTGCGCCAATTCTGGACTGCCATAGACCACCCGTGGCACCACCACAGGAGCCCGAGCGGGCAACGCAAAGACCGCCCGCCGCAGCACCGTCGCCGCCTGCGCCCCCGCCAAATGACTGAGAAACCCACCTGCCACCGGGCTAAAGGAAGGATTCCCCCGGCTCACATCCCCGGCGACATAGACGCGGTGATTGCTGGTGCGAAAGGCGCCATCGTGCCAAGGGATGCCATCCTCATCACAGGCGATTTCGGCGACGGCCAACGCCAACCCCGCCACCTGTGGTTTTCGCCCAGTAGCCACCAAAAGATGGCTGCCGGTGCGCATGGCCCCATCAGCAAGGGTCACACGCACCCCAGCCCCTTCCTGCACCGCCTGCGTCACCTTTTGCCCCAGCTCCAACCGCACGCCCTCACGGCGCAATGCCTGGACAAGGGGAGCGACCAAATCCGGGTCTTCGGCAGGAAGGATCGTTGGCGCGATGACTGTGACCGCCGCGCCCAAGCGGCAAAAGGCCTGTGCCATCTCGCAGCCAATCGGACCACCACCGACGATCAACAAATTTTCAGGGCAAGAGGACAGCGAAAAGAGACTATCGGTGGTCAGCAACCGAGTCTGTCTGACGGGGGCCTCTCCCCAGGGCCAGACGGGACTCGATCCCGTCGCGATCAACGCACGGCGAAAGATGACCTGCTGGCTGGTGCCATCGGCAGTGTCAACGGCGATCATCCAGCGCCCAACAAACCGCCCCCGCCCATACAAAACCTGACAGCCCAAACGGCGAAAACGATCAGCGCCATCATGATGACTCATATCCGCTTGTATTTGCCGCATCCGCTGCATCACGGCGGTAAAATCTATCTGCGGCGCAGAAACCTGAATGCCAAAAGCCGCCGCCTCACGCACCGCCTGCGCCCGCGCCGCCGAGGCCAAAAGTGCCTTAGAGGGGGCGCATCCCGTATGCAAGCAATCACCGCCCAAGGCGCGAGACTCGATCACAATCACCGACAGCCCAAGCTGCGCCGCCCCAGCCGCCGCAGAAAGTCCCGCCGCCCCGCCGCCCAAAATACACAGATCAGCCCTCAGGATAGGATTAGGCATCTCGGTCTCCCTCTTTAACGGCAGACTCGGTCTTCTCCTCTGGCCGCAAGGCGCGCCGCAGCGAAGGCAAAACCACCGGCAACACCGCCAAAACCGCCAAACCCAACAAGGGCAATAAAATATCGGGGCGCAAAATCATAGCCAAATCGGGCTGTTGCCCGGCGTCTAAAATCGTCCCCAACCCGCTGCCGGTGGCGGTGTAAAGAACTGCCCCGGGAATAATGCCCAATAACGTCGCCGCGACATAAATACTCAAACGCATCCCGACCGCCGCCGCCGCCAAATTAACCAACCAAAACGGAAAAACAGGGATCAAACGCACCCCCAAAAGAACCAAAAACGCATGGTCGCGCAGCCGTTGGCGAAAAGCCTGCCGACCTGCCTGGGCGTCTGTCATCTTGCGCTCGGCAAAGCCCAAGCGACCGAGCATAAACACAGCCGTCGCCCCACCTGTGGCCGCAACCAAAACCATCAGGGTGCCAACCCAGGGGCCAAAAAAATAGCCTGCCAATAGACTCATCCATACTGCACCGGGGAGGGAGCAGGTCACCACGACAAAATAGACTCCGGCAAAAGCAAACAGAGCCAACACCAGATGCAGCTCAACCCAGGCCAAAATCTGGGCATGATGGACCTGTAGGGTGCCGAGCCAGCGGGCATGAAGATCACCGCCGACTCCGAGCAAAACACCCGCCAAAGGCACGCCAATCAGCAGCACCAACAGCCCCCTGCGCGCCCACCCCCCCATGCGCGAGGGCGCAGAGGCAGGGCCCTTGTTGGTCTGTAAAGACGGCGGCGGTGAAAGTGGGGTGGACATGGCGACCTCTACAGGGCATAAGCACAGCACCGAGGGACATCCCTCTTGTTTTGAGGTAGCACCGCAGTCGCCCGTTGGCGAATAAAAGATCCGTGAGCAGCCCCGCTTTGGCAGTGCCAGAACACGCTTTATCACGCGATTGGTCAGACAGCGATTGACTTGCAGTCAGGGCACGGCTATATAGCCCCCCTCATTTTTCCCGAAGCCTTCCGGCCTCGTCGGCGGGACGGCTTTCTTGTTATTTGGAGTTGGAACCGTGAAACGCACCTATCAGCCGAGTAAGCTGGTCCGCAAGCGCCGGCATGGCTTCCGCGCCCGTACAGCGACCGTCGGCGGCCGCAAGATCATCGCCGCCCGTCGTCGTCAGGGCCGTAAGCGTCTGTCGGCTTAAGCTTTGGATGACGCCGTTATGGCGGATGATGACTCGCATGTGGACATCAGCCGCCTAAAGCGGCGCCGGGACTTCCTACGTGTGGCCGCAGAGCGGCGCAAGTGGGTTACGCCTGGGCTCATCCTTCAGGCCGCGCCGATGCCGCGCGATGTCCTGAATTTCGGGAATTCTGTGCCTTTGGGGACAGAGCCCGAAACCAAGCAGATTACGGCATCGGTAACGGTTCCGGCCCCGCCACACCAGGCGCGGGTCGGTTTCACCGTATCTAAAAAAGTCGGTAATTCGGTGCAGCGCAATCGCGCCCGCCGTCGCTTACGGGCGGCAGCGGACGTGCTTATGGGACAGCATGCCTGTAGCGATACCGACTATGTGATCATTGGCCGGGTGCAAACCCTAGATCGCCCCTTTGATGACCTGCTTAAGGACCTGGAAAAGGCCTTAAAGCGGGTTTTAACTGCTCCTAAAAGCGCTCCCTTTGCTGGCAAAGGTGCGCGCCGTGGGGGTAGCAAAGGACGCAGTTCAAACGCCAAAACGACGGAACCGGCGAAATCTGCGACCGTCAAAGCAGGAACACAGCAACGGTGAACCCGGTAACGATTCTTCTCAGGGTCTTGATCCGCACCTATCAGCTGGTGATTTCGCCCTTATTACCGCCCAGTTGTCGCTATACCCCTACATGCTCGGGTTATGCCCTCCAGGCTTTGCAGCGCCACGGTCTCCTGCTTGGGGGGTGGCTGGCCTTGCGTCGCATTGGCCGTTGTCACCCTTGGGGCGGTTCAGGCTATGATCCTGTCCCCGATTGTGGCAAAACCCCTAGCGATACCGACGAAGGCCGCCCGGCAGCGGATGAGCCTCCCTCGTCTTCTCACTGCTGCCCTGCGGGTGGCCCTCACCGACACGCCTGATTGCGGAAACGGTCCATGCCCGATCAAAAAAATATCATCCTCGCTATTGCCATTTCGCTGGCAATCATCGTGGGGTTTGAATTCCTTCTCCCTAAATTTTGGCCTGCTGCTGCCCCTGCGTCGCAGGTGGCCACCATCGCCCCTGCTGCTCCGGCCTCGGCGCCGGTGGCAAACGACGGTGCGGCTTTGCCGACGCCGACCAGCGATGGCACCTCCGCTGCTGCGACCCCCACGGTCGCCCTGCCCGACAGCGACCGCACTTTGACGCGGGATCAGGCTATCGCTGCCGATCCGCGGGTGCTGATTGACACCCCGCAGGTTAAGGGGTCGATTCGTCTGAAAGGCGCACGGTTGGATGACCTCACCCTGGTCAACTACCACGAAACCCCCGACCAGACCTCGCCGACCATTGCCCTGCTGTCGCCCGCCCAAAGCGAAAAGCCCTATTACGCCGAGTTCGGCTGGATTGCAGCCCCGGCAACGCCGGTGACCATGCCCGGCCCTGATAGCGTTTGGCAGGCTGACGGCCAGACCCTCAAGCCCGGCACGCCGGTCATGTTGCTGTGGTCCAATGGTCAAGGCCTGGTCTTTAAGCGCACCATCGCGGTGGACGAGAACTTTATGTTCACCATCACCGACTCGGTGGAAAATATTGGTGGTCAGCCTGTGACGCTGCATCCCTATGGGATGATTTTGCGCGGTTACCGCCCGCATACCGAAAACTTCTATGTTTTACACGAAGGCATGCTCGGCGTTTTTGATGGCACCTTAAAAGAAGTCAAATACGACGCCCTGAAAGACGAGCCGAACAAGACCGTTAACATCACCAGCACCGGCGGTTGGCTCGGCATCACCGATAAATATTGGTTGACCGCGCTGGACCTGAATAACGAAACCGCATCGAACGCCCGCTTCGTTTATACCCAGCGCGGCACTGCTGATCGGTATCAGGCTGACTTTTTGGGCGAGCCGCAAACCATTGCCCCAGGCCAAAGCGCAGCCAACAAGACTGACTTCTTTGCCGGCGCCAAGCAAGTGACCTTGCTGGACCATTACGCCGAAGCCTATCAAATTGACCGCTTTGACTTGGCGATTGATTTTGGCTGGTTCTACTTCCTGACCAAGCCGTTCTTCTATGGCTTGCAATTCTTGCACGGCTTGCTGGGTAACTTTGGCGTCGCCATTTTGGCCTTCACCGTGTTTTTGCGTTTACTGATGTATCCGCTTGCCGACAAGTCGTTTAAGTCGATGAGCAAAATGAAGAAACTGCAGCCGCAGCTTAAGGCCCTGCAAGAAAAGTACTCTGATGACAAAGTACGCTTGCAGCAGGAAATGATGGCTCTGTACAAAAAGGAAGGCGCCAACCCCGTTGCGGGCTGCCTGCCGATTGTGATTCAGATCCCGATTTTCTTCTCGCTCTATAAGGTTCTGTTCGTTTCCATCGAAATGCGCCATGCGCCGTTCTTTGGCTGGATTCAGGATCTGTCTGCGCCCGACCCGACCACCTTGTTCAACCTGTTTGGCTTGATTCCCTTTGACCCGCCCAGCTTTTTGCACATCGGGGTGTGGCCGTTGATCATGGGGATCACCATGTTCGTTCAACAGAAACTGAACCCCGCCCCCACCGACCCGGTGCAGGCGCGGATTATGGGTCTGCTGCCGCTGGTGTTCACCTTTATGTTGGCGAACTTCCCGGCTGGCTTGGTTATCTATTGGGCCTGGAACAACACTCTGTCCTCTGCTCAACAGTGGATCATCATGCGGCGGATGGGCGTCTCGGCGTAAGCCGGGGCGTCTCCCCCCCCTCTCTCTCTCTTTATTTTTGATATCCAGGAAGGATTTCCCCCGTGCGCGATGCAGAACGGCATGACGACCAAGAGCTAGAAGCGGGCCGCTTGCTGTTTTCCCGCCCTTGCACCTTTATGCTCGGCGCGGCGCAACTGTCCCAGCTCCCCGATAGCGATCTGCCAGAGGTCTGCTTTGCTGGCCGCTCGAACGTGGGGAAATCCAGCCTGATTAATGCCCTAACCGGCACGCAAAGCCTGGCGCGGACCTCGAACACTCCGGGCCGCACCCAGGAATTGAACTTTTTCAACCTTGCTGAACGCATTTTGATCTGCGATTTGCCGGGTTACGGCTATGCCCAAGCCCCCAAGGAGCGCGTCAAGCGCTGGACCATGCTGGTCAAAGATTATTTGCGGGGCCGCCCCAACCTGCGCCGAGTTTTGTTGCTGATCGATAGCCGCCATGGCGTCAAGGACAATGACCATGAAATCATGGACATGCTTGACGAAGCGGCGGTGAATTTTCAGGTCATCCTGACCAAAATGGACAAGCTGAAAGTCAGCGAAGCCGAAACCATCATTGGCAAGACACAAACCGCGCTGGCCAAGCACGTTGCTGCCCACCCCGAAATTCTGACCACCTCGTCGGAAAAGGGTCTAGGGCTAGCCGAAGTGCGTGCTGCGGTAACGTCGCTCGCCCTGCCGCTGAGCTAAAGCCTTTCGGTTCCGCCAACCGCTAGTGCACAAGCCCAATAGCCCAAGGTCGCACCCAGCGCCCCCGGAGGGCCTTATAGATCGGTTCCGATCACAAGGTTTGGCATAATGGGCTGATTTCCCGACGCAAACTCTGTTTTAGCCGGGTGACACTTTCCGCCCACACAAACAATAAAAGCGGTTTGCAGGACGCCCTTGGCAGACTACACTGCGCAGGTTTGGCCCCTGTTTTGGCCAAACCCTTTGCTCAATTTTGATCATCCGCCGAGGGAGCACTGCCCCGATGACCGACACGTCCGCCCCTGCCACCCAAGCTCCGCCGACTGACGAAGAACGCGAACGCTGGCTGCGCAAGGCGCAAACCCTGTCTGACGCCCTGCCATTTATGCGCCAGTTTGCCGGTCAAACGGTGGTGGTGAAATACGGCGGCCATGCCATGGGTGACGCCGCCCTAGCCGAACAATTTGCCTCTGACATCGTCTTGTTGAACCAAGTCGGCATCGAGCCGGTGGTGGTTCATGGCGGTGGTCCGCAGATCAAAAAGATGCTCGAACGGCTGAAAATCCAGTCTGAATTCATTGACGGCCTGCGTGTGACCGACAAAGCCACCGTTGATATCGTCGAAATGGTGCTGGCCGGTTCGATCAATGCCGAGATTGTTACCGCCATCAATCGGGCGGGTGGCTTTGCCGTCGGCCTATCGGGCAAAGATGGGAATCTAATCAAGGCACGAAAGCTGCGTCGCACCAAAAAAGACCCCGGCAGTGCCATCGAAACAGTACTGGATTTGGGCTTTGTTGGTGAGCCGACCGAGGTAAATACGCACGTTCTGGAGCAATTCGAAGAATCCGATGTGATTCCAGTCATTGCCCCCATCGGTTATGGCGAAGAAGGTGAAACCTATAACATCAACGCCGACACCGCTGCCGGTGCCGTGGCATCAGCCATGCACGCCGCACGTCTGTTGATGTTAACCGATGTCGCTGGCGTCCTTGACCAAGACAAAAACCTGATTCCCGAAATGACCGTCGAACAGGCCCGGCGCCTGATGGCCGACGGCACCATTTCCGGCGGCATGATCCCCAAGGTTGAAACCTGCATTCATGCTGTTGAAAGCGGCGTCGAGGCAGCAGTGATCACCGACGGGCGGGTGCCACATTCGGTGTTGTTGGAACTGTTCACCCCGCATGGGGCTGGGACTCTGATCCGTATGGATAAGTCCTGATCTCGGCTCAGAGCTTTTTGCTGTTAGCGCTATGGGACTTTCCCTTGGGGCTAACAGCAAATCCCGAGCAGGGGCACAGCCCCTGCGACGACGCATTTGCGCTTGAATAGACTCAAATCCCGAGCAGATGCTTGCCTCTGCGACGACGCATTTGCGCTTGAATAGACTCAAATCCCGAGCAGGGGTGCAGCCCCTGCGACGACGCCTATGCGAATGAATAGACTCAAATCCCGAGCAGGGGCACAGCCCCTGTGACGGCGCATTTGCTGACTAAATAAGATCATTGACCGCCCTTCCCCCGTTGCCAAGGATCCGCCCATGCCCCAGGAACGCCTCCCCCACGGTTCGGCCTCCGCCGGCACAGACACCCCCTTGACCAGCGGGCTCCCCTTGTCTTACCAAGATATCGGCCATATTGAATTTTGGCTGTTTGACCTTGATAACACCCTCTACCCTGGCACCAGCAGTCTGTTTCCGCAAATTGATGTGCGGATGAAGACCTTTATTGCCGAATTTCTCGGCCTTAGTCCCGAAGACGCCTTTGCTTTGCAGAAAAAATATTATCACCAATACGGCACATCCCTGCGCGGCCTGATGCTGCATCACAACTTAGAACCCGACGCCTTTTTAGACTATGTGCATGATATTGATCATGGCGTGCTTGACCCTAATCCAGCGCTGAGCACCGCAATCGAAGACCTTCCTGGGCGTAAATTGATTTTTACCAATGGCTCAGAACGCCACGCCGAAGCCGTCCTCGACCGCCTCGGCCTCGGCCATCATTTCGAAGGCATTTTTGATATTAAGGCCGCCGACTTCCTGCCAAAGCCACAGATCGAGACCTACCACAAGATGGTCTCTCGCCATAACGTCGTCGCGCAAAAATCCGCCTTTTTCGAAGACAGCCACCTCAACTTAAAACCCGCCGCAGAAATGGGCATGACCACAGTCCTGGTTCGCTGCGGCCCCGATCACGCCCCCATCGCCATGACCGCAGAAAGCGACCTCAGCCACTGCAACTATATCACCGATGACCTCTACAACTGGCTAAACACAGCCAACCACCTCCTACGCTCCGGGGCTTTCTAAAAGGCGATAATCGTTAGAAGGGGTGGAGGGGTGTTGCCCTTACGGGCAATGTCTTGGCAGACGGCCTTTTCGCGAGGCACAGCCTCGCACTCGATCTGTTTAGCCACCC
>CEGD01000107.1_pt1 | contig 11350 bp, 8 predicted proteins | sample 306751 | NCBI WGS metagenome assembly CEGD01 (sample SAMEA2755657, study PRJEB7226) | microbial mat metagenome | biome: microbial mat; feature: hypersaline; material: grass silage | place: USA | collected 2014-02-19 | depth 0 m
CGGCAGCACCCTTTTTGCACGAGGCATCCATCGGGCATGAATTGACCGCTGATGCTTTGCGCTTTGGTTTCGATCACGCTGTTCGCCGCTATGGCGAGGCCCTATCAACCTCGTAAAGCTCTTTTCTTAAAGTGTGTGGAGAGGCCTTGCCGATGAGACCTGATTCTATTTTAAGGGCGTCCTCCCTGCATATTCGCCCGGCACAAGGGCCGGACGATATGGATCATGTCCGCCAATTGTTTCGGGATTATCAGGATTTTTTGGCCGTAGATCTGTGTTTTCAAGGCTTCGCTGACGAGCTTGCTGGCCTCCCCGGCGCTTATGCTCCCCCGGCTGGGGGTTTGTTGCTGGCTTGGGCGGAAAGCGATGGTCAGGAGCCGGTTGTCGCCGGGGGCGTTGCCCTGCGAGCATTAAAGTCTGGCCCTGCTGATAGCTGTGAAATGAAGCGGCTTTATGTCCGCGATCCTTGGCAGGGGTGCGGCCTGGGGCGGCGGCTGGCGGAACAGATCATGGCGTTGGGGCGGCAACTGGGCTATCGTAGGATGGTTCTTGATACGCTTTCTCATCTGGAAAGTGCGATTACCCTTTATCATCGCCTGGGTTTTGCGCCGATTGACGCCTATTACGAAAATCCAATTCCTGGTGTGGTTTACTTGGGGTGCCGATTATAAGTGTGTATACTGCCGGCAAAGTTTTGCCCGGCACGCTGGCAAGGGGAGGGGCTAACGCATGGCTGCCATTGAACCAAGCTTGCAAATGTGGCTGACCCTAGGGTTAGTCGGCGTGGTGATCGTGCTTTACGTGAGCGAATGGATCAGCCTAGAGCTGACCAGCCTTACGGTTTTGGCAAGCTTGTTGGTACTCTTCCATTTTTTCCCGACTCCTTTGCTGACTGCTAGTGGCGGCGGCGGCGGTAGCGGTGAGGCGGCGGGGACCCTTGACGCCGCCCGTCTGTTGGCTGGCTTTGCAAATCCGGCCCTGATTACGGTCCTTGCCTTGCTGGTGGTGGGGGAGGGGCTGGTTCGCACCGGCGCTCTTGATGCCCTTGCCGCCTTTGCAGCGCATCCCCGTTTGGGGCGTTTTGCCGGTTTGGCGCTGATTTTAGTTGGCGTGGCGGCTTTGTCAGGGTTTTTGAATAATACGCCGGTCGTGGTGATTTTTATTCCCATTGTTCAGGCGATGGCCAAACAATTGGGAACGCCAAACAGCCGGGTGATGATGCCACTGAGCTTTGCGGCAATTTTGGGCGGCATGACCACCCTGATTGGCTCGTCCACCAACTTGCTGGTGTCGAACACCTTGAATGCCATGGGGTTGCCGCGACTGGGATTTTTTGAATTTACCAGCCTCGGGGTGTTTCTGGCGGTGGTGGGGTTTGTCTACCTCCTGCTGTTTTTACCAAAACTATTGCCCAACCGGGGAAGCTTAACGGGCGCTGTTACGCGCCACGGGCAGCAGTTTATCAGCCAGATTGTGGTCCCCAGGGATTCCATCTTAATCGGACAACAGGCACGGGCGGGCCATTTCCGCGATCTCCCTGATGTGACCATCCGCATGATCCAGCGCGAGGAACATGCCGAGTTACCGCCTTTTGACGGTTTTGCTTTGCAGGCGGGCGATATCTTGATCATTGCTGCCCCACGCGCCGCCCTTGCCGATGTCTCCACGCGCCATCCTGGGCATTTACACCCCCCCATGCTGCATGCATCCGATGTGGTGGAAAACCGTTTGCGCTGGACGCCAGGGGAGGCCGACGAAAAAGCCGACGAACAGGCGATGCTGATCGAGGCCATGGTAACACCCAGCTCACGCATGGTTGGCCTGACCCTGGAGCAAGTTGCTTTTCATCAACGCTATGGCTGTTTGTGCGTTGGTATTTTGCGCCGGGCGCGCATGTTGCGGGCGCGGATGACCGAAATCCGCCTGGAAGCCGGGGATGTTTTGTTGGTTCAAGGACGGCCCAAAAATATCGGTGTGTTGAGGGCAGAGCGGGATTTAGTGGTGATGTCGGGAACCGCCGATGTCTTACCGCGCCGGGATAAGGCTGGGGCTGCTGCTTCTATCTTTATCGGCGCGATTGGTTTGGCGGCACTGGGGATTTTGCCGATTGTGGTTGCGTCTTTGTTGGCGGCGACGGTGATGGTGGCGATGCGGGCCTTGTCGTTGCGGCAGGCCGCACGGGCCGTTGATAGCAAGATTTTTCTGGTGGTTGCCGCCTCTTTGGCTTTGGGCGAGGCGATGTTTCACACCGGCGGGGCGCTTTATGTGTCGCATACCTTGCTGGGGCTTTTAGACGGCGCAACGCCGCAGATGGTCTTGTCCGGGTTCTTTTTGTTGGTGGCGCTGTTTACCAACGTGTTGTCCAACAATGCTTGCGCCGTTCTGTTCACCCCGATTGGCCTTAGCATGGGCGTGGAGTTAGGGGTTGATCCAAGGATTTTTGCCATTGCTGTGGTGATGGCGGCAAATTGCTCTTTTGCTTCGCCGGTCGGCTATAAAACCAACCTGTTGGTGATGGGGCCGGGGCAATATGGTTTTGTTGATTTTGCGCGCGCTGGTTTGCCGTTAGTCTTATTGTTGTGGCTGACCTTTACCATCGTCTCGCCGCTGTTCTTTGCCTTATAGAGCTATGCTGCGGCCAGGCGTTGACGGCACTGCTTCACGCTCCTAAACTCAGCGACCGTTTTTGGGATTTTCCCATGGCGCTGGCTCCCTTTGCAGGATCGTCTGATTATGACTGATAAGCCCACCGCTCGCCCTGCGTCGGCGAATTTTTCCTCTGGTCCTTGCGCCAAGCGTCCGGGCTGGACGGTCGAGGCCCTGGCCGATACGCCAGTTGGTCGCTCTCATCGCGCTAAGGTCGGCAAACAGCGCCTGAGCGACGTGATCGACCGGTCCAAGGCCGTTTTGGGAATGCCAGATGATTGGCGCTTAGGGATCGTTCCCGCATCCGATACCGGCGCGGTGGAAATGGCGTTATGGTCACTGCTGGGCCCGCGTGGGGTTGATATGCTGGCTTGGGAAAGCTTTGGTGCGACCTGGGTCAGCGATGTAATCAACCAGCTTAAACTTTCTGATGTGCGCACCATCACCGCCCCGTACGGCGCTTTGCCCGATTTGACGACGGTAGACTTTTCGCGCGATGTGGTCTTTACCTGGAATGGCACCACATCGGGGGTGCGGGTACCCAATGGCGATTGGATCGCTGCTGACCGCGAGGGTTTGGTGATTTGCGACGCCACGTCATCGGCCTTTGCCATGGATATGGCGTGGGATCGCCTGGATGTGGTGACTTGGTCGTGGCAAAAAGTGCTGGGCGGGGAAGGTGGGCATGGGATGTTGGCCCTGTCACCGCGTGCGGTCGAACGCTTGGAAAGCCACAAGCCAGCCTGGCCAATGCCTAAAATTTTCCGCCTGACTTCGGGGGGTAAGATTAGCGAAGGCATTTTCCGTGGTGATACCATCAACACCCCGTCGATGATCGCGGTTCAAGATCAAATTGATGCATTGCGCTGGGCAGAAAGCATCGGTGGGCAACCGGCGTTGCAGGCACGGTGCGAAGCCAATTTGGCAGCAATCGCCGAATGGGTGGAGGCTACGCCGTGGGTGGATTTCTTGGCGAAAGATCCAAAAATTCGCTCCACCACGTCGATTTGCTTGGTGATTACGGCTGACTGGTTCACGGCTTTGAGTGAAGATCAGCAAAGCAAAGTGTCAAAAGAGTTAGCGGCCTTGCTGGAAGCAGAAGGCGTTGCCTATGACATTGCCAGCTACCGGGATGCCCCTGCTGGATTGCGGATTTGGGGTGGGGCCACCATCGAAACCGCAGATATTAAAGCGCTTTTGCCATGGGTCGAGTGGGCTTATGGGGTTTGTGCGCAAAGGGCGTGCTCTGCCTAAGGCGAGCCTCGCGTTTAAAAAACACGTTTGCCGGGGAAGGGTCATGCTGTGAAGCATGGCCTTTCTGCGATTTTGTAGCGGTAGGGGGCAGTATATACACCTCTAATCTACTATAAAAAATGCGACAATTCTGTTACTTCTGGCGCTGTAATTGCTTTTTCTCCCTCTGACGATAGCGGGGGAAACCGGCTGTAGCAGGCTCAAAAGGGCGCGGGACCGCCTTTTTGTCTTTTGCTTTTAGCTGTTTGATCTGTTCGTAGCCCTATGGGGTTGCCGGAAATTTGCAGAAAGATGTCTGGGGGATAAGATGAACCACATGGTCGATGTGATGGCGAGCCCAACAGCGCTCATCGAGCAGATCGAAGCCGCGCTTGATCTCATGATTGCCGGCCAATACTTGGACGTGCCAAAGGGTGAGTGCGAGTTGACGCGCAAGCTGGCCTCTTTGGCAAAGGTGATGCACGACAAGGCGCGTGGCGAGCTGGAACGTGTGGTTGATGTGTCGGTGAACTGCAATGATGCGGTGACATCGACAGCAGAAATGATGCGGGCAATCCGTGAAGTTGATTCACGCACGCACGCCATTTCGGCGGCTTCCGAAGAAATGGTCGCTTCGGTGCAAGAAATTAGCCGCAATTCCGATGACGTCGCCGCCGAGGCCGAGCAGGCCCGCGTTGCCGCCAGCGAAGCGATGACAGCGAGTGAACGCGCTGTCCATACCATGGAAGTGATCACCGAAGCCGTCGAACAGGCCGCCTCAAAGGTTGAAAGTTTGGCCGAGGCCAGTTCGCAGATTGGTGACATCGTTCAGCAGATCGAAGCGATTGCCAAGCAAACCAACCTGTTGGCGCTGAATGCTACCATCGAGGCTGCCCGCGCGGGCGAGGCCGGGAAAGGCTTTGCCGTAGTGGCCAGCGAAGTTAAAAATCTCGCTAACCAAACGGCACGCGCCACGGTGGATATTCGCTCGCGCATTGAAACCTTGCGTGGGGAAATGGATTCCATTGTCGTGTCGATGGAAGAGGGTGCCCATGCGGTCGAAGAAGGACGCACGGTTATTTCGCGCACCGGCGTCGGCATGGCGGATGTGATGGAACGCATCAATATGGTCACCGCCAAAATGCACGATGTGGCGTCGATCCTCAGCCAGCAAATGGAAGCCTCGCAGGAAATTTCGTCGGGGATTACCTCAATTGCGCAAATGTCGGCTTCAAACGTTCATAGCGTCGAGGCCGTGCTTGATGTGATGGATCAGTCCGACGGCTTAGTTGCGGACTCGATTTCTTCACTCACCACTGTACAAATTCAGGATTTCACTATCCTGGTCGCAAAGTCAGATCACATGATTTGGCGTAAAAAGCTGTCGGAAATGGTGGCTGGGCGGGCGCGTTTAAAAGCGAATGAGCTGGCTGATCACCATAGTTGCCGTTTGGGCAAATGGTACGATGGGTTGGCGGCCAAAGATAAAGCCTTGAGCAGCCATCCCGCCTATAAAGCCTTGGCTGCGCCGCATCAGGCCGTTCATGCCGCTGGGATCGAGGCTGCGCGCCTTTATAACGACGGCGATTTGGATGGCGCTTTACGCTGTATTGAACAAGTGGGCGTCAGCTCCCGCGATGTGCTGCGGTTGCTGGACGAATTGGCTGCGCGTTAGAGCATTCTTTCTTTTACAAGCAAGTGAATCGCCGCAGCCGATCGCATCGGCCCGAGATTTGCTCTAAAATTACCGGGTAAATGGTTCTGCATGGCTGCTCCGCCCCATTTCCATTTGCTCTAATGCGCTAATTAGGTTACACAGCAGAACCGCCGGTTCGGCCCTTTTTGCCGAGCCGGCGGCGCCGTGTTCGGGGAGCCCCACCGCTCCGCCCAGGCGTTAACGTCCATATGGATGGCTCGTAATCTGCGCTGCTATCTTGATCCGTTCCCCCTGTGATCGTGGAGCCTGCCTCCCGTGGAAATCTGTTTTCGATGACCGACACCGCTAACAAGGCCCTATTGCCGACCGGCTTGCGGGATGTGTTGCCGCCTGATGCGGCCCTCGAAGCCAAGGCTGTGGATTGCCTAACCCGTGTGTTTGCCGCCCATGGCTATGACCGGGTTAAGCCGCCGCTGATCGAATTTGAAGAGAGCTTGCTCAATGATGCGGGTTTAGCCACCGCCCATAGTACCTTTCGGGTGATGGATCCGGTAAGCCAGCGCATGATGGGCTTGCGGGCGGATATGACCACCCAGGTGGCGCGGATCGCCACCACGCGGCTGATCAACCGGCCTCGTCCCTTGCGGCTATGCTACGCCGGTCAGGTGTTGCAGGTTAAAGGATCGCAGTTGCGGCATGAACGCCAGTTTACCCAAGCCGGGATCGAGCTGTTTGGTGCCCAAACCGCCGTTGCCGATGCCGAAGTGATTGGGTTGCTGTTGGACGCTTTGGCTGCGGCAGGGATTCATGGGGTATCGGTGGATTTGACACTGCCGACGTTGGTGCCCGCGATCTGTGATGATCTGGGCTTGCCCGTTGAACAGCGCCGCGCCTTGCGCGATGCTTTGGATCAAAAAGACGCTGCAGGGGTGCAAGCCCTAGGCGGCGAAGCAGCCGAAATTTTTGGCGCTTTGCTGTCGTGCTGTGGCGATGCCAATATCGTTTTAGATAAAATTTCGGCGCTTAAATTTCCCGCCGACGCTGATAAGCGGCGTAGCCGTTTGGCGGCGGTGGTGGAATTGGTGCGCCAGTCCCATCCCGATGCGTTTTTGACCATTGACCCGGTGGAAAATCGCGGCTTTGAATATCATACCGGCGTTAGCTTTAGCCTGTTTGCGCGCGGCGTGCGCGGTGAACTGGGCCGTGGCGGGCGGTATCGTGCTGGATCCGCCCGTGAACGTGCCGTCGGTGCGACGCTGTTCGTTGATGCGGTGATCCAGGGTATGGCGGCATTAGAACCGGCAAAGCGGGTTTTGCTGACCGTTACAGATCGCCTGTTGGCCGGTAAGTATCAGGCCGAAGGCTGGGTTACAGTGGCTGCGCTTAGCAGCGATGTGGACGGTGCCGCCGAAGCGCGGCGCCTTGGGTGTTCTCACTATTCAAACGGCGGAAACCTTTTCGCCGTTGCTGACAACTAGGGATGACAAAATGACCAACGTGGTTGTCGTCGGCTCCCAATGGGGCGACGAAGGCAAAGGGAAGGTCGTTGACTGGCTCGCTTCGCGGGCTGACGTCGTGGTGCGTTTCCAGGGGGGGCACAATGCGGGCCATACCTTGGTCGTTGATGGTATCAGCTATAAGCTGAGCCTTCTGCCGTCGGGCGTTGTCCGCGGTACCCCGTCGATCATTGGCAACGGCGTGGTCATTGACCCCTGGGCATTGCTGCGCGAAATTGACGCCATTGCCGGTCAAGGGGTGACGATTACTCCTGATGTGTTGATGGTGGCGGAAAACGCGGCCTTGATTTTGCCGCTGCACAGCACGCTTGATCAAGCGCGCGAAGCCGCGGCTGGCAAAGGCAAGATCGGCACCACCGGTCGCGGTATTGGCCCGGCTTACGAAGACAAAGTTGCGCGCCGGGCGATCCGGGTGTGCGATTTGGCCGATCCCGCAGCATTAGATATGAAAATTGACCGCCTGCTGGCGCACCACAATGCCCTGCTTCGGGGTTTGGGTGCCGAGCCGGTGGACGGTGCGGTGTTGCGCGCTCAGCTCGAAGAGTTAGCGCCGCTGTTGCTGCCCTATTCCCGTCCGGTGTGGCGGGTGCTTGATGAATATCGTAAGGCTGGCAAGCGGATCTTGTTCGAAGGTGCGCAAGGGGCCTTGCTTGACGTTGACCATGGGACTTATCCCTTTGTCACCTCGTCCAATACCCTGAGCGGCCAAGCCGCTGTTGGTTCGGGCATGGGGCCGGGTGGCATTGGTTTTGTGCTGGGGATCACCAAGGCTTACACCACCCGCGTCGGCGAAGGTCCGTTTCCCACCGAGCTGCATGATGATGTTGGCACGCGTTTGGGTGAACGGGGCCGCGAGTTTGGCACCGTGACCGGGCGTAAGCGTCGTTGTGGTTGGTTCGATGCGGTTTTGGTGCGTCAGTCGGTTAAGGTCGGCGGCATTAATGGGATCGCTTTGACCAAGCTTGACGTGCTTGATGGATTTGACGAGCTGAAGGTTTGCATCGGCTATCGTTTGAATGGCGAAGTGATTGATTATTTCCCCTCGGGGATGACTGCACAGGCCAATGTCGAGCCGATCTATGAAACCCTTGAAGGCTGGTCGCAGAGCACCGAGGGGGCTCGTACCTTTGGCGATCTGCCGGCAACTGCGGTTAAGTATGTGCGTCGCATCGAAGAATTGATTGAGTGCCCGGTGTCGTTGCTGTCCACCAGCCCGGAACGCGAAGATACCATTTTGATGCACGACCCGTTCGCTGACTAAGCCCATAAAGACCGCGAGACTCTGGGAGCAGGGGGGAGCGGTTTTGCTGTGCTGATATCGACGGAATTCCTGTTAACGCCATCATAAGACCCTTTGTGGGACACTGTTGGTGCGCACACAGGGAAAAAAATCACCCCCTGGGATCCTGCTGCGGCGCAGTTGGTTGTCAGGGGGTGTTTGTTATGGGCATTATGCTAACAAATATGGGATTGCTTGAGGTGGGAAAGCCTTTACGCAATTTCGGGTGCTCGGGGATACCAGGTGTCGTTTTGGCCAAGAATTAGGCAATTGCGCCACCTTACCGTTGAACCCTATCGGGTTGATCGGGCAGAAGCCCGCACAGCAGATACTCAGGGAGGCAGGCCACTATTATGAGCAAGGAGACTGTAGCAGAGGGCGGTTCATCTTCGTCGGGAACCGTGGTGCTCAAAGAGCGTTACGAGATTGATCCCTCGCAACCGCTGCCTGATCTTGATATGCCCCAAGCGATGGCCTTCCATTGTGATGACCGTCGCGATGCTGGCCGATCTATCTATGCCTTGCTGTGCCGTCCTGACATGCCGCTGCGTGTTGGCGCTATGCGCTCCCTCAAGGGGGTGAAGGCTGCGGGCATGTTAACGCTGATCGAGTATGGCATCGTCGATTGGACGCCGGGCCGCCGTCGCCAAATGGTGGTTTTGTATGAACGTCCGTCAGGTGGGCGAGTGGTTTCGACCCCGGGCGAGAAATTTGACTCCATTCCCGAAACTCAGTTTGTAAAACGGGTGATGAAGCCGCTGATCCAGGCGTTGCAGGAAACGTCTCAGCGTGGTGTTGTTCACCGGGCTCTGCGCTTGGATAACCTATATTGGTATGATAGTTCCAAAGAACGCTTGGTGTTTGGCGACTGTGTGACCAGCCCGCCTGGGTATGACAATCATCCTGTTTACGAGCCTTTATATTTCGCGATGGCAAACCCGGCGGGTCGCGGTCAGGGCTATAGCAAGGATGACCTCTATAGCCTGGGCATGTGCTTTCTTGGTTTGCTTACCGGGCGTGATCCGACCAAAGGGTGGTCGCCCGACGATGCGGTGCGGGCGAAATTATCGCAGTCAACCTATTCGGCCTTTGCCTCCGATAACCGGGTTCCGTTGAACCTGATCGAGGTTATGCGCGGGCTGTTGTGCGATGACTACAAAGAACGCTGGGAAATTGAAAACGTTGACCTGTGGATGAACGGTCGGCGCCTGTCGCCGATTCAGCCCAAGCCGCCCAAGCGGGCGCAGCGTCCGTTCAAGTTTAATGGCCACGATTATTTCACCTGCCGCGAATTGGCCTATGCCTTGGGCGAAAAATGGGATGACGCCATTGCCCCGATCACCGATGGGAGGGTCGAGGTTTGGCTTCGCCGCGGCATGGAAGACAACGAAACCGCTGATGCGGTGGGGTTGGCCATTCGTTTGTCGCAGACAAGCCATGGTGATGCTAAGAACTCCGTCGATTTTACTGTCGCCCGCGTTCTGATCTTGCTTGATCCAATGGCACCGGTTCGCTATCGCTCGGTGCGGGTGACGCTTGATGGTTTTGGTTCGGCGTTGGCGGTGGCAATGATGCAAAAAGGCGATGTTCGCCCCTATGCAGAGATTCTTGCGCGGGATTTGGCGAAAAACTGGGTTGATGCCCAGGGGCTTTATTCGCACGAACTCAGCCATTTCGAAGGGCAGTTCAAGGACCTTACCGCAAACTTGCAGACTCAGATGGTCGGCTGGGGCATCGAGCGCTGCCTGTACGAACTGAACGAACATTTACCCTGTCAGAGTATGCTGATCGAAAAAGAATATGTCTGCGAGATCCGCGAGTTATTGCCGGCCCTGGATCGGGCATCGGCCAAAATTGATCCCAAAACAAAACCGGTTGATCGTCATATTGCCGCTTATATTGGCTGCAAATGGGAACGCGATACCAAAGTTCAGTTTCGTGCCCTAAACGAAGCCGTGCCCGAGCGTCAGACCCTGGGAATGGTTAGTTTGCTTGCTGTGTTGCAATGGCGCCTGGGGCCAACGGCGTTGCATGGCCTTGCCGGGTGGGTTGGCAGCCAGCTTAACCCGGTGATCGGCAGCTATCACGGGCGAGGGCGGCGAAAGGATCTGGAAAAGGAAATTCCCAAGCTGATCCGCAAGGGTAGCTTACCGGAACTTTATAATCTGCTCGATAATCAGGACGAACGCCAACGGGATAGCGAAGGCTTTGCCTGGGCGCGTGCGGAGTTTTCTGCCGCCGACCAGCACATTAAAGCCCTGGAAACAGGCCGCGCCTTGCGCGACGAGCACGCTGAAATGGTTGGTCGACAAGCGGCAGCGGTTTTGTCGGTTTTTATTGCTATTTTGACGGTTAGTATCGTTCTATTCATGAGGATAATCTGATGGCAGGTGGAAAAACATCGGGTGGGGCGATTGGTCGTAATATTGGCCTGCTTATTATTATTGTGCCTTTGTTATTTATTTTTATGCCGACAGTTCTTTTTTTGGCAATTGCGATGTTACCGACTTTTGTCGCAATGGTCATTGACCGTGGGCCAAAGCGTTATGGAGGAATGACAGTCGGGGGGCTAAACTTTGCCGGGGCTGTGCCGTATTTGATGGATTTATGGATGTCTGATCACAGTGTGCCGCATGCCTTGACGTTGTTGTCAGATATTTTTGCGTTGATTTTGATCTTTGGTAGCGCTGCATTCGGGTGGATGTTGTTTACTGGAACCCCGTCGGTGGTGGCTGCTGTTACTGCAATGACCTCTAGCCGCCGCTTGGCGACCCTCAAAGCGCGACAAAAAGAGCTGTTGGAAGAGTGGGGTTCGGAAGTGCGCGGCGATCCTGAGACTGACGAGATTGGCTCTGCGGCTATGGATAAATGAGTAATCCATAAGTTTTAGTCCTGTTGTATGGCAGGCGCGAAAAATTCATTCGCTTTTGATTGCTCTATGCATTGGTATTGCTACCCTGCGGCGGTGGGGTTTAGAGCATTGTGCGCAAAAGTGGGTCCCGGTTTTGCGCAAAAACA
>CEGD01000065.1_pt1 | contig 11317 bp, 10 predicted proteins | sample 306751 | NCBI WGS metagenome assembly CEGD01 (sample SAMEA2755657, study PRJEB7226) | microbial mat metagenome | biome: microbial mat; feature: hypersaline; material: grass silage | place: USA | collected 2014-02-19 | depth 0 m
GGACGAACCGACCAACGATTTAGATATGGATACCTTGGATCTGCTGCAAGAAGTCTTGGCTGATTATGATGGCACGTTGGTTCTGGTGAGCCATGATCGTGATTTTCTTGATCGAGTGGTTACATCGACCATTGCCTTTGAGGGTGATGGGGTGGTGGGCGAGTATCCCGGCGGCTATGCCGATTATGAACGTCAGCGTCCCAAAGCTGACCCCAAAGCTGTAAAGGCCGCAGCGAAAGCGGTGGCGGCAGCAAAAGCGGCGGCAAAGCCTAAAAAAACCGCCAAGCTGTCTTATAAGCATCAACGCGCCTTGGAAGAATTGCCAAAAACCATGGCTGGGTTGGAAAAGGATATGGCTCAGCTAGAAGTCAAAATGGCTGATGCGACCTTGTTCACCCGCGATCCGGCGCAATTTCAAAAGCTGGCTGATCAGTTAGACGCTAAGCGCCAAGAATTGGCGCAAGCCGAGGAGCAGTGGCTGGAAATTGAAATGCTGCGCGAGGGGCTGGAAAATCCGTAAACGGGTTGTTTATGGCCTGAATAAAAAACCCGCTGTGGCCGTTTAAGCCGCAGCGGGTTTTTCGTAAAGCAAGGCGTTCTTGGCTGCACTCCGCGAAACAGGGGGCAGCCAAGTAAAAAAGAACTCTTATTCGCCCGTGGGGAACTTAAAGTCCAGCAGGCGGGCGTTGGCAAAGCCCTGGTCGGAAACCCGAGTCCAGCGCACCAGATTGGTGCGTGCTTTAAGGAAATGGGTCGCGACCTTTTTCGTGATCTCGTCGCCGCTATCCAGGGTTTCCTGGACGACTTCGCCCGATGCGTTGCCCAGGGCAATCAAAACCGAACGCGGGAACTGACGCAGCTTAACGCCATGTTCACGGACCAAGGTTTCCAGCGCGGTTCCCGAACGTTCAAAGTATTCCGACGCCATCATCTGGTTTTCTTCACCCGAGGCGGCGGCGATGATTTCCTGCAGGTCCTTGGGCAGGGCATCGTATTTTTCTTTGTTGACGGTCAGCTGCAAGCTGGCGCCCGGCTCGTGGATACCCGGCCAGTAATAGTTGGGGGCAACCTTATAAAAGCCCATCGACAGATCGTTATAGGGACCGATCCACTCGGTGCCGTCAATCGCACCGGATTGCAGGGCGGCAAAGACTTCGCCGCCGGGCAGTAGAACCACAGTGGAGCCGAGTTTCTTGAGCACTTCTCCGCCCATGCCGGGCATGCGGAACTTCATGCCTTTAAAGTCTTCGACGTCTTTGATTTCGTTGCGGAACCAGCCGCCCATCTGCACGCCGGTATTGCCGCAGAGGAAAGGCTTGAGGTTGAACTGAGCATAAAGCTCGTCCCACAGTTCTTGACCGCCGCCAATCTGCACCCAGGCGTTATGTTCAACCTGCGTCAGGCCATAGGGAATGGCGGTAAAGAAAGCGGCTGCCTTGCTTTTGCCGGTGTGATAATAGGCCGCGTCATGGCCCATTTCGGCGGTGCCATTCGACACGGCGTCAAACACCTGCAGGCCTGGCACCACTTCGCCAGCGCCATAAACTTTAATCTTCATCCGACCGTTAGAGGCGGCTTCGATGCGGCGGGCGACGCGTTCGGCGCCGGTAAAGACACCCGGTAACCCCTTGGGCCACGAGGTAACCATGCGCCATTCAATGACGCCCTGGGCAATGGCGGGCGTGGGGAAGCTTGATGCGGCGGCCACAGCGGCGCCGGCGCCTGCAATAGTAGCGCCTTTGATAAAATCACGACGTTTCATTTGGACGTTCCTCGCTTAGCGGACTGGTCGGGTATAGGAAGGCCCCAATGTTATTAAAGCTCGTAGGGTGCCTTCGATGGTATTGGATTATAAGGATTTCGGTTACGTTCGCAACGGCATACAAACAATAGGCCGTTTAAAAACATCCCTAAGTTTGAATCGGATTCCAGCCGTCAGGAGAAAATCCTTCCAGCGGAGCGAATTTGGTCTTGTAGGCCATTTTTCGGCTCTCTTTGATCCAATAGCCCAGGTAAACATAAGGCAGGTTACGGCGTTGGGCTTCGCTGATCATCCACAGGACAATATAGCTGCCTAAACTGCGGCGGTGTGTCTGGGTGTCAAAAAAGCTGTAAACCGCAGACAGGCCATCATCCATGGCATCCATCAGGCATGTGGCGACCAAGAACCCGTTTTGGTCGCGGAATTCGACCAAATTGGTTTCGATAGGGCTGCCTTCAACCATCGATCGATAGTCGTAAAAGCCCATCAGAGCCATGTCGCTGCCGCCATGACGACCTTTTTGATAGTGCGAGAACAGGCGATATTGCTCCGCTGTCGCTTTTGCAGGGGCAATGGTGATCTTTAGGTCTTGGTTGGCATTGATTGAACGGCGCATATTCCGGGCAGGGGTAAAATCTTTTACCACCACGCGCACTGGCACGCAGGCCGAGCATCCTTCGCAGGCTGGGGCATAGGCGATGGAATGGCTACGACGAAATCCCGAGCGGCTGAGGGAGTCATGCAACAGCCGCGCGTCCGGGCTGGTAAGCTCGGTAACGATTTTTCGTTCTAGGCGCCCCTCTAAATAGGGGCAGGGCATAGGCGCAGTTGTAAAAAAGAAATGAGGGCGCCGAATAGGGGAATGCTCCATGCCGATCTCCACGCTGGGGCGGCCAAATTGTCAAAGGCTCGGTGACGAAAAGCCAATCACCATAAAGATGATCTGTGATTAAGAACGATATGGGGAGGCTATTTTCTGGTTATCACCGGCCCCTATCAATAAAACGACGCTGAGCTGGGAATTACCATGGGAAACGTCACCATTTTTATCATTGGACCCTATTCACCACAATGACCTGGGCGATGATGTCGTGGAGCGTGCGGCGCTGGTTTTGGAATAACGCAAAAACAAGAACCAGCGGGAACGTAAGGCTAAGGATAAAAAGGACGGTCATTACCAGGGCATTGACCAATGACGGAGCTTGACCGTTGTCGGTGCGGACGCAAATTCCCATCATGCGCATACCAATGGTCGAGCCGCCAAGGGTGCCGATGGTCAGCGTGTGATAGGCAAAAGGCAAAATGGGTATGAGTGCGGCTATTAAGCCAAAGCCCAGTCCAAAAGTGATGATGCCAATAATAAAGGCAACAATCCATAATGCACCAATAGCAAGGCTGATCAGGAAAAAGTCGACCACATAGGCGAGGACACGCTTGCCTATAATGCCCTCAAAAAGCTCGGGAGCAGAGAGAGGGTCGGGGGCTTGTCCCGACCATCCCATGGTGCCGCTGTTGCGATCAAACTGCCCAGAAAATCCGTCCTGGCTGGTCGAGGAGGACTGGAAACCTTGGTCATAGTCAGCGCCACGGGGCTGGCGAAATGAATAGGGGGGCGGCGTCTGTTTTGGATCGTCTTCTAAAGCCACGCGCTTATTCTCCTCGGATAACGCTGGGGATTGGCGGGGGCTCTAGCGGACGCGGGGCGCCGGTTGCATCAGTTTCTGGTTCGCGCAATAGAATAATCGAAACCCGACGATTACGCGGGCTATCTGGGTCATCAATCAACAGCGGATCTGCGGCAGCCCGCCCAGAAACCCGGGCAATACGGTTGTCGGGGACTCCGCTTTGTAGCAGGATCCGACGGCTGGCCAAGGCACGGTCGGCGGACAGTTCCCAGTTCCCATAACCCGATGGATCGGTAAAGCCCCCGCCATCGGTATGACCTGATATAGCGATCTTTTGTGGCAATTGTTTGATGACGCGACCAACCAGCGCTAAAAGTTTGCGCGTATGCTCATACATGGCGCTGGAGCCAGGGGCAAACATCGGCAAACCGTCTTGATCAACGATCTGGATGCGCATTCCTTCGGGAGTGTTATCGACAAGCAGGCTGGTTTTCAGCTTATCCATGTCAGGCAATGAACTCATTGCCTGTTGCAAGGCTTGCTCGGTTTCCTTGAGTTCGGCTTTTTCAGCGGCTTCTTGTGCCTTTTTCCCGTCGGCATCCGAGTCGCCAGCTCCGTCTTCGTTTTTGTCCGACATGCCTTCTTGCGGGTCGGTAAAATCCTGACCGCCAGAGCCGATGGTCGATGGTGGCAGGTTAATCGTTGCCGTGGGCTGGCCAGCATTTGACTGACTGGCGCCCTCGCCGATAACTTGCCCGCCGAGCATCCCACCGGCCCCGCTGGGGGACTGGGAGACAGCGGTAGGGGCAAAATAGTTGGAAATACCCTGTAGCTGCTCCTCGGTGACGGAGTTGAGCAACCAAAGCAGCAGGAAAAAGGCCATCATCGCCGTCACGAAGTCAGCGTAGGCCACCTTCCAAGCGCCACCATGGGCGGCAGCGCCACCCTTTTTGATGCGCTTGATAATAATCGGTGATTTGCCGTCTTCCTCAGCCATGCTGGTCCTATGTGCTCAAAGTCGTCCAGGGGGAGGTCGCAGGAGCCCAACCAGTGGCTTGGCGTCGGCTGTGACCCCTTAAGATTCGCTAGACATATTGGTAATGGTATCTTCGACCTCGGCAAAGGATGGCCGAACATGATGGGCAAGAATCTTGCGGGCAAATTCGATGGAAACCTGCGGCGCGTACCCTTGCATATGGGCCAGAAGGGCGGCCTTAATGCAATTTAGATATTCGGTTTCCGACGCAAAGGCTGCTTCCATTGCCCGTGAGAAGGGGGCAAAGAACCCGTAAGACAGCAACACCCCAGAGAACGTTCCCACCAGCGCCGCGCCAATCAAATGGCCAAGCACTTCTGGTGGTTCGGTGATCGAGCCCATGGTGTGAATAACGCCGAGCACGGCGGCCACAATCCCCAGTGCGGGCATACCGTCGGCCATATTGTTAACGGCGTGGACGACGTCATGGTGCTCGCGGTGGTGGGTTTCGATTTCCTCGGTGATAATGGTCTCGACTTCGTGCGCGTTATTGGTGCCCAAAGTGAGCAGTCGCAGGTAATCGCAGAGGAAAATCAGCGTATGATGATCAGCGGCGAAGCCCGGAAACTTTTGGAATAGGGGGCTTTCCTCTGGGCGCTCGACGTGACTTTCCAGGGCGAGGTCGCCCTTGGTCTTTGCCAGTCGAAATACCGAGTACAGCATACTGAGGAGCTCGAGGTAGCTGCTTTTATTGTGCTTTGGCCCTTTGAGCATTGGCCCCAGCGCTTTGGCCGAGCCGGAAAGGACAGTTTTAGGACTGCCGATAACGAACGATCCAAAGGCAGCACCAAAAATGATGATGAACTCAAAAGGCTGCCAAAGAACGCCCAGGTGACCGCCGCCCGCAGCATAACCGCCGACGACACTGCCCAACACGATGATTGTACCAATAATGACTAGCATGAAGCCTTCCGTCTGCCCCGTGAGCCCCTATACACTTTAGCGGCCAATACCTAAGGAGGTTTTAATGAAGCGGGCTACAAACTGCAATCAAAACCCGCCCGAGGGGGTATATAGGCTCATATTGTGTCTGGTTACACCCTTTTGGGGGGGCTATGTGCAGTGCAGCAGTGGAAACTGTTGATAGCCTTGCCGGTGGATTCGTGATACCCCCTGAAAAATGCAAAGTCAGACCCAAATTTTAAGAAACAACCGGGTGGAATTTTAGGTATGGAAATCGACGATCGTTCTTTCCGCAAAGCTTTGGGGTGTTTTGCCTCGGGTGTCACAGTGGTTTCGGGGCGGGACGAGCAAGGGGCGCTCATTGGCGTTACTGTTAGCGCGTTTTCGTCTGTATCGCTCAATCCGCCATTGGTTTTATTCTGCTTAGATAAGCGGAATAAGTCGCTTGAATCATTCCGTGACGCACCGTTTGCTATCAATGTATTGCGCGAAGATCAGCGCCAGGTGTCCATTCAGTTTGCCAGCAAGGGCGACGATAAATGGAAGGGCATCGAGCACACTATTAATGCAGATGGCGTGCCGCTGATCGACAACAGCTTGGCTCATCTGGAATGCGCGCCGTATCAGGTGGTTGATGGGGGCGATCATTTGATTGTGATTGGTCGTGTCGTGCGTTTGAATCAGCAGGCTGGTGGGCAGCCGTTGGTTTATTTTCGCGGCGCTTATGCCAACCTTGGCGAATCCTGCTGAGGCGTATTTCTCGCATAAAGTGAGCTAAAGGTATTATGGGGTGCAGTCGTCAGCTTTTGCTGAGCGTGCTGCACCCCATAAAACTTTTGCCTTCGGAAGTCTATTGAACCACAGAGCGTTGGCGGATTTCCCAGGCGGCATTGGTTCGCTCGGGATCCCCCCACACGGTTTCGGGGTGACTTTGCCAATGTCCCAAGATAAAGCCCGCCTGCTTTGCGCTGAGGCGTTCAAAGGCTGCGATTGCTGCGACATGTTCGGGGGTCGAGGTAAAGGGGCCATAGGGCTGTGTGCCATGCAGGCGAGTAAAAAATTCAGAAAATACGCTGCGGTTAACGCCTAGGGCGCGGCAAACAACGGCCAGTGCTTCGCCATTGTCGTTATAAAGCACCCGTTGGATCGCTAGATCCGGTAGGCGGGCAGCGCTTTTAAGCTCGTCTTCAACCCCTTGCATATCGGCGCGGCGTAAGGCCACCAAGAGCACATTTAAAATTGGGCTGCCGGGGGCATGTTTTGCTGTTTTTTGCCCGGCGCTTGCTGCTGTGGTGCTTGGGGCAGGTGCGAAGCCATGGGCATGATGCTCATGGAGCGATTGCTCTGTTGCCTGACTTACTTCTTGGTCGAGCAGCATGCTTAAGGCTTCGCCATAGTTTTGTGCAATAAAATGGCGGAGACTTTGACCAACCCACTGGTACATCATAGCTGCGAGGTCAGCGCGCATTTCTGGGCGTTTGAGGAGCGGTTCTTGCAGGGGGGTAGCGGTCCGCGATGCTGTGACCATGCGTTTTAACGCATGCTCGGAAAAGGCGGCACCGTCATTTCGTGCTAAATTGACCATGGCATCTTCATCACCAAGATAAACCAAAACGTCGGTGACTTTTGCAGATATTTGTTGGCGCACACTGACGGCCAAGCGGTGTTCACGTGTGCGTTCGACAATGACCTTTATAAGGTCTTCGTCGCCGAGCAGGGGGCTGTGCATAATGACCGATCGCGCGATTTCGATTTTGTCATTGGCAAGCAGTAAAATAAGGCTGTGTGGCACATCATCGCGCAGGGCAAACAACTCGGCCAGTTTACGGCGGATGTGGCTTTCTGCATCGGGATAAAGGCGGCACAAAATGTCATAGGCGATGGTGGCTTCGCTGGCGGACAACGGAGTATCGTCGTCAACGCACATGTCAGATACGACCAGGGCGAGTTCCTCTTGATCAAGGGTCTTGGCAGTATCAACAAACGACAGAAGGAGCTTGGTGCGCACGCTGCTCATTTCACGAGGTCCATGGTTGCTACGGGCATACGATAAGCCTACCCGTAGGAAAGCCCTTACGATCAATATTACTCCTATATTAGTCTTAATAGTGTGATGAAGGTCACCCTATCAAAAGTCTAGTCTGCACCAGACAGGAGTATGGTCTGATGCTTTTTCACCACCGCGCGGGCCTTTGTCTATGTCGCAGGATATAAGCCGGTCAGCAGCTTGTGGCGATAACAGCAGATGATCAATGCGAACACCGTTGTCTTTTTGCCAAGCGCCCGCCTGATAATCCCAGAATGAATAGCGATTCGGCTCACGATTAAGCACGCGGTAGGCTTCGGTCCAGCCTTGATGGAGGAGGGCGCGAAAGCGTTGCCGACTTTCAGGTCTGCACAGGGCGTCATCAGCCCATCCAGCCGGATCATAGACATCGTCATCGGTGGGGCAGATATTGTAGTCACCGCCTAAAATGGTGATATCGTTGTTGGCTTTCAAGCGATTGGCATGGGCCAGCAAGCGATCCATCCACCGAAGTTTATACGGATACTTTTCACTGTCTACGGGGTTTCCGTTGGGTAAGTATAAGCTGGCAATAGTTGCTTTTCCGTCAATGCGGGCCTCGATATAGCGGGCTTGGGGGTCATCTGCATCATCGGCCCCATCTAGGGCGGGCAGACCTCGGCGGAGGATTTCCATGGGTAAACGCGATAAAATGGCAACGCCATTATAGCTCTTTTGCCCATGTACCGCACACTGATACCCAAGGGCCTGGATTTCGAGCGTGGGAAAGGACTCGTCAACGCATTTGATTTCTTGCAGCAAAACCACATCGGGTTCAGCTTGCTCCAACCATGCGAGCAGGTTCGGCAGACGAGCTTTGACAGAGTTAACATTCCAGGTCGCGATTTTGGGCATAAAAACCTTACCGTTAGAGTATTGCGCAGGATGTGTGGCGTAAAAAGATAAAGGCAATAGAACATGTATCAGGCCCAGGTGAACAGAGTCTTTTGTCGTGCTTTGGGGATTGCTGCCCTGGGGATTGCTGCCCTGGGGATTGGCGCGCTTGTGGGGATAGCCCCACATTCGGCTAACGCGGCGGAGTGCCCGACACCACAAAGTCAGCCTATCGTTGAAATTATCCGTCTTCCGCCGACTGTGGAGTTTGATCATACCGTCGCTAAAAAACGAGTGGCGCGGTATTTCATTAATGGGGGAGGCAAGCCACGGCCTTCGTCGTTGGGGACTGGGAGCCATACGGCACCGCAGACTGTTGGTCTGACCAACGCGCATTTTTCGGTGCAATCAGCCTATACCACCGAGGCCGCCCATATCGCTGATGGCAGTTGGTGCATGACGGTGAAAAAGGTAACGCTAACAATTGGCTATTCAAGCCAAAAGGTTTATATCCCCAGCGAATATGCCATTGGGTCCTGTGAATATCAGGCGGTTTATGACCACGAGATGCAGCATGTGAGCACCAATCAAGACACCCTAGCGGCACATCTCGACCGCATAGAGACGTCGGCCAAGCTGGCGATGGCTGCCATCGGTACCATTAGAGTGCGGCAAAAAGGGGCCTTGCAAACAGAGGCCAAGCGGCAGGTTAACCGGGCGCTGGATGGTTTGTTTGTTGATTTCGAAGCCGACCGCCAGGCGCGTAACGCCGAGCTTGATCGCGAAGAAAACTATCGGGCCATTAGTGGGTTGTGTAGCAACTGGTAGGCTGAACATCACAGGTTAAACCCCGGCCTTATCGTAAGCGATAGGCCGAGGGGTCAATGTCGGGGCTGCGCCCTGCAACCAGATCGCTCAACACGCGGGCTGATCCCACCGACATGGTCCAGCCCAATGTACCGTGACCAGTATTGAGAAACAGATTGCCAAGGGGTGTTGTGCAAAGATAGGGCAGGCTATCGGGGGTTTTAGGCCGCAGGCCGCACCATTGGCTGGCTTTGCTGTAATCCCCAGCGTTGGGGAACAGGTCGCGGGCGCGATTGAGGACATGATCGGCACGTTGTTGCCGCAAGGTATCATCCCATCCAGCCAACTCTGCCGTTCCCGCCCCACGCAGCCGGTCGCCTAGGCGTGAATAGACCATTTTATGCTCATCGTCGGTGATGGAAACGGTCGGCGCTTGGGTTTCTCCTGGGGCCAGGGGCAGGGTCATGGAATAGCCCTTGGCGGGATAAAGCGTTAGGGTCAATCCCAGGGAACGGGCCATCTTGGGGCTCCAGCTTCCTAAACAGAGCACATAGGCGTCGGCAGTGATGACTTTATCGACCCCGTCGTTCAGGCTGTGGCAGTGAACGCCACTGATCCGGCCCTTGTCTGAATGAACGTGATCTATGCGGTGGGAATAAAGAAACGCGACCCCATTTTCAGCCGCCCGCCCAGCAATGGCCTGGGTAAAGGCATGGGCGTCGCCCGACTCATCATCAGCGGAAAACAATCCACCGGCTAAGCTGGGCGCCGCATGAGCTAAGGCGGGCTCCATTTGCACCAACTGGTCGCGTGGTAAAATAATTTGTGGCAGCCCTGCCTCGGCCATCACTTGCGCTGATTGGCATTGAGCGTCATAGGCCTTGGCATCGCGGAAAATATGGATAATTCCCCGCGTGAGCTGGTCATAGCTCAAACTTTCTTCGTCCCGCAGCGCGCCCAGACATTGGCGGGAGTAAAGCGCCAAACGCACGGTATTTTCGGTGTTGTGGCGGGTCATCGCTGGTGTGCAATTGGCCAGGAATTTTAGACCCCATCGCCATAGCGCCGGATCCCAGCGTAGCCACCGAAAGATCAGGGGAGCGTCTTCGCGGCCCATCCATTTTAAGGCTTTGAACGGTGTTTCCGGCGTTGCCCAGGGGGTGGCGTGCGAGGCGGAAACTTGGCCGCCATTGGCAAAACTGGTTTCCAGGCCCGCAGCAGGTTGGCGGTCAATTACCGTTACCTGGTGGCCATCGCGGGCAAGAAAATAGGCGCTGGTGGATCCGGTGACACCGGCGCCCAGGACCACAATTTTCACCAGCGATCTCCCTTTGTCGCAGAATAGAGGTTTGACGCCTAGCGCCAATTGATGGAGTGGTTATAGGCCGTTGTCGCGGGAGTGGAAAGAAAAAGCCGGGCAGGGTAGGGTTGTTGACAGGCTGCTTGACAGACCGTGTCCCCTTACCAAAGGCACCTTTGCATGACTTTTCCCCCTGCTTTTAAGGCGGCGATTTTAACCGTGGCGCAGATGTATCAGGCCGATCAGTTGGCTATCGCTAGCGGCATTTCGGGGTGGTCTTTGATGCAGGCGGCGGGGGCTGCGGTGGCCCAGGAAGCTTTGGCTTTGTGTCGGCGCGGGCAAATGGTCGTCGTGCTCTGTGGGCCAGGAAATAACGGCGGCGATGGCTTTGTGGCAGCAACGCGGCTAAGAGCGGCAGGGCGTCGGGTGTGCGTGATGGCCAGCGTCGAGCCAACTGCTTTACAGGGTGATGCGGCCTTTGCCTGTGCTCAATGGTTGGCCCAGCCCGGTGCCGAAGTCTGGCCACTGAGCGAGGTGCCCTTGCAGGGAGCAGCGTTGGTCATCGATGCCTTGTTTGGCGCCGGTCTCAATCGCCCGCCGCAGGGAATGGCGGCACAGCTGATCGGGTTTATCACTCAGCATCGGATTCCCTGCGTGGCCGTCGATGTTCCTAGCGGTGTTGCTGGCGACAGCGGTCAAATTTTGGGTGAAGCCCCCCAGGCGACCACCACTGTTTGTTTTTTCCGCCCGAAGCCCGGGCATTACCTCTATCCCGGCAAGGCCCGGTGTGGCCGTTTGGTGGTGGCTGAGATTGGCATTCCTGAGTCTGTTTTGGCGACGATTGCGCCGCAACTGTTTCTCAATGGTCCGGCGCTGTGGCGGTTGCCAGTACCCGATTGGCGCGATCACAAATACAGCCGTGGCCATGTAACGGTTTGGGGATCGGCAGAAATGAGCGGTGCTGGCCGCTTGGCCATCCGTGGGG
>CEGD01000421.1_pt1 | contig 11295 bp, 12 predicted proteins | sample 306751 | NCBI WGS metagenome assembly CEGD01 (sample SAMEA2755657, study PRJEB7226) | microbial mat metagenome | biome: microbial mat; feature: hypersaline; material: grass silage | place: USA | collected 2014-02-19 | depth 0 m
GGGGTGAGCAGGGCAGCGGGGCAGAGGAAACCGTTCTGCTCGGCGGTCGGGTGCGTTTTATGCAGCCCTTACAAGGATACCGGGCGGCGATTGACCCGGTATTATTGGCTGCGGCGGTGGCCGGTGATGCTTGGAAAACCGCTTTGGATGTCGGTACGGGAACCGGCGCGGCGATGCTCTGCTTGCTGGGCCGTTGCCCGCAAAAGCGCGTGATCGGGGTCGAGTTGTTAACCGCGCATGCCAATCTTGCCCAGCAGTCTTTGCACTTAAACGGTATGCAAGGCCAGGGGGCGGTGGTGGTGGCAGATATTTGCGCCTCTCCGCCGTTGGCAGCGCAGAGTTTTGATCAGGTTTTGACCAATCCGCCGTTTCATGGCCCGGGGAATGCCCCCAGCCACCATGACCGCGCCGTTGCGCATATGGAGGCGGTGCCCTTAGAGGCTTGGTTGGCTTTTTGCTTGCGCATGCTCGCCCCGCGTGGGCGTTTGACCATGATCCATCGCGCTGACCGGGTGGATGAAATCTTAGCCTGCCTTTACAAAAAAGCTGGGGCTGTGGAGATTATTCCCCTCTGGCCGCGTGCCGGTGTTGCTGCCAAGCGGGTCATCGTGCGTGCCCGCAAGGGGCTGAAAAGTCCGGCTATTTTTCATCCTGGCTTAGTTCTGCATCAGGCTGACGGCAGCTTTACCGCGCAGGCCGACGCTATTTTACGCGCCGGTGCATCGCTGGATCAGGCGGTTGGGTTGGGCTAAGAAGCCCCTTGTTGGCTATCGGTGATGATCGGGCAATTGAACGTGATCTACGTCTGCAAGGCATAGGCAAAGACCGAGCAAACATAAATCGCAACAAACATCGACAGCAGGGCGATCAGGTCGATCAAAAAGCGTGCGACGGTCATGGCAAAATCTCCGTTCCTGATATGTTCTGTTTTTATGGGAACATAACAGGAACTCACGCGCAAGATGCTTTTGGCATCAGCGTTAGGCCGGCCTTGCCTCGGTGCCGCGCGATAGCGGTGAAGGGTTTGTTTTTAAAAGCGCCATCGGCGAAAAACTGACCACAAACAGCCATGTCAGTGAGGGGTTAAAGTCTGCTATAAGGGGGCGTCATTCCCCAACCAGGAGCTCATGCAATGACCGAATCCGCCTCTGTCCAGCCCGTGCTGTTCACGCCTGCTGATGATGATTTTGCGCAGCGGGTGAGGGATAGCTTTGCCAAACAAGCCGCCATGGAGACCCTGGGGGTCACCCTGGAACGGATCGAGGCCGGTGAAGTCGAAGTGCAAATGGCCTATAATCCAGCCTTTTGCCAGCAGAACGGATTTTTGCACGCTGGCACCGTCACCACAGCGATTGATACCGCCTGTGGCTATGCGGCATTTTCTTTGATGCCTGCCGATGCTGCGGTGCTGTCGGTGGAGTTTAAAATCAACTTGCTGTCCCCGGCCAAGGGCGAGCGCTTTGTTTTTATTGGTAAAGTGGTTAAGCCCGGACGGACGATTAGCAATGTGCGCGGCGAAGCCTTTGCCATTGCAAACGGTGTGCGCAAGCTGATTGCCACCATGGACGGCACGATGATCACCATTCTTAATCGCGCTGGCATTACCGATTAAACGGTATTTGTTAAAATAGTGGTCATCTGGGCTTAACCTCGGGCTTGCAACCTGTTGGAAAAGCCCTTATGTTCCGCCTCACCGCAGCGTCGGGGTGTAGCTCAGCCTGGTAGAGTGCCTGCTTTGGGAGCAGGATGCCGGAGGTTCGAATCCTCTCGCCCCGACCATTTTCCGCTGTTTGATGCAAGCAGCGATGCGCGGTACGATATGCCTTTGGCCCCATAAGGGGCGCAAGACAGGAACGGGGTAAACGAATGGCTACTGTGGTCCGCATCTTTCGCCCGGCCAAAAGCGCGATGCAATCAGGTCGCGGCAAAGTTAAGCTGTGGGTTTTGGAATTCGAACCTTCCGATGCCAAGCGTCCTGACGCCCTGATGGGCTGGGCCGGATCCCGCGATACCCGCTCGCAACTGCGCCTGAGCTTTGACAGCAAAGAAGACGCCCTGGCCTATGCCCAGCGCAACGGATTTGTTGCCCGCGTTCACGAACCCAAAGAACGCACCGTTCAGCCCAAAAATTACGCTGAAAACTTCGCTTTTAATCGCGTCTCCTAAGCGATTTTCGCCGCGCCTTAAGGCCCGCACGCACCGCCCCTGTCCCCGGCCAATCGGGCGCGGGGGCTTTGGTGCCGCCCCTCTCTAGATGGGGGTGTTTTGGGGGTATAGTTTCCCCAATGGCCTGATCGGCCCAGATGTCCCCTTAGCTCAACCGGATAGAGCACGTGCCTTCTAAGCTCGGGGTTGCAGGTTCGAGTCCTGCAGGGGACACCAAATTTTTTAGGCATTGAAATCGCGGGTCGGGTGTGGAGGCCAAGCAGGGTCGTAATAATGGCGGGTGATCCGGCGAGTGTCCGTGAGCCATTGGAAGGCATCAAGGCCGCGTAGGTGAGGCTGGGTCAGAGCGGCTGCAGTGGGTGGCAGCTTGTCGGTGGTCATGATTAGCCCTCCAACACAGCGGCGACGATGCTAATAAGGGCGACTTTTGGCACCTCAATCAACACGGTAGGAACTCTATCGCTGGCGCCGAAGGAAAGGCGCGCCCCGAATGTCTCATCAAGGTGTCTCGTGGAGGCACATAAAAGATGCGATACGCTATCCCAGCAGAACGCGGAATTCGGCAGGGGAGGAAATGCATTCAGGACTGCGACAAACTCTAACCCAGTTAGTTAAAGACGCCCCCTCTGGACCGGGCGACCATCGACGTCAAAGCTAGCTCGATCAGTTCCAGGAAAGGCTGCGATAAAGCGATTTAGCATATTAGGGTGATTCTGAAAAACCGTCATCCAAACCGAGAAAAAGCCTCTAGCTACGGCATGTTTAATGATCAGGTCAGACAATTCGGGAACGCTTTGCAGTTGCTTGTAATGTCCGAGCAGCAGGTTGGCAACGTCCCACACGTCTCTGCGAAAATCAGCCCGCTTATCTCGTTTGGTGGGGCGGTCTTCCCTAAGTCTGTTGGCAAGGTGACGGTCCAACTTAACCAGATCAACGGTGGCACTCATGAGCGTAGCTGCCTGCGGCGGCATCGTTTGCTTAACTGAAATCTGCGCGTCAGAGTAATAGGTCAAAGCACGAAAGGTATTATCACGATCAGGAAACGCCATAGCAGACAGATCTACCCGCTTATTGTTTTTGATGCTATTGCAGGTTTTGCAACCCAATAAAAAATTGTCCCAGTCCGTTTCCAATTCTGGGATTAAAGATTTGGGTTGAACATGTTCGATTTCGGGCGCGTGGTTAATCGGCTGTTCGCAGTAGCTACAGTAAAGTCCCAGACGCTCTGCTAGATCATCTAGAGCATCTCCATAGCGCTGGTAATGAGTTTGGGGGCATTGCCCCTTGTCCACCGGTCTCATTCTTTGCCCTGCTTCAGGCGCGCGATCCGTTCGATCTTCATCAAAGCTTCCAAGCCGGGGTCTTGAAAACTGCGCTCCAGCTGATCTAGCTCTTTGGCCAGTTGTTCTTTTTCCTGCGGATCATCGACGGCACGCAAATCTTCGATCTTCAGCAGGTAATGCTCCGCACTGCGTGCCTTCTCCATATAGGAAGCCGAGCGGTCCGCGCTGTCAACCTTCTGCACATCCTCGACGATGTCAGCCAGTGGCATGTTATAGACTCGGTCGTCAATCTCCATCTCGTCAAGATCCAGCATCACCCCTTCGCTGAGCGACTGGATGATAAAGGGCGAGTGGGTGGTTGCCACAAACTGTAAACCTGGAAAAGCACGCAATATTGCGGGGATTATTAGCCGTTGCCATGTCGGGTGTAGGTGTAGGTCGATCTCATCAATCAGCACAATCCCTTGTGCCGCTTGCACCGCACTAGCCCCAAGGTGCGGGTTCAGAATAATGGCCTTAAAGGCGATATCCCCCACCATAGCCAAAATGTTGCGCTGTCCATGGCTAAGGTTGCCATAGGCCACCGTTTGCTGGCGCTCAGAGAAACAAACCTCAATGCGTTCCCGCGAAGGCGAATAGGTCACCTGCACCTGCTCGCCAAACACGCTTTCAACCGCCTTTTGCCATGCAATTAGTCGTTCAGACGGGCGCTGGGTCTCTAACTCTTGCATCCGTTCGCGTTTGAGCCATGTCAAAAGATCTTGTGGGGAAACCTGCGGCTCGTGGCTATGGCGATAGGCATCAAAACGAGAAGGCCGTTGTTTACGTTTCGGCTGGGGCGGCCGGTCCCACAGTCGCCCAGTCCCGTAATAAGACAATAGGGGCAAAGTCGGATTCTCGCTCTCGGTGATGGCAGTATAGGCGTCCTCGGCAATGGTTGACAAAGCCCGTGCGTCTTTAACCGTGCTTCGACCTTGGCTACTGCTTAGTTCGCGGGCCCAGGTGATCGTGTGCTCTTGATTGGTTCGCGGGTGGGTGATTAGCCCCTCTGCCTCGACGCGCACCGGAAAGACGCGCAAAAAGTCTTGCGCCCCTTCCACGTCGCGCTCGATTTCTAAGGCCTCATCTTTTTGGATGTGACGCGATAAGGCATCAGGGATACCCAATAAAAACGAGCCGAAGGCCACTGAAAGAGCATCCAGAATGCTTGTTTTACCGACACCGTTCTTACCAACGATCAGGGTAAAACGTGCATTCAATCGCTGATCAAAGTCCTTGAAGCCTTTGAAGTTTTTCAGGACAAGGCGATTGATTTTCATTTTAAATACACGCCTTTAGATCGAAGCTGGGAAGGAGCTCAGTCTAACAACACTGCTTAAGATTCTTCAAGGATCTTCCTATCTCTAGCTATCGCCTTAAATTGAGAAACTGAATGATAAAGATGCCAAAGATCGAGCCCGGGATGCTGAAACCTTGCCACCGTTTCGGCCTTCCTTGGTATCCGCTCGATCTGTTGCCTTGTGGCCTTTAAACGGGCACGCCATAGCTCGCGATAGGCATAGGTGGAGCGCACTCTACACACAAAGGGCGACTCACTCTCTGTACCAAGAAGCTGCTATGCCCTCCGGGGCTATGGCTTCGTCGGCGAAGTCTTGGATAAGGGCAAATCTGTGCGTTGGGCTTGGGTTCTAGCAGCGTGCATAACAGAAAACCCCCGCCAGGGTAAACCTTGGCGGGGGTGATCTTGAACGTTTCCTGCGTCTTTATCGGCTGTATCGCTTTTTTAGCGATTACAGGCCCATGGTCGCGCGCAGGCGGCCATCGAGTTCTTCGAGGAACTGGTTGGTGGTCATCCAGGGCTGTTCGGGGCCGATGAGGATGGCCAAGTCTTTGGTCATCTTGCCGGATTCAACGGCTTCGATGCAGACGCCTTCGAGGGTTTCGGCGAACTTGACCACTTCGGGGGTGCCGTCGAATTCGCCACGGAACTTCAGGCCACGGGTCCAGGCAAAGATCGAAGCGATCGGGTTGGTCGAGGTTTCCTTGCCCTGCTGGTGCAGGCGATAGTGGCGGGTCACGGTGCCGTGGGCGGCTTCGGCTTCGACGGTCTTGCCATCGGGGGTCATCAGCACCGAGCTCATCAGGCCCAGCGAGCCAAAGCCCTGAGCAACGGTGTCGGACTGAACGTCGCCGTCATAGTTCTTGCAGGCCCAGACGAACCCACCGGACCACTTCATGACGCAAGCGACCATGTCGTCGATCAGACGGTGTTCATAGGTGATGCCCTTGGCCTTGAACTGATCGGCGAATTCAGCGTCGAACACTTCCTGGAACAGATCCTTAAAGCGGCCATCATAGGCCTTTAGGATGGTGTTCTTGGTCGACAGGTAAACCGGCCAGTTGCGCATCAGGCCGTAGTTCATGCACGCCCGGGCGAAACCACGGATGGATTCATCAAGGTTGTACATGCCCATGGCAACGCCAGCTTCGGGGAACTTGAACACTTCGTGTTCGATCACGTCGCCGCCGTCTTCGGGGACGAACTTGATTGACAAAGTGCCCTTGCCGGGAACCAGGAAGTCGGTGGCCTTGTACTGGTCGCCAAAAGCGTGACGGCCAATAACGATCGGCTGGGTCCAACCCGGCACATAACGCGGCACGTTCTTGCAGATAATTGGCTCGCGGAACACGGTACCGTCGAGGATGTTACGGATGGTGCCGTTCGGCGACTTCCACATCTTCTTCAGGCCGAATTCTTCGACGCGCTGTTCATCGGGGGTGATGGTGGCGCACTTAACGCCGACACCGAATTCTTTAATCGCGTTGGCGGAATCGATGGTGATCTGGTCGTTGGTCTCGTCACGCTTCTCAACGGAGAGATCGTAGTACTTCAGATCAACATCCAGGTACGGCAGGATCAGCTTGTCCTTGATGAAGCTCCAGATGATGCGGGTCATCTCGTCGCCGTCAAGCTCCACGATCGGCTTCGCAACCTTGATCTTGCTCATTTTTTCACCCTTCTGTGACTGACGAATACCACGTCCGGTGGGGTGCGCCCCAAGTTATGGCAAAGCTGGGAGGGGGGCATTTTCGCCCCAGGATATCTCCTGCGTCGCCGTGCCGCCCGATGGCCGCGGACGGCGGGACCATAGAGCCAGTTGCGCAATTGAGCAAGGGGGCAGCGGGTAGTTTTCGTCCCGTCCATTCGGGCAGGGTCTCCCAGGCGACGGAAAATTATGCCGCCTGGGGGAAATATCTGTTTCTTTAGAATAAGTTGGGCGTTGGTTCTTCGGTGACCATCGGGATCATGTCGCGGGCGGCGGGCAGGACGTCTTCAACCGCACTGACCAAGCGGAACAGGTTCATATGGCCGGGGCGGATAAAGCCTTTTTCCTGCATCGATTCGGCAATATCCATAAACGGCTGCCAGTAATCGTTGATGCTGCATAGGATAATTGGCTTATCGTGCAGGTTCAGTTGCCGCCAAGTGAGGATCTCGAAAGTTTCATCCAGGGTGCCAAAGCCACCGGGTAGGGCACAAAAGGCATCGGAGCGCTCAAACATCATCCGTTTGCGGGTATGCATATCGGGGACCACGATCAGCTCGGTTAGGCCGGGTGTGGCGATTTCCATATCGACCAAATGCTGGGGGATGATGCCAACCACTTCGCCGCCTGCGTCTAAGCAGCCGCGACTGACTGCCCCCATGACGCCCGTTCCTCCGGCACCAAAAACCAGGCGGATGCCGTTTTCAGCCAGCAGGCGGCCTAAATGTTTACCCGCATTCTCATAAATTGGGTCATATCCGGGTGAAGAGCCGCAAAAGACGCACAGTGAAGTCAAAGGGGTCATGGCAGGATATCTCCTGAAATAGGATGCCTTTGTGGGGCAGGGGGAGCAAAGAAACTGTTTATTATCTATATGGTATGTCCCGTGGTGGGAAGCTACACCCTGCAGATGGCCTTTTGTTCATCTGCCGTTCAGCGCGGGTGCAGCATTTAAAGGATAGCCAGAGCTTTCATATAACCATTTTTGGTTGTGTGTGGGGCTTGGGCTTGAGGATAATCATGCCTTCGCCTACAGTGCCGGTAACGGCGTGCAGGGAAGGTTTTCCGTGCCGTTGGCCCTTGCCAGAGGGGGCCGATCACTCGTTGAGCTGAAGGATTTTAGATGATGCGTAATTTCAAGACCTTTGTCGTCGCTGCTACCCTTGTCGCCGCCCTTGCCGGAACGGCTCAGGCCAGCGAAGCCGTTACCAAGTATCGCCACGCCAATATGGCAATCATTGGCAGCCACATGAAGTCGATCGTGATGATCGTAAAGGGTGAAGTGCCGCAGACTGCTGACCTGGCCGTTCACGCCCAGGGCTTGGCTGCTGCCGCTGCTCAGACCACCGGTGCTTTTAAAGAAAAGTCCATGGATGGCAAGACCGAAGCCAAGGAAAGCATCTGGAGCGAATGGGCTAAATTCGAAGCCGCTTCTGACAAGATGGCTACCGAAGCCAACAAAATGGCCGAAATCGCCGTTTCTGGTGACATGGCCGCTGTTGGCGCCCAGCTGGGTGCTTTGGGCAAGACCTGCAAGGCCTGCCACGAAGAGTACAAAAAGGATTAATTTCCTTTTGGTTTAGGGCAAAGAAAAAGGGCGCCTCTGTATCGGGGGCGCCCTTTTTTGTGTGACGGTACAAAATGGATTTGTTTTAGGGCAAAGTGACCAGGGCCCAAACCGCCACCGCTGCCGCCGCCGCAACGGGAAGTGCCAGTAATGGCGAAACCAAGCGCGGGGCTTCTGCTGTCGTTGGAACCAGGTCTGCTGGTTTGCGACCGGTCACCATGGACTGGATCAGGTTCTTGCCGCGCAGGCGATAATAGACTGCCGCCCCAACGTGGGCGATGACCGCCAGCAAGAGGACGTTAAATACCAGCCCATGTACGGCGGTTAGAGTGTTGCTGGTTGACGAAGACACTAGCTTAGCCAAAGGGCCTTCGGAAAAGATGTCATCATTGGCAAACAGGCCGGTACTTGCTTGAATTGCCAGCAGCGCTAATAACGCAACAATCATCAAGGCCCCAGCAGGATTGTGACCAACGGTTAAGGGCAATTCGCCGCGACGGATGGCACGCAGATACTCAAGGACCGCCTGCGGTCCTTTGACAAAGGTGGCAAAGCGGGCGGTTGACGAGCCGATGAAACCCCAGATCAGGCGAAAAGCGACCAAGCCCAGGACCACTTGCCCCAAAAGCATATGGACATCCATATTTCCCATCACCCATTGCCCACCACCGGGAAGCGGCAGCCGAAAGGCAAGGCTAATCGCATCGCCAGACAGGTACAAAAGCGCGACGCAAAGCACCAGCAACCAATGGAACAGGCGGGTTGGCAGATCCCAGACCGCAATGGTCGAGGGGGTCGAGTGAGCGGGCATTGGATATCTCCGTTAATCGGGACAGGGCCATCCAGGCGGTATAAAGAGAACTGAACACCATGGTGTATGAACGGTTCCTGAAAAGCATGGGATGCCGTAGAGTGCGCGACGAAAAAACGCAAGAGATGGTTTTTGGGCAGGTGCTGCCAGCAGTAAGAAGGCGGGTGCAGGTGCCTGAATAAGGCTGGCGTCCCCGTCTGCGCAAAAAGTGCTTGAGGCGATGGCCGCTTGTTTATATATGGCGGCACAAATGGTTCAAACAGGGTGTCTTTTCAATGGTGTTATTTGGTCCCGAGTTGTTCATTCCCCTGGCTCTGTCGGCGGGAATCGGGGCGACGGCAACGGCGGTTCTGCGTCTGGGCCTAGGTGAAAGCCTGGGACGGGTGCTCGCTGGTTTGGGGCTGGGGCTGGGAATTCTTTTCGGCTGGTTGGTGGTGATTGGCTTTAAGCTACCGCCCAACAATCTGATCGAAGTGATGGTGCATGGCCTGTTGGGCGCGGTGGTGCTGGGGGGGGTGCTGCAGGGATCAAGCTTGCGTATCCGTTGGTTAGGCTGGCTGTTGGCCGCCTATGCGGCATTTTGTGTGTGGGCGGCATTGGGGCGGCCGATGATGTGGTCAGGGTTTGGCCTGTTGGTCGGCGCTGGGTTGTTGGCCACCGGATGGGCGATGGTGTTGGTGCGTCTTTATGTCATTGGCCGCCGTGAAGATGCCGAGGCCTGGGGGGTAGTCATTTCCCTGGCAGGGGGGATTGCTCTGATTGCCTGGGCTGCGGGCAGCCGTGGGCTGGTGGCGCCGGCGTTGATCGTGATGGCGGCCGGGGTTGGGGCTGCTTGCGTGGCGATCCCGTTGCGGCTGCCTTTTGGCCTGCTGGCTTTGGCGAGCAGCGGCGGCGCCCTGATGTGGTTGGTGCAGGCATTAGCGGTTCCGCGCCCCACCTTGACCGCTCCTTTAGCGATTGCTGCCTTGGGGCTGTTTGCCGGCACCACCGGGCGGCGGTTGCCTTTAGGGGCGCGTATGGGACCATTGTGGAGCGCGGTGCTGGCCATTGTGCCGGCGCTATTGGCGGCGCTGTTAGCGGCCTCACTACCTTTTTAAGCCTCTGTCGGTCTGGTTTCTCCGGGCGTTTTCTTGCGGGACAAAAGCCTTTGTTGCGGCTTTTTCGTTCAGACAGTACGGTTAGGGGATTCTAATGCGTTTGCGGACTTATAGCCGACACTGTGGTTCGGCTCGGTCCCGCCTTCCTTCACAAGCAGGGATGCCCGCCGTTTTTCTGTGCTGGGGTCTGCTCTAACCATGAGGGTTCTCGTGAAACGGCCTCTCGTTATTGCCATTGTTGGCGCTGTTATCATCTTGATTGCCGTTCTGTTGGCCTTTTTCGCCCTGGAAGGTCAAAGCGCGGGAGATGCGTTGCAGCTGCCAACCGAGCCCAAAAGTCCGGTAAGCGCGGCGACGGATTCGGTAAAGCCGAGCGCAGAAAATGCACCTTCGCCAGTGCAGCCCCCTGCGGCGCCTGAGATGGTAGTCCCAAGCTTTGATGTTGTGCGCATAGACCCCGAGGGAAATACCGTTATTGCCGGTAAAGCCGAAGCCGGGGCCGAGGTGACCATTCTTGATGCCGGAAAACCGATCGGCTCGTTGACTGCAAACGAGAACGGCGAATGGGTGTTCTTGCCCGATTCCGCTCTGCCGCCGGGATCGCGCGAGTTAAGCCTGATGGCGCGGAACGAAAAAGGTCAGGAAAAGGAATCCGAGGACGTGGTGGTTCTGGTGGTCCCGGATCGTGACGGCGGCGCACCGCTGGCGGTTAAGACCAACCGCGATGGCGGCGATTCGCAAATTTTACAAGGTGGCGCGCGTAGCGGTACAGAATCGCCGGTGGTGATTTCAGCGGTTGATTACCTCGAAGACGGCAGCTTGACTGTCGCGGGCGAAGCCAAGCCCGGCGCTGTGGTGCAGATCTATATGGATAATAAGGCGCTGGGCAGCGCCACCGCTGATAGCCGTGGCCGTTGGGTGATCACCCCTAAGGATAAGGCCTCGACCGGCGCCCATACGTTGCGCGCTGATATGATGGCCAGTGATGGCAAGGTGAGTGCCCGTGCAGAACGGCCTTTTGATCGGGTAGCGGTGGCGGCGATGCCAGAAGGCACGCGGGTTGTTGTGCAGCCGGGCAATAGCCTGTGGTTGTTGGCCCGTCATGCCTATGGCGATGGCAAGGCCTATACGGTGATCTATGACGCCAATAAGCGCCAAATCGTTGATCCGCAGCTTATCTATCCGGGGCAGGTGTTTATCATTCCCAATAACTAGATCAGCATGCGGTTTTGAAAACGGCGACGCAGAGACAGACATCGCCGCATTTCGGTGGGAATGCGGCGATGTCTTTTTTCAGAGCATTGTGCGCAAAAGTGGATAGCGG
>CEGD01002971.1_pt1 | contig 11281 bp, 7 predicted proteins | sample 306751 | NCBI WGS metagenome assembly CEGD01 (sample SAMEA2755657, study PRJEB7226) | microbial mat metagenome | biome: microbial mat; feature: hypersaline; material: grass silage | place: USA | collected 2014-02-19 | depth 0 m
GCAAAACACCCCTTCGCCCATGCTGTCGGTGATGCTTTGTAAAAAGCGGCGGCTGTCGTTGAGGGCCTGCTCTAGTCGTTTTTGATTGGTAATGTCGGTGCGTATGGCAATGAAACGGTCAGGGGTTCCGTCAGGGTTGGGCTGGGGGACAATTGTGGCTGAAACCCAATAGAGCGCCCCTTGCTTGCTCCGGTTGCAAAGTTCGCCGTGCCAAACGTCACCTTTACTGATGGCCGTCCACATGTCTGCAAATAAATTTTCATCATGCAGGCCAGAATTGACCATCCGATGATTTTTGCCAATCAGTTCTACGCGGTCGTAGCCGCTGATTTCACAGAACTTATCATTGGCGTAGAGGATCAAGCCCTCGGCATCGGTGGTGCTGACGATGGCGTGTTGATCCAGGGCGAATTTTTGTAATTCTAGTTCGTGTTGGGCGATGGTGCGTTGTTCGACCATCGTGGCGATCAGTGCCGAAAGGGCGCTGATGGTGTCGGCGGTGTTATTTTCCGGGGCCTCGGTAAACACTAATGATGCGGTGGGTTTTTCACTGCTGCTGCCGTTATCCAGTAATGTGCTGACGGTTTCACGCAGTGCGCCAAGGGCTGCACGTTGGCTGTTGGCATCTGCGCGCAGTCTGGAATTGGCGCTAAGCAGGTCTTGTGAGCTTAATTGCAGGCTGCGATCACGCAGATCCATATCGCGGTCAAATTGCGTATAGGTCGATTCAATACGATCAAATAAAGGCCGCAAGTTGGCCAAGAGGTCCTGCGCCCCCTTGCTGAGCGTGTTTTGGCTGCTGATTGCCGATAGCTCACCGAGAACCTCGTCCCAGTTTTCTGGGGAGGAAATCCGCGCGACCTTGCGCAATTGGTTGCGAAGCAAGCGATGCATCAAATGGTACACATCCAGCGTAAGGGGGCACAAAGAATAATAAGCAAAGGCTTGTGCAGCAGGCTAAGGCGCGGAGGAGGCACCTTAGCCTGAGTGCCAGAGTATAGAATAGGATAGTCTGTTAGGGTGGCGCTATAGGCCTCAAGCCCTAGGGGGGTAAGCTGGAATTTCACTGAGCAGCGCGATGGTCATTGTTTGATTGTGCAAGTTACAGGTGCTTTCCGAGCCGTGGGGGTTGATTTCGCCATAAGAATAAAACCCCGTGAGGACAGGGGGGCTACCCAATCGAGCGGATAAGAGGTCATTGACCGCCTCGATTTCTTCGTCGACGCGATCGCCCATAACCAATTTACGTCCGATGCAGCTGACCAACAGCCCCAGCGTCGGGGCGGTGAAAGTGGCATCGGTTTTGCCAGTCAGGGTGGCGGCATATTCGGCACCGTCAATCAGCTTGTCAGTATTGGAATGCATCAGGCGCAGATAGCCATTTTGTTCCACCGAACCAGCAAGAATCAGGCTGCCTGCATCTTCGTCGATGCCCAAAATGGTGCGGATCAAGCCGACGGATTGTTCTTTTTCCGAAAGCATTTCAAAAGGAAACAGCAAACCAGAAGACGGGAGATCTTTGGCATAGTCACCAAGATAGCGCTTATAGATATCGAGCGCTGGTTCATCATCAAGCGTATAGAGCACATTGCCATTACAGCTGGTAATGCGCCGGGTTGGGCCAAAGGGTTCCCAGCCGCCAGCAGACCCATAGGCCATGTTGAGGTTATGGCCATAAAGGCCGACGGCGACCACGGTGTCGCTGCTGACGCCTTGCGGCGAAAGGGTATAGGTCTGTTTGAATTCGGCGTCGTCGCCAGCCAAGCCGCCTGAAATGGGCAGGTCTTCGCGGGTGGTGTTTTTGATGCCGTTGATTAAATCGCTTCCATTGACGGCGGTGCCACGGCCAAACAGCAGCACTGCGGCTAAGTGTTCACCCTGATGGTCGCCAATCAGCTGTTCGCCCAAACGTTGCCCGGCAGCGTAGGAGTCGGCGTTGCTGGCAATGGGTGATTGGCAAATCCGGACTGGAGTGTGATCAAAGCACAGGGCTGTGATGGAACAGGTCTGGTCGCTGACTTCGATGCCCATAATTTCCCCAGCGGTCGAACATCCGACCAGGGTTTCGGCGGGCAGTTCTTGGGTCAACTGCGAGAAGAATGTTGGCTGAGAGAAAAATATTTTCGATCCGAACACCAGCACCAAATCTGGGCGACCATTTTCAAGCACGCTGGCGCAAGACATCACAGAATCGCCAGCATTAATAAGAAATTGACTGATTTTCATGGTCAGGCTCGCTGTTGCAAGGAGAAGAGTTGCCTAGAAATAAGCAAAAAGTAGACCACTGCTCATGATGGGGAAAAAGCAGGTGTTTTTCGCGCGATTGGGTCATCTTTGTGCTTGTGCCGCAGCGGCTTGTCGTCAGGTGCTGTTTGCAAAAGCAACATTGCGATGCATTTTGCAATTTATGAGGCGTGTTGCCTGCGGATGTCATCAATTGCCCCCAGGGGCGGAGCACTGCTAGCAAAAAGTACAGAATCATGGCGATTGCGCGCCATGGATTGGGTTTGTAAGCAGCGGTCGATAAGATCTTGCCCTGTTTCGCCGGCTTTGTGGGTGGCAACGCCAAAGGTTACGCTATAGGGAATGGGGGTTTCGCCGTCATCGGTAAGGGGCAGTAGGTCCATTGCTTGACGTAACCGTTCGGCACAGGCCATTGCGGCGCGCGGCTTGGCATTGGGCAATAAAACCGCAAAGCATACCCCGTCAAGGCGGCATATAAGGTCCCCAGGGCGTAGCGAAGTACGGCAGCGTTGCGCCAGCCTTTTAAGGCTGTTTTGTTGTTCGATGGACAGGGTGTTCAAGGGGTCTTCCAGGGATGCAACGTCACCATAGTGCATAGGGTCATGGCTTTTCCCCAAAGACAGGGCATCAAAAATCGGATTGCTGAGCGTAAAGGTAATGGCGGCAATGTGACGATCTGGCTCGCGCTGGGTTTGGGCGATTGTTTCGTCAAGACGGGCCAAAAAATGACGGCGGTTAGCAACGCTGGTCAGGGGATCGGTGGTGATGCGGCGATAGAGCGCGGCTTCGGCGGCTTCGTGGTGGGCTGCTTGGCTGATTGGTGCCTGGCGAGAGGGGAAAAGTGGATCAGTCTGTAATGGCGCGTGGGTTAAGGCGGCGTTCCCATAGGTAACATTATCAGCGCTGTTCTTCGTGCGGTGCCGAGATGTCCACAACAAAGCGCCAGCGGTGACGGCAAAGGCACTGAGTGCAGCCGCTAAGCTGCTAGCGGAAACGATTTGTCCTGTCTTATTTCCCGTACCAGATGCCAGCGCTAAGGCGGCATTGAGCGTCAAAGCGGAGGCCGCAGCCCCAGTTGCCCAGGCGGCAATCCGTCTGTGGGTTAAGAAGGACGCGCTCACCGGAAATACTCCGGGGTTATTGGACGGCGCTTGTGCATTCGTTGGCCCCCTGTATTTTTGAGATCGTTTTTGCCAGCTGGGTGGTTATACCCGTTATTTGGCGCGATCTTTGGGTCAGGTCCTAGGCACCAAGACAAGCAGGGTCAAGGCTGAAAATGGGACGTATTACCTATGGCCTAAACCGACCACCGATATTCCTGATAGGGTGGCATAGGTCTAACGGGGGTGGGGGAGGGGAAAAGGCGTTATGAGAGGAAAAAGGAATCAGTAACCCTATCCGTCCCTACGCCTTTTGATCATTTAGGCCACCTGAGGGCTGATAAAGATTATTGTACCGATTGTCGATTCTCGGTTTATTGATTTTCCGACCAACCGTGGGTGGATCTCTTTAAGTCTTTGCAGAGCTGTATTTTTTATCTGCTAAACTGGGTCCCTCTTTCGCGCAAAATGCTCTAGGATAGGGCGTCGGAAAGCTTAGGATTAAAATGCCTGGAATCGATTGCTTTGGCGACCAGGGGCATAACCAGGGTTATACCAAGCCAGGGTAAAGGCTTGCCGAGGCTCCCCCGCTTCTTTGTCGTGAAGATGTGATTTGTGCATTTGGCCCCTGTTTGGGGGCTTTGCTGTGCGGGTCCCGCTGTATCAAGGATGCTGTTTAATGTCAGGCTCGTCTTTTGTGTCGTGGATGCGCAGCGCTATCGGCGGCCATCGCCAGGCAGGGCGCCAGTGGAAAAAAGCGTCACCAAAATCCGCCTATGATGTGATTATCGTTGGTGGTGGCGGGCATGGGTTGGCCACTGCTGCTTATTTGGCACGCGACCATGGCTATGGGCGTATTGCAGTGCTGGAAAAGGCCTGGTTGGGCGGTGGAAATACCGCACGCAATACCGCCATCATCCGTTCTAATTATCTGCATGATTATAGTGCGGCGGTCTATGACCATGCCCTGGGGCTGTGGTCTGACCTGAGCGCCGAGTTGGGTTACAATGTTTTGTTTTCCCAACGGGGAGTCCTAACTTTAGCGCATTCCCAGCATGACGTGCGACAGGGGCAGCGGCGGGTCTTTGCCAATGGGCGCCAAGGGATAGAGGCGCAGTGGCTTGACCCCCAGCAGGTGGCCGAGCGCTGTCCGCCGCTTGATATCGCGGCCCCGCGTTGGCCGGTGCTTGGGGCATCGTGGCAGCCTGCGGGGGGTGTTGCTCGCCATGATGCCGTTGTTTGGGGCTATGCCCAAATGGCCGATGCGCTGGGGGTGGATATTATTGAAAATTGCCCGGTTACCGCCCTTTGCAGCAAAGACGGTGCGGTGACGGGGGTTGAAACGCCTTTTGGTTTTATCTCGGCGCCAAAGGTGGCGGTGGTCGCGGCGGCACAAAGTGCGGCTTTGGTGCAAAGCGCGGGCATTGTCTTGCCGATCACGGCTAAGCCTTTACAAGCGATGGTGAGCGAGCCGGTTAAGCCGGTGCTTGATCCGGTGGTCTTGTCGTCAACGGTGGGCGTCTATGTCAGTCAAACCGATAAAGGCGAGTTGGTGTTTGGCGCGGGCACCGATGCCCCCGTGTCGCAGGTGGCGCGGGGCAGTTGGGCGGTGATCGAAGATCAGATGGCCGCTGTTGTTGCCCTGTTTCCATCGTTTTCGCGCTTACGCTTGCTGCGCACCTGGGCAGGTGTGGTTGACATCACCCCCGATGCGTCGCCGCTGGTGGGGGAGACTGCGCTGTCAGGGTTATTTATCAACTGTGGCTGGGGAACCGGGGGCTTTAAGGCCATCCCAGCCTCGGGGAAGCTGTTTGCGCATCATTTGGCGACCGGGACCGCGCATGATTTGTTGCGGCCCTTTGCGCTTGATCGCTTTGAGCGCGGCGCCCTGATCGACGAACAGCGGGCGGCGGTGGTCGCCCAATAGGCTTTTGACGGGTCTTGTTTGCCGCTGCGAAACAGTGATGCGGGGGCAAGGCGCCGATGAGGGGAATGAAGGCCGATGATGCAAATACCCTGTCCCTTTTGCGGGCTGCGCGAAGAAAACGAATTTACCTATGGCGGGCGGCTGTCTCAACAGTCTGCGCTGACGACGTTAGCCGAACCCTTAGGCGAAAAAGACGAGCTATGGCGCCATACCTATGGCTGTGGCCAGTGGTTTTCTTTGCGACGGGACCCTTTGCGGCGAACATTTTCCGGCCAGCGCGCCCAGACCGAGGAGGCTATTGATGGTTGAGATCACCCGCCTACCGGGCGGTGGCCAGATTGATCGTGAGCATAAGCTGCGGTTTCTCTTTAATGGTCAGCGTTACGAAGGCCGCCCTGGTGATACCTTGGCTTCGGCTTTGTTGGCCAATGGTGTCACTTTGATCGGGCGGTCGCTTAAGTTTCATCGGCCCCGGGGTGTTCTGTCTGCTGGCATGGAAGAACCGGCGGTGTTGCTGTCAGTCGGTGTTGGGCCGCGTTTGATGCCGACCATGAAGCCGACCGAGGTCGAGCTCTATGATGGTCTGATTGCCCGTTCTAGCCACTGTTGGCCGTCTCCATCCTTTGATTTGGCCGCAGTGAATGGCTGGTTGGGGAGTTTGTTGGCAGCAGGGTTCCCGCATAAAATGTTTAAGGCGCCTGGCGGAGTGTGGCAGCGGATTTATGAACCGGCCTTGCGCTGGGCCGCAGGCTGGGCCGAGGCCCCTGACGAAGCCGACCGCGACCGCTATGATCATACCCATGCTCACGCTGATCTGTTGGTGGTTGGCGCGGGCGAGGCGGGGTTGACCGCGGCCAAGCAGGCAGCGGAGCAAGGGTTGCGGGTGGTGATCTTGGAACAAGACAGCCTGCCAGGGGGGGCTTTGCTGCGCAAAGCTGCCGGCGATGGTCGAACAGCGCGCTGGGCGGCGCAGGCCTGGGATGAGCTGGCGGCGTTGCCTGAGGTGACGCCCTGCCTGCGTACCGCTGCGGTGGGGGTTTATGATCAGGGGTTGGTGGTTGCCGTCGAACGGTGCACCGACCACCGAGGCCCGCAAATTGGCAGTGCAACCCCCCGGCAACGGCTGTGGAAAATTCGTGCCAAGCGGATTTTATTGGCCACAGGGCGTATTGAACAACCGTTGGTTTTTCCTGGCAATGACCGTCCGGGGGTTTTATTGACCGGGGCCTTGGCAGCCTATATTCGCCGCTGGGCGGTGTTGCCGGGGCAAAAGGTGGCGATTGCTGCTTGCGAAGACAGTGCCTATGACGCCGCTTTAGCGGTGCTTGATGCCGGGGGACGGGTGGTCGTGATCGCCGACGCGCGTCCTGCCGATCAGCTGCGCAACCCTATCGTTGATAGTGTGCGGCGTCGGGGGGTAGAGATCGTTCCGGCGACCACGGTCGATAGCAGCCACGGGCGGCGACGGGTTCATTCGGTATGCTTGCGGGCTTTGCATGGCGGCGGGCTTCGGCGTTTACCGTGTGATCTGTTGGCTATCGGCGGCGGCTGGGCACCAGACCTTGCTTTGTGGCGGCAAGCCGGGGGGACGGTACAGTGGGATGAACGTTTGGCGGCCTTAGTTCCCCTTAGTAAAGACTCTGCTGCGGTGCAGGTTATTGGCTGTGCCCGAGGCTGGGCCGAGGACGACGGGGGCTGTGGTGCCTTGCAGGCCTTAGCGCCGATGGCCGATGCCTCGGCCAGTAATTGGGGGCGACGGGCGGCCTTTGTCGATTTACAAGGCGATGTCACGGTTGCGGATCTGCACCTTGCCTTGCGTGAAGGCTTTGAGTCGGTGGAGCATATAAAGCGCTATACTGGCTTGGGGATGGGGACCGATCAGGGGCGCACGGCCTCCCTGAATGCCCTGCGTTTGCTGTCGTTGATCCGTAAACAGCCGCCCGGTGATGTTGGTCAGACCAGTGCGCGGCCTCCAGCCTATCCGGTGGCGCTGGGGGTGTTGGCGGGGGCACGGACAGGGGCGTTGTTGGCGCCGCGTCGCCTCAGCCCGATTGATCACTGGCATCAGGCGCGTGGGGCGCGCTGGTGTGATCAAGGGGCTTGGCGGATGCCCGCCTGTTATCCCCTCGCTGGTGAGAGCGAGCGCCAAGCCATTGAACGCGAATGCCGAGCCGCGCGGGAACGGGTGACGCTGTTTGATGTTTCGTCTTTGGGGAAAATTGACCTGCAAGGGTGTGACGCGGCGGAGTTTCTCAGCCAAATTTATACCCAGCCGGTCGATAGTCTGGGCGTTGGTCGTGTGCGCTATAGCTTGATGCTGAACGAGCGCGGCGCGGTTCTAACGGACGGAACTGTCACCCGCTTGGCTGCGGATCACTATCTGTTAACCGTTCCCGCAGCCGAAACCGAGGCGGTGATGAACCACCTGACCTATTGGCATCAGGTGGTTCATGCGCACTTGGACCTCTATATCACTGATGTGACGGAGCAGTGGGCGACCATGGCGCTGGGCGGGCCGTTTGCCCGTGATGTGATGGCACGTTTGGCCCCTGATGTGTATTTGGGGGCACGGGCTTTTCCGTTGATGAGCTGTCAAGATGCCGCAGTGGCAGGAATGCCCGCACGGGTGACGCGAACCAGCTTTACCGGCGAGCTGACCTTTGAAATATCGGTGCCTGCGCGGCGCGCTTTGTCGTTGTGGTATGTGATCCTTGAGCGTGGTTCCGTTCATGGATTACTGCCCATTGGCAACGGCAGCATTGACGTGCTGCGGGCTGAAAAGGGCTTTATTTTGCTGGATCACGAGGTTGACGGCGCAGTGACCCCCGATGATTTGGGATTAGGGCGGCTGTTGGCCACGGGCGAGCATGATTATGTGGGCAAGCGCGCTTTAGCCTTGCCCGCGCTGCGTGGTGCTGAGGGACCGCGCCGCCAGTTGGTTGGCCTGTTAACCGAAGACCCGCAAGTGGTTCTGCCCGTTGGGGCGCAAGTGACGCCGGTCCGTGGGGCGGTGGCACCGATGCCGGGGTTAGGGCATGTGACATCGGGGTATTATAGTCCGACGCTTGGCCGCTCTATCGCTTTGGCGTTGGTCGAAGCAGGGCGAGATCTTCATGGTTGCATGGTGCATCTGCCCCTTGATCAGGGGCGCTGGGTTTCGGCCCAGGTGACGAGCCCGCATTTTTTTGATCCAACCGGGAGGCGCCGTGATGGCTGAGCCCTTACGTTTTTTATCGCCGCCGCAAGGGGGGCTAGAACGTCATAGCGCCTTGGCTGGTTTATCGGACCTCTTACCCGATTTAGCCCCGGGGGTGCGGCTGGATGAAATGCCGTTTCCGGGGCAATTGCTGCTGCGCGGGAAGGGGGAGGCCTTTTTCGCTGCGGTGCAAGATGTTCTTGGTTGCCTGCCGCCGCTGAGACCCAATTATGTGGAAGAGGGGGAGCGCAGTGAAATACTTTGGCTTGGTCCCGATCGTTGGCTGATCTTGCTGTCTGGTGGGCAAGAGGAGGTGATTACACGGCGTTTAAACCAAGCATTCGCTACAGGGGGCGTGAAGTCAGCGGCTGTGGTTGACCAGTCCGATAGCCATAGCGTTTTTCATCTTTATGGCCCTAATGCACGGGATTTATTACTGAAAGGGTGTGCGCTGGATTTGCACCCATCAAATATGCCTCCACGGCGTTGCGCGCGGACCCTGATTGCAGGAATGCCGATTCTGTTGCAAACCTTACAGGGCGATGACCGTGTTGGCTCTGTCGTTTATCGCGTTTTAGTTGTTAATTCTATGGCAAGCTTCTTTGTTAAGTGGCTTGTGTGCGGCTGCGAAGCCTATTAAAGAGGCAAGATTAAATAAGTTGCACTTTGGGGCGATGCTTTCCCCTTGTCAGGCTTTACCAAAAGTGGGGATAGGGCTATGGTCAAAGTTCCCAAAGAGGAAATCAGCTGGTTCTTTAGGCACGGTTGATGACAAGAGTTTGACGCCGCTAGGCATGGGAGGCGCGACGCCTTATATGATAGTGAGGCGGACAGATCGCAGACGCAGTACCAGACACTTTGCCATAAAAAAACTAAGGTCTGGTGATCAAGGTGGACAAGGGGTGTAACCGACACCGCAGGAGATGCCCATGCGCGGTGACGACGTAGGGAGCTCATCGCTCTCGCTGATTAGCTTGTATGAGATCTCAAAGATTTTGTCGTCATCTTTGGATCTTGAAAAAACGTTTCACGATGTTTTAAACCTGCTGTCATCGTACTTGCAGATGCGGCGCGGCGTTGTCGCTCTGGCCAATGGTCCGGGCGGTGTGAGCCTTGCTGCGGCCTCGGGTCTGTCGCGTGAAGCCCTGCGTAAAGGGGCTTGTCGCTATCCGATCCAGGTTTTAGAACGCGTGATATCAACCTCTATGCCCGTGGTGGTGGGGAACGCTGCCCAGGATCCGGCCTTTGAAGGTTATTTGGACGACCATGACGAAGAAGATGTGGTGTCCATTATCGCCGTGCCCATTAAAGGGGCTGAAAAAACCTATGGCGTTATGTCGATCGAACGAGAATGGGACGGTGGCGTTCAGTTCAAGTTTGAGTCCGACGTGCGTTTCCTGACTATGGTTGCCAACTTGATGGCGCAGACTGTGCGTTTGCATCAATCGGTGGCATCAGACCGTGACCGTTTGCTGCAAGAACGAGCCCGACTGCAAAAAGCCCTTGAGCGTGAAGTTGATGAAAGCGCCATGGAGGCCATTACCGAGATTATCGGTGAAAGCCCGGCCATGCAGCGCGTTTTTGATGAGCTGCGGCAAGTTGCACCGTTAAAGTCCACTGTTTTGCTGCGCGGCGAAAGTGGAACCGGGAAAGAATTGGTCGCCCGTGCGGTCCATACCCTTAGCCCACGGAAAGATAAGCCTTTTATCAAGGTCAACTGCGCTGCCTTGCCTGAAACGCTGTTGGAATCCGAGCTTTTTGGTCACGAGCGGGGTGCCTTTACCGGCGCGACGCAGGAACGAAAAGGTCGTTTCGAGGCGGCAAATAGTGGCACGCTGTTCCTGGATGAAATCGGTGAAATCAGCGCATCGTTCCAAGCAAAATTGCTGAGAATCTTGCAGGAAGGTGAGTTCGAGCGGGTTGGTGGTAACAAGACCATCAAGGTTGATGTTCGTTTGATCTCGGCGACCAATAAAAACCTAGAAGAAGCGGTGGCAAAGGGCGATTTCCGCGCTGACCTTTATTACCGCATCAACGTGGTGCCTGTATTCTTGCCGCCGCTGCGCGAGCGTGAAGGTGATATCCCCCGCTTGGTGGAGCATTTCCTAGGGCGCTTTAATACGGAAAATGGTCGTGATATGGCCATTTCACCCGAGGCTTTGAGTGTTTTTTGCCGCTGTCATTTTCCCGGCAACGTGCGCGAACTGGAAAACTGCGTTAATCGCGTAGCCACCATGTCGCGGGCCGAGGTGATTGGCGCAATGGATATGCCGTGCCAGCGTGATCAATGCCTTTCCGCTGTGCTTTGGCGTTTGGATGGCGAGGCAAAACCCGTTGGCGGGCTTGGTAACGACGCATCAGATCCACGGATTGCCGCACGCAATGCTATTGCGCGTGCTGCAGGATCATCGGCACCGCCTGCGACACGCTTGCCACCTTCGGCGCCTGTCCCGCCGATGGCCGCACCGCCTGTGGACTATCAGTTAGCGGAAGACGATTTCGATGGGGCCGACGGCGAACCGCTGCTTGGCGGATCGGGAATGCCCCAACGTGAGCGCCTCATGTCGGCAATGGAAAAATCAGGCTGGGTACAGGCCAAAGCCGCGCGTATTCTGGGTCTAACCCCACGTCAGGTCGGATATGCACTGAAAAAATACAACATCGAAGTCAAGCGCCTGTAAAACGTGTAAAATCCCCATACCCCAACAAAACCCGCCCCACACATCCCGTGGGGCGGGTTTTGCTGTGTTACTTGGGAGGGGGAGGGGGTTGCCCTGACGGGCAGGTCCTGCGGACAGCTTTTTTTGTGGGGCC
>CEGD01000255.1_pt2 | contig 11253 bp, 9 predicted proteins | sample 306751 | NCBI WGS metagenome assembly CEGD01 (sample SAMEA2755657, study PRJEB7226) | microbial mat metagenome | biome: microbial mat; feature: hypersaline; material: grass silage | place: USA | collected 2014-02-19 | depth 0 m
GCGTTCGGTTGCCCGTGCCATTGCCCCCAGCTCGTCTTTGCGCGCCAGATCATCAGCATCAATGGCCACCGAGGCATCGCCTTGGGAAATCGCCTGCACCGATGCGGTGATTCGCCCCACGGGCCGGGTAATTCCCAGGGTAATGACGGCTGCGGCGATCAACCCCATGACCAAGGCCGCAGCGCCCAAAATGGCGCTGGAATTCTGAGAATCGTCGATATCATGCAGCGAATTAGCAGACTGCTCCTGCATTTCGCCAACGAGCATGTGTTGCGTTTCCTGCGACAGCGTAGAAAACCGCTCTGCGACCTCGGGCAAGGTCTTATCAATCAATGTGGACATTATATTTTCGGCAACGCGGAATTCATTAAAGGAGGCGATATAGGCTGTAACCCGCTGATCAATCTCGTCTTGATCTTGCTTCGTAACCGAATACAAACGTTTTTTTAGATTGGCAAACGTTGTTTTAAGGTCATCGGCGGCAGATTGCGCTGCCCCTGCATTTTCCTGAGACGGGAAAGCACTATAAGAAAGTGCCGTCACCCGCAGCTGCATCACAGCTTGGCGGATACGCGCCAAGCTGACCGCATCATTATCTTCGCCCCGGATGACCGCCCCGTTGAACAACGATGTCAACCGCGAGGAAAGCTCGGGGCCGATCTCGCTCAATCCGTGGTTCAGGGCCTGAATTTGCTGTTTTTTGGCCGCAATCATCTCTTGCAGACCGGCGTAATAGGTTTCCAGCTCGGCGCTCAAACGCCGATAGGTCTCGCGTTCTGCCTCACTCAGGGCTTTTTCCTCTAGTGTTTGCAATCCCTTGGTAAGACGCTGATACTGCTTTTCAATGACCTCGATATACGCGCCATCGCCCGTCTTGGCATAATGAAGCGTATTGATGCGCATGTTAGCCCGCGCATTGTCCGCATCGGCCATGGTCAAGGCATTGCTTGAGGCGCTCTCCAGAACTTTCAGTGATGCTTTGGCAACATCGCCAAAAAGAAAACTATTCGCGACCAACACACCAAGCAACACAAGCACAATCGCAAAACCGGTTACGATCCGTGCCCAAATCTTGATGTTTGCGATCCAGCGAAATTTCATTGATGGACTCCTGGGGGAGGAAAGCCCCATTACCTGAGAAAATACCGCGTCACCAGCAATACCTACACTCCTGCCAAGCATGACCATTCTCATGCGCGGCAAGATTACAAACATAAACCAGAGACACTCTATCAAACGATATAAACGGCATAGCCTAAAAGTACGTAGAACCTAAATCCCCAAAAATAGGCGATATGCGATAAATATTTATACATCCTACTCTTACACGGCCGCCCTATACCATTTACCCGTAGGCCAATCCTTTTACACAAGCACCCATACATTAGTTTCTGTTAATAGGCAGATGCGTACCCAATACTATAGTAAGCCACATTTAAAATGTGCCATTACATTAAAGAAACTTCATGAAATGAGGCCCCTTGCCGCGGATCAGCGCAAAACCGCCAGATCGGCGCCATCTTCAACGTATCGTCGATAGACGGCACAGCGACCAAAGAACTCGACGATGTCCCAAACCCCACTGGGGTCATAAAACATAACCCGGCCCGAGGGTCTTGCGACTGCGCCGCTCCATCAACGGTCATCAGGCTTTCCCACTCCTGCCATGCTGCTGCGCCATTTAAATCTCCCAGCGGTGCCGACAGGGCTTGAAAGCGCGGCAAGAAAGCAGCAATCCGAGGATCTTGATCACCCGCATTCACATCATGGGCCGTCACCATTGACACCCCCTCGGCCAGAGGCATCGCCTGCAAACGCCCCCCTCCGTCGGCTCCCTCTCCACGGTGGCAAATCCAAAAGGCATCGCGGTTATCAGCCACCACCATATTAAAAGGTCTGTAGGCGCGCCCATCCAACTGCACCAACATCGCGGCGGCTTCGGCAGCGTCAGCATGGTCTAAAGCGTCAAGCACCAGTTCTCCGCGTGACCGCTTACCCTGTTGCGGGCCCAAGGTTCCCTTCCGGTTTAACATCGCCGCCACCACGCCATGGTCGTTCATCGCCAGCCAACTGCCACCGGCCAATTCATCCATTCCCCCAATCACATCGGGGCGGTCGGGCCAATGGCGACCGGGCGCACGCCAGGGCCGATCTTGCATTTCGTCACGGTTCGCAGCAATAATCAGCGGCCAAGACGATGAAGGCCGACGCAAAAGGGTCACGGTACACATGGACAAAGACCTTTGTCTGTTCGAGACGACATCGCATAATGTAGGACAAGATCACCTAAGCAACACCCCCTCTCGGCCTACCCAAGAGCGGCGAGGGACGCAAAGATGAAAATTTTTTTACCTTCAAACGCAAATTTCCGCAGAATTTGATACCCCTAAGCAGGGGCAGATTGTATAACGATGCCGCTTTTGGGTTCGCTTTTCCAACCCAATTCCGTCATCGTCATCCTGGTCTCGGCCAGCACACGGCACGGGATAGCATGTGCTTAGCAGCCGCCGTTGCCCCCTGGAAGCCCAAGGGAAAGCGCGGACTGCGTAGGGGAATTACAGGTTATCTGGGGACGCTCATCATGGCCGACGCCTTCCAAGACCGCGAGAAAGCTTTCGAAGCGAAGTTCAAGCACGACCAAGAATTGGAATTCCGTGCACGGGCTCGCCGCAACAAACTCCTTGGCCTATGGGCCGCGGAAACCATGGGGATGGCAGGCGGTGGCGCCGTGGCCTATGCCCGTCAAGTGGTTGCTGTCGACCTGGAAGAACACGGCGATGCCGATGTGATCAAAAAGGTCTTGGCCGACCTCGCCAACCACGACGTGGAAATGACCGAGGGCCGCCTGCAAATTAAGCTGGAGAAGATGATGGACATCGCCCGCCAGCAGATCATGACCGAGTCCAGTCAGTAAGCCGGACTCTTTGCCACCAATGATCCAAGCAACGGCCCACGGCCCTTCTCTGAGGGCCGTGGGCCGTTGCCATTAGAAGGGCGAGGGTTAGGCCGCGCTCAAACGATCAATAAAGCGCTCCGCCACTGTTTTTAGCTGCTCTGATTGCTGCGCCAGCACCCCAGCGGTATCAAGAACATTATGGCATGCAACGCCTGTTTCACCAGCGGCAGCAGAAACTCCGGCGATATTAGACGACACATCCTGCGTCGCGCAGGCCACATCATGGACATTGCGCGCAATCGCCCCAGTCGCCGTATTTTGCTCTTCTACCGCACCCGCAATGCCGATCACGATCTTTTCCACCGAACTGATGGTGCGCCCAATGTGATCAATGGCGCGCACCGCCTGCTGCGTGTGGTTTTGTACAGCCCGCACCTGATCGGCGATCCGCCCCGTGGCCATCTCGGTTTGGTGGGCAAGCTGCTTGACCTCGCTGGCCACCACAGCAAAGCCTTTGCCCGCATCCCCCGCACGCGCCGCCTCGATGGTGGCATTCAAAGCCAGCAGATTGGTTTGCTCGGCAATACTGGTGATCAGATTAACCACTTCGCCAATTTCATCCGCCGCCCCTGACAGGCTGCTCACCAGGCCATTGGTTTTCTCTGCTTCGCTGACGGCCTGAGCAATCATCGCCGTCGAGTCCTGCACCTGCGCACTAATCACGGCGACCGATGCAGAAAGCTGCTCTGCAGCCGAGGCCACAGCATCAACATTGAAACTGGCCGACGCCGCCCCGCTGCGCACCGCAGACGCCTGACGCGAGGTTTCCTCGGCACTAGCGGCCATACCTTCGGCGGTTGCCCGCAAAGTGACTGCCGAGCCTGAAAGACCACTAACAATCCCGCCAATCGCCTGATTAAACTCACCGCGCACCTGCGCCATCAACCCAGCTCTCTGGCTTTGCGCCTGCTCTTCTAGCTCTTGTTCGTGCGCGTGCAGGGTTTGATTTTCCACCGCCTGAGCTTGGAACACGATCAAAGCCTGCGCCATTTCACGCAACTCGTCGGTATGCCCGCCGCTCGGAACAGCTACAGCCACATCCCCATCAGCCAAACCGTGCATTGCCGCCGTCATCGCCCGCAGGGGCTTTGACAACGAACGCCCGATCACCACTGCCAAACCCGCCCCAAGCAGCAAAATCACCGCCGTGATCGCCAGAACAGAAGATCGCATGGTGTTATAGGCCTGTTGGTAAACACTGCTATCCATGACCACTTCAACCACGGCAACAGGTGCTCCGGCATAATCGATCAAGGCCATCGCCATCACACCATAGGGATGACCTGCGGCTTCGCCTTGTTGAAAGACGTCCGCCCCGGCGGCCGCCTGCGCCAATACCTCCGACGACAAAACGGCGCCGTCATCGCGTGACGACGCCAAAGGCTTTAGCGTACCATCGCCTTGCAACGCCAAAACAGACACATCAACAGCGAAGCGGTCGCGAAAGGCAGCGACAAAACCCCGGTCAAACCGCATGCCGAACTCGACGGTTCCCACCGCCTGCCCGCCTTGCGCCACTGGGGCCAAAATTGGCACGACGCCACGCACCCCCAGGCCAGCCACCCCGCTTTCGACACCCTTGATCACCCGGCCCTGAGCATTGGCTTCAACCACCGTCTGACGAAATCCAGACAGGTCGTCACCGTATTTTTCGGGCTTATGGACGCGTAAAAAGCTGGTTGCAGGAGGAAGGTGGAATTGAAATTGGCCAACACTGGCGGAGTCCTTAAGGGCGGCAAACCCCGGAACGAACCAATCCGCCAAAAGATCACGGTCGCTCGCAGCAAAGGCTGCACGAACGGGCGGCATTCCGGCGACCAATCGCGCCATGGCCTCGGCCTGATCGCTGCTACTGGCCACCAAGGCGGCAAAGGACTGCTGATAGCCGATCAACTCACGATGCTGGGCCTCTGTGATCGCCCGCTGCATTTGCGTCAACACTGTCGGAACCAGAACAGCAACGGCAGCAATCAAAACCACCAGCATCGCCAAGGTGATTTGCTTTGCAATAGACCAAGATCGCCCCATTGCATCCTCCTATCCCTAAATTCGAACCCTGTCGCACCCAGACAAGACGAAAGGATAGTATGAGTTCTGCATGATGGTGCATGCATTGCGTATTCTCAATCGCTGTAAAATTTACTCCCAATCCCGGGGTATTGCGCAGCAGAGGCAAGCCTGTTTGATGCCGACAAACGCCAACAGGCCAGCATGAAAGATCATGCTGGCCTGCATTACTGCCGCCGTGTATCACAGCCCTATAAACATTCCGGCGTGGTCAGAACCACCGGCGCAAGGAACGTAAAGGCCATGCAAGGTGCAAGGCGTAGCGCGTGACTTAGGAAGACGCACCAATGCGCGAGAAACGCACCGGAATGCCCTTTTGGTCAAGGATCAGTGCGCCATCGACGGAACCGGCAATGTACTTGCCGTGACCGACCTGACGACCGACATAAAGCACCGGACGGACTTCTTTGCCGTTGTGCGTACGCTTACCAGAAGCACCCTTGTCACCCAGGGCGGCCTTGGCGGTTTTCGAAATAGCCATTGTCATTACTCCTAGAAGGCCACGGCGGTGTGGCTGAATGTGCAGACTCATACCAGAGTGGGGCGGGACCATAGCCGAGCGGCACGCAGACCGCAAGTATTCTCTGTCCTGCCCCGCTGGTAAAGTTTACGCGCCAAAGACCCGTTTGAAAATGGTGTCCACATGTTTGGTGTGGTAGCCCAGATCAAACAGATCGGTCAAGGTATCAAGCGGAATACGGCTGGTGACCTCTTCGTCCTGCTTGAGCATGGACAACAGATCGCCTTCGCCGTCCCAAACCTTCATCGCATTACGCTGCACCAGACGATAGCTGTCTTCACGCGATACGCCCGATTGGGTCAGGGTCAACAAAACACGCTGGCTAAACACCAAGCCGCCCATCTGGTTCAGGTTACGGTCCACCGCATCCTTATAAACCACCAGATTAGTAATCACGTTGGTCAAGCGCGCCAATGCGAAATCTAAGGTCACCGTCGCATCGGGGCCAATCATGCGCTCAACCGACGAATGGCTGATGTCGCGCTCATGCCACAGGGCAACGTTTTCCATCGCCGGGATCACCGCCATACGCACCAGACGGGCCAGGCCGGTCAGGTTTTCGGTCAGCACCGGGTTGCGCTTATGTGGCATCGCCGAGCTGCCTTTTTGGCCCTTGGAGAAGAACTCCTCGACCTCACGCACTTCGGTGCGCTGCATGTGGCGAATTTCGGTGGCGACGCGCTCGATAGAGCTGGCAATCACCCCCAAAACGGCAAAATATTCGGCGTGGCGATCACGCGGGATCACCTGAGTCGACAGCGGCTCGGGCACCAGACCCAGCTTTTCGGCAACGTATTCTTCGACCGACGGATCAATGTTGGCAAAGGTGCCGACAGCGCCAGAAATCGCGCAGGTGGCAATGCCATCACGGGCACGGAGCAGACGTTCACGGTTACGCTGCATTTCCACATGGAAACCAGCGAATTTCAGACCCATGGTCACCGGCTCGGCATGAATGCCGTGGCTGCGGCCCATGCAGACCGTGTACTTATGTTCTTCAGCCCGCCCCTTCAACGCATCAAGCAACGCATCAAGATCTTTGAGCAGCAGGTCAGCGGCCTGCATCATCTGCACCGACAAGCAGGTGTCGAGCACGTCAGACGAGGTCATCCCCTGGTGCACAAAGCGCGCCTGCTCACCCACTTGCTCGGCAAGTTCAGTGGTAAAGGCGATCACGTCATGTTTGGTGATGGCTTCGATAGCATCGATCCGAGCGATTCGCTCAGCGGTGTAAGGGATGTCGCCCTTATCCCAGACCGCCTTGGCGGCCTCAGCCGGAATGACGCCTAACTTTGCCTGCGCATCGCAAGCATAGGCTTCGATCAGATACCAAATGCGGAATTTGTTTTCCGCTGCCCAAATAGCAGTCATGTCCGGGCGAGAATAACGCGGGATCAATGATCTTCTCCTTACATCCGCTGCCCTGGCCGCCAACCAACACGGTCGCGGCAGGCAGTGATGGGGCGACGTGCCGCACAGCAGGCCTTGCTCAACGAGGCCCCCTGGCCACCGCGTCGCCGGTGGCTGTCTGTATAGCGAAACGGCCCGTCGGAGCAGTCCGGCAGGCGCGCTTGGAACATCTAGTGCTGGCCGCCGTCTGTCAAGCATTCAACACAGACTGTCGCAAAGCCAACGCCGTCAAAACCGTGTTTCAGAGCATTTTTAGCTCAAAAGCTGAGGCTTTGCCCTTGGCGTCATTCTTGCTTGCCCCAGTCCAACACGGCATTCCCCGTTACAAAAGGCAAAATGCGACCATGATGGACTTTTACATGACACCCGGTTCTTGCTCGACGGGGATCCATATTCTCCTCGAAGAACTCGATCTGATCTTTTCCGCCCATATCGTCAATCTGCCCGCAGGCGACTCCAGCAAACCAGCGTTCCTAGCCATCAACCCCAAAGGATCGATCCCGGTGCTGGTCCGCCCCGACGGCGTCGCCCTGACTGAGTTTCAAGCCATTGCCTGGTGGCTGGCGCTCACCTATCCCAAAGCCAAACTGCTGCCCGAAGGCGCCGACGCCCAAGGCGAAGCCCTGGACCTGCTGAGCTTTATCGTCGGCACCATCCATCTACAGGGCTATACGCGTATTTTCGTCCCCGAACGCACCATGTTCCGCGAAGAAGACCGCCCCCGCGTAGAATCCCAGGGCAAGCAGATCGTCCTCAAGGGCTTTTCCCTGATCGGTAAACGGCTTGAAACATCGACCAGCGGCTATTTATTCGACCATTTCACCATCGCCGATGCCGCCCTGTTTTACGTCAGCTTTTGGGCCGACCGCACCGGCCTGCCCCTGCCCGCCCCCTGCCGCAAACATTTCGACCTGATGCTCACCCGGCCCAAGGTTCGCCAGGTGCTGATGGAAGAAGGCTATCGTCCATAGGGGATAGAGCTTGCAGGGTATTGCAGAGAAAGGGTTTTCCAGTCTCCTATCGCCCTGCACCTGGAAAATTGCCCTAATCGACCACCCCGACGGTGGTAAAGCCGCATTGCTCGGCAAGTTTGCCATAGGCGGCGGTAAAACCATTCAGCGAGGCGTGATAAAACACGCCTGATCTGGCCAAGATATCAATGCCCCCACTCGCCCGCATGGCCTTTAATGCCCGCAGCTTATCGGGCTCGGCAAATTCGCTGCTGGCGATGGCAAAACCCTCGTCGCTGATCCCGGCCCGCACCAGGGCGGGAATCCGCTCGCCGGTATCAAAGGCAAAAGTAACCGTCTCGCCGTCTTGCAGCACCGTACTATAGCCGCGAACGGCTGTTTCTTCGACAGAGGCGCCGGGGTAAAAATCCGGCGGCAGAGCATCGCCGTCAGAGACCGCCACAGCCAGCATCGGCATCCCATCGCCGCCGGTCCACATGCGGCAGAGGGTCCGCAGGTCTTCGCCAGTATCAACGCTCTCGCTGCGAACGTGCCAATCCTGAAAAGCGAAAAACTGTTCGTCATTTTGCGCCAAAGCAGACGCAGCGCAGGCCACGGTCGCCAACACAGTTAAAGTGAGTCCTAAACGTCCCATGGGCATTCCCCCTTGTCGCATTGGCCATAAAAAATTCTTTCGACCACGTTCGCCAACAAACCCAGCAAAGTCTATAGCCCTGGGGAAAATCGCCTTTCGTTGTTTGCATTCCCGACCCCTGCTCAAGACCGGACAAAATGACTATTTTTGGCGGCACGCGAGAATGGGTAGAAACCGTTGGCTATCTGCTTCCTGAACAGTTTCCCTATTGGTTCGGGGGTTTATGGATCGACGACGTTTCAACATTGGCAAAAATAAAAAACGCCTGCCGGTAAAGGTCGAAGCGCGCGGTGGCAAAGGAAAAACCAAACGCATGTGGAATTTGTCTTTTTGGTGGAATTTCTACGATCTGACCCTTTTGGACCGCGTAGACGAAATATTACGCAGCCTCCGTGTCATGAGCCTGATGCTGGCGATATTGATCCATGCGCTGGCGCTTTCGATGGACTGTTCCCAATCCTTGGCGAGGTGACGGCATCGATTGAGCCAGGCGAAGGTCCGTTCGACGACCCAGCGGCGCGGCAGGACCTCGAAGCCCTTGGCCACATCGGAGCGTCGGATGATCTCGATTGTCCACTCGCCGTTGCCTTTGAGGGTTTCCCGGAGCTTGGAGCCGGCGTAGCCGCCATCGGCAAAGATATGCCTGAGCCAGGGGAAACGGTACCGGATGGCCTGGAGCACATCGGGCGCGCCGTCGCGGTCCTGGATGTCGGCGGCATGAACCAGGGCGAACACCATCAGCCCGAGGGTGTCGATGACGATGTAGCGCTTGCGGCGCTTGCGGCCCTTGATCTTCTTGCCTGCGTCATATGCGCGGATACCGCCGCTTTCCGTAGTCTTCACACTCTGGCTATCGATCACGCCCGCCGTCGGCGAGGCCTCGCAGCCTTCCAGTTCACGGGTGGTGGCGGCAAGGATCTGATTGATCGTCTGCCACAACCCGCTATTGCGCCAGCAATAGAAGGAGCCCCGCACCGTCGAGACCGGCGGGAAATCCTTTGGCAGCATCCGCCATTGGCTACCGCCTCCGGCAATATACAGGATTGCATTCAGCACATCCCGCATGTCCGTCCTGCGCGGACGACCGCCCGGCCGGGCCGAAGGGATCATTGGGGCCAGCACGGCCCATTCCGCATCGGTTAAATCGGTCGGATACCGCAAGTGATCGCGGTTATGCTGAGCCCGAGTGATATCATCCCACGGCATGGTTTCCTCCATCTTCTAGACAAAGACGGTCGAATCACATCCCCTTGATATCACTCAACTACTTTTAAATCCGGCTCTTGTCTATCCCTGGCCTTTAACGACCCCGTGCAAGACGGCTTCTGACAGCCCGCCCGATGTCTTGCCACCTGAGAGCCAGAAATCTAAATTCGCGCCTCGCTCCCGCCCTGTCGGCATTGAGAGCCCGTGTTCCAGAGGTACGGGAACATCGACATGGGAAATTCAGCCTTCAAACCGCCTGCCCCTTGCATCCTTGACGAAAGGTGGGGGATGATACCGGCCAAGGAAGTACCACTTCGCCACTATAGGACGTCTTATGCTCCGCCAACTGATTTTTGCCTGCATCCTTTCTTGCACCTTAACGGTTACATTGACGGTGTTTGCCATCGCCGAAACACCTTCGCCTGTTGAGGAAACGTCCTCTATCGACGCCCGTTTGACACAGGCAAAGGCGTTATATGACGCTGTTAAAACCGGCCAGGATCTTCGTGGGTGGGAACCAGTACTCCAGGAATTTCTTACCTTAGCCAAGGAAGGCCATCCCGAAGCGCAAGAAACCGTTGGCCGGATGTATCGTCTAGGAGTAGGAGTCGAGATTGATCGATGCGAAGCAACCTATTGGATCGATAAAGCGGCACGGGCCGGACGGCCCTGGGCCCAGGACATGCTAGGAGGAAGCTATTGGACTGGTAGTGGAGTGTTTCGTGATAATGACCTAGCTTATCTGTGGTACAAGACCGCTGTAAAAAACGGTCGAACAGAAGCAGTCGACTCCGCCGCCCGTCTCATCCGGGCCGACCTGCGCGATGCACGGCGGGTCGCGGCTTTGGATGAAACATTACGGACGTGGCGAGCGGAAGATCAACCGCCCGCCAATATCATTCGTATGCCTAATATTTGGGGTCTGAACGTGATTATGGTTATTGGTGGTTTGACGCCTTGTCACTTTAAGTTTTAAGTCACTGCTGACGCCGCAGTTTGTTTCTCTGTCGCCGTGCCCATTCTTGCTCCTTCCTCTTTGCAAGATTGTCTTGAGCAAGGTGAACCCCCGCCACCGTCCCATTCAGGATGGTAAGAAGTGTAGCGGCAACGACCATCGGTAGAGTCTTCGCAGCCCTCCACGACCACGTTGTCGCCGTATCCAAAACACCCGAAGCCATCGTCAGATAATTTTCGATGCTGGAGCCGTCATCCAGGAAGGCCTTAATTTCATTTGGTGCCAATAAAGCTGGAACAGAAGCAGGCTGAGAGATGTACTTTTTCAGCTTTTCCCGCCGTTTCATTTCATGGCTTAATTTTCTACGACCATATTCATCAAACCCTAATACGCCATAGGAAGAAAACAGGGCGTCGGGCCAATGGCCCCACAAAAGCCCACGCTAGCGAAACCTATTCCAAATAGGGATCGCGCCCGATGCTCAGTCGTTGATGGCTTTGACAAAGCTGGCGACAACTTTTTTACGGCCTGCCT
>CEGD01000714.1_pt1 | contig 11083 bp, 9 predicted proteins | sample 306751 | NCBI WGS metagenome assembly CEGD01 (sample SAMEA2755657, study PRJEB7226) | microbial mat metagenome | biome: microbial mat; feature: hypersaline; material: grass silage | place: USA | collected 2014-02-19 | depth 0 m
TTGACCTTTGACCCCATCGAACGAGCCGAAGCGGTTCTGGCCGGAGCAAATGTCCCGATAAGCCACGATACCCATAGCCGGGCCTATTATCAGGGAGGATCCGATCAAATCCACCTGCCCAAGCGCGAAAATTTCAAAGATCAGGCCAGTTACTATTCGACCGCCTTGCACGAGCTGGGCCACGCAACAAGTCACGCAAGCCGCCTAAACCGTGATTTGAGCGGTCCCTTCGGCTCAGAAAAGTACGCCCGCGAAGAGCTACGGGCGGAAATTTCCTCGCTGATGGTGGCGCAAACGCTGGGGATTGGTCACGACCCAGGGAACCATGCCGCCTATGTGGCGTCGTGGATCAAAGCTTTGCGCGATGATCCGAACGAAATCTTCCGCGCCGCCCGTGACGCGGAGGTCATTCAGACCTGGGTCCTGCACCCCGACCAGCGCCAAGAGCTGCACCAACGCCACGCCACCACCAAAGCCTTAAAAGTCAGCGAGGCAAAAACGATGAGCAATGACGAACAAAAGCAGGATGTGGCCCCAGCGCGTGTCTATTTAGACGTCCCCTTCAAAGAGAAGAACGAAGCCAAAGCGGCGGGTGCCAAATGGGACCGAGTGGCGAAATCGTGGTACGCCCCACAAGGGGCTGACATGGCTGCTTTGGCCCGCTGGCAACAACAGCCAGAAACCGCCGCCACCAAAGAAGCCGAGCAATCCGAAAACAACATTGCTCAGGAGCGTGTTTACCTCGCCGTTCCCTTTGGCGAACGCCAAGCAGCCAAGGAAGCCGGGGCCTTTTTCGATAGCGCGGCCAAGGCCTGGTTCGCGAAGGGAACGGACCTTACCGGCCTCGCCCCCTGGATGACCGAAAACCGCCAGTCCATGCCAAAGGTTGAGCGATCCCCGGTCGAGGCCTTTGCCGAAGAGCTGCAAGCGAATGGTTTTACGTTAAAAGGGGCTCCGGTGATGGATGGGCAGTGGCATCGCTCTGCTGTGGTGGGTGATAGCCAGGGTAAGCAATCGGGGTCTTATCGGGGCTTCCTGGATGGCCTGCCCAACGGCCAAATGATCAACTTCAAACAGGGCGGCGAACCCATCCAGTGGACCGCCGCCAGCGAGCGGGCAACGCCCGAGAAACTGCAAGAAATCGCCGCGACGGCTGCCGCGACCGCCGCCACCCGCAAAGCAGAGCGAGAACAGGCGGAAAAAGCGGCGGCGGGCACGTCGTTTGGCATTTGGAAGAATGCCCCCGCCTGGGCCAATCAGGCCAACAGCCCTTACTTGCGAGAAAAAGGCGTCGAAGGCTACGGCGTGAAGGTGGACAAGAACGGACAACTTTTGGTGCCGCTGCGGGATACAGACGGTCGCATTCACAACCTGCAAGTGATCGGCGAAAAGCGCGACGACGGCCCAAGCAAGACCTTCCGCAAAGGCGGGCGCAAGACGGGTCTTTTCCACTTGATCGACCCGGCTAAAGACTTTGGCAACAGCCCGGTGATCGTCGTCGAGGGTTACGCGACCGGAGCAGAAGTCCATGCGGCAACCAAGCTGCCTGTGGTCGTCGCCTTTGACAGCGGCAACCTTCAGCCGGTCGCAGAGGCGATCAAGAAGGCGCACCCAGACGTGGCCGTGCTGATCGCAGGCGATAACGATCACCACCTGCCTTTGAAAAATCCACCTCAAAAGAACATCGGCCTGGTCAAAAGCCAAGAAGCCGCCAAGGCCGTCCAGGGCCTCTCTGCCGTCCCCACCTTCTCCGACGCGCAAAAGGCCAAAGGCCTCACCGACTGGAACGACCTAGCAAAAGACCAAGGCAAGCTCGCTGTCCGCAATGCGCTGGCTCCAGCGGTCGAAGCCCTGATGAAACAACACCAGGCGTTACAGCACGTCAAAGCCGCCCAGCAAAAGCAGCAAGCTCAACAGGCCAAGCCCGCCCTGGCTGCGGCCCCGCAAGGCTTAGGCTTTGGGATGGGGCTTGGCTGATGCCGGTCCCAAAAACCGAAGACGAATCAACCCTGCGCAGGGCCATGGTCAAAACCTACCTCACGCCCGAAGAGCGCGAAGCCGTCAAGGCCGAGGCCAAACGGCGCGGCGTGACGGTTTCCGATTTGATCAGAGCTGCCGCCCTCGCCGAGCTAGAGAAAGCCAGAGCCGCACAACAGGACCAGTGACCCCAACAAAAGACCCGAGGGGCATGGGGATGCCTCTCGGGTCCATGGAGATAGCGATGCTGAAACGGAAAATCCGCGCACTTGCCTGCTATATCAACCCGGTAAACTGGCCCATCTATTACGAAAAACGGGAACTCAAAGCGTCTTACCGGCGCACCATGGAAATCAATGCCAACAGGCTTACCCTTTTTGGCGCTGTTTCAGACGCCCACGAAAAAATCATCTTCGGTTTGAGCAATGGCAAACAGTCCTTCTCGGTGGACATGAACACCATCCTCATGTGCTTAGAAGTGGCTGAGACGGATGGCGATACCTCCACTTCGGGCGATAGATCTTCCAGAACACCCCACGTAATCCTAACCCGCACGCATGATACTGATCAGCACATGATCATCGGCGCGATGCAACAGCTCTCTCTATGGGCCTCATGGGAGGCGTCAGAGCCAGGGCCGGGACGAAAAATAGCGGGCCGCTATTTTGATGTTCGGAAAGCCGAGAGCGGTTTAAACGGTCGGTACCCCTTAAACACTTCGGATAGCCAAAGAATTGCCTATTCTCTAGCGCTGTTAATCCACGCAATGGCTGATTGGCATACCGGACTAAGCAGCGCGGATTTTCGGACCCATTTTGCAACGGCTTTCCGAAATCTCGCACACGAAGATTTTTCCTCCCCTCATTGGCAAACAATTTCCCGCGAATTGCTGAGCCTAGCGGAAACCTTCGATGCGAAGCAGGAGGGCCAGGAGCATGGCTAAATCCTCCATTGAATGGACTGAAAGCACGTGGAACCCCCTTGCAGGATGCTCGGTACTCTCTGCCGGGTGCAGCAACTGCTACGCTATGGCTATGGCACGGCGGCTCGAAGCGATGGGGGTGGAAAAATATCGTGACCTCACGCGCATAAGTGGGGCGCGTCCCGTATGGACTGGGGAAGTGCGCCAAGACTGGGCCGCCCTGCAAGCGCCCCTGAAATGGCAGAAGCCCAAGAGGATTTTTGTCAACTCAATGAGCGACCTTTTTCACCCCAACGTCGAGGTGGCTTTCATTCGTGCTGTCTGGGAGGTGATGCGCCAAACGCCTCATCATACCTACCAAATTCTTACCAAGAGGCCACAGCGGATGGCGGAAGTTCTGGCTGACGTTGCACCTACCCCGCTGTCTCATGTTTGGCTTGGGACCAGCGTTGAAAACAGAGAAACGGCAGGAAGAATTAATATCCTGCGATCAATTCCGGCTGCTGTCCGCTTCGTGTCATTTGAACCGCTTCTTGGCCCCGTTGGCAACATTGATCTTATAGGCATCCAGTGGGCCATCGTTGGCGGCGAAAGTGGCCCCGGTGCCCGCCCCATGAAAAAAGAATGGGTGGAACAGATACAGTCCGCCTGCGAGCCAGGGACAGCCTTTTTCTTCAAGCAATGGGGAGCCTGGGGTGAAGACGGCCAACGTCGAAGCAAGAAGAAAAATGGCCGGATTTTTCAGGGCAGGACTTGGGATTATGAACCATCGGGCGAAAGGGTTTTGAAATGAAAACGACCGTACTCACTCCCTTCCAACACGAGCTGGTCAAAGCCATGGGGCAGATATTCTTATGGATTAGGTTGGCGGCAAGTGAAACCGCCCCAGGCCGAGTTTTTGCAGGGCGATATGTGGATATCCGCAAAGCGGATGCGGCGCCCCCTTATCGCATTCCAAGGAATGTGCCCGACGGCCAGAAAATCGCCTTCGTTCTATCTGACCTTGCCCACAACATGGCTGACGTGGCGGGCGCTCAAAGCGACTATTTCACGGCTGACCATTTCGCCAATGAGTGCCGTAAAGCGGCTGACCTGGTGTTCAAGTCCCCTTGCTGGGAAATGATTTCGAGCGGCCTTCACAAGATGGCCGGGACGTTTCAGGAGAGCGACGACAGCCTGTTCCGTGGGACATGGCTTTGACCCGAAAGACAACTCCGTATTGCCGTCCTGAACGGCAACACCGCGCTTGACATTCCAGTCACGCAGGCAAGGGGTTGAGGCCGTCCGAGGAAATGGAAGCCATGACAGTCAGCCGATTGGTACGGCAGAGCCTACCCACGTCATATGGTGTCGCTGCTTCATTTTCTTGCAACAGGCACCTCATGCGTGTAAGCTAAAAAAAAGAACCGGTAGAGCCAAGCACATGAAATTCATAGATTTATTCGCCGGATTAGGTGGGTTCCATCAGGCTCTCAGTCAACGCGGCGGAGAGTGCGTTTTTGCGTCCGAACTCAACGCCCACCTGGCGGAGTTGTACGAGAAGAATTTCGGGCTTCGTCCTGCGGGCGATATTCGGTCGGTCGATCTGGACGCCATCCCTGATCACGACATTCTTTGCGCCGGTTTTCCCTGCCAGCCGTTCTCTAAGGCCGGCGACCAAAAAGGACTTGAGTGCCCTCAATGGGGTAATCTTTTTGACTATGTGGCTGACATTCTTGAGAAGAAGCAGCCTCGCTATTTCATCGTCGAGAACGTCCCCAACCTCATGCGGCACCGTGGCGGTGAGACATGGGAGATTATCTGCAACCAGCTTAGAAATTTGGGCTACGACATTTCGTTCGAGCGCCTATCTCCCCACATGTTCAGTATCCCGCAAAAGCGGGAACGTGCATTCATCGTTGGAGATAGGGAGGGGCTAGGCGGATTCGACTGGCGAAAGCCGAAAGAGTTGCCCGAGACTTCGATTCATTCGATTCTCGACAACGACCCACCCGACACCCACGCCTTGAACCAAAATCACGTCAAATATATTGAAGCTTGGCAGGAGTTCATAGCGGCTTTCCCGAAAGAAGAAGACCTGCCTTCGTTCCCGATCTGGGCGATGGAGTTTGGCGCCGACTACCCTCTGGACGGAGCAACGCCGTACAAGCGCGGCTATAGGCACATGGGGGCCTTTAAGGGCGCCTTCGGCCACCCGCTTGAAGGTATGTCCCCGGACGCGGTCAAAGAGGCGCTGCCAAGCTACGCACGCACCGAACTCGGCGCATTTCCAGACTGGAAAATTGACTTCATCCAGAAAAACCGGGATTTTTACGCGCAATATAAGACGATGATTGATGGGTGGATCGAGAAGATTAAGGGCTTCCCGCCCAGCTTTCAAAAACTAGAGTGGAACTGCAAAGGCTCCAAACGAAACATCTGGAACCACATCCTTCAATTTCGAGCCAGCGGCATTCGCGTCAAGAAGGTCGACACAGCTCCCTCACTCATTGCCATGACAACCAGCCAGGTGCCTATTGTAGCTTGGCGCAAACGCTACATGACGCCTCGCGAATGCAGCCGCTTGCAGAGCATGGGCGCGCTTGAGCATCTGCCTGATTCAAAGGGCGGTGCCTATAAGGCGTTTGGAAATGCGGTCAACGTTGATGTCGTCGGGCACATTTTCGATTGCCTGATCAACCGCACGCCTTCCGAAGAAGTCGACAGTTTGGAGGTCGCGGCGGAATAATGGTGCAAGTAAGCTCGGTAAATATTCGCCCAGGCGTCAACGTTCTCTCTGTCCTCCCACACCTGAACTACAAGTCTTGGTTCGCTCTCGCCGAGTTCGTAGATAACTCAATTCAGAGCAGCATAGACCACAAAAAGGCCCTTAAGGCTGTCGATGGCTCCCAGCACAAGCTCCGTGTTGACATAGATTTTGACGCGGTCGGCAATATGATTTCCATCAAGGATAATGCTGCCGGCATTGCGTCTACGGACTATCAAAGGGCCTTCCGCCCAGCCGAAATTCCTCCCAACGCCTCTGGCCTTTCCGAGTTCGGTATGGGTATGAAAAGCGCGGCCTGCTGGTTCGCGCCAAATTGGAGCGTTAGGTCCAGCGCCTTGGGTGAAAACATCGAACGTACGGTCATCTTTGATATCGACGAAATCGTGCATGACAGGATCGAGGAACTCAACGTTTTCTCGACGCGCGTTACCGAAGAAAAGCACTACACCGAAGTCCGCCTGGAGAATATCCGCCGCTTCCCGCGCGGGAAGACGATTCACAAGATAAAGGAACACCTGTCCAGCATCTACCGCGTCTATATCCGCGAAGGATCTTTGGCTCTGTTCGTTGATGGTGAACTGCTGAGCTACGATGAACCGGCCATCCTGACAGCGCCGAGCTACCGTAATCCAAGTGGTGATGCTGTAGAGTGGAAAAGGGAAATTAACTTCGATCTGGGCGATGGCAAGTCAGCAAACGGCTTTGTCGCCATCCGCGAGACCGCCAATACAAGGCTGGCGGGGCTTGCGCTCTTTCGGCGTAAGCGTCTGATCATGGGCAGTGCAGACGAGGCCTACAGGCCGGAAGACATATTTGGCAGATCGAACACCTATCCCTACCAGAGAATATTCGGTGAAATTCATCTGAAAGGTTTCTTCGTCTCCCATACCAAGGACGGCATCAAATGGGAAGAAAGCGAAGACGAGTTCCTGTGCAAACTGCGTAAGTTCTTGTCTGAAGATGGTTTCCCTCTGTTGCAGCAGGCGCGCGAGCATCGAACGAAGGCTAGCGTAAAAGGGGTGCGCGGGGATGCCGCCGCTGCGCTGAATGCCACGGCCACCAATCTCAATGATACGACGTTGTCTGCGCCCGACGCAGATGTCGATGTACCCATCCCGCCGCAAGATGTTCCCACTCCTCTGCCGCCAGAAGATAAGGCGCTTCCTGACCTCGAAAGCGGGGACATGGAACAGGCCGAGTTCAAGCTGCGGTTTCGCAGCGAGAGTTGGATCGTTGGCATGGAACTTTCCTACGCCGACGATGAGGCTGACTGGCTAAGCATCCAAGATCATCCTTCGATCACCGCCCCCGAACCGCGCAGGGTGACAGTCCGCGTCGCGATGCTTCACCCATTCATGGCGCAGTTTCCGACGATGGACAAGGACAGCTTCACCGCAATCCTCAATATCGCGGCGGCCATGGCGCTGGCCGAAGTCGTCGCTGCCGAACTAGCCGACAAGAAGCCGACCGCAATCCGGCGTTATACCAACGAGATTCTACGGAACCAGATGTCGAAGGGAGCGATGGATGGGTGAGAGCAAAAGCATAATCAAGGTCGCCCCGCCCGCGGCAGTTGCCAATGGCAAATGGTCCCCTATACAGGGCAGTGCTTTCAGCGACATGCTTAACGCGAACGCATCTCTTTCGCAGGAGGAGAAGGACAGGCTTTCCGAGGAAACCGCCACAATCCTTGCGCAATGCGTCGATCCTGCAAAAACCGGAGAGACCAACACCGGCCTCGTCATAGGTTACGTGCAGAGCGGCAAGACCCTATCCTTTACAGGTCTGGCAGCCCTGGCCAGAGACAACCAGTACCGGCTGGTTATACTGCTGGCAGGAACAACGAATAACCTTGTCGAGCAGTCCCACACCCGTTTGAAGGGCGATCTGGACATTGATGCGACCCGCGAGTGGAAGCTATTTTCTACCCAGCAGAAGGGTTTCCAGCAGGGCGAACTCGACCGTGTCAATACGGAACTCGCGAAATGGAAACGCGGCAGCACGCGCACGCGGACGATCCTTATCGTCTCGATGAAGCAGCACCAGCACCTAGACAACCTTTCGAAGCTGCTGTCCGATTCTGATCTTAGTGATGTGCCTACGCTTATCATTGATGACGAGGGTGATCAGGCCGGTATCAACACAAGGGCCAAGCAAGACGAGGAAAGTACGACCTACTCGCGGATCCTCGAGCTTCGTAAACTCTTCCCACATCACAGCTATCTGCTCTATACGGCAACGCCCCAGGCCCCGCTTCTGATCAGCCGAATCGACACGCTATCCCCTGACTTCGGGTGTGTCCTGACGCCGGGCAGCAAATACGTGGGCGGCCAGGATTTCTTCATCGAAGGCGCAAGCAAGTATATCGAGCCGATCCCCGCCGGTGACGTTCCGGACAAGAATGATCCGCCCACCAACCCGCCCAGCAGCTTGCTTGCGGCGCTGCGGCACTACTTCGTCGGCGTCGCCATAGGCCTGCTTGAGGAAGAGGATCAGAAGGGGCGAAACCGCTCCATGATGGTCCATCCGGCCGTGCCAAAGGACGAGCATCTGATGTTCGCCCGCTGGATCAAGCAGACCAAAGAAAACTGGGCTGTCATCCTGCAGGACGAGCACCACGAAGACTATGACGATCTGGTCGCGGCCTTCGCGCTATCCACGAACGAGTTGCTGGCCACTTATGACACCACCTTCGCATTCGAAGATGTGCGCTCGGTGCTTTTCGATGCCATCGAAGAAACCGCCGTCGTCGAACTGAACACCCGCGAGAAAAGCCGCATTCCCAACGTGGACTGGAAGGGCGAGTATAGCTGGATTCTGGTGGGCGGTATCGGCCTCGACCGGGGCTTTACCGTTGAAGGTCTGACCGTCAGCTACATGCCGCGCTCTACGGGCGTAGGGAACGCCGACAACATCCAGCAACGGGCGCGCTTTTTCGGATACAAGAAGGGCTATATGGGGCTTTGCCGGATTTACCTAACAACAGAAAACATCGATGCCTTTACTGATTACGTGAAGCATGAGGAATCTATCCGTAGTTCGATCAGGCACCATCTGCAACAGGGGAAGACCCTGAAAGACTGGCGCCGAGCCTACTTCCTCGATCAGAGCCTCAAACCGACGCGAAGCTCAGTCATCCTGTTGGAAATGTACCAATCAAAGGGGCACGGCGGCTGGCTGATCCCCGACCATCCTTTTGATGATTGTGAAATCGTGGCCGAGAACCGCGAAGTGATGGACAGCATCATTTCCACCTTTGGTTTTGAGAGCTATGCCGAGGCGGGCTGGAACGAAAAGCAAAAAGTTCCAGCTTTCAGCGATATGATCAAACTCGCTGATCTACTGCCATGTATCGGACGATTGCGCTATAAGTGGCCTGATGACAACCTTCGGCATTCCGCGCTACTACTGGGGCTTGAGCGCCTAGCGAACGAAGAGCCTAATATGCCGTGCAGCTTCTATGCGCTCGCAGGGCCATGGTCGGGAGTAGAAGCCATTCGTTCACTCGGTGATTCCAACCCGCCCAAAGTTAAGAACATCTTCCAGGGTAAGAACGCCCCCACCAATTACCCCGGCGCCAGAGCGCTCATTTCCGCGGAAATGGTTACCTTCCAATTGCACCGCTACGATATTCGGACATTCGACAAGAAACGAACGATACGGGACGTGCCGATCCTTGCAGTTCATATTCCTGATCATCTGATAGAACGCGTCTGGATCGAAAGGTAGGATCGCGTGTTTTTCGAAACCTACGAGAAACTGCTTGGCGATTTCCCCGAGGGCTGCGATTACCTCTTCGGTGAACCCTTGAGCCTGGACGGGTCACTCTGGCTGTCTGTTGACGGCGATTCCCATCCATCCTTGCTCTTCCGCACGCGGCGGGATGATCTAAGGAGCGATATAGAGTTGCGCTCTGTTTCTGCATGGTTCTCGCGGGACTGTGTTATCGAGACCGCCGACGGGCGGAGCGCATCAGGCGTCTACACAGTCATACGCCTGAACGAAAATGATCTGGACATAGTGCGGATATTGCTTAGGCTTCTTGAAGAGACCTTCCGGCAGACTCGTGCGCCCTATGCGAACAAGAATATTGCCGCACAAATATTAGATATTTCCAACCTACTCAAGCAGGTAGCCGACTCCGATGCGGACATCATCGGCCTGTGGGGTGAACTCCATATCCTGTCGCAAGCACCAATCACCACGCATGCTGTACGCTGCTGGTGCGCGCATAAAATGGCGAAGTATGACTTCGTAACGCGCGACTTCGTCCTGGAAGCCAAGACAACACTTGGAAGCCGCCGCATGCACAGGTTCTCGCTGGCTCAGTTGCGACCGAGCAGTGACTTCGCGGTCTATGTCGCCTCGCTCACGCTCGTCGAACTCAACTCTGGCCGAACGGCGGCAGAACTCATGGAGCACGTCTATGCAAACATTGACGATGACGAACTAGGCATTTCGTTTTTGAAGCAATGCGTGCTCAAGGGTGGACAGGATATATACCGTAGCACGCTCAAACTGGATGTTTTTCCTGACGGCACGTCGCTGGCCATCTTCGAAGCGGCGTTCTTACCGGTGCCGCAGGTGGGTGACGCTGATCCCATCGAAAACGTTCGCTTCGACCTCGATCTGACCGGAATATCCGGTCTGTCCTCCACCGAAGCAGCCTCCGTACTTTCATTTGGCAATAGCTTTAGCGTGGAGCCTCAAACCTGAATCGAGGAGTTCCCGGCGTTCCGCAGCACGGCGCTTTGGAGTGAGCGTTAGTTCGGCGATTCGTGTGGCCCAACGGATGGAAAGTGTTTCTCCCTTATGCCAAGGGTGGCAACCCGCCATTCCGCATACCACCCCATATTAACCGTCTCTTATAAAACTTCTGCGCTGAGTATATCGGCATTTATTGATGCCAAAAAAAGCCTGGGTCCAGAACATCAGAGGCAAACGGCATGAAGGCTGTCGCAAAGCAGCCCTGTCTTTGATGCACCAAAGAAATACGCTATTGTGAGCGGGCATTGGTGCCGAGAGAAAGGATCTTTTATGCCTCATTTCCCCCTCATTGAAGGCCTTGAGAATGAATCGTTTTCAGCGGTTGATGACCTGTTAAAAGCTGGAGTTTCAGCTTATTACACCGACCCGCGCTTTTCTGAAACTGAATATGTGGTGCGCGAAGACCCGAATGGAGCAAAGACGCTGATGCGGTTTAATGGTGAAGGCTGGGACGACATTAAACTGCTATGAGCAAGACGTTATGGATCGTAGCAGGCCCAAACGGTGCGGGAAAAAGTTCCTTGGTAGTACGCTACAATAAGGAAGGCCTCCCGGTTTCCAACCCTGACGATATTGCAAAAGAGTTGCGCCCTTCAGCTCCTGAGATGGCCGCCATTCAGGCGGCGAAAAGTGGACTTGCCCGGGGAAAA
>CEGD01001690.1_pt1 | contig 10999 bp, 8 predicted proteins | sample 306751 | NCBI WGS metagenome assembly CEGD01 (sample SAMEA2755657, study PRJEB7226) | microbial mat metagenome | biome: microbial mat; feature: hypersaline; material: grass silage | place: USA | collected 2014-02-19 | depth 0 m
CTTCGGCGGCGACGCAACTAGCCGAAGCCGACGTGATTTTTTGGGTTGGTCCTGAAATGGAAACCTTCCTGCCACGAATGCTCGACAGTTTGCCGCGTCACGCAAAAATTGCCTCATTGTCGCATTTGCCGGGGGTGAGCGTTCTCCCCCTACGCCATGGCGGCGTTTGGGGCGACGGCCATCATCATCACGGCGAGTCTGAGGCTGTCCACGAGGTAGATCACGATGACCACGATGGTCACGATGACCACGATGACCATGATGGTCATGACGATCATGACGATGACCATCAGGCGGCGATGACCGATCCGCACCAATGGCTAGACCCGCAAAATGCACGCCTTTGGGCGGCAGCCATGGCCGACACCCTGGCGCAGGCAGATCCGTCAAATGCGGAGCTCTATCACATGCGCGCCCAAGCTCTTGATGCGGCGCTCCAGGCGTTACAGGTCGATATCAGCCGCGAGCTCGCCCCGGTGGCAGGGGTGCCTTACATGGTGTTTCACGACGCCTATCATTATTTCGAAGATCGCTTTGGCCTAACCCCGGTGGGGGCGTTGTCCATTGATCCCGGCCAATCCCTGGGGGCGCGACGGATTGCCGAATTGCGAGCTTATATTCGCGATAGCGGCGCGCGCTGCGTTTTTGGCGAGCCGCAATTCTCCCAAGCCCTGCCCGAAGTTCTCAGCCAGGACAATGCGGTGCGTTTGGCGGTTGCCGATCCCCTGGGGCAAGCTTTTCCCCCTGGCCGGGATCAATATTTTCTCACCCAAAGAGCCTTGGCCAAAGCCTTCCATGATTGCCTAAGCCCGTAAGCGGTATAAAGATACAACCCCTTGGGACCTGGTTGAATGCCTGCCAAGCGGGCACTAGGGAAGCCGGGCCTCAAGGGGAAATCGCCATCAAATCCGGCTGGATGATTTTTTTCTGACTTTGTGTATTTTTTGCTTGCCAAGCAGCGGATAGACGAATAGAAACACGGCCTCGGCAGCAACGACTGCGCTGACCGATGGTGACGCCCTCTGCGCCCGTAGCTCAACTGGATAGAGCATCTGACTACGAATCAGAAGGCTGGAGGTTCGAGTCCTTCCGGGCGCACCATTAAAAAACCCCTCGCACCTTAGCGGTGTTCGAGGGGTTTTTTACTGCTCTGCACCAGCCACAAATACGTCGCCGTAGGGGGCTTAGGATTTGCTCTAAGCAGTGCAAGCGCACCCCGGTTACAGGGGTGCGCTGCAGCCTTGATTAACGGCGGTCGCCAAAGAAACGCAGCAGCATCAAGAACAGGTTGATGAAATCCAGGTAGAGGTTCAGCGCCCCCATGATCGCCTTTTTCGAAGCGGTCGAAGCGCTATCGGCCTCTAGGTACATGTCCTTGATTTTCTGCGTGTCATAGGCGGTCAGGCCAGCAAACACCAGAACACCAACCGCCGAGATCACAAAGCCCAGCATCGAGCTGCCAAGGAAGATATTGACCACGCTGGCGATAATGATGCCAAACAGGCCCATCATCAAAAACGAGCCAAAGGCCGACAGGTCGCGCTTGGTGGTGTAGCCATAGAGCGACAGGGCAGCAAACGAGGCGGCAGAGATAAAGAACACCCGCACGATCGATTCGCCGGTATAGGCGCTAAAGATCGATGCCAGCCACACGCCATTCAGCGCCGCATAGGCCCAGAACAACGCCTGAGCGGTGCTTGCCTGGATCTTTTCTAGCCGCATGCTGAGGAAAAACACCATGCCGATGGACACCAACATAGATCCCCAGGTGAGGATATTGGGTTCCATCATGCCGCGAGCGTTCACGGTGAAGAACAGTGAATTCAAGCTGGTGTTGGCAATCAACCAGGACACGATGCCGGTCAGCGCCACACCTGAGGCCATGTAGTTATAGACGCTCAGCATATAAGCGCGCAGACCCTGATCAATCTGATCCTGGGTAGCGGCCTGCTCCGCCTGTATGTATGTACGGTCTTCTAGGGCCATCGTCGTCGGTCCTCTGCGTTAAGAGAAATACTCCCATAAAGGTAGGGCTCAATCAGCCCTGGTGCAATGGAAACCGGCGGCAAAATTGATCCTCCGGTCCCATTTTTCCATTTTCGTCTGCAATTTTATGGATATTACAAATTAACTTTTGTTCATTCTTGCCGCAGCAAGGGTGCAGCCTTGGCAGACAAGGCTTTCCAGGTGGCCCACAGACCAACGCTGCCCACCACCGTGACGCAAGCCAGCAGGACCACTGCAGCAACCCCTGGTAAAAACACCCAGTCCGCCCGCATTACAAATCGCAACACTGCCCAGGCCGCCGTTCCACCAACGGCTAACGACAACAGACCACTGATCAAGCCCAAAAGGGCGTATTCCATTAAATGCGTCCCTAAGATAGTCCGTTTTTGCGCCCCCAAGACTTTGAGCACGACGGCTTCATAAACCCGGCGTCGGTGGCCGGCGGCCATGGCGCCACCCAGCACCAAAGCCCCTGCCAAAACAGTAATCGCTGCCGAGGCCCGCACCGCGAGGCCCGCTTGTTGCAAAACACGGTTAATGCTGTCGAGCAATTGCCGCACGCCGATGGCCGAAATATTCGGACCAGCGTTAACCACCGCTCGTTGCACTGCTTGCTCGTCGGCCTGGGGGGCGGAAACCGTGGCGATCCAGGTGCGCGGCGCTCCATCTAACGCACCCGGACTGACAACAAAGGCAAAATTCATTGACAGACTCGACCAATCAACCTCGCGCAGATTGGCAACGGTGACCGTGATATCGCGCCCTAACACATTGAGTGTCACCGTATCGCCAACGCCAATCCTCAGGCCCTTGGCCAAACTCGCGGCGACGGATACCAACGGCGGGCCGCTATAGGCTTCATCCCACCAAGCCCCCTCAATCACCTTGGCATCCGCAGGCTGAGCGGCGGCGGACGTTAGACCGCGATCCCCGCGAACTGCCCACTGTGAATCGGGATCGACACTTTCAGGATTCACCGCTTGACCTTTGAGAGCCACCACCCGCCCCCGCACCATGTCGGCGCTGTTAATCACCCGCGCCGACGGCACCGAGGCAATCGCCTGGGCAAAGGCATCACGCTGATAATCTTGGATGTCGATAAAGTAAAAGGCCGGGCTTTCGCTGGGCAGGCGTTCGCCGATTTGGCGGTTAAGGTTGGCTTCGATCAGGGCGACAGTGACCAAAACCGAAAGGCCAAGGCCAAGCGAGACCACCAAGGACGGCGCTTGACTGCCAGGGCGGTGCAGATTGGACAAGGCCAAGCGCAACCCAGGCCGCCCCCGCACCACCGACGGGGTATGTGCTAAGCGGCGGCTTAGCGCCATCATGCCGCGTGCGGCCAAGCGAAACAGGACCAAGGCCAAAGCGGCACCAACGACGAATCCAACGGCCAGCCCCAGGCGATCACTGGTGAGTAAGATTAAGCCGACCAGGGCCGCAAGGGCCATTCCTTGCACGGCCCATAGGGCCAAGGACCGATCCCGCCACCCTGCCAGGGTCGGGACACCGGAGTCGCCCGGGCTGTCATCTACCCCCAAAGCAGCGGTGCGAAACAAAAGAGCCGCCGGAGTCTTGCGGCTATGGATCAGCGGCGGCAACCCAAACACCAGGGCCGTCAGCATACCAAAGGTCGCGGCTATTAATAACGGCAGTGGGTAAAGGCCAACATCCAAAGCCACCGGCAATATTGACGCTAAAAGCGGAGCCGCCACCCAAGGCACCACCGCACCGGCAATCACCCCTAAAGCCACCCCCACCGCTGACAGCAGGGCGATTTGAATCAGATAGATGGCAAACACTTGCGGGGCTGATGCTCCCAGGCTTTTGAAAATCGCAATGGTTTCCAAGCGGCCCTCCAAATAGGCGCGCACCGCATTAGCCACCCCCATCCCCCCGACCAGCAAAGCCGTCAGACCAACCAGGGTTAAATAGGTGGTTACTTGCCCCAGAAAGCGTTGCAAGCCGGGCGCGGCCTCGTCAACCATGCGCAGGCGCCACCCACCCTCGGGGAAGTTTTGCTTCAGGGTTTCAGCAACGCTGATCGCACGGCTGCCATCGGTGATCCGCAAGCGGGTGATATGATTAACCAGGGCGCCAGGCTGAAGCAGGTTGGTTCCTGGCAACGCCTGTTCGCTGATTAATAGTCGGGGACCAAAAGTGATCGCCGTCGCCACCCGATCCGGTTCACGGTCGATCGCTGCGGTCAGGCGAAAGTGGGCATCACCGAGCTCGATGACATCACCGACCTGAACCCCAAGCCGCGTTAAGAGTGCGGGTTCTGCTGCTGCTCCCCACAGGCCATCGGCTTGTTGTGCCAAAGCGGCAGGTAACGTCACTGTGCCGTCGCCGCCTGTGCTGAGCGTAAGCGCTCCATATAGGGGATAGGCCTGATCTACCGCCTTTAATTCAACCAAGGACTGGGCAAAGGCGCCATCGGTCCCATGGCGCGCCATGGCGCGCAGCTCTTGGGTTTGACTGACCACGCCATGGCTGCGTAAAACCTCAAGGGCCGCGTCTTCGGGGTTGCGATAGATCAGCCGTAATTCCAGGTCCCCGCCCAAAAGCACCGTACCATCGCGGCGAAGACCTTCGGTAATTGCATGTTGAGTTGATCCTGCCGCCGCAATGGCAAACACCCCCAGGGCGAGGCAGGCGGCTAAAATCCGCACCCCTCGGAACCCCCCGCGCAAATCCCGAAACGCCAAACGAAAAACCAGAGGAAGGCGGTGACGAAGAGCGGATACAAACACGGGGCATTCTCCAAAGGTCAAAAGGCCGTTCGCTGACTATCCCCGCCGGTGACACACGTAACCGGCAAACAGAAAAGCGCCGAAAAACCGCTCTGGCGGGGTAAACCCAGCCTGTTCCAACAAAGTGGTGAGCCGTTCTTCTGCTACGAAATGGATATCGCGGCGCACATGCGCCAGTCCTTTTTCGATCTCTGCCTGCGGAATCCCGGCTTTTGCCTGCCAACGGGTCCAGGCAGCAAGCAAACGACGAAAGCGCGGGGTGTTGGGATCTTCGTACATATCGGCAAAAACAAAGGCTCCGCCGGGCTTTAAGCGGGCGGCAATCGACTGTAACAGCGCCAACTTGCCGCCATCATCGGGGACGAAATGCAGCACCAACAAACAGGTCGCGGCATCAAATAAGGCTTCGTCATCGGTCAGTTGATCAGCGGTGCAGGGATAAAACCGCACTCGGTCGGCGAGTCCCAGCTCCTGCGCTCGTTCTTCGGCCACCGCCAACATTCCCGCAGATGGATCACAGGCGACGAAATGCCAATGCGGATTCGCCTGCCCCAAAGGTGCCAATTCAGCCCCGGTGCCAGTCCCCACCAACAGCAAGCGCCCACTTTCAGGGAGCTCGTTGGTCAGCAGCAAAGCCGTCATTTGATGCAAAGTATCATAGCCGGGAATCACCCGGCGAATGGTGTCGTCATAGCGCCGCGCACGACTGGCGTGAAAGGTTTGTGCGCTATCAGAGGAAGCGGCTTGGGCAGGGGGCAGGGTTTGGGGGCTCATGGGTGTCCTCTCTGCGGGCAAGGAAATAAGAAAAGCACCGCCACCATAGCACAAGCCCGCCCCCAAAAGCTTGGGGACGGGCTGGCCGCCATCGGTCTCGTTCGTCATAGTCTTTAGGTGTTACTGCAAGGCCGTCGCGTCAAGGGTTACAGCGGAAACTTTCTATTCGAACATTTCTACGGCCAAATGCGCCGTCGCAGGGGCTATGCCCCTGCTCGGGATTTGAGGTCTGTTCAAACGTAAATCAGGCGATAATGGAACCGCTTTAAGGAACCGGCATTAGGTCGGCAGGGATAGCGTCAAAAGTACTGACCTGCACCACGCCAACGGGCAGGTCCAAAATTGCCCCGTCACGGCTAACGGCAACCACGGCGAGGCCGGCCTCATGGGCGGCGGTGACTTCGGCGGGGCTATCGGTCAAAAACAACACTTCATCGGCCTGATAGCCGGTGATGGCACAGATGGTCTGATACGACCCGGCGTCTGTTTTAGCGCCGCTGCGGGTATCGAAATAATCCTGGAACAGGCCGCGCAGATCACCATCACGTGTATAACCAAAGAACAGATGCTGTGCCTCGACCGAGCCCGAGGAATAGACGTAAATCGGCACCCCGGCAGCATCCCAGGCGCGTAGGGCGGCGAGGGCGTCGGGATAGAGCTCAGCTTTCAGCTCGCCCGATTCATACCCTTGGCGCCAGATCAGCCCCTGCAAGGTTTTCAGCGGTGGTGCCTTGCGGTCTTCGGCAATCCAGTGGCAAAGCACCGCGCTCACTGCGCTGGTGGGGGCATCGACGGGCAATTCCGCCAAGGTGCGGGTTTCGGCGAGCAATGCAGCAACGGCGGCTTCGTCGCCGTGATCGGCCAGGAAACGGTCCATATGAGCGCTGGCGTAAGGGAACAAAACCTCGCGCACAAAGGAAATCGAACTGACGGTGCCCTCGATATCAGTCAGCACCACGTGTGTTTGTCTTGCCATTAGGCTGCCACCACATCACCAAGGTTAAAGCGCTGGGCGATTGCGTCGCCGGTAAAGTCAGCAACCCAACCTTCGGGGTTGGTGAACAGGCGCAGGGCGGTAAAGGTCGGAGTTGGCCCCATGTCAAACCAGTGTTTGGCCCCGGCTGGAACGCTGATCAGATCACCGGCGGTCATATCGACCTGAACCACAGCGTCACCTAAATGCAAATAAAAGGTGCCACCCCCGGCGACCATCAACCGGCATTCGTCTTCGCCATGGATATGCTCGGCAAGAAATCCGGCGCGGGCTTTGATGATGTTGGGGGTTTGACTGGTGACTTTGACCACATCGCAGGACTGATAGCCAAAGTCACCTTTTAGCATTTCCACCGTGTCGGCCATTTCAGCGAGCAACGCCTCGGGTTCGGCGGTGGCGGCATCGGCGGGCAGGGGGTGGCATTCAAAACGGATCCCATGCGCAGCAAGGGTCGCTGAAATCTGCGCCGGGTCTGTCAGGTCAACGGTGGGGGCCTGCGCAGCGTCGGCATTGGCGGCGTATTGGGCAAGACGGCTCATCGGCTCCGCTCCTCTTGTAAAACACAGTCCATCATGAATTCCAGCGCCACCAGATGGCGGCGGGCCTCGGCCTCGGTTTTGCCCCAGGTATAAAGACCATGGCCCGCGAGCAAAAAGCCGTGCGCCGCGCTGGCATAACCGCCGGTGGCAACCACATGATCGGCCAGGGCGGGAATGTCTTGCGAATTGTCATAGATCGGCAGGGCCAGATCGCCCGTGTGTGTCATGACGCCGCTGATGCCTTTTTGCAGCTCGAACCCGGAAAAGGTCACCGTGCCTGCCTGGGCATAGCGGCGCGACAGCAGGGTTGCCGCCCGTGAATGGGTATGCAAAACCGCATTCGCCTGCGGCAAGCAGCGATAGGCCGCAAGATGCAGCGGTGTTTCCGCCGATGTGCCCGGCGTGGTTGGGTTTTCTAGGTCAACCAACAAGATATCTGTTGGCGTCAGCGCGCCCTTATCAATGCCCGAACGGGTGATGGCAATTTCACCGTTGGCGGTGCGCAGGGACAAGTTACCACTGGTTGCCGGCACCCAATCACGGGACGACACCCAACGGCCAATATCCACCAAAGCGGCGGCGGCGGCGGAAGCAGAGGGCAGCAAAGGCGCCCCTAAGGAGTCTGACACCGGGGACTCTCCTGATCGGCAAACGGGGAATAAGCCTTAGGAATGGGTCATCGTTGCAGGGGTGTCAACGGTTGCCGGGGGAAAAGGGAAAATTTCATCGTTTGTTGTCCTCAGTCTCTGCCCTCTAGAAAACGGAACAGGCCGCCGTGGTCAGATTGGGGGAAAGCGAACGATCGTCCATAAGATCTCGGCGCAAATATGCTAGCATCCCTGCATCCCCCGGCGCGGCATTTTATCAGGCCGCTAGCCATCAAGAGGGGAGCTTTGTTGAACGGGAGAAAATACACCATGACCCTTAGTCACTTGCTGCGTCGCGCCGCAACGGTCCACGCCCATCGCCCGGCGCAATATTTAGGGCTGCAGATGGTCGCTGACTATCAAACCTTGGCCCGGCGGTCTTGGGCCTTGGGGGAAGGCCTGCGGCGGCGCTATGGCTTGGCAGCGGGGGATCGGGTGGTGATCTTTGCCCATAACCACCCCGCTTATACCGAGACGCTGTTTGCTCTGTGGCATGTGGGGTTGGTGGCGGTGCCGGTGAATGCCAAGCTTCACCCCAACGAAGTCGCCTATGTGCTCGACCATTGCGCGGCGCGGGTGGCTTTTGTGTCGGCGGATTTAACGGTCGGTGTTGACTGGGTCAGCCGTGGCGCTGCGGTGGAGGTGATCGATATTGACGGCGCCGACTATGCCGCCCTTGCCAGTGGCGAGAGCGCGGGGATTGCGCACCCGGCGGCGGCAGATGATTTAGCGTGGATTTTCTATACCTCGGGCACCACTGGGCGACCGAAGGGGGCGATGCTCACCCATCGCAACTTGTTGACCATGACCGCCTGTTACGTCATGGATGTCGATAGCATTGCTGCCCAAGATTGTCTGCTCCATGCCGCGCCTATGTCGCACGGATCGGGGCTGTATATTTTGCCGCATGTGGCTGCGGCAGCAGCGCAGGTGATCCCCGAAAGCGGTGGCTTTGATACCACCGAGATTGTTGATCTGTTGGACCATCATACAGGGATGAGCTTTTTTGCCGCTCCGACCATGGTGCACCGCCTGACTTTGGCCCCAGAGATCAGCCGCGCTAACCTGGAAAATCTAAAAACAATCATCTATGGCGGCGCGCCGATGTACCAAGAAGACCTGTTGCGGGCGCAGCAGGTTTTAGGGCCCTGTTTGGCGCAAATTTATGGTCAGGGCGAGAGCCCGATGACCATTACCGCGCTGTCGAAAGCCCTGCATGCCCAAGCCTTGGCAGAAGGCAATGCGGCTCATCTCAATTCGGCAGGGGTGGCGCAAACCTTGGCGGAGGTTGCCATAGCAGGCCCTGATGGAACATTCCTCCCCACCGGGGAGCAAGGCGAAATTCTGGTGCGCGGTGATGCGGTAATGGCAGGCTATTGGGATAATCCGACGGCGACCGCTGCTGCCATTCGGGATGGTTGGCTTTATACTGGCGATATGGGAAGTCTGGATCAGGCGGGGTATTTGACCCTAAAAGACCGCAGCAAAGACGTGATTATCAGTGGCGGCAGCAACATCTATCCGCGTGAAGTCGAAGAGGTGTTGCTGACCCACCCTGGCGTGCGCGAAGTGTCGGTGATTGGCGTTGCCGATGCCGATTGGGGCGAAGTGGTGACCGCTTATGTGGTTGGCGATCCCACCGCCACCGCCGAAGCCTTAGATCAGCTTTGCCTGACGGAAATCGCCCGCTTTAAGCGGCCTAAGACCTATCGTTTTGTCGAGTCTTTGCCGAAAAATGCGTATGGTAAGGTGTTGAAAACGGAACTGCGCCTGCGTGACGACAAGGGGTAAAAGTGTTGCCCTTTGCGAGCAGAGCAAAAATAGGGCTTGTATGTGATGACCACGGTTTTTCGTCGCCTTATTCAACGCCCTTTTGCTCGCGCGGCTAAGAGTCTTCCGCAGCGGATTTTAATCACCGGAGCCTCGTCAGGAATCGGGGCTGCTTTGGCCGAGGCCTATGCAGCCCCCGGAATTCACCTCTTTTTGAGTGGACGTGATGGCGAACGCTTGGCGGCTGTGGTCGCCTGTTGCCAAAGCAAGGGGGCTTTTGCCGAGGGCCGCTGTTTGGACGTGCGCGATGCGGCGGCGATGGCCGATTGGATCGCCGCCTGTGAAACCCAAGGCCCGCTGGATCTGGTGGTGGCCAATGCGGGGATTTCGTCGGGCGTTGGCGGTGAAAATAACCATGCCTTACAGACCCGCCTGATCATGGGGGTGAATGTGGACGGGGTGATGAATACTGTGTTGCCCGCCCTTGATGCCATGCGATTGCGTCGGCGGGGACAGGTGGCCTTAGTGGCCTCGGTTGCCGGGTTTCGTGGTCTGCCCAGTGCCCCGGCTTATTGCGCTAGCAAGGCAGCGGTTAAGGTTTGGGGCGAGGGCTTGCGCGGCTGGCTGGCCCGGGAAAATATTCATGTCTCGGTGATCTTACCCGGCTTTGTCGAAAGCCGGATCACCGCAGCCAACGATTTTTCCATGCCGCTGTTGATGTCGGCATCAAAGGCCGCGCGGATCATTCAAAACGGCCTTGCACGCAATCGCGGACGCATTGCTTTTCCGTGGCCAACGGTGTTTGTGTCGTGGCTGGCGGCGGCTTTGCCTGATTGGATAATGGATTGGATCGGGCGGCGTTTGCCAGAAAAGAGGGCCTCAACGGAGTCGTAAGGCACAATGAAAGAAGGGCGTTTTTCCCGTGCTTTACAGCCGTGAAAAACGCCCTCGGAATGTGTTTATCTTTATGCAAATACGTCGGTTGCAGGGTGCTTTAGCTGGACGAAGGCGGGATCTTTACCGTTGGCGGAATCGTCGGCTCGTCCATTTGGCGGAGGAGTTCCTGCAGCCGGGCCATGGAAAAATCTATGTCGGTGGCGTCATCGTCAGGCACCGTATGCGGTGAAGACAGAGGATAGTTTGTCGTTATTGGTGGGGTGACGGGCGGAGCCTCTGATACCGGTTCTGGCTCTGACGTCGGCATTTCTGCCAAGGATTGGCTGATGGAGCTTTCCATTGCGCTGAGATCAAGGCCACCAAAATCATAGCTTTCGCTCTCTTCGTCGCTTTCAGCCCCTAGCACCAATGGTGCTTCATCATCGTCATCGCCAGAAAGCGCATTTTCAGCCGCCGAAGCCATGTTTTCTGCGGCTTCCATTTGTGCGGCAATAGCAGCTCGTTCGGCAGCGATACGTTCTTGTCCGGACCGGGCTTGTTCCTCAGCCTCGGCGCGTTCGGCCTCTAGGCGCTGCTGTTCAGCCTGTTCGGCTTCTAGGCGTGCCTGTTCGGCGCGCTCGG
>CEGD01000254.1_pt1 | contig 10990 bp, 5 predicted proteins | sample 306751 | NCBI WGS metagenome assembly CEGD01 (sample SAMEA2755657, study PRJEB7226) | microbial mat metagenome | biome: microbial mat; feature: hypersaline; material: grass silage | place: USA | collected 2014-02-19 | depth 0 m
CTAAAAGGGCTGCTCGGGATTTGCTATAGGCCAATCAAAGCATCACCACCCCCAGGGCGCGTCATTGAAAAGACGTCGTTAATCACCGCGTAGTCGCGGTAGCCAAGCCGAGCAATTGGGCGCAGTTTTATCGGATCGACGCAGCCATCGGTCAAAACTGCCGGGTCAATGTGGATCCCGACCACCATCCCCACCACCAGGGCATTCCGGCCATTGGGTTCGGTGCAGGGCAGTTCGGTCACGCTATGCAGACGGCATTCCATGCTAATCGGGCTTTCGGCAATGCGCGGTGCGGTGATCAACTGACACGGGGCTGCGGTGAGGCCTGCGGTTGCGAATTCATCGACCTCGGGCAGGTGGGGGTGGCTGGTGGCGTTGATTTTATCGCGTAAGTCCCAGGTTGCCACATTGACCACGAAAACCCCGGTTTCTTGAATATTGCGGATGGTGTCTTTGGGGCCGCCGTGCGGCTGCAGTCCATTGCTACCATAGACCACCATCGGCGGATCTGAGGCTATGCCGTTGAAAAAGCTATAGGGGGCGACGTTGTTGATGCCATCGGCAGAGCGTGTGGAAATCCAGCCAATTGGGCGCGGCACTAAGCATCCCTTAAAAGGATTGTGGGGTAGCCCGTGGTCATTGGCTTCGGTGGAATAAAACATCGGCTTAGGCCTCCGTTACCTGCTGGCGCAGGACAAATTTTTGAATTTTTCCGGTTGATGTCTTGGGCAGTGAGCCAAAGCGGACTGCGCGCGGGGCTTTGAAGTGGGCCATATGATCGCGGCACCAGGCGATAACCTCGTCGGCGGTTAGGGTTTCGCCGTCAAGCGGGGTGACAAAGGCGCAGGGTGTCTCACCCCACTTGTCGTGCGGCATGGCGACTACAGCGGCTTCGCGGATTTTGGGGTGGCGGTACAGGACCTCTTCGATCTCTAGGCTGGAAATATTTTCCCCGCCGGAGATAATAACATCCTTGGCGCGGTCTTTGATCTCGACCACGCCATCGTCATGAAGAACGGCAAGGTCGCCACTGTGGAACCACCCCCCGGCAAGAGCTTCGGTGCTTGCTTGCGGGTTGTTGAGGTATCCAAGCATGACGGTGTTGGAGCGGAAAACCAATTCTCCAACGGTTTGCCCGTCGGCTGGGACAGGGTGGCCGCTGAGCTGGTCAATGACTTGCCAGTCGCCGACCATCGCATGACCCACCCCTTGGCGTGATAGTCGTTCAGCGCGTTGGGTGAGGGGCCAATTCATCCAGGCCGGTTCGGGAACGCAGAGTGTTGACGGGCCGCAGGTCTCGGTCAACCCATAGAGATGGGTGACGCGAAACCCCAGTTGTTCCATGCCCGCAATCACCGCTGATGGCGGAGCTGCGCCGCCGGTGGCGATGTCAACGGTTTGCGGAAAGGTTTTCTTATCCTGGCTGGGGGCGTGAATAAGCATTGATAAAACCACTGGCGCCCCACACATATGAGTAACACCATGCTCAGCAATAAGAGCAAAAATCTGAGCCGGATCAATTTTGCGTAAGCATACATGCACTCCGCCAGCCAGGGTAACGGCCCAAGGGTGGCTCCAGCCGTTGCAATGAAACATCGGCAAAGTCCACAAATACACCGATTGGGCGGTTAAACCCAGGGCCATGGTGTTGCCAACCGCATTGAGATAGGTCGAGCGATGGCTGTAAAGGGCACCTTTTGGGTTGCCGGTGGTTCCCGATGTATAGTTGAGGGAAATCGGGCTGCGTTCATCGCTGGGTTCGCGCCATGGGATTTGTGTGTCGGCCTGTGCTAACAGGCTTTCATAGGCTTGCCATGTGCTGGAGCTGGAGGCTAAAGGATCGCAGACGATCACTTGCGGGGTTTGTCCGCCTTGTGCTTCTAGCAGAGCCAAGGATTCGGCCAAAAGAGCACTGAATTCACCATCGACCAAAACGAGCTTTGCACCGCCGTGCTGTAAGATAAACGCCACCGCCGAGGCATCAAGGCGGGTGTTAATGGCGTTTAGGATTGCGCCCGCTAAGGGCACACCAAAATGAGCCTCGATCATCGTGGCGCAATTAGGCAAGAGGGCGGCAACAACATCACCAGGACCTATTCTCTGGGTGGCTAGTGCTCCGGCTAGGCGCCGAACACGGTCGTGCAAGGTGCCATAGGTGAGCTTGCGCTCGCCATCAATGATCGCCAGCGCCTGAGGGCGAATGCGCGCTGTTCGGGCCAGAAAGGACAGTGGGCTCAAGGGGACGTCATTGGCGACGCCGTGCTGATGAGGAATGGCGGCAGAGGGCGTGCCGGAAATCATAATGCGTAACCTCCCGATAAACCGAACGTTCGTTCACTTTAGGGCAGTTTGCGTGATCCTGGGGCTTGGGTCAATTCTTTCTCGGGGTGCAGGACAATTCTTTATCTATGCCCTTTATCCTGGTTGTTTTTTTGTTTACGTGAATGCCTTGGGGAAAGGGGGATGAATTAAAGTGAATTTTCCGGCAAGGCTCGGATTAGATGTGAATAATGTTTTTGTCTGGCCAAATGTTATAAAATGCAACTTTCTTCAGCGCCTATTAATCCTCATATTTCATTATGATGTGAGCCTTTGTGAAGACTCTAGACTATAGAATTTAGGCCACGTTCATGGAATCCTGCTTGCCTTGTGTAAAGTACGGTAAAGCCTATTCCGTTAGTATAGTATTAATCGATGGCATTCATGGCTATACTAACCCTATGGATAGGGTGTGAGTCAGTGAAGTATACCTTTGATGTTTGGTTTAAGGACCGCATTGCGTGAAATCAGCCCTGTCAGACTATGCCAACCTGCGCGGAGCGATGCCCACATTGGGGATTGCCACCGTTACCCTCAATATTTTGGGCCTGGCTTTGCCATTGGCGCTGTTGCAGGTCTATGACCGCATCATTCCTGCTAGTTCGTTGGGAACTTTGGTCGTTCTCATCATCGGCGTCATTGTTGCCATGGTGCTGGAAAATATATTGCGACTGGCGCGGACCACGGCGACCGCCTGGATGGGGGCGCGCTTTGAGCATATGGCAAGTTGTGCTGCCTTTGATCGGCTGCTGACGGCGCCTATTCACAAAGTCGAAGCCAGCGGGACCGGTGATCATCTAGAACGGATGACGGCAATTTCTGCCCTAAAAGACTTTTACGCTGAACAAGGGCTGGGCGTTTATCTCGATCTGCCGTTTGTGGTGCTGTTTTTGGGGATTATTGCCTTGTTGGGGGGCTGGTTGGTGTTGGTGCCAACAACGATTTTGCTTACCTTTTGCCTAGTCATGTACCTTGATGGTCGGGGATTGCGCTCGGCGGTCAGCGAATACAATACCGTGCGTGACCGCCGCTTGAACTTTGTGATCGAAGCCTTGGGCGGGATTCACACCATCAAATCAATGTCGATGGAAAGCCAAATGCTGCAGCGCTATACGCGCTTGCAAGAAGCGGTGGCCAATGCTGATCATCAGGTGGTTCAGCGCAATACCTGGGCCCTGACGCTGTCAAACCTGTTTTCGCAAGGAACCATGATCGCCGTTGCCGCAGCAGGGGCGAGTTTGGTGATTACCGGGCAATTGACCGTTGGTGGCTTGGCGGCCTGCACTTTGTTGGCAGGGCGGGCGTTGCAGCCGGTTCAACGCGCGGTGAGTATGTGGACGCGCTTGCAGTCCATCCGCCTGCATCGGGAACGCGCCGAAGAGCTGTTTGAGTTGATATCGCCCTCTGAGCCCGTTCAGGCATTGCCAACCAATACTGTACGCGGTGGCTTGGCGCTCAATAACGTGTCTTTCCGCTATGGCGACGATTTGCCCAATGTGTTTGAAAATATTTCAATCGATATTCGGCCCGGTGAATGTGTCGGCATTGTGGGGACTAATGGGTGCGGTAAATCGACCCTGATGGGGCTTTTGAACGGATCGTTAGCGCCGACCGAAGGTGAAGTTACCCTTGATGGGGCTCCTTTGTCGGCCTATCGCTCCAGCGATCTTAAGCATGGTGTTATTGGCTATTTGCCGCATCAGGTTTCGTTGTTCCGGGGCAGCATTATTGAAAACTTGACCATGTTCCGGCCCGAACTACGCGGTACGGCAATGGAAATTGCCCATGCTATTGGTTTGGATGACGTGGTTGCAACCTTGCCTCAGGGGTTTGAAACGCCGATCGCCGACGGTGCTGCTGATGCGATGCCGCGCGGTATTCGCCAGCGGATTGCCATTGCCCGGGCGTTGACGTTCCAGCCACGGATTATTTTGTTTGACGAAGCCAATACTGCCGTCGATGGCCCTGGCGATGAGCGCTTACGGCAGTATTTAGAAAGCTTGAAGGGCCGGTCAACGCTGGTGTTGGTGACCTTGCGACCATCCTTGCTCAAGTTGGCAGACCGGCGTTTTGAGATCAGCGGTACTGGTTTGGTGCAACGTGAAGATCCTGGCTATTCCGGCGGGCGGCCTGGTGGCGGCGCGCCTGCGGTGGCCGCACCTGCCGCCGCCGCCCCGGTTTCCGCGCTTAAAATTAGCCCCTCTAACCCAACAGAGGCGTCATGAGCACCGCTCTTCAAGAAACCACCGAAGCATCAGTCCGCTGGGATAATGCCCAAAGTGCAAACGAGTTGCGGCCAGAGCAAGTGGTGAGCGGATCGCTTGGTAGCTTTAAGGCGCTCACCGATCTTGCCGCTTGCTTGCTGCCGTTGCTCAAAGAACTTGATTGGGATGGGGATCCCCGGCATTTGCTCGAAGCGATGCCTCACTTTGCTGATAAGCTTGATTTGACCGATCTGTTGAATGTAATGGCCAACCTTGGCTATTCCAGTCGGTCATTGAATTTGGATTTTGGCCAGATGGATCCCCGTTTGGCCCCTTGCTTATTCTTGCCTAATGATGGCCCGGCCATGGTGGTGGTCAGCCGCGAAGGCAATACGCTTAATGTTTTTGATGGCGAAAAGCGAAACTATTTACAAATTCCTGCGCAAAAGATGGCAGGGCGTTTTTTTGTATTTGAAAACGCTCCGGATTGGGAGCGTGAGCAAGATAATATTGGGCGTGGTTCTTATGTTAGTCATGTTTTGGGGCGTTTTCGTCCCCTGATCCTGCGCGGTTTGGCGACCAGCTTGGTGATCAACCTTTTGGTGCTGGCAACGCCGTTGTTCATTATGTCGGTTTACGACAAAGTGATCGGGAGCGGATCATATTCGATGCTCGCCTTTCTTTTGGGCGGTATCGCAATTGTGATGATTGGCGACTTGGCCCTCAAAGCGGTTAGAGCGCGGATGATTGCGCACTTTGGGGCGCGGCTTGACCATATTTTGGGGCGGGCGGTGTTGCAGCGGATTTTATTCCTGCCGCCAGCCTATACCGAATTGGCCAATATTAGTGCTCAGGTTGCCCGCCTTAAAGATTTCGAAGTCATCCGCGAATTCTTTACCGGCCCGATGGCGACCGTAGCTTTTGAAATTCCCTTTACCTTACTGTTTTTGTTCGCCATGGCCGCCTTGGCAGGGCCGATGGTGTTTGTGCCCATGTTGGGTATGGTGCTGTTCCTTTCGATTGTGCTGACCTTACGTCCGGCGATGCGTCGGCGGGTGGCGGATGCATCGCGGGCTGGATCGCGGCGGCAGCAGTTTTTGGTGGAGTCTATCTCTAAGCTGCGCGATATCCGCGATACTGGTGCCGAAGATGTGTGGCGGGTGCGCTATCGTGAACTTACTGCTGCGGCGTCGATTAAGGGGTATGAAAGTGCGCGACTGACAGCCACCGCGCAGGTGGTTTCGCAAAGTTTGATTGTCTGCACCGGCCTGACCACTTTGGGGTGGGGGGTGCATCGGGTTTTGGCGGGCGATATGACCGTCGGGGCGTTGATCGCCTCTATGACCATGGTGTGGTGGATTATGCGCCCCCTACAGGCGGGCTTTGTTGCCATGACGCAGATGGAGCGCGTGCGCGATAGCGCCAGCCAGATTGACCGGCTATTGGCAGTGCGGCCAGAGCGTGCCGATGGTGAACGTCCGCGTCCGATGCCACGGGTTTTGGGGCGGATTACCTTTAATAACGCTTCGATGCGCTACTTGGCGGACTCTGATCCGGCTGTTATTGGCCTGAACCTGCAAATTGAACCGGGCGAGGTGATTGGCGTTGTTGGGCCAAACGGCAGTGGTAAATCCACCATCCTGAAACTGATTTTGGGCCTGTATCGCCCGCAAGCGGGGAGTGTGCGTATTGATGGGGTGGATATTCGCCAGATTGACCCCATCGAAATGCGCCGTTCGATTGCCTATGTACCGCAGCAATGTGAAGTGTTTTTTGGGACTATTTCACAAAATTTGCGTTTGGCGAGCCCGGCGGCGTCGGACGAAGAAATTGAGTGGGCCTGTCAAGAGGCGGGCGTTCTTGATGATATCAAGGCCTTGCCAAAGGGGTTTTGGACCCGCATCGGTGATGGCAGAACTCAAACCATGCCATCGCATATGATGCAGCGTTTATCTTTGGCGCGAGCATACTTGAAACGAGCGCCGATTACCTTGTTTGACGAGCCTGCAAACGGCTTAGACTTTGTTGGAGATCAGCAGTTCATCAAGGTTTTGGAGAAAATGCGGGGTAATAGCACTGTATTCTTGGTAACGCATAGACCAAGTCATTTAAAACAATGTGATCGCGTGATTGTGATGCAGCAAGGTCAAGTGCGGATGATCGGACCTGCGCAAAAAGTACTAGATAAACTGCCGCCGGGTGTTTTCTAGAAAATATTTCAAGAAACCTTGAAGTTAATGCAGGTAAATTCAGCGTATCCTATGATCTAGAACTATAGGTCAGGTTGGAACTTGCTGAGAATCGTACTAAAATAAGATCAGTAATCAGGAATCGTAAAATGCAGTTGCAAAAATCAACGCAAACCGGGGGCCCTCCGTCCCAGGTCATCGAACGCGGAGGGCGGCAAATTCGCTACCTTGCGCAGTCGGTGCTGCTTGAGGAAATGGGGATTTCTCATCTTTCCCGCTATGCCGTGCTCGCCGTGACTGGGTTGGTGGTTGCCTTTATCGTTTGGGCAAGCGTTACCGAGATTCAGGAAATTGCATCGGCATCAGGGTCGATCGTGCCTAAATCTTCGGTTCATACGGTTCAGCACCTTGAAGGCGGGATCGTTAAGGAAATTTTGGTCGAAGAACGGCAAATGGTTGATGCGGGCCAGCCGCTGGCGCGTCTTGATCCGGCGCAGACCGTTGCCGAGGTCGAGCAGATTAAAGCCCGTCGGGCCGGTCTGGTTCTGCGTGCTGAACGGTTACGCGCCTTTGCTGCTGGCCGTGAACCTGATTTCAATCTGGTTGATCAGCGTTATCGGTATTTGATCGGCGATCAATCGGCGATTAACGTCGCAAATCTGGATCGTTGGCGGACTCAGATTCAGGTTTTGCAGGGCGAGATTTCGCAGAAAAAAGCTGAAATTTCTGCCGCAATAGACCAACAGGCGGCGACACGACGCCAATTGGTGCTGGTGGCAGAGGAAGTGCAGATGCGTAAGACCCTCTATGAAGAGGGACATTCCTCAAAGGTGTCGTACTATGACGCCAAGCGCACCATGGCCTCGATTGAAAGCGAAATGCATCGCCTGGAAGGGCAAGAACGCACCGCCACCGAAGCCATCAACGAGCTAGAACGGCGTATTCTTGATTTGGCTTCTAATCAGCGACAAGACGCCCTGAATGAGTTGGGCACCGTTGCGGCGGAACTGGCCCAGGTCGATGAAAGTTTAGCGCGTGCTGTTGATCGGGCCAATCGCCTTACGATTGACTCTCCGGTGCGTGGCATTGTGCAGAACTTACAAATTCGCACCATCGGTGGGGTGATCCCTGCTGGTGGCGCGCTGATGGATATCGTGCCTGTTGACGACGAGCTGTTGGTCGAAGCCCGGATCAGTACCCGAGATCGTGGCCATGTGCACGAGGGGCAGCAGGCATCGGTAAAAATTACAACCTATGACTTTGTGCGTTATGGGGCAGTGCATGGCACCGTAACCTCTATTTCGCCGACCACCTTTGTTGATGAAAAGGATGGCCAGCCTTACTACAAGGCGATGGTCGCGCTGGATCATCCGTGGGTGGGGTCAAGTGAAAATGGCCTGTTACCGGGAATGACTGTGCAAGCAGACGTAATCACCGGCGAGAAAACACTACTTCAATACTTGCTTAAGCCTATCTTTGTATCTTTGGCACACGCATTCCACGAACGTTAATGTTCCCGGTTTAAGCTCGGGGTAATCATCAGAAGGAGGCTTCTATGGCTGACGAAACAGATCTGAACACTGGCGACACCCCCGTGAGCGATGCGCCGGAGTCCGATAGCGGTGTCTCTCAGCTTGATGCCTTCCATATTCATGGCAAAGGCAACGATGCCCTTGATGATGCGCAGGAACAAGACGCATCATCGGCTGATATTAATGGTGGCGATGATCTTATCGGCAATGCCAACGTTCAAAGTGGACGGCGTGATTCCTTTGAAAGCATCCTGGCTAGCGGGGTTGCTGCCGGTAGCACGGTGGGCAATGACGCCGAAGTCTCTGTAACCCCGTCAGAGCGGAGCGAAACCGATACAACGGTGGAGGCGTCGTTTGATGCGCCGCCCGTTTCGTTCACCAGCCAAACGACCCCTAATAACACCGAAGATCCACAAGGCGAGGCCCCGACGACGGGGTTGAATGTGCCGCCAGATGAGCCTGGTGATCTGCCGATCACTCAGGATCCAGGGAATAATGTTGAAAATATCGTTGGCGAAACTCTAAGGACAGGGGCGGCGCCGGTCGTTGATGATACGGCCACGACTGACGAGCCTCCGACCACTGAAGCTCCGACGACCGAAGAAGATGATCCGGTTGCGCAAACACCAAACCTAACCATTACGCCTGCGTCGGGGTTTGAAGACCTTACGATTAAGCTCGATATTGTGGCCTCTTCGGCAGATTCCGATGGCGGTTCCGAGACCCTGTCTGTTGTGATTTCCGATGTGCCAGCAGGCTTTAGCTTTGTTGATGGTGCAGGCAACCCGATTGGAACACAAACCGGCGACGGGAGTTGGTCATTCTCTCAGACTGATATCCAAGATCTTTATCTGTCGCGCCCTGAGCATTACAGCGGCGATCTGAACCTTAGAGTCACAGCGACCTCGACCGAAACCGATGGCTCGAGCGCGGTTGTTAGCCAGACGCTGAGTGTGCATGTCGAGGCTATTGCCGATGCGCCGAATTTGGCCGCCGTTGATGCGGCTGGCACGGAAAATACCTGGATTGATTTGGATGTAACCACCTCTTTGGTTGATGCCGATGGTTCGGAGTCTGTTTCGGTCTATGTGACTGGGGTTCCTGACGGAGCGCAGTTGTCCCTGGGCTCTGCCTTGACCGAGGCTGTTACCCTGGAAGACGGCACCACATTCCCCGCTGGCACCTGGGTGATTTCCGGTGGCGATGTGGGGAACCTTGATTCCTTGCAGGTTAAGCCGGGCACAAACCATTCTGACGATTTCCAGCTGCAGGTTTACGCAGCCTCCACCGAAGCTTCGAACGGTGACGTTGCGGTGACGGGCCCGGCGACAATTAACGTCGATGTTGGGGTTGTTGATCCGTCGCTGTCGGGCAGTGGTGCCGGTAATGAGGACGAATGGACCAATTTGGATCTATCGTCTTCGATCAATGCTGCTGATGGTACCGAAGCGCTGACCGTCACCCTGACCAATCTGTCAGACGGTGCAATTCTGCGCAATTCGACCACTGGTGAAGTGCTGACACCCAACGCCGACGGCAGCTATACCATCACTGATCAGCTCGATAGCCTGCAGGTGCGCTGGGATTCCACCACCAACTTGCATGACGATACCGATATCGAATTTGACTTGACTGCTGTGGTTGATGACGTTGACGTTGGCACCGGGCTAGAAACCGATCGCGATAGCTCCAGCGTTACGACCCATGTCACCGTTGATATTGCCGCTGTTGCCGATGCGCCGAATTTGGCCGCGACCGATAGCGCAGGGACGGAAAATACCTGGATTGACCTTGATATCACCACCTCGCTGGTTGATACCGATGGTTCAGAAACCGCCTCGATCTATGTGGTTGGTGTTCCCGATGGGGCTAGCCTGTCCCTGGGGTCGATGTTGACCGAAGCCGTGACGTTGGAGAACGGCAGCACATTCCCCGCTGGCACCTGGGTGATTTCCGGTGGCGATGTGGCCAACCTGGATACCTTACAGATTAAGCCGCCGGAAAACGTGTCTGACGATTTCCAGATGCAGGTTTACGCGGCCTCCACCGAGACCTCGAACGGCGATGTTGCGGTGACGGGCCCGGCGACGATTAACGTTGATGTCGGGGTTGTTGATCCGTCGCTGTCGGGCAGTGGTGCCGGTAACGAAGATGAATGGACCACTCTGGATCTGTCGTCTTCGGTGAATGCGTCGGATGGTACGGAAACGCTGACCGTCACCCTGACCAATCTGTCAGACGGTGCGATCCTGCGCAATTCGGCCACTGGTGAAGTGCTGACGCCCAACGCTGACGGCAGCTATACCATCACCGACCAGCTCGATAGCTTGCAGGTCCGCTGGGATCCGACGACCAACCTGCATGATGATGCTGATATCGAATTTGACCTGACGTCTGTGGTTGATGACGTTGATGTTGGCACCGGTCTAGAAACAGATCGCGATAGCTCCAGCGTTACCACCCATGTCACGGTTGATATTGCCGCCGTTGCCGATGCGCCGAATTTGGCCGCGACCGATAGCGCAGGGACGGAAAATACCTGGATTGATCTGGATATCACCACCTCGCTGGTTGATACCGATGGTTCGGAAAGCGCCGTGGTTTATGTGGTCGGTGTTCCCGATGGCGCTGACCTGTCCTTGGGTTCGATGTTGACGGAATCGGTGACCCTGGAAGATGGCACCACCTTTGCCGCTGGCACTTGGGTGATCTCGGGCGGTGATCTGGATAACCTGGGCAGCCTGCA
>CEGD01000132.1_pt1 | contig 10920 bp, 6 predicted proteins | sample 306751 | NCBI WGS metagenome assembly CEGD01 (sample SAMEA2755657, study PRJEB7226) | microbial mat metagenome | biome: microbial mat; feature: hypersaline; material: grass silage | place: USA | collected 2014-02-19 | depth 0 m
CGTTTCAGATTAAAGGCAAAAACGCTCTAAACACAAAATGCCCTAGGGCAGATCGGTTCTAGAAAAATAGGCGCCATTCAGGCGAAAAAGCGCTGTGCTTTCCTGCTTTGGCGGTACACCATGGCGCGGCTTTGCAGGGAGGTGATGGCATGAAAGTTCTCCATACGTCGGACTGGCATTTAGGCCGGGCGCTTTATGGTAAAAAACGCTACGCCGAGTTCGAAGCGTTTTTGGCTTGGCTGCTTGAGGTTTTGCAGGGTCAGGCCATTGATGTCCTGGTGGTGGCGGGGGATGTTTTCGATACCACGACGCCCAGCAACCGCGCGCAAGAGCTTTATTATCAGTTTCTTTATCAGGTCGGGCGCTCGTCATGTCGTCATGTGGTGGTGGTGGCGGGAAACCACGATTCTCCGTCGTTTCTCGAAGCCCCTAAAGACCTGCTCAAAGCCTTGGATGTCCATGTTATTGGCCAGATCAGCGCTGTTCCTGATGATGACGTGTTGGTCCTGCGCGATCAGGATGGAAGGGCGGAACTGATCGTCTGTGCCGTGCCTTATTTGCGTGACCGTGACATTCGTCAGGTCGAAGCGGGTGAAAGCGTGCAAGACAAAGAACAAAAGCTGGTGGCTGGAATCCGCGCCCATTACGCCGCGATTGCCGCAAGTGCTGAACAGAAACAAGCTGCGCTTGGGGGGGCGGTGCCGATCCTGGCCACCGGGCATTTGTTTACGGCGGGTGGGCAGACGATTGATGGCGATGGGGTGCGCGATTTGTATGTCGGCAGTTTGGCGCACGTGACGGCGGCGATGTTCCCGTCTTGCTTTGACTATTTGGCCTTGGGGCATTTGCATGTGCCGCAAAAGGTCGCCGGGTCGGCGGTGATGCGCTATAGCGGCTCGCCGCTGGCGATGAGCTTTGGCGAGGCGACGCAGCGCAAAATCGTCTGTTGTGTTGAGCTCACGCCGACGGCGACCAGCGTTGAGACGATAGATGTCCCGGTGTTCCAAGCCCTAGAACGCATCCAAGGCGACCATGCGGCCATTTTACAGCGCATCAGTGCTTTGGCAGCCTCAGAGGCAAGCCCCTGGGTCGAGGTGATCTATACCGGGGATTCGGTGATTGGCAGCTTGCAACAAGACCTTGAAGAGATCATCGCCGAGAGCAAAATCACCCTGTTGCGGGTGAGGGATGCCCGCAGCATCACCGCCGGACTCACCCCAGTCTATAGCGATGAAACCCTGGCCGATCTCACGCCGACCGATGTTTTCGACCGCCTTTTAGACAGCAAAAATATCCCCGAAGACGACAAGGCCGAGCTGCGCGGCAGCTATCAGCAGGCTTTGCAAGCCCTCTATGACCATGACAGCCAGGCGGAATAGGCGGGCCAACGATGAAAATTCAACAAATCCGTTTTAAGAATTTGAATTCTTTGACTGGGGAATGGGTGATTGATCTCACCGACCCGGCCTTTGTTGCCGATGGAATTTTTGCCATCACTGGTCCGACCGGGGCGGGGAAGAGTACCATTTTGGATGCGATTTGCTTGGCGCTCTATGGGCGTACGCCGCGTTTGAATTCGGTGAGCAAGAATGGCAATGAAATCATGTCGCGCCAGACCGGCGATTGCTTTGCCGAGGTCACCTTTGAAACCCAGGCTGGGCGGTTCCGCTGCCATTGGAGCCAGCACCGGGCGCGGAACAAAATTGATGGCGCGCTACAGGCGCCCAAGCACGAAATTGCCCTTGCCGATGCCGATGACGGTAGCCTTCTGGAAAGTAAAATCCGGGGTGTTGCCGAGCAAATCGAAGATAAGACCGGCATGGATTTCGAACGCTTCACCCGCTCGATGCTGTTGGCGCAAGGGGGCTTTGCGGCATTTTTGCAAGCAGCCCCCGACGGGCGCGGGCCGATTTTAGAGCAAATCACCGGGACGCAAATTTATAGCGACCTGTCGATCACTGTCCATCAGCTGCATGCCGAGGCGAAAAAGCAGCGAGAGGTTTTACAGGCTGAACTCCAGGGTATGGCCCTATTAGGGGCTGACGAAGAGCGGGAGTTGCTGGAAAGCCTGGCGCAGCAGCAAGCACAGGACGCAGAGTTCAAACAAAACATCACCCAAACGACGCAGGCGATGGCTTGGGTGCAGGGGATCATTCACCTCGAACATGACATCGCGACTCTGGCCGAGCAAAAGGATGCGTGGCAGGCGGAGAGGGCAGCCTTTGCCGCCGATCAACAGCGGCTACAGCGGGCAAAGCAAGCCCTGGAACTGGCTGTTGACCACGCGGCGCTGCAAGCCCTGCGCAAGGCGCAACAGGCTGATTGCTCCATGGCCGAGGAAAAGCGTCAGGCCTTGCCGCTTCAGGCGCAGGCGGCCCAACAGGCGGCGCAGGCACAAGCGACAGCCCAACAAGCCCTGACGGCGCAAAAGGAAGAACAAAGCCGTCTAGCGCCGCTGTTGCGGCAGGTGCGCGCGCTGGACCAGCAGCGGGACGCGGCCAAGAGCGCCATCTCTGCCGCCGAAGAAACCCTTTCTGCGCTGAACCAGACCTTACAGGCGCGCTCTGCCCAGCATCGCCAGGACGCCGCCGCCCTTTGCAGCCAGACCCAAGCGCTGGAGGACCTAGAGGCGTGCCTGACCGCCTCGCAGGCTGATGCCGCCCTGGTGGAAAATCTCTCTGGCTTGCAGTCTCGCGCCGAGACTGTGCGGACTGTGGGGCAGCAACGGGAACAAAAGCAACAGCAGATCACCGAGGCACAACAGCAAGCGACACGCGCTGAAACCGCCGAACAGCGCCAAGCGCAAGACCTGGAACAGCAACAAACCACCCATGCCAAGGCACAGGCGGCGCTAGATCAAATAGGCCAAAATCTGCTGGCTGTTCTTGAGGGCCGCACGGAAGCCGAATGGCGGCAAGAGGCCACAGAACAGGCGCAGAAAAAAGACCTGTTGGCACAAACCATCGTTGCCGCCGAAGCCTGGAAGACGGCGCAACAGGCGATCCGCAACGGTGCGACCGAGCAAGCCGCCCTAGAGCAGCGCCAGAGCACCATTACCGCGCAGCGGGGCGCAGAAACTCAAGCGCTTCGGGCTTGCGAGGGAGCGTTAGAACTGTTGGAAACGCAAGCAACGTTGTTGCGGCGGATTGCGGACCTCGAAGACGCCCGTCATCACTTGCGGGATGGTGAAGCCTGCCCCCTCTGTGGGGCCTTGGAACACCCCTTTGCCGAGGGGCACCTGCCGGCAGAGGACGCAACGCAACAGCAGCTTGCGGCGGCCAAGGCGCGGCGCAATGAGCTGAGCGAAAGCCTCTCGGCGTTAAGGGTCAGTGAGGCCGAAATCGCCAAAGACTTGACGCAATTAGAACAAGCACAGGCCGCCCATCGACAGAGTTCGGATCAGGCGGCAGCACAGGTTGCGGCGCAGAGCCCGCTGTTGACCGATGGTGCCCCCCTGTGCGTCAGTGATGCTCAGCTCTCGGTGCGATTGCAAGCGATGCTGAGCGAAACCACAGAGCGTTGGCAGCGCTGCACTGCTGTTCTTACCGCCGCCGAACCGCTCAAGGCGGAAGGCGTTGCGCGGCGCGAGGCTTTGGATCAAGTCCGCGAAGCCCTCAATGGCCTGGAACGACAGGCGCAGCAGGCGGTTCATGATCGCCAGCAAGCCGTGCAAAATTTGCTTGCTAAACAGCAAGAGGCCGCTGCATTGGCTGTGCAACAAGACCAGGGCTTGGCGGCGCTGGCAGACGACTGCGCCGCTTTTGGCATCCAGGGCCTTAGCCTAGAAACCCTGGACAGTGTTTTTGCCGACCTGACGGCGCGGCGGCGCTTATGGGGCCAGCAGCAACAGGAAAAAATCAGGCTACACACGGAAATCACCCGCCTCAGCGGCAGTGAAAAGGCGGCAGCCGAGGCCATTGCCCATCTCAGCCAAGAGCAAGCCAAGGCACAGCAGCATTTAGAAACCTTGCGCGCCGAGCATCTGGGCCTTTGTGAGCAGCGCCAAGCCTTGTTTGCCGACAAAGACCCCGACGGCGAAGAGCAGACCCTTTCTGCCGCCCTCAGCACTGCTGAACGTCAGCTCGACGTCGCCCGGCAGGCCGCAACCGAGGCGGCGCAGGCTCTTCGTCACCTGACAGCCACCCTCGAAAGCCTTGATCAGGCGATTAGCAGCCGCGCCGCTGAAATGGCGGCTGCGGATCGGGCGTTTGCTTCGCGTCTGCAAGCCAACGGTTTCGCTGATGACGCGGATTACCGCGCGTGCCTGCTCGACGAAGCCGAGCGGCAGCAGTTGGAAGCCCAAGAGCGCAGTCTGAGCGAGCGGGGGGTGCAAATTGTCAGCAAAGAGAGCGAATGCCGCCAGCGGTTGGCCGACGAGCAGCAAAGGGCGCTGACCAGCGAGTCGCTAGAGGTTTTAACCGCCACCCTGGCAGGCCTAGAGGAAGCGCATAAAGCGCTGTTGCAAAATATCGGCGGGGTCACGCACAAACTCGACGAAAACCGCCGTCTCAAGCAGCAGCAATCAGCGCGGGTTCAGGCGATCGAGGCGCAAAGCCAGGAACAGGCGCGCTGGCAGCGGCTGCACGATTTGATTGGGTCTTCAGATGGCAAAAAGTATCGCAATTTTGCCCAGGGCCTGACCTTTGAAATGATGATCGGTCATGCCAACCGCCAGCTACAGCGGATGACCGACCGTTATATTTTGCTGCGCGACGAGACCATGCCCTTAGAGATGAAAGTCATCGACACCTATCAGGCGGGCGAGGTGCGTTCGACCAAAAACCTGTCCGGGGGTGAGAGCTTTATCATCAGCTTGTCGCTGGCGTTGGGCCTGTCGCAAATGGCCAGCCAGAACGTGCGAGTCGATTCTTTGTTCCTGGACGAAGGCTTTGGCACCCTGGACGAAGACGCCCTGGAAACGGCGCTAGAAACCCTGAGCAGCCTTTATCAAGATGGCAAGCTGATTGGCATTATCTCGCACGTTTCAGCCCTGAAAGACCGCATCAGCGCGCAAATTCAAGTCTCGCCGCTGACCGGTGGTCGCAGCCAGATCTCTGGCCCTGGCTGCGAACGGCGGGTTTCCAAATAAAGGGTTTGGGCCTGTGGTGACGTGTTTGCTTTAAAGGCGAATACCATGATCCATGGCAAAGGAGCGCAAGTTAGACCGTAAGCTGCGCGCTGGGCTAGACAGCAGCGGCAGTAAATAGGTACGGACTTGTTCGACCTGAGCACTGAGCAGCATGCTTTTGACCGGCCCCAATCCAGACGCTGCCATGCTCAGGCGACGAATGCCCAGGGCGATCAGGGCGAGGGCTTCGAGGGGACGACCAGCCATTTCCCCGCAAACCGACAAGGTGACGTTGGCGGCGTTGCATTGCTGAACCAAGGAATGGATCAGGGACAAGACAGCCGGGGCCAAAGTGTCATAGCGGTCGGCCATGCGGGGGTTGCCGCGATCATTGGCAAACAAGAACTGCAACAGGTCGTTGGAGCCGACGGAAATAAACTGGACTTCGCGCAGTAAGGCAGGCATTTGCCACAACAGGGCGGGGACCTCTAACATCGTTCCCACTGCTAGGGTGCTCGGCGGTTCGCCGCCGGTGGCAATGTGGCGGTCAAGTTCGCGCGTCAGCAGCTTTTTCGCCTGCCGCAGCTCGTCAACCTCGGCCACCATCGGGAACATGATGTTCAACTCGCGACCGGCAGAGGAACGGATCAGCGCTCGCAACTGGTCGCGTAAGATCGCTGGCCGGTCCAGGGTGATGCGGATCGACCGCCAGCCCATGGCCGGGTTTTCTTCCGGGGTGCCATGCCAATAGGGCAGAACTTTATCAGACCCCACATCCAGGGTGCGAAAGACCACCGGGCGGCCATTGGCCGCGTCCAAAATCCGGCTGTAAAGCGCCGTTTGAGCGCTGACATCGGGCAGGGAAGGCCGGGCCATAAAGGGTAATTCGGTGCGATAAAGTCCAATGCCCGCCGCTCCGGTTTCGTCCAAATGCGGCAGGTCGATCAACAGGCCAGCGTTCAGCATCAGCGAAACGTCGGTGCCGTCGGCGCTGCGGCAGGGGACATCGCGCAGGCTGGCATAGAGGGCTTGCTGACGTTTACGGGTTTCGGTGGAGCGTTCGAAAATATCGCGCACGTCGTCGGACGGGCGGATAAAGACCTGACCATGATCGCCGTCAATGATCAGCGGGTCCCAATTTTCAGCGATGGAAAAGGCATCTTTGACCCGTGCGACAACGGGAATATTCAGCGCCCGGGCCACGATCACCGCATGCATGGTGCGCGAACCTTCTTCCATCACCAGGCCGCGCAGCTTGGAACGGTCATAGTCTAACAGCTCGGTCGGGCCCAGGTTGCGGCAGACCAAGATGGTATCGTCGGGCAGGTCTTTGATATGCGCCCGGCCTTCTTCGCCCACCAAGTGATGCAACAGGCGGTTGGCCAGATCTTCGAGGTCGTGCAGCCGCTCGCGCAAATAGGGGTCAGAGACCTGCTGCATGCGCACGCGGGTATCGTCATGCACCGACTCGACGGCTTTTTCTGCCGAGAGGCCAGAGCGCACCTTATCGGAAATTTTGTTCACCCAACCTTTGTCGTCGGCGAACATGCGATAGGTTTGCAGAACTTCATGAAAGTCACCGACGACTTCGTCAGAGCGGATCATCGCATCAAGTTCTTGACGTAAAGAGTCTAAAGCGATGTTCAGACGATCAAGCTCGGCAACCGGGTCTTCGGCCACCAGGCGTCCCACCCGCACTTGGGGCTGGTGTAAAAACGCCATCCCCATGCCGACGCCGCCGTTCAACGCCAAGCCTTCGAGGCGCAGCGGCAAAAGGCCAATCCCGTTAACCGGCAACAGCTCCTCGCGGCTGACCACTTGGGCGGTGGCCAGCAATTCGGCGAGGATCATGGCCACGGTTTCCACGGTTTCCACCTCGACCGTTGAATAGCCGCGTTCTTCGCGGTTTTGCACCACCAAAACGCCAATCACCCGCGATCCACGGATGATGGGCACCCCCATAAAGGAATGAAACAGTTCTTCGCCCGTTTCTGGGCGATAGGCAAAGGAGGGATGCGACCAAGCATCAGCGAGGGCGACTGAACGGCCATGGGCGGCGACTTCGCCGACCAAGCCTTCGCCAACCCGCAGGCGGGTTTGATGGACGGCGGTTTGCCGTAAGCCTTGGGTTGCGAACAGTTCTAGGACTTCACCGGCGCGCATCACATAGCAAGAACAGACTTCGGCGCGCAGGGAATCGGCGATCGCATAAACGACTTTATCCAGTCGCTCTTGGGCGTCACCACCCCCCGCCATCACATCCCGTAGGCGGGAAAGCAAACGGCGCGCCACCGCAGCATCGGCGTTGACTATGGTCATCCCTGGCAATCCTAAACCCTGTTTGGCCTGACGTACCCACCCCTGGAAAAAGTACGCATTATCCAGGGCCTTAGGCTGCAACGGCACAGGCATGCACCGCTACGGTGGATGTGGGGGCAAAGGGCGATGTTTACCAGCCCCTTGCCCTCATTTGTTTGCCTTTAGTGAACGCAAAAATGGCGTTATTTTAGGGGCTTCGCCGATTAGGCTGGCACAGATGCCGCCATACGGTGGTTCAAGCAGTTTACCGCCTGCACCATCAAATCACCAATGATTGCTGCGGTGGGTTGCTCGCTATTGACCATGCCCACCGATTGCCCCGCCATCACTGAACCATATTCGGTATCGCCATCAATGACTGCACGGCGCAGCGCCCCGGCCCAGAAATGTTCAATTTCCAACTGCGCCGCTTTTTGATCCAGCTCGCCGCTGCGGAAGCGGTCGATGACCTTTTGCTGATGCTGCATAAAGGCCTCAGAGCCTTTGTTGGTCAGTGCGCGCACCGGGATCACCGGAAAGCGCGGGTCAATCTGTACTGTCGGCACCGCGTCACGGGCGTTGGCTTTCAGGAAAGCCTTTTTGAAATTTTCGTGGGCAATGCATTCGCTGGCACAGACAAAATGCGTGCCGATCTGCACCCCAGCGGCGCCCATTTCCAGATAGCTGACAATGGCTTCGCCGCGCGCGATGCCGCCTGCGACAAACACCGGAACTTCGGTGATCGCCGGGAGAATTTCTTGCGCCAGTACGGTCAGCGATACCGGGCCGATATGGCCGCCGGCCTCGGAGCCTTCGATCACCAGGGCGTCAGCCCCCGAACGGATCATCTTTTTTGCCAGCACCAGGGCGGGAGCAAAGCAAATCACCTTGGCTCCACCGGCCTTAATGCGTTTGATCGCCGCTGTGGGTGGTAAGCCACCCGCCAGCACCACATGGGTGACAGAGTTGTTCAGGCAAACATCCACCAGCGCGTCAAGTTGGGGGTGCATAGTGATCAGGTTGACGCCAAAGGGTTTTTGCGTCATCGCCTGGGTGGCTTTGATTTCCGCATCAAGCAGTTCAGGCCCCATCGACCCACAGGCGATGACGCCAAAGCCGCCAGCGTTAGAAATCGCTGATACCAGATTGCGTTCGGAAATCCATGACATCGCGCCACCAAGGATCGCCACATCGGTGCCCAAAAAGTCTTTGCCGCGCGCGCTGAGCTGGTTTAGGCGCTGTTGCCCGTTGTCTGCCATGATCCCCTGACCCTATCCGTCTGGTGTTTACAGTATTCGCAATCATACAACAAAAAGAGGGCGCCAACAGCCTGTGTCGTGCCGCCCTCTTCTCGTCTTACGGTCCTTGCTGCAAAAGCGGCAAGGCGCTTGCCTTAGGCCGCATCCAGGCCATAGGCCGTGTGCAGCGCCCGCAGGGCAAGTTCGGTGTATTCTTCGGCAATCAGCACCGAAACCTTAATTTCCGAAGTGGAAATGACCTGAATGTTGATCCCCTTGTCAGACAAGGCGGTGAACATGGTCTGTGCCACCCCGGCGTGGCTGCGCATGCCAACACCGATCACCGACACCTTGACCACGTTGGCGTCAGACATCATTTCTGCATAGCCCAACGCGTCTTTGGCGGCTGTGAGCACTTGCACAGCGCGATCAAAGTCGCCCTTGGTGACGGTAAAAGTCATGTCGGTCGCCCCACCGCCGTGCGAGGCGTTTTGGACGATCATATCGACATTGACGTTCGCTTCGGTCAGCGGGCCAAAGATCGAGGCCGCTACACCAGGGCGGTCAGGAACCTTGACCAGGGTAATTTTGGCTTCGTCGCGTGAATAGGCGATGCCACTGACAAGTTCTTTTTCCACGATTTCATCCTCGTCGCAGATCAACGTTCCGGGAGCGTCGGAAAAGCTAGAGCGTACCTGCAAACGCACGCCGTGCTTCATGGCCATTTCGACCGAACGCACTTGCAAAACTTTTGCACCCAACGAAGCGCTTTCTAGCATTTCTTCATAGGTGATTTTGTCGAGCTTGCGCGCTTTGGTCACGATACGTGGGTCGGTGGTATAGACCCCGTCCACGTCGGTATAGATATCACAGATATCGGCCTGCAGCGCCGCAGCCAGGGCAACCGCCGAGGTATCCGAGCCACCACGGCCCAGGGTCGTGATCCGATTGTCGGGGCCTAAGCCCTGAAAACCGGCAACCACGGCGACTTGGCCCTGGCTCATGCGTTCCAGGATCGTATCGGTTTCAATGCTGCTGATCCGCGCTTTTGCGTGGGCACCATCGGTACGGATAGGCAACTGCCACCCCAACCACGAGCGGGCATTGACGCCCAGCTCTTGCAGGGCCAGCGACAACAGGCCAACAGTGACCTGTTCGCCGGTTGCCACAACGGCATCGTATTCGCGGGCGTCATGCATCGGCGAAATTTGGGTACAAAAATCCACCAGTTGGTTGGTCTGACCGGACATGGCCGACACAACTACGGCGACTTCGTTCCCTGCTTCTGCCTCTGCCTTGACGCGACGGGCTACGTTTTTGATGCGATCAATATCGCCCACCGACGTGCCGCCGAATTTCATCACTATGCGGGCCATGGGAGAATCATCCCTCGTGCTCGAAAAAAAACATCCGCGCGGTTGCCGGAACCGCCGGGCGGGTATACATACTCCGGGCAGGGACCGCATGGCAAGAACGCTAAGGGCCTTTGCTCTAGCCTATGGCCATTATTCAGCCCCATGGGATGATCTGATCCAGGAGACTTTAGCGATGTCCACCTCCTCTGCCTCCACAGCTGTGCCCGAAGAACTGGCCAAGTTCGAAGCCATGGCCGACAGCTGGTGGGATCCCGAAGGCAAGTTTAAACCCCTGCACCAGTTTAACCCCGAACGGTTACGCTTTATTTTGCGCACTGCGGCGGAACATTTTTCTCGTGATCTAACCGCTGACCGCCCGTTCGAGGGGTTGCGCTTGTTGGATGTGGGGTGTGGGGGCGGGTTGCTCTGCGAGCCTTTGGCGCGTATGGGCTTTGCGGTAACGGGCCTGGATGCGGCGCAAAAAAATATCACCGTCGCTGGCCTGCACGCCGAACGCATGGGGCTGGAGATCGACTACCGCTGTGATCTAGTGGAAAAACTGGCCGAGCGTGGCGAGCACTTTGATGTGGTTTTGACCATGGAAGTGGTCGAACACGTTGATCAGGTCGATTTGTTCCTGGCCGCGTGCAGCCATATTGTCCGCCCCGGTGGGCTGATGTTTGGTGCCACCATGAATCGGACGCTAAAATCCTTGGCGATGGCGAAAATCGGCGCGGAATATATTTTGCGTTGGTTGCCACGCGGCACTCACGATTGGCGCAAGTTCCTAAAGCCCAGCGAATTCGCTGCTTATTTGCGCGATGCGGGCTTGATTATGGATCAATTGGTGGGGATGAGCTTTCACCCTATTGGCAGCAGTTGGACCTTGTCCGATGATTTATCGGTTAATTATTTGCTCAGCGCCCATAAGCCAGCGGCAACAGCCTAGAGCGTTTTGCCT
>CEGD01001482.1_pt1 | contig 10623 bp, 9 predicted proteins | sample 306751 | NCBI WGS metagenome assembly CEGD01 (sample SAMEA2755657, study PRJEB7226) | microbial mat metagenome | biome: microbial mat; feature: hypersaline; material: grass silage | place: USA | collected 2014-02-19 | depth 0 m
CGTCATCCCCGCCTGTAGCCCTGCGCTGAAGGAAAGCTATGGCTTTCGCCACCCCTCAGACCTACACCGCGCCCCCTTGCTCAACCTCTCCTCGCGGCCTGACGCTTGGGAATGGTGGTTTAGCATCCATAACGTTGCCCCCGAGCCAGTGCACGGTATGCTGATCGACCACTTTGCCACCGCCGCCCAGGCCGCGATGTCGGGCCTGGGCATCGCCTTGCTACCCACCTTTTTGGTTGAAGAAGAACTGCGGCAAGGCTCGTTAGTTCCCGCCCTGGATCTGGTCACCGAAAGCATCGAACGCTATTACTTGGCCTGGCCCGCCGAGCGCGCAGATCACCCGCCACTGGTTGCCTTTCGCGATTGGATTTTGCGACAAAATGCTGCCGATCGCTGAGANNGAGACAGAACCGGTCTCCTCGGGGGTTTTTGTAAAACAAAGGATGAGAGCATTTCTCGTCGCTACAAAAGAACGAGAAATACTCTCGTGATCAACTGCGCACCACCAAAACCGATACCTTCGCATGACGCACCACACGCGCGGCATTGGGGCCGAGCAAGTAATCGGCAAGCTCTGGCCGATGAGCACCAATCACAATCAGGTCCACCTTCTCGCGCTCGGCGATTTGCAGAACCGATTCATAAACGCTGCCTTCACTGACAATATGATGGGCTTTCACGCCCTCGGGCAAACGTTCGTCTACCTCTTGGCGCAAGCGTTCCAGGCACTTTTTCCCGGCTTCCTTCTCAAAGCCTTGCGGGAAAAATTGCCCGACCCAACTCATGCCCAAGGTTGGGAGGACCGTCATCACATGCAGCTTAGCGCCACCAGCTTGGACCATACCAACGGCTTTGGCCAAGGTCTGTTCAAGGTCGCTTTTATCCTCCAGGTCGATCGCCGCAAGAATGTTCTTATACATCGTTTAGCACTCCTTTTTAGCGGCGCACTTAGGCGGCGACTTTCCCAGCAGCAGCATCACGGCGGCGACGCTGCAAAAGGTAAATCCCGGCATAAAGCAACAAGGCAGGGATATACATCAACTCACGCGGCGGATTATCAGCCTTGGTCAAAACTGAAACGATTTGCCAATCGAAATCCAAGCCCGCTTTTTCCGCCGAAGAGCCAAAGACGATATTATCGACTACGGCCTTTCCGTCTTCCTGGCGCAGCTCTAGACCAGCCCCGCGCAGGCGATCAACGCCGGTATCACCTTCGCCCAGAGCCAGGGAAACGTGACGGGTTGCGATGTCACCTTCCAAGGTTTCACCCTGGGCGATAAACATCACACGGGTGCCTTTTTCTAGACCGTCGGCAATGCTGGTTAGCTCAACCCCCGGACGTTCATCCAACGGCGCATAAACCATGTCCCACCAAAACCCAGGACGGAACAGGGTGAATGAAATCAACAGCAGCACAATGGTTTCCGGCCAACTGCACCGGGTGATAAACCATCGCTGCGTTGCCGCTGCAAAGGCCAGCATCGCCGTCAAAGCCACCGCAAACACAAACAACGCATGCGTCCACGATGTCACACCGATTAACAGCAATTCGTTGTTAAAGATGAACATGAACGGCAAGGCTGCGGTGCGGATATCATAGGCAAAACCCTGGATCCCCGTTCGAATGGGATCCGACTTGGCAATCGCCGCCGCCGCAAAGGCCGCAAGCCCCACCGGCGGTGTATCATCGGCCAGAATGCCAAAATAAAACACGAACATATGGACCGCGATCAGCGGCACCAATAGTCCTTGTTCTGCGCCAAGGTTGACAATCACCGGCGCCATCAGGGTCGAAACCACGATGTAGTTTGCCGTCGTTGGCAATCCCATGCCCAAAATCAACGAGATTAAGGCGGTAAAGACCAACATCAGCATCAGATTGCCTGCCGAGATAAACTCGACAAACTCGGTCATCACCAAGCCAATCCCGGTCAAAGTCACCGTACCAACGACCACACCAGCCGCAGCGGTAGCAACGCCGATACCGATCATATTCCGTGACCCGGCAACCATGCCTTCGAACAAGTCAACCAAACCGGCTTTCAGCTCGGGGACCACATCACCAGTCTTGCTCAGCCAAGCGCGCAAGGACCGCTGCGTGGCCAGAATCACCGCCATAAAGACCGCCGCCCAAAATGCTGCGAGGCCTGGTGACATGCGTTCGATCATCAAACACCAGACCAGCACCCCCACCGGCAGTAAATAAAACAGTCCCGCTTTGACCGTTGGGCCAATTTCGGGCAGTTCTTCCAAGGTGTCGACTGCCTCAAGTGGCGGAAAGCGCAAGGAATAAGCCAGCAAGCCAACATAGGCGATAAAAACCGCAACCGCAGCCAGATAAGGCGTCGCATCACCAAAGACGTCCTTGGTCCAGCCCAGGCCGTAGTAAACCGTTGCCGACAAGATCGCCAAGCCAAGGAACGTGGTAAGCGCCCCTAACAAAGCCGCAGCCCAAGTGCGCGTATGGCGACGCGGCAAGCCTTTCAGGTCCATTTTCATCGCTTCGAGGTGAACGATGTAGACCAAGGCGATATAGCAAATTAACGCCGGAACAATGGCGTGCTTCATCACTTCAACGTAGGAAATTCCCACGTACTCAACCATTAAAAAGGCAGCCGCCCCCATCACCGGCGGTGTCATCTGCCCGTTGACCGACGAGGCGACTTCGATCGCAGCCGCCTTTTCTGCCGGGAAGCCAACCTTTTTCATCAATGGAATGGTAAAGGTGCCGGTGGTCACCACGTTAGCAATCGACGAGCCAGAAACCAAACCCGTCATCGCCGAGCTGACCACAGCAGCCTTTGCCGGACCGCCACGCATATGACCAAGTAGGGCAAAAGCAACGCGGATGAAATAGTTGCCTGCCCCACCGCGTTCGAGCAACGAACCAAACAGCACAAACAAAAACACCATCGAGGTCGAAACCCCAAGGGCAACCCCGTAAACACCCTGATTACCCAGCCAGTAATGGCCAACGCCCTTATTTAAGGACGCGCCTTTATGGGCGATAACATCGGGCATATACGACCCGGCAAAGGTGTAAATCAAGAATACAGCCGCCACCACCATCAACGGCGGGCCCAGCGCCCGACGGGTCGCCTCGAGCAACAGCAACATACCGATGACGCCGACCACGATATCCGTCGTGATCGGCATTCCGGGACGGGTCGACAGCTCGGCATAAAAAACCGCCGGATAGATGGCGCAAAACCCACCAACCAGGGCCATCGCCCAATCAGCCAAAGGTATCCGCTCACGCGGCGACGACTTGAGGGCCGGAAAGGCGGTATAGGCCAAAAAGACCGCAAAAGCCAAATGCACAGCCCGGGTTTCGAATTCGTTTAGCAGTAAAAAATGTGTCATAAACGGCAGCGGCGACGCCACCCAAAGCTGGAACAAAGCCCAGGCAAGGGCTGTTAAAATAAGCACCTTTCCCACCGCCCCGGCAGGTTGCCTAGAGCCTGTTTCTGCCTCGGCTACATAATCGATGGAAAGCTCTTCGTCCGCTGGGGACGCCCCGCTCTTTCCTGGTGTATGAGGGGTTTTCTCGCTCATTCTCGTTCTCCCGCTTAAACGAACGAAACGGCACCGCAGGCCCAAAGCATAAGGTAGGACCTCAAGAGATCTTACAACGTCGCACGCTGGTCCCAGGCTGTTTACTAGGGCAATTCCACGGTCATTTTTGATCGGAAAAAAGCTCTAACCACGCACTGTTATCTAGCGCCTGCCTGTGGGATTTGGGCGTGATGTCGCAGCATAAAGATCAACTATAACACGGCGCAGAAACCATTGGCTTTAAAATAAAAAAAGGGGAGAGTTTCCCCTCCCCCTCATCTTTGAAGTGTTCTGTTATTTAATCAGACCAACTTCACGATAGTACTTTTCTGCACCGGCGTGCAGCGGAGCCGACAGCGACGCCGTCACCATTTCTTCTTTCTTCAGACCAGCAAAAGCAGGATGCAGCTTTTGGAAGCTTTCAAAGTTTTCAAACACCGACTTCACCAACTGATAAACGACTTCATCAGGAACCTTAGCCGACGTCACCAAAGTAGCGCGCACACCAAAGGTCTTCACGTCGTTATCGGTGCCGCGATACATCCCGCCGGGAATAGTGGCCCAGCTATAGAACGCGTTTTCATTGACCATCTTTTCGATGCCCGGACCGGTGATATCCACCAGTTTGGAATCGCACGCTGTGGTCGCTTCTTTAATTGTGCCCGACGGGTGTCCGACCGAGAAGAAGATGGCATCAACGTTGTTATCGCACAGCGCACTGGCCTGCTCGGCGGCAGCCAATTCAGCAGCAACGGCGAAATCCTTGGCAGGATCAAGACCAGATTCTTTGAGCATCACATCAACAGTGGCCCGCGCCCCGGAACCGGGGTTGCCAACGTTAACGCGCTTCCCCTTGAGGTCAGCATAGCTGTTGATGCCCGCATCAGAGCGCACGACCAAGGTCATCGGCTCGGGATGCATCGAAAAGACAGCGCGCAGGTCTTTAAAGGCGCCCTGATCAGCAAACTGCGACGTGCCATTATAGGCATGGTACTGCCAGTCAGACTGAGCAACGCCGAAGTCCAGCTCGCCCGCGCGAATGGTGTTGATATTATAAACAGAACCACCAGTCGATTCCACCGAGCAGCGAATGCCGTGCTCTTTGCGACCCTGGTTCAAAAGACGGCAAATAGCGCCGCCAGCGGGATAGTAAACGCCCGTCACACCACCGGTTCCGATGGTGACGAAAGACTGCTCGGCAGCGGCAGACGGAGCCGGGTTGGTGAACAGTGCAGCGGCACCAGCCGCCATCGCAACAGACAAACCAATAAACGACAGCTTCTTCATTACTCGCTCCTCTCGGCACAGGTCCAATTGACCCCGAATGATTATCTTAGCGGGTCCTTGCCCTTGCCGCCATAGATGGCTAGGCAAAACCCTAAAATTCATCCCCTCGGCACCATTTATTTTTAAAAATAGATACCTTTTTAGCCCCTAACGGAAGCCGCTTGTTCAGGGAAATCATTGAATTAGGCAGATAGCCAACCACAGAGACGCCGATGATGCAATAGTATAGAGGCCAACAGAGTTATTTTTCGCAGGTCGTATAATTTGGTTACCCTCAAAACTCTCTTGCTCCCCGCTTTTGGGGGGCCTTCCCTAACCCGTTATCATCTGCCGCACCTGTTGCGCGCTCATCACTGGGCGGGCGAGTATCTGCGCTACACGGGCAAGCCGTGCAATCGGCTCCGCAGGGTCGCTTGCGGGCTGACCATCCGGCCCCCACAGGCTATTTTCAAAGCCTACGCGGGCATGGCCGCCCATCCCCAGGGCTGCGACTCCGCAACTGGCTTCTTCTGGCCCAAAGGCGCACATGGACCACGGCGGCGGCTGTTCCCAGGCGCTATTCCAACGATCCACATAGCCGGCCAAATCCGACGCGCGCGAACGCTGCCCCTCGGCATAACGCCCCAGAACAAACAACGGGAAAATACCCTGATCAGGGATAACCCCCCGTCGCAGTAAGTCCAACATCCAAGCGACCTCGGTCGGCGCATATAAGATATGCTGAACAAAACAGCCCTGCCCCGCAAGCTCGGCAAGAAACGTAGCAGCGGCGGCTTCATACGACGCATCGGGGATCAACTCACGCAAGGCAATCGAGGTCGCTTCCGGCCTTACCGCCCGCACCACGGCCATTTGTTCGCCAGGGCTATAGAGCCCAACAGCTTCGGTGGTAATTTGGATGACCAAATCATCGCCCACCGCAGCGCGGATCGCCGCTGTTGCCTCGCGGTAAAGATCAGCATCCAAAATGTGGCGAGCTTGAGCATCACGCACATGCAAATGCAGTAAAGCCGCCCCGGCGTCCCGGCATTGCACCGCAAAGTCTTTCATCTCGGCAACGCTCACCGGCAGAGCCGGATGATCACGCCGGGTGCGCCGCGCCCCATTGGGCGCCGACGACAGCACCACCGGCGCCGGAGAAACCTTGACTGCCTCGACCATAACTCTTTAGCCCCCTCTTAAACGATTCGTATACTTATAAAATGCGATCAAGTGCCGCCCCTAAGCGCGTAACAATTTCAGCCATATCAGCATCGGTGCAGATAAAGGGCGGCGCCAACAAAACATGGTCGCCAACCACACCATCAATGGTCCCCCCCATTGGGTAGCACATCAGCCCCAGCTCCATGGCTGCGGCTTTAACCTTAGCGTTAATTTTTGCCGCCGGGTCAAACGCTGCCTTGGTCGCCCGATCCGCAACCAGTTCAATCGCCTGAAACAAACCGCGCCCACGAATATCACCCACATGGGGATGATCACCCAAGCGTTCAATCAGCAAGCGGCGCAAAACATCCCCCAACCGCTGCACCTCGGTCATCATTTCTGGCTGGCTGATTTTAGCCACCACCGCCTCGGCAGCGGCGCAGGCGGTGGCATGGCCCATGTAGGTATGGCCATGCTGAAAAAAGCCGGACCCATCACGAATAGTCGCAAAAATATGCTCGCTCACCAACAAGGCACCGATGGGCTGATAGCCTGCCCCCAACCCTTTAGCGATGGTCAGCAAGTCAGGGGTGATCCCCTCTGCATCACAGGCAAACAAGCTGCCCGTGCGGCCCATGCCACACATCACTTCGTCAAGAATCAGGAGAATGCCGTGGGTGTCGCAGATCTCGCGAATCCGCTTGAAATATCCTGGTGCTGCGGTCAATGCCCCAGCGGTTGCTCCGACAACCGGCTCGGCAACAAAGGCACACACCGTGTCAGGTCCCAGCTTTTGCACCATTGCTTCAAGTTCGTTGGCCGCACGCAAACCATAAGCCTCGGGCGTTTCCCCGTCGGCGCGCAAACGGTACTCGTAGCACGGGGCAATATGATGGGTTTCCATCAACAGCGGCTGAAACTGTGCCCGCCGCCATTCATTCCCCCCCGTGGCCAAAGCCCCCAGGGTGTTGCCATGATAACTTTGGCGGCGGGCGATGATATGGCGACGCTGGGGTTGCCCCCGTTCGACGAAATACTGCCGCGCCATTTTCAACGCCGCCTCAACCGCCTCGGAGCCACCCGATACAAAGTAAACCCGGTTCAAATCCCCCGGTGCCAAAGCGGCCAAACGATCAGCCAAACGTTCCATCGGCAGGTTGGAGAAAAAGCCCGTATGGGCAAATGCCAACGTTTGCACCTGCTCAACCACCGCACGGCGTACGTCAGGATCAGAATGGCCCAGGCACGAAACAGCCGCGCCGCCAGAGGCATCAATATAGCGCTTCCCTTGATCATCAATCAGGGTAATCCCCTCCCCCGCAACAGCGATGGGATAAGATCCGTTAGCATTACGGTGGAACACATGTCCGCTGGTTTTAACAGTCTGGGTCATCAGCTTTGCCTTACGAAAAATTTGTCGTACCGAAATGCGAAATGCGGCCTGCCTTACGTTCGGCGGCGGCGCTTGGGTTCTTGCCAATAGGCAGCAGACTCGCGCAAACGGGCCTCGCTGGCCTTGATCGCCGCCACCCCGGTCTCGCCGGAAACCAACACTAACGCCGCCAGCAGTTGCTGAGCGACAGCCTGGGCTGCAGTCAGAGAATGGAAAAAATTGGCGCTTGAGGTATCGACCGTCAGCGTCACATCATCGGCCCCCACCACCGGAGACGCGCCAGGATCAGTCACCGTCACCATCCGGGCCCCAGCGGTACGGGCTTCATTAACCAAATCAACCGCATCCTGGGCATAGGGGCGAAAGCTAAAGACCACCAAGCAATCGGTCGGCGCAATACCGCGCAACCCGTCGCGATAGGTCGCCCCCGCACCATCGATCAAACGGCAATCGTCATGCACCATCGAACAGGTGTAATGGAAATAATGCGCCAGAGAATAGCAACTGCGCAGCCCCAAAACATAAATTCGCCGCGACGCCCACAGGCGATCCGCGGCAGATTTAATGACTTGAGCACGAGCAAGCTCGCCACCGCAGGCCTCCGCCAAAGCAAGGGCATCACCGTTCACCATATCGCGAAGAACGCCACCAATGCCGCCATCATCGCGCAGATGCAAAGCCTTTGCTCGCGCTTCATACGTCCCTTCACCACCGCGCAAACGGTCACAATAGGGTTGGCGCATTTCCTCAAAACCAGCAAAACCAATCGCCCGCGATAAACGCACCATGGTCGAAGGCTGAACCCCCGCCTGCGCCGCCACTCGGCGCATGGACGACAAAGCGACTTCTTCGGGGTGGGCAAGAATATAGCGTGCTGCCTGCCGCAATTGTGGGCTTAGGCTCGGCCATGCTTCTTGCAATAAAACGCTAATTTGGTCGACGGTCACCGCAAACCCCTGTACCGAGCATATCGGGCGCACCATTGCCCACGCAGAGTACTCCGCAAGCCCGATCAATACAACATTTGTTTCAATTAATGTTATTAATGCCAATAAATGAAACAAGCGTTCCCTATAGGGAAGCGCGCCGCCAAAGCACCGCTCGGCACCAGGTGGCCAAACTACGAGGCAACCCCTTACTATCACAGCGCTAAGGGGTTGCCCCCTGGCACAAAATGGCTACCATCGCCACAAGCTGGGGTTCATTTTCAAATGCTCCCCATTTTCGCTTCCCTTTTGCCAGCAGGGGCAAGAATCCGATGGATATCAAAGACCATATTCGCAGCATCCCCGACTTCCCAAAGCCGGGAATCAATTTTTATGACATCTCGACCCTTCTGCGGCACCCCGACGCCTGGCAGGTCACCATGGGCCGCCTAGCTAAATCAATCAGCGCTTGGCGGCCCGATGTTTTAGCCGGCATCGAATCCCGCGGTTTTCTGACCGCTGCCCCGCTGGCGCTTAAACTTGGCTGCGGCTTTATTATGGTTCGCAAAGTAGGCAAACTGCCCGGCGAAACCATCCGCCACGACTACACGTTGGAATATGGGACCGACAGCATCGAAATCCAAGCCGACGCGATTAAGCCCGGCCAACGGGTGGTGATCATGGACGACCTGCTCGCCACCGGCGGCACGGCTGGCGCCGCCGTCGAGCTGTTCCGCAAAGTTGGCGCCGAAGTTGTCGGTGTTTCAGCAATTATCGAACTAACCTTTTTGCATGGCCGCGACAAACTTGATGTCCCCGTCGAGGCCTTGGTGCAATACGACGAATAGCGCCTCGCTCAACAACACAAAGGGGCGCTTCCTGTCGCATCTAGGCCCCTTAGCCCGAACGCACATTAGCCTCCGCACCTGATGCTGCGCCGCAATATAATAACTGTGCAGGTGCAAAAATTGTTCTTTTTGCATAGCCATGATCTTTTTGCGTGACAACGATACAGGAAACGCATATCTTCAGCCTCGTAAAAAGAGGCCCCCACCGAGTGGGACGAAGCCTGAGTTTAGGGAGGTCGCCGCAACCAAATGCGGCACGCGCGACGGAAACACCGCACCGCGCAATGACTGGAAATACAGTCATTAAATAATAGAGCGGCAAAGCCGCCTAAAAAGACGAAGGGCGGAGCCACGAAGCTCCGCCCTCGATCTTTTTTAAGGCCTGTTTTATCACGCACAAGAAACACGAAAGCAGATCGTATTTTCAGCAGCACAGAGCAGCCTAAAGGGCAATTGCCCCGCTCGGGGCCTCACGGATCAAAAGATCAGCCAGTAGATCGAAATCGTCCTTGCGCGGGTTACTTGACCGCCACACCAAAGCCAACGTTCGCGCCGGCGGCGCCGCTGCTAAGTCACGCACCGTGAGTGTTGGATCACGCCCAACCTCCACCGAAACAGCCGTGCGCGGAATCAAAGTAATCCCCAAATTACTGCCAACCATTTGCACAAGAGTGCCGACACTGGTCGCCTGAAAGGTTTCGTTCTCTTTGGGCTTGCGCAATCCGCAAGCTTGCAAAGCATGATCGCGCAAGCAATGACCGTCTTCTAACATCAACAGGTCCACACCTGCGATATCGGCCTCTGACAGGCTATTTTTCTCTGCTAAGCGGTGGCTTGATGGGATCACCGCCACCACGTCTTCGCGCCATAACGGGCGCAGGGCCAAATCGCCGGTATCGAATGGCAAGGCAATCAGTCCACAATCAATACGCCCTCGGTCAAGATCGTCTAAAACCCGCGCTGTTTGCTCTTCGCGTAAATAAAGCTTTAGCTCGGGATAGGCGCGGCGCAGGAACGGCAAGACCCGTGGCAAAACATAGGGCCCAATGGTGGGAATAACGCCCAATCGCAGATCACCCACTAACGGCTTGGCCCCTGCATGAGCCGCATCAACCAAGGCCTCGGTATCAGTTAAAATTCCGCGTGCACGCTCGACCAATGCTAGTCCCAAAGAGGTCATAACCACTTTGCGCCGACTTTGACGTTCGATCAGCGTCACCCCCAACAGGGCCTCTAGCTCTTGCACGCCAGCCGAAAGCGTTGATTGCGTGACGAAACATTGATCTGCAGCCTTGCCGAAATGCAGTGTTTCAGCAACCGTGATCAAGTAGCGCAGCTGCCGCAAGGTAGGAAGTGCCCGCATGGGGGATCCTTTGATCTATTGCAAAAATAAAAACGCCTCAGCAAAAGGATAAGGGACCCTTCCCGCACCTGCGTTTAGAGCCTTTTGCCTTTAATCTGAAAGGCAAAA
>CEGD01000622.1_pt1 | contig 10497 bp, 9 predicted proteins | sample 306751 | NCBI WGS metagenome assembly CEGD01 (sample SAMEA2755657, study PRJEB7226) | microbial mat metagenome | biome: microbial mat; feature: hypersaline; material: grass silage | place: USA | collected 2014-02-19 | depth 0 m
GATCAACGACATGGGTATCAAAGTTGTAGAAACTGCCCCTGACGCTGATGATCTAGCTCTTAATGATGATGAAACCATCACCGACGAAGACGCAGCTGAAGCTGCTGCTGCCGCGCTGTCTAGCGTAGAAAGCGAAATCGGTAGAACAACTGACCCTGTTCGTATGTATATGCGTGAGATGGGTACAGTAGAACTACTAACTCGTGAAGGTGAAATCGATATCGCGAAGCGTATCGAAGATGGTATTAACCAAGTACAAAGTGCTGTTGCTGAATACCCTGGAACTATTCCATACATTCTTGAACAATTTGACAAAGTTCAAGCTGAGGAACTTCGCCTAACCGATATCATTAGTGGTTTTGTAGACCCAGATGATATGGAAAGTGAAGCACCAACAGCAACACACATCGGTTCAGAGTTAACAGGTTCAGACCTAGATGACGAAGACGATACCGATGACGATGAAGACGAAGATGAAGAAGAAGTCATCGAAGGCGTCGTGAAGTTCTTTAGCGCCGAAAAGGGGTTTGGCTTTGTCACCCCCGATGGCGGCGGCAAAGATATCTTCATCGGTATTGGCTCGCTGAACCGCTGCGGTCTTCAGGCTCTGGAAGCCGGACAGCGCGTGCGCCTGAATACCCGTATGGGTAAAAAAGGCCCGATGGCCGAAGAAGTTGACCTGATCTAAAGCGCTTCTGCCTCGCCTCTTTGTGGGGCGTGTGGCGTGGTGCTTTGAGCACGATACTAAAATTAAAAGCGGATTCAGTCTTTGGCTGGGTCCGCTTTTTTTTGCCGCCGTTCTGCGCCGTCTTCAAGAAAGCTCTTGTCCTCTGGGGTTCTGCCAAGATTTCCTTTTGGATAGGGGGACTATCCTTTTGCATGGCGTGATGTGCGATATTTCGTTTTTTAGGTGAGAGTGACTGTATTTTCTCTGTGGTCATAGTGAACTATGCTGAAAATTTGGTCCTGTTGGTCATTTGTGCTGTTTTTATGCCCTAGCTTAGTTACCATTCTGCGCTGCCGTTGAGTAAAGTTATTTCCTTGGGGAAACAGTCCCGGTGGGCTGCTGCGGCGGAGGAAAGAGTGAAAGCTCTACGAAATTTAAAGATTGCCACCAAGATCAGCCTTGGTTTCGGCGGGATCTTGCTGTTGCTGGTGGTGCTTTCGGCGGTGTCAGCAATGGCTCTGCGCGGGGCACAGGATAATTTCGGCCTTTATCGCCAGATGATGGGCCAGATGGCGCGCATGGCGATGATTTCCGACAACGCGCAGGCCATGCAAATGGCCGCCATACGAGCGTTGGAGTCTTTTGACGCCACGGCAAAGGCGGCAGTGGCCGAACGCCGGGAACAAATCGAGCAAGCGTTGAGCGATTCTAGGGCGCGGAATCCCCAAGGACAGGGCGAGACTTTCTTCAAAGACCTTGAACAGGCTTTGACGGCCTATCACCAGGCCTTTGACCTAGTCAGCGCAGCTCAAGAAAAAGCCGAAATTCAGTATGAGCAAAGCTTGGCTGTGTTAGGCCCCGAGATTGAACGGACTTTGACCGATATCAGCAAAGGCTCGGCTAATCGGGGGCAGGCCGCTGCTGCTCATAAGGCCGCCGTTGCGGCGCAGGCTTTTGTCGTTGCGCGGGCCAGTGTTTTTCAATATCTGCGCGATCATGCCGCCTCCCCGCATTTAGCGAAGTCGACGCTTTATTATTTTGATGAATACGCCAAAGCTTATGAGGCAATGGTTGCCGCCCTTGAAGTCCCGCGCTTGCGTAAAATTGCCCAAGAAACAGAGCCTAAGTTCGCCGCCTATCGCCAAGCCTTTGGCCAAATGGTCGAGGCTTTTAAAACCCGCGACGAATTGGTGCATGGACGCTTGGATGTCCAAGGGCCAGCGGTGTTGCGGTTGCTAGAAGATCACCTGACAGCGCTTAACAGCAGCCAAAAGCAGCTGGAAGAACAGGCCACGCAAAGCATTTCGCGGCTGTTGTTGATTTCAACGGTGGTTGCGGTGCTGGCTATCATCTGTGGCATTTTAGCGGCGTTTTTGATCGGTCGGGGGATTGCGCGGCCAATTACCGGGATGACCCAGGCCATGCGGGTTTTGGCTGATGGGGATCAAACCGTGGTGATACCGGGTCTGGACCAGCGCGACGAGGTTGGTCAAATGGCGCATGCGGTACAAGTTTTTAAGGACAGCATGCGCCGTGCCGATGCGTTAGCCGCCGAACAAGCCGCCGAGCATCTGCAACGCGATCAACGCGCTGCACAGGTTCAGGGCTTGACCCAGACCTTCGAGGCCTCGGTGGGCGGGGTGCTAGAGACGGTACACGGGGCCGTGGGGCGCTTGCATCAAACCGCACAGCAAATGAGCGAGATATCAGCCACCAGTACCGGTTTAGCCCAAGAGGTCACTTATGCATCGGCGCGCGCGGCGCAAAATGTGCAAACCGTGGCCAGCGCTGCCGAAGAGTTGTCGGCATCTATTGGCGAAATCGCCCGCCAAGTACAGCAATCGAACAGCATTGGCCAACGGGCCTCTGACGAAGCGGCGCAAACCACCGAAACGGTGCGCGGCTTGGCTGAATCGGTAAATGCAATTGGTGAAGTGGTGGCTTTGATTACCGCCATTGCCGATCAAACCAACCTGTTGGCGCTGAATGCCACCATCGAAGCCGCGCGGGCGGGGGATGCTGGGAAAGGCTTTGCTGTGGTTGCCAACGAAGTTAAAACCCTGGCAACACAAACGTCCAGGGCCACCGACGATATCGACCGGCGTATTCAGCAAATTCAGGGAGAAACCCATGCGGCGGTGAAAGCCATCGAAGGGATTAATCGCACCATCCTTGATGTCAGCGGAGTTATCGCGGCCATTGCTTCGGCGGTGGAGCAGCAAAACGCCGCAACCCACGAAATCGCGCAAAATGTACAGCAGGCTGCGGTGAGCACGCAGGCCGTTTCTGATACGATTGCTGGCGTGCAACAGGCTGCGGTTCAGGCCGATCAGGCGGCTTCTGATGTGGTTTCGTCTTCTGACAGCTTGTGGCAACAGGCCGATAGCCTAAAGCACACGGTGCACACCTTCCTTGATGGCGTTGCCCGCTGTTAGAGGGGGAGTCTGTTTGATATTTGCTCAAAAATAGGTTTTTGCACCAGGAACGAAAGTATGAGCCAAGAAAGGCTGTCCGCAAACTGCCCTGTGGTGTATACCTATTGGGTAGGATGGCTTGCACCTTATTTGATCGTCTAGGATAAAACCATTACCCTCGTGGCTCCATAGGGGATAGTGAGACGTTTCTAAACGGACAATTTTTTCTGCGCGGACAGATGCTCCCGCAAGGGGGTAGCCAGTGCAATATCCACGGCTCAACAGCAGGATTACACGGTGCGAATTCTCATAGCCGACGATCATGAACTCTTCCGCGATGGCCTGCGTTTGGTGTTGCAGGAACTGGGTCCCGATGTCGACGTTGTTGAAGCCTCAGGCTTTGATAGCGCGCTGGAAATAGCCATTGCCCCACCAGGGGTTGATGTTTTGTTGCTGGATTTGGTCATGCCAGGTGTCGCCTGGAATGAAAGCCTGCGTGTTCTTAAAGAAAAGCTTCCTGCCGTGCCGGTGGTGATTTTGTCGGCTTCTGATGATCGGCGCTTGGTGCTCGAATCCGTGCGCTTGGGGGCATCGGGATTTATCCCCAAGACCTCTAGCTCGCGGGTGATGCTGTCGGCGTTGCGTTTGGTGATGTCGGGGGGGGTTTATCTGCCGCCGACGTTGCTTGAAGATCACGGTGATGGGACTTTGCAAGATCCCACAGCGCTGCTCAATGCGTCGCATGGCCTGCGGGCGGCGGATACCGATTATCCGCGTCGCGCCGAGTTGCCGCCGGAAATCTCGCCACTCACCCCGCGCCAACGCGAAGTCTTAGCGTTGCTGGGGCAAGGGAAATCCAACAAGGAAATCGCTCGTATCCTTGATCTGTCCGAAGGCACGGTTAAGCTGCATGTGACGGCAATTCTCAAGGCGCTGAACGTTTCTAATCGTACTGGCGCCGTGGTTGCTGCGTCGCGGTTGGGGCTGACCAATCTGGTTGGTGGGTAAATACCCTCCGTCTAAGGTCTTGAGTCGTAGCATTGTTTTTGCGCATAATGCTCTAAGGCACCGTACAGTCTAAAAGCGATCCCAGTTGGCGGCTGCGCTGCTGCAAGATTGCGGCGCGCTTTTGGATATAAGCCGTTGGCTTTTCCGGGCTCCAGCGGCGCGGATTGGGAAGGACGGCAGCCATGAGCGCGGCTTGTTGTGTGCTCAGGGCGGCAGAGGGAACGTTAAAGTAATGGCGTGCTGCCGCTTCGGCGCCATAGAGGCCCGGCCCCCATTCGACGATGTTTAAATAGACTTCCATGATCCGCTGTTTGCTCCACAGGATTTCCATCCACAGTGTGGTGTAGGCCTCAAGGCCTTTGCGGAGGAGGGAGCGGCCAGGCCAGAAAAACAAGTTTTTCGCCGTTTGCTGCGATACGGTGCTGCCGCCAGCGTTTGATGTGCCATCAAGCCAGCCGCTCGCCGCTTGGCGCAGCGCTGCCAAATCAAAACCAGCATGACTGCAAAACAAATTATCTTCGCCCGCAATGACCCGTTGCGGCAGGGCAGGGGCGATGTTTTCTAAGGGCACCCATTGGCGCTGAATGCCTTCTCCCTCGAACAGGCGAATCAGCATTAAGGGAGTTCCAGGCGGGGGCACCACCGCATAAAGCAAAAGCAATCCTGGCGGCAAAACTGCAAGGACGATCAACATCCTCAGCCCCCAGCGGAGCAAAGGGCGGTGCCAACGGCGTGTTTTGCGAAAGATGGTGCGAAGAGAGAGCATAGAGACCTTAAGGGGCGCCGAGACGGGTGGTAACGATTCGGGGCAATTGCCTTTATCGACTGACTGACGCATCCTGCCGACAGCACAGACTGTAAACAGGGTTCAGGGCACTATGAAAGCCGCAAAGACGCAAATTTTGTTTTTTACCGCCGCCATCATGTTTGGTGCGGCAGTGGTGCGCTTGACCTGGGTTGAAAATGCCGCCGCCGCCGAAAGTTGTCGTCAGGCGCTGACAATCTTGTGCCAGGTGCGTGAAATGATGGCTTTGGTGTTTCATACCCATGCGTTGGGGTGGGCGGCTTTGGCCTTTGGCGTGCTGGCCCTATGGCGAAGGACTTTGCCCACGGCTGCCGCAGCCTTGTTGTGTAGCGGTTTGGCGCTGATTTTCTATAGCAGCGATATGGGCGCTGGTGGGTTTGTGTTGGGCTTAATCAGCCTAGCGCGGGCGCCGTCAGGGCGGCCAATGGTGGGCTGAGCTAGGGCCAGGGGGGCTTTTCGGCCTTAGAAAAAAGACACTCAAGCATTGTGCGTTTAATGAGAAACGCACAATGCTTTAAATCTTTCGGTCGTCGCATTGTTTGTTTTTGAAAATAAAGGGCCGCCGGTGATCTTGCGTGTTCGAAGTTCGCCTTAAACCTGTTATCGGCTGGGTAACGTTTATCTGCCATTTTGAGGGCGGAGAAGACGCGACGTAGGGGCTGACGGTATGATCAGAGGTGTTTGGCTGTTGGTGGTGGTGGTGGTTTTTGCCTCGGTGGGGGCAGGGGCGCGCTATGCCATGCAGGTGATGCCGTCCTCTTATCATGGCTCAACATCTGACGTCGGCCACGGTGCCCGCGTCGGTGGGCCACTGATCGCAACGCCGCGGCCATCGCCTGCTGTGGTTAATGGTCCGATGGAGGGCCTTGCCCCCCAGGATCATTACCCGCTCACCCGCTGGGCTTTGGATGAGGCGCGCGCGGGTGAAGTGTCGCAGGCCTTTATCGCCGGGCCGGAACCGGCTCCTTTGGGCAGTCGGGTTTTGGCGGCGGATGATGTTTTGCTGCTGTCTGGTTGGGCGGGCGATGCTTTGCTCGGCTTGCGTTTTGAGCGGGTGGTTTTTTCACTGTGTGAAAAGGTGATTGGCTGGGCAATGGTAGACCAGCCGCGCCCCGATGTGGTGCGCTATATCCATCCCAATTTAACCGGATCGGGCTGGACGGCACGCTTACCAGTGGCCTTGCTGCCGCGCTGTCCTGGCGCTTTTTTAACCGTTTGGGCTGCCGGTCCGACCGGGGTGCTCTATCCCCTGCAAGGGGCGGTGCCATTGTCGCATATGCCGGCAATGGTCAAGGGCTGGGCACCGCCGGGCGGGCCGATGTTGTCCCCCGAGGATATGCCGCGTTTGGCGCGGTCAACCTTAGATGTTTTCCCGCCGGGGGCTGATTTGCGGCGCTGCCCTGGGGCTGATTGTCAGCCCGTCGCCAGCCTAAAAGCCGGAACACAATTGGCCGCGCGCTTAGAGCGCGCTGATGGCTGGTCGCTGGTGATCACCCAGGGAAAGGCCGGATGGATTGCAGACGGCGCCTTTCGTTGGCGTAGTGATGGCGGGATTCCTCCCGGTCTGCCCGAGCCTTTGCCCAAGCCTATTCTTGGCAAGCCGCCGACAGGGGAACCGAACTCCGAAGGCCTGGAATACAAAAGCTATCACTAAAGACGCCGAGGCAAATGCGTCGTCGCTGGCATTTCACGCCGCCTCGGGATTTGCGTTTGTTTTTGCGCAAATGCGTCGTCGTTGGCGTTTCACGCCCTCTCGGGATTTGCGTTTGTTTTTGCGCAAATGCGTCGTCGCTGGCGTTTCACGCCCTCTCGGGATTTGCGGTTTAAATAATACCGCCGCGCTCCCCCAATGCCTGAACGCTTTGCAAGCGGCCATGGATGACATCAACCTGTGACAAAAGTTCCAATTCCTTGCGATGAGTGCGCATGCAATCGAGGGTCAAGGTTAGCTTTGCGGCCTGGGCAGCTCCGTGGCGGCGGCTGGCGGGGCGAATTAGCATGAAATCAGGAACATTACAGCGCAGCAAATAATTAATCAGCTGTGTGGCGGCCACGCGGGGCAAAGCTAAAAACTGAAAGCCAACCAGCCCATGGGCGTCAGAGGCTGCAACCACGTTGCAATCCCGCGCCCAATAATTGGCCAGATCAGGCGGGGGAGTCCAGGGGGTAAAGCCCGCTGTGATATGGGTTGCCGTGGCAACAATATCGTGGTCGCGCAGCACAGAAAATTGCGCTTCGGCGCCGGGGTTGAGGGCTAGGTCATCGGCAACGCGGGCCGCAATGGCTAATTTATGGAGGCCAAAACCGTTTAGGATGATGCGTGTAGAGCCCAGCTCGCGCCACGGCGGTTCAGCGCCATATTCCGCTGAGGTTAGGGTGCGTTGGTGTGGAAATAAACCCGCAACCCCTAACAGCGACCGTTTAGGCCCATCGGAGTCGCGATGGCCCTGCATAATGATAAAACGACGGGCTTCGACCTGGGCGGCGATAAGGTCGCGGTGGCGGTCGATGTGGTTGGGGTGGCGATGAGCATCAAGAAAGGCCAACACCGGATCCACATCCGTCGAATACGAGTTTCGGACTTCGATCCTTAACATCATTGCCCCACTGCCAACTTAGGTTGCGCCATCATTCTAGGTCTTAAAGCAAAATGAGACCTAAAACAGCGTCATCAGAATAGCTGAATTTCCGAAAGGTTTTAAGAATTTATGGTTATACACTTCTGAGGGGAAATGTCTGTCTCACTTTTGTTATTCTGGGGGAGCGGGCCGTCGTTCGGACGTGATCGGCGATGTTAAGCCCCGTTGATTTGCCGCCACAGGGGTATACTCTAGTCGCGAACCACCAAGGCCCTTATTAGCCGTTAGATTCATCGCAACGAAGGAAGTCTTTTTCGATGGCATCCATTACCTTTGCCCAGCTGGGATGCGGGCGCGTGGCGCAGCGTTACCAGGACGTATTCGTCAATGGCGAAATCACCAATGGTGCGGTGATTGATTGCTGTGACGTTGATCCGGCTAAGGCGCAGGCGTTTGCGAGCGATACCGGTGCCTAAGGGTATGGGCGGCCCGACCTTTACTCTGCGCCCGGCCTCTAGCGAGGACTGCGCTCAGTTGTTCCACTGGGCCAATGACCTGGCTGTGCGTCAGGCCGCCCGTTCCACCGCCCCCATTGCCTGGGAAGGTCATCAAGGCTGGTTTGCCCGCCGCTTGGCATCGGCAGACTGCCGGATTTACCTTGCCTGCGACGCTGCCAACGCCAGCCCCTTGGGGCAAGTGCGTTTAGACCGCACTGGCTGGCGGGCGGAGGTTGATATCTCGGTCGATGCTGCGGCCCGTGGGCGCGGCGTCGGCGGTGCCTTACTGGCCTATGCGGCAGAGCAAGCGCGCGGGTGGGTTGATCACCTATGGTCAGCGGTAAAAGCCAGCAACAGTGGATCGCTGGCTTTGTTCCGCGCTGCTGGCTTTGTTGACCAGGGCGAAGAGCATGACCAGGGCGAAGGCTATCAGACCTTTCGTTTGCCTTTGCCAGTGGCGGGGCAGTCGATGCGGGTGGATGGCCCAGCGTTGGCGGCCTTTGTCAGCGAGCGCGGCTGTGATGTGTCTCCGGTGTTGGGGCGAGAGCTGCTGATCACCAACGTTAAGCCGTTGGATCAGGCGGGTGGGTCGGATTTGGCCTTTTGCCGTTTTGAGGGCGAGCAGGGCTTACGCTACATCCAGGGGTGTCAGGCTGGGGTGATGTTTGTCCCCGACTCTTTGGCTGATTTTTTGCCCCAGGATGGCGCCACGGTTTACCTGCCTTGCGCCGCGCCGCGTCTTGAGGTGCTGCATTTCCTGATCCGCTTTTGGCGCGAAGTCGAATGGGATGCCAACCCGTTGGCCAACCCCTGCATTCATCCCCAAGCGAAAATTGGCGCTAACGTGCGAATCGGGCCGTTTAGTGTTATTGGTCCCGATGTGGTGATTGGCGATAACGTGCGCATTGGCTCTAATTGCCATTTGGAACATTGCACCGTTGGCCGCGATAGCATCATTGCCAATGCGGTGACCATCGGCGGTACCGGCTTTGGCTATGAAACCGACGATACCACCGGCGCGGTTTTACAGTTTCCCCATGTCGGCGGTGTGGTGATCGGCGAACGGGTCGAAATTGGCTCGTCCACCTGCCTGGATCGGGCGTCGATTGGCGATACGACGATTGGCGATGATAGCAAGATCGATAACTTGGTGCATATCGCCCACAACGTGCGCATGGGCAAGCGCTGCAAAGTGATTGCTCTGGCCATTGTCGGCGGCAGTTGCGTTATTGGTGACGATGCTTGGATTGCACCGGCCTCGGCGATTCGCGATTGGCGCACCATTGGTGCCGGGGCGGTGGTTGGCTTGGGCGCGGTGGTAACCAAAGATGTTGCCGCCGGTGAAACCGTGTTTGGCAATCCAGCCCGAGCGCGGGAGAAGACGGAGCACCGTTATAAGTAAGCTCCCTTTTTTGTCTGCACCGGGCCGCGTTCTTTTGCGCTCGTCGGCGGCGCCGCATATTGGCTTGGGGCATTTGATGCGCTGCCTTGCCCTGGCCGAAGCCTTTGCCGAGGCTGGGTGGGCGGTGACGCTCTATGGCACGGTGGCCGATTTTGTCGCGCCGCGCTGGGCGGGGTTTGCGATTTTAACCCCAAATCATGACGAAACTGACTGCACCGCCGATTGGCAGGATGCGGCCTTTGTGTGCGCCTTGGCGGAAACTGATTTGCTGGTGACCGACCTCTATGCGATTGATGACGCATGGCGGGCGCGCTGTTCCTGCCCGGTGGTGGCGGTGAGCGATCCGCCGCAGTGGCCGGGCCACTGTGCCGTGGCGCTGATGCCAACCTATTTCCCCCCAGATGGCGCTGTGATGCCGGGTCTTTTGACCGCGCCACACCATTGCCTGATTTCCCGCGATATTCGCGCCCGTCGCCCCCTGGCGCCTCCTGCTGCTGACCAACCGGCGCGGCTGTTGATCAGTTGCGGTGGCGGCGAAGATTTGGGGCTGGCTGCCCGCTGCCTGCGGGCCTTGGCCGCCGACGTTAGGACGCGCGCCGTCGAGGGGACGGTGATCCTGGGGGCGCTCAGTCCCGCTGGCCGGGCCGAGGCTCTGGCGGCGGCGGCGGCTTTGCCGCACATGAGGGTGCGTGAGAAAGTAACCGACATGGCCGATGCTCTGTTTGGTCATACCTTAGCCTTTGGGACTCCCGCCGGCGCAGCTCTGGAACGCGCCTGTTTGGGCATGGCACAAGTTTTACTGCCGATTGTCGACAATCAATGCGCCCTCGCTCAAGGTTTGACACAGTGGGGCGTGGCCCAGGTCTTGCCGTCCACGGCGACCGAGGCCGAGATTGCCCAAGCGGTGGCGGCATTGTTGAGGGATGGACCTCAACGTGCAGCCTTGGCCGCCCAGGGCTGGCGGGTGATTGATGGCCGTGGTGCGGCTGTCGTCGTTAGCGCCGTTACAGCCTTGTTTGCAGACCCGACCCTGCCGGATGCAGGGATTTCTTTTTAAAGTTACAGCGGATTCGGTGACATGACCCAGCCAGCTTTTACCATTGAGACCCCCACAGGCCGCCGCCA
>CEGD01001631.1_pt1 | contig 10465 bp, 8 predicted proteins | sample 306751 | NCBI WGS metagenome assembly CEGD01 (sample SAMEA2755657, study PRJEB7226) | microbial mat metagenome | biome: microbial mat; feature: hypersaline; material: grass silage | place: USA | collected 2014-02-19 | depth 0 m
GCGGGTCATTGGTGGCAGGTCTTCGACCGGGCGGCCTTCGGCTTGCCATTTGGGCAAGCCGCCGTCCAGAACCGACACGTTTTCAGCGCCAAACAGGCGGAACATCCACCAAACGCGGCAGGCGGCCATGACACCACCGTTGCTGTCATAGACCACAATGTGGTTACCATCGCCCAACCCTAAACGGCGGACCTTGGAAGAAAAAACTTCTGGGGCGGGTAGGGTGTGCTTATACGGGCTGGTGGTATCTGCAATGTCGTCAATGTCGAAAAAGACCGCGCCGGGAATGTGGCAGTCGTCATATTCGGCGCGCGGATTGCGCGATGGGTCTAGGCTAAAGCTGGCATCGACGACGCGCACATCGGGGGCTGACAGGTGGTCGGCGAGCCATTCGGTGCTGACCAGGGCGTCAGCGCGGTTATAAGCCATGGGGGGTCCTCCTAAATGTTATTTTTCTAATCTTGGGCGACGGCCCATTCCCATTCGGTGCCTTGGGCGGTGTCTTTGATCGCCACCCCAGCGGCGGCCAATTGGTCGCGCAAGCTGTCAGAGGCAGCGAAATCTTTGGCTGCACGGGCCTGTTGGCGTTGGTCAATCAGGGTGGCAATATCGGCTTCGCTGATCTCAACGCCAGCCGGGCGCAGGGCAAGGTCCGAGGGTGCCGTGGTGAGCAGGTTAAGGCCCAAAACCAAATCATACAGCGCCACCAGCTTGAGCGCCTGCTCGGGCAGCATCTTTTTATGATCAAGGATCTCGCCCAGCTTTACCAGGGCGAGGGGGGTTTGCAGGTCGTTAGACACGGCGGCCTCTAGGGCGTCAACATAGCCCAACACCGGGTATTGCAGACCGTCGCAAAGGGCATCGCGAATATAGGTAAAAGGGCCGCCGCTTTGATATTTGGCCTCGGCAGCGATACGCAACCAATCGGCATCACCAACCTCTTCGCGCAGGCGCCCAATGCGCAACAGCATCCGGCGCAGGTGCGAACGGGCACCATCAAGCGCCGTCCAAGAAAACTCTAGGTTGGAACGATAGGACGCGGTCAGCAGGAATAAGCGATAAACCAAGGGATGAACACCACGGTCTAATAGGCTTTGCAGGGTTAAGAAATTGCCCTTGGATTTAGACATCTTCTCGGCATCACGCAGAACCAAGAACTCGTTATGCATCCACCAGTTGGCGCCGGGGTGGTCAGTACAGCTATGGGCCTGGTTCTGGGCGATTTCATTGCAATGGTGGACCTGGCGGTGATCAATACCGCCGGTATGGATATCAAAGCGATTCCCTAGGTATTTTGATGCCATCACCGAGCATTCTAAATGCCAGCCCGGAGCGCCAATCCCCCAAGGAGTATGCCATTCCATCAGGCGCTGTTTGTCGGTGGGGCTGAAACGCCAGACGGCGAAATCGCTGGGATTGCGCTTGCCATTGGGGCCAGAAACGCGCTTTCCTGCTTCTTGGCCTTCGAGGTCGAGCATCCCTAGTTTGCCATAATCGGCGACCTTAGAGGTGTCGAAATAAACACCGTCTTCAAGGGTATAAGTGACGCCGTTGCCTTCTAGCTTTTGAGCGTAGGCAATCATTTCTTGGATATGGTCTGTGGCCTTAGACCAGATCGATGGCGACATGATGTTTAATCGGCCAAGGTCAGTCTGAAAGGCATCAGTGTAATGGGCGGCAATATCCCACACCGTGCGCTGTTGCTGCGCAGCGGCCTTTTCCATCTTGTCATCGCCTTCGTCGGCGTCAGATGTCAGGTGGCCAACGTCGGTGATATTGATCACGTGGGTGACGTTATAACCCTTCCACGCCAGGGTGCGGCGCAGGGTATCGACGAACACATAAGCGCGCAGATTACCGATATGGGCATAGTTATAGACCGTCGGTCCACAGCTATAGACCCGAATGCTTTCGGGATCGATGGGGGTGAACTCCTGCAGGGCGCGGCCATAGGAGTTAAACAGCATCAGCGGCTTGGTCTTCATCGGATCTAACTTGCTCAGTGAAATAGGAAAACGAACGCCGCACGCGGGGGCGAAAGCGCAGCGGCGCCTACCATCGCATGAAGTGACCAGCGAGGGAAGAGGGCGAGGCTAGATTGCTGCAACCAGATGATCGGGGCCGCTGCGTAATGCTTTGGCCAGGATGGTTAATCCTTCCTGTGTGCGGACTTTACTGGTGCTGGCACCAATGCAAACGCGGATCGCCGGGGCAGGACGTTGCTTGCCAACAGCGAAACTCTCCGCAGGTAAGACAATGACGCCGTTGCGATGGAGCTGATCAGCAAAGGCCTCCGACGGCCAATGATCGGGCAGGGGAATCCACAGGTGATAACTAAAGGGGTCGCTGTAAAAAGGTCGGTCCGTCAGCGGCAGAGTGCTGGCATTGAGCAGGGCTTCGGTGGCGATGCGGCGTTCGCGGACGTCTTGGCGCAGTTTTAGCACCAATTCATCGGCATAGCCGCTGTCGATCCAGCGTCGGGCGACTTCGGCCATGGTGGGCGGGGCCATCCAACAGCTTGAGCGGAGCGCCACCTGAAAGCGGCTCATGACATCGGCTGGCCCCGTGATCCAGCCAACGCGCAGGCCTGGCGCCATGCTTTTTGAGCAGCCGGTGAGGTAAATCCCCTGCTTGGGTAGCCAGTGAATCAGCGGCAGAGGCCGCTGATCTGGCATCAGGCCATAAACATCGTCTTCGATGACGTAAACGCTGCTATGGCGCTGAAGCACGTCAGCCAGGGCGCGGCGGCGGTCCTCGGGCATGGTTCGCGCGACGGGATTTTGCAGCGTTGGCATGGTGTAGAGGGCGCGCGGCAGGTGGGTGCGGATGGCGTCTTCGAGCGCATCGGGCAAAAGGCCGTCAGTATCGGTGGCTACGGGAACCAGTCTAAGATCCCACTGTGCCGCCAGCGCTTTCATTCCCGGATAGGTCAAAGGCTCGCAAAGAACCGTATCCCCAGGTCGGCAGAGGGCGCTAAAGGCGGTTTCCATCGCGTGTTGACCGCCACAGGTTACGGCGACCTGTTCGGGGCTTACGTTTAACCCCACCCGTTTTAACCAGCGCGCCCCCGAAGCACGGTGCTCGCTCATGCCTAGGCTGTGCTGATAGGTCAGCAACTGGCTCAGGTCATTTGAGCGGCCAATGTCGGAAAGGGTTTCCGCAAAAGCCTTTTCTTGCCCGAGAAGGGGCGGGAAATTTAGACTCATGTTCACCGGGCCGCTTTCTTCAAATTCTTCGAGCGGCGGTAAATGAAAGCGCTGAACAGCGTTGCCCTGTGGGGTTTCTGCGGCGGCGCGGACAAAGGTTCCCCGGCCCACTTCGCCTTCGACCAACCCACGTCGTCGGGCTTCTTGATAGGCGCGGGTGATGGTGGCGACGGTGACGCCCAGCTTCCACGCTAGATCACGGTGAGTGGGCAAGCGGTCGCCGCTGCTCAGCGCGCCAGAGGCGACGCCTTCGGCAATGGCATCGGCAAGGGCGCGATAGGTGGGGCCAGTGCGGCCCTCGATCGAAGGAGTCCATATTGTCATGGTGACAATGTTATCGTTGACGGTGACAATCAGTCAAGACAAAGTCTACCTAGGACAACAATTTGCCGAAAGGGGCTATCATGTCACATTGTACTAGCACAATCGACCGTCCAACCCTCGGTCAAGCCCATTCTATGGTCGTTTCTGGCCTTAAAATGCTGGCTAAAGGTGTGGAATTGTACGTGATTGCCCTAGCTGATGCGATCATTGACCGCCAAGAAGTCCGCCGTAACCTTGCTAGCCTGGAAACCTTTGATGATAGAATGCTTAAAGATATTGGCTTGACCAAGGTTGACATCGAAAAGGTGCGTCAGGATACGCGGCGCACTCAATAAAGGAAGGGCCTCGGGGGTGTCAAACCCCCGGATGCCTGCTTCCCAGCCTGTGCTTATGGTCGTTTTGCCCAGAGAGGTCGTTATGAATAGCATCCCCGCCATCACCATTCCGCTGTACCAAATTGATGCTTTTACGGATCAGGCCCTAAAAGGCAATCCGGCGGCGGTGATGCCTTTAAAGGACTGGCTGCCGGATACCACGCTGCAGGCGCTGGCAGCAGAAAACAATTTGTCTGAAACGGCCTTTATTGTCCCCCAGGGCGAAGACTATGCCATTCGCTGGTTCACCCCAACCCAAGAGGTTCCCCTGTGTGGCCACGCCACCCTAGCCGCCGGGCATGTGGTTTTGACCTATCTTTATCCGGGGCGGGAAAGTGTGATTTTTCACAGCCGCGAGCGCGGTCCCTTGCCGGTGAGCCGCGATGCTGCTGGGCGTTTGTGCCTGGATTTTCCCATTACCCCCCTGCGTCGAATGGTGATGCCCGATAAGCTTGAGGCCCTTTTGGGGGCGCAGATCCTTGAAGGACAAGGCTATCTGGGCGGCGAATACCTGGTGGTGCTGCCATCCAGTCAAGACGTGCGATCCATCACGCCGCTGCTCCAGCATTTCGACAAGGTGAAAGTAACAGCGGTGATCGTCACGGCGGAGGCTGTGGCAGAGGATGATTGCGATTTCGTTTGTCGCTATTTTGCTCCTGGCTTAGGGGTGGGAGAAGACCCGGTAACCGGGTCGATCCATACCGCCTTGGTTCCGTTCTGGGCCAAGCGGTTGGGGAAAGAAACCTTGCGATCCCGGCAAGTTTCGGCACGCGGTGGAATTCTTTATTGCCACCTGCAAGGCGATCGGGTGCAGATCGCTGGTGATAGCGTACTTTATTTGCGCGGCGAGGTTTCTTTACCGGCGCAGCTCCTTTCCGCTTAAGGGGACTCTGCGGCCCCGCATGATCACAAAAGCGTTCCTTTCCTGGTGGGGAAGGAGCGCTTTTTTATGGTCTTTTTATCGCCTTTTGCCGGTGAGTGGTTGCGTTGATCGCCCGATCTGCTATTGATCCGTCCGTTTCATTGCATCGTGCCGCGTGATCGCTGATTTCGGCGGAGCGCAGGCTTGTATTCATTTATCATCACTCGCCGCCCAGAGATGTCGCATCTCAGGACACAATCAGCGGAGGGTGACGCCGAAGGAGGCTGCGACGTGAGCGGTTCAAATAGCGGTAAAGTTCTGGTAGCCCAAGGGGGCGGTCCCACCGCCGTAATCAACCAATCAATGGTTGGCGCGGTCCTAGAATCGCGTAAGTTCCGCAATGTCGAAAAGGTCTATGGGGCCTTTCATGGGGTGCGCGGCATCCTGGACGAAGAATTCCTCGACCTGACCCAGGAAACGACCCACAACCTGGAAATGGTGGCGCAGACTCCGTCTTCGGCCCTGGGATCAACCCGTGACAAGCCCGACATGAAGTACTGCCAAGACGTGTTCCGCGTTTTGCAGGCACATGAAATTGGCTACTTCTTTTACATCGGCGGCAACGATAGCTCGGACACCGTGCGCATTGTTTCCGAACAGGCGCAGGCCGCAAACTATCCGCTGCGCTGTATCCACATCCCCAAGACGATCGATAACGACCTGGTGATCACCGACCATTGCCCGGGATTCCCTTCGGCTGCGCGCTTTGTCGCTCAGGCGTTTATGGGGGCAAACCTGGATAACTGGGCGCTGCCCGGCGTTTACGTTGGCGTTGTCATGGGCCGCCATGCGGGCTTTTTGACGGCGGCGTCTGCTTTGGGTAAGAAATTCCCCGATGATGGTCCGCACCTGATCTATATCCCGGAACGTACTTTCTCCATTGATGGCTTTTTGGCTGATGTCAAAGCAACCATGGAAAAATATGGTCGCTGTGTGATCGCCGTTTCCGAAGGCATCCACGATGCCGACGGCGTGCCGATTGCTGCTAAGCTGGCGAAAGAAGTTGAACACGATGCCCATGGCAACGTTCAATTGTCAGGCACCGGGGCTTTGGCTGATTTGCTCTGCGACGAGATCAAGTCCAAGCTCGGCTTTAAGCGCGTGCGCGGCGATACCTTTGGTTATCTGCAACGCTCGTTTGTCGGTTGCGTATCAGACGTTGATCAGCGCGAAGCCCGTGAAGTCGGTGAAAAAGCTGTGCAATTCGCTATGTGGGGCGACCGCGACGGCTCGGTGACCATCCATCGCACTGGCTTTTACTCGGTTGATTATCAGCTGAGCCCGCTCGAAGCGGTCGCCGGAAAAACCAAGGTAATGCCTGACGAATTTATCTCGGAAAGCGGAACCGATGTGACCGATGCTTTCCGCATGTATCTGCGCCCGCTGTTGGGATCAAAAATGCCCGATGCCTATCGCCTGCGTCAGAACCGGGTGCCTAAAATCCTCGGTAAATAAAAACCGGAAAACGCCCCCAAACCATAAGGGTTGGGGGCGTTTTTTTTATTCAGAGGATTTTTCGTTCTTTTGCAGCCACGGAGAATACGGTTGATTTTTTCTCTAAGGCACAGGTTTTCCAGCAAGAAGCCATAGATAAACCCATGGCATATGCTGCCAAATGGTTCCAAGTAAGTTTGCTTGCCCTTCATTACCACCAGTCCATTGCTCTAAGGTCATTTCACCTTGAGATGGGGCAAGAAAGATTGGCGGTATAAAATCTGATGCTTTCATTTCAATGGGAAGCTCCCCACTGAGAGGAACGACAGAACCGATATGGGTTAAATTCATCGGGCTGGGAAGTTTTAGATTTTCTAATGCCTTAATGATATTGGCAGGCAACTGAAGAATTTCCAAGACCCCGGTAGAAACAAGGTCAGATGGAAGCTCAAGCGACAAACCAACCTGAGGTACGGAATCGATGACATTGTTAACGCAATAAGCCATATCAGGCCCCAAGGTACATTGCGCTGAGTAGCTTAAATATTCTTCGCCCGGTTTTGGTGCCGCAAAAGCATACAATTTTACTTTTGGCTTTTTACCAGGCAACCCACCGGCAACAAGCCATGCCGCCGCGAGTTGCGCCATTGCCGCCCCTAACGAATGACCCGTTACGTAAATTTCAGGTTCGTCTTCTTCGATATGCGCCAACATGTCCGATAAGCGAGGACTGCTAAGAGCAGATAAAAATTGCAGCAAAAGTTTTTTCTGCGTTGCAGGCAATAAATTATTATCAATGAGTGTTTGAATAATAAGAGCAATAGGCTCCAGTGTTTTAATAAGACTCGTTTTATAATTTAATGATTCTAAGGCTAATCGAAATCCAAGTGCCGTACACGCTCTGCCATCAGTCGCCAAATTTCCATTGGTATAGCTCCAGGTACTTTTAACGCTGGGGATCGTTATCTGGGGAATTTTATCGGCAAATGGCAGTTTATCTAAATGCAGCAGTTTATTTATATCCACTTGCGGCAAATCAACGGGGCCTGCTGGCACAGTGTATTGCGATGCCCCATCTTGCAAAACATTAGCAAGGTTGCTCGTACCGCGAAATGCGAGGCAATATTGCCGCGTGCCACCCGCTGTCATCCGCCGTACAAGCATCGCACGATTTAACAAAAGGCTATCACAAATGGAATCCCGCCATAGACCGGTAGCGGAAGGCATAGGCTCCCAGCCGCTCGGCATCAAGCTCTGCACTGCCATCGCGTTGTGGTTCCGAGAACGTTAAGACCTCGCATAGGGCGCCAACAGCCGCTTGCCGACGACGCAGGGGCTCTGATGCGGTCATCGCCACAATCACACTGCCGGCGATGGTGACCAAATACGCGGTCAAATCCAGCGGCAATCCCCCCATGGGTGGCAACGGTGTTGTCGCATAAGCACCAAAGGCCGTGACCGCCGCCCAGGTCAGCACGGTCGCAGCGGCGGCTAGAATACTCAGGCTTATCCGTGGCCGCGCCGTAAAGCCCAACCATACAAAAGCGAGCAACAGCAGATGACGAAACATCATCGAAATATCGTCGGCGCCCTGCCATCCCCACAGGCCCGATGCCAGCAAAGGCACGAATAAAAACAAATACCCCAACAGTCGCCTCTTCCCAGGCTGCTGACAGCGACAGGGCAGTAAAAAGACCACGGTCAAGGGCGTAAAAATAATCAGCCCAGCAAGCAGTTCAGAAAAATTAGTAAGAACGGTATAAAAGCCGCCCCCCAGCGGCGTTGCAGGCAAAGTAATCGCCGTTAACAATGACGCTGCACTCAGCGGACCAAGCACCATGAAAAGAGCCATTGCCGGCAATGGTGCTTTGCCATAATCAACGATTCCTCTCTGCTCTGCGGTCTCGCCCTGCGGCTCCGGCGGACTGAACCCCAGATATTGGCTCTGCGTCAAGCGAACCGCCTGCCCCGACAAGACCAAACTTATCAGCGTCCCAACGGAAAACCCCGCACTGTATACCGAAATCTCAAGATCAAATAAGGGCGGGTAAAACACCCCCAACCCCAGCGCCATCGGCGGAATTTGCCAAGGCCCCCAAAGGCAATAAAGCCCAAGCAAGATGCCAAGCAGCGGGGCGGCTAAAAACTGCAGGCGAAGTAAATCACCCCCAAGCCAATATTGAGCCACGAACGGCAAAGCACAAACGGCAAGCGTCACCAAGCCACGCCGTATCAACGTGGCAAGGAAAATAGACTGCATGACCGGTACGGGTGATAAACTCTTGCGAATCTGATTTAAGCCCTATTTGAACATCCACCGCGACGGATGAGCCTCCGCCTGCCAATGGATCACAGCGCAACAGCGCACTTACGAATTTCCTAATGAAAGACTATTCCATGATGGAAGCGTGGTATGTACCCATAAATGCTGAGTTTCAAAAACCATATTTATTTCATGACCTTATACCGTCAGTAAAAGAGGAAAAAATCATTCTCTCTTTGCTATAGGGGATTTCCCCCAAAAAATCTTAGTTTCCCCCTTTCAGACTCGTCGGAGCATCAAGATCATGTTTGTTCGTGGACCCGCCCGTGGCGCCGTTGCTGCGGGCCACCCCTTAACCGCCCAGGCTGCCGCCGAGGTGTTAAGCAGCGGCGGCAATGCCTTTGACGGCGCGGTCGCCGCCGCCTTTGTGGCTTGCGTCTGCGAACCTGCCTTTGCCTCCTTGGGCGGGGGTGGCTTACTGTTGGCGCGCAAAGACGGGTCTAAGCCCGCATTTTACGATTTTTTCGCCGACACACCCCGCCAGCGCCGCCGTCACTCGCCGCCCGATTGGATCGCTTACCCCACCGCATCAGGAACGCCGCTCTGTGGCGGATTGGGCAGCGTTGCTACTCCGGGAACCGTCGCCGGTCTGCTGGCCATCCACCAGGATCTGGGCTGGATGCCCCTTGACGAAGTTGCCGCCAAAGCGATTGACATCGCCTGTACGGGCCACCCTGTCCGTGCCCTACAAGCCACCGCATTAAGCATGATTTCGGCCTTGCTCACCGCACCGGGAAAAGCGCTGAGCCCGCTGAGCAAGGCTGACCCAAACCCGGCCCCAGGTCAGGTCCCCCGCCTGCTGACCCTGGCGGAAGACGATGTGCTCTTTAATCCTGAACTGGGAAAGCTGATCGACGCCTTAACCCTAGAAGGACGCGACCTATTCTATAAGGGCGAAGTTGCCGAACGCCTGATTGCCGACAGCGCCGCCCGTGGCGGCCATTTAGAACGTGAAGATCTGGCATTTTATAGCGTTCGCAAAAGGTCAGCCCTGAGCTTTTCCTACCACGACAGCACCTTTTACACCGCGCCAGCGCCATCGGTCAGCGGAGTGCAGATGATGCACACCCTTGCCCTACTCGACCGCAAGATTAAAGCCTCGCACGGCTGGGGGAGTGATCGCCACTGGGGGCTCTTGGCCGACGCCATTGCCCTGACCCACGAAAGGATCGACAACGCGACCTCCGCCGATGAAGGCGTGAACGAAGAGATCCTGATGGAGGCAAAGGCGCTGAGCGATGCGCGGGAAATCTTAGGTTCGCCGCCTGTGGTCCGTCGCGGCAGCACTCATATTTCCGTCGTTGACCGCAAAGGCAACTTCGCCGCCCTGACCCTGACCAATGGCGAAGGCAGCGGATGCTTTATCCCCGGCTGTGGTGTTTTGCTGAATAACTTCCTCGGCACCCTGGAACGTGGCCATGATGAGCACCCTTGGTGGATGGGCCGACAACGCTTAGGATCGCTGCTTGCCCCGACCCTCATGCGCGCCCCGCTGGGCCGGGAAATGGTGCTCGGCGCCGGCGGATCGAGCCGCATCCGCACCGCGCTGGTGCAAACCATCGTCAACCTGTGCGACTTCGCCCTCTCGCCCGACAAAGCCGTCGAACGCCAGCGCCTGCATGTCCTTGGCTATGGCGACGATGCAACCCTAGGGGCAGAGGGCGACCTGCCCGACGCGCTGCGCAGTCGTTGGCCCCGCCACCGCTTGGTGCCCGATATCGATATGTTCTTTGGCGGCGTTCACCTTGCCGAATGGAACCCCAACGGCATCCTCAGCGCTGCCGCTGATCCCCGCCGCGATGGGGTCGCCCTGCTGGCCTAGAGCGTTTTGCCTTTACTCTGAAAGGCAAAAACGCTCTAAGCTTTTGAGTGGTCGCATTGT
>CEGD01000098.1_pt1 | contig 10409 bp, 7 predicted proteins | sample 306751 | NCBI WGS metagenome assembly CEGD01 (sample SAMEA2755657, study PRJEB7226) | microbial mat metagenome | biome: microbial mat; feature: hypersaline; material: grass silage | place: USA | collected 2014-02-19 | depth 0 m
GAAGCTGCCAAGCCCGCCCGAGGCGCCCCAGACGAGCACGTTGTCAGCCGGCTTCACGATATGCGGGCGGTGGCCGAACAGCATGCGGTAAGCCGTGGCCAGCGTCAGCATGTAGCAGGCGCTTTCTTCCCAGGTCAGGTGCTTGGGGCGCGGCATGCACTGGCGCGCCTGCACGCGGCAGAACTGCGCGAAGGAGCCATCGGGCGTTTCATAGCCCCAGATGCGCTGGGAGGGCGAGAACATCGGGTCGCCGCCATTGCACTCTTCGTCGTCGCCATCATCCTGGTTGCAGTGGATGACCACTTCGTCGCCGGGCTTAACAGCGGGTAACCTTGGAGCCGACGGCCCAGACGATGCCCGAAGCATCGGAGCCGGCAATGTGGTATTCGGCCTTGTGGTAGTCAAAGGGCGAAATAGGCTTGCCCAGACCGGCCCAAACGCCGTTGTAGTTAACGCCTGCAGCCATCACCATGATCAACACTTCATGGGAATCGAGCGTCGGTACATCGACGACTTCTTGCTGAAAGGACTTTTCCGGCTCGCCGTGACGCTCGCGGCGAATCGCCCAAGCGTACATCTGTTTTGGCACATGGCCCAGCGGCGGGATCTCTCCTAGCTCGTACAGGTCTTTGACCTGCTGACCCGGATGGAGCTGGACGACCTCGGCGGCTTCGGTCATGGCGGTCTCCCTCATCTGTTCGCCGGCCCCGGGCTAATTTAGGGGGAATATGGGGCCTTGGTTGACGGTGTGTGTCAGACAAGACATTACCCAGCTGGGGTGATGCCCTATCGATCACTCTTTTTCGGGTTTACCGTTTTGCGGCTTCCTTCGCAATGCACAAAATGATAATTTCTTTCGCAGAGAAGGATTGCAAGGTAACTTTCTTACCCGGGCAACACCTGTAGCATTCTATGTATAGCCATCACATTCGACTTAGGATGGAGTCCCCCATGTCTGACAGACCCGCTTCCGCGCCGACTTCGGCCCCGCAAAACCGCGACAAGCCTTGGCTGTTTCGGACCTACTCGGGACACTCCTCGGCTAAAGAAAGTAACCAACTGTTTCGTACGAATCTTTCGCGCGGGCAAACCGGCTTGTCGGTCGCTTTCGACCTGCCGACACAGACCGGCTATGATTCTGACCACGTTTTAGCCCGTGGCGAAGTCGGCAAGGTCGGGGTGCCCATTTGCCATCTGGGGGATATGAGTGCCTTGTTCGAGGGGATTCCCCTTGAAAAGATGAACACCTCGATGACCATCAATGCTCCTGCGGCGTGGCTGCTGTCGTTGTATGTGGCGGCGGCGGAAAAGCAGGGCGCTGCCCGTTCGGCCTTGTCGGGCACGACGCAGAACGATGTTATCAAAGAATACCTGTCACGCGGCACCTATATTTTCCCGCCCAAGCCATCCTTACAGCTTATTAACGATGTGATTTCTTTCACCTATCGGGAAATTCCCAAGTGGAACCCGATGAACGTTTGTTCCTATCATCTGCAAGAAGCCGGGGCGACGCCGGAACAAGAATTGGCCTTTGCGCTGGCAACAGCGATTGCCGTGCTGGATACGGTCAAGGCTGGGGGTCAGGTTCCCGATGCGGATTTCTCCACTGTGGTGGGGCGGATTTCGTTTTTTGTGAACGCGGGTGTCCGATTCGTCACCGAATTGTGCAAAATGCGCGCTTTCACCGAACTGTGGGACGAGATTTGCCGCGACCGCTATGGCATCACCGATGAAAAGCATCGCCGGTTCCGCTATGGGGTGCAAGTTAACAGCCTGGGCCTGACCGAACAGCAGCCGGAAAATAACGTTTACCGCATTTTGATCGAAATGCTGGCGGTGACGCTGTCGAAAAACGCCCGCGCGCGCGCCGTCCAATTGCCCGCCTGGAACGAAGCCCTTGGTCTGCCGCGCCCATGGGATCAACAGTGGTCGTTGCGCTTGCAGCAGATTGTTGCTTACGAAACCGATTTGCTGGAATACGGCGACTTGTTTGATGGCTCTGCCGAGGTCACCCGCAAAGTCGAAGAGCTGAAAGAACAGGCCCGCGACGAGCTGGCGCGAATCGATGCCATGGGTGGCGCGGTATCTGCCATTGATTCCAGCTATATGAAACAAAAACTGGTCGAATCGAACGCTCGCCGCCTGCGTGCAATCGAATCGGGCGAACAGACGGTGGTGGGGGTGAATAAATTCACCGAATGTGCCCCGTCTCCGCTGACCACCGGCGCTGGCGCGATCATGACCGTCGATCCCAAGGCCGAACAAGAGCAAATTGAATCGCTGATTGCTTGGCGCGAACAGCGTGATAGCAAGGCGGCGGAAAAGGCCCTGAACGAGCTGAGGGCAGCGATCCAAGAAGGCCGCAACGTGATGGAACCCTCCATCGCCTGTGCCCACGCCGGGGTCACCGGGGGCGAATGGTCTGACGTTTTGCGCCAGGTGCACGGTGAATACCGCGCTCCGACCGGCGTTAGCCGTTCCATGAGCGCTGAAACCACCGATGGCATGACCGCCGTCCGGGAGCGCGTTGATCTGCTTTCCACCACGCTGGGGCGTCGAGTGAAAATCTTAGTTGGGAAGCCGGGCCTGGATGGTCATTCCAACGGCGCTGAACAGGTTGCCGTGCGTGCTCGGGATGCGGGGATGGAAGTGGTCTATGAAGGCATTCGCCTTACCCCGGCGCAAATCGTTAATGCCGCCCTGGAAGAAAGCGTCCATGTGGTGGGGCTGTCGATTCTTTCCGGGTCACATGTTCCGTTGGTCAACGAGGTCATGGAACGCATGCGCGCCAGCGGCTTGTCGGACATTCCGGTGGTGGTCGGCGGCATTATCCCCCCCGATGACGAAGCCTTGCTCAAAGCCAATGGCGTCGCCCGTGTTTACACCCCCAAGGATTATGACTTAACCGCGATCATGAACGACATCGTCGATCTTTTAGCGGAACAGCCGCAAGCGGCAGAATAAGTCAGCAGTCTCCCCCTGCGGGTCTGTGGATTTGTCCCCTGGCGGGTCTGACAGGGGGATGAAAGGCGCTTTCGGTAACGGGGGCGCCTTTCTCTTTGATCTCAACAGAGGGGTCGATTTTATCCATTTTTTACTGGGTATAATCAACCAACGGGATAGCATCTTTGAGAAAAAGTATTTTAATGCGTTGTTTAAAGAATGGGGCTGGATGGCAAGGGGGGAAGTCGGCATAGTGTAATTGGATGAGTCACTTTTGATGTGGCGCGTTTGATGTGATCCCGGTCTTATTTGTGGTGCAAGTGTCAAGCAAATGGGGCTCTGCCATGCTGCAGCGGTTTCCTTTCGTATCGTTCATGAATAAGGACACTGTTTCGTGGCCCTTCGATCCCCCCCTCCTGCTAACTATAGCAACGGCCTTTCTAGCGATCAGGAAGTGTCTTCTTCTTCTTCTCTCGCGAATTTTTTTTCACCGGCGATCCGCATCGCGGCAAAAGCAGCGCTGATTTATATGGTGGTGGCTTTAGCCTGGATTTTTCTATCTGATTGGTTTGTTAATTTAATTCCCACTATTGAAGCCCGTAGCGTCGTGCAGACCTTTAAGGGATCGCTTTTTGTAATTACTTCTGCCGGCCTTATTTTTTTAATGATGTGGTCTAGCATTCGCCAGGTCTATGCGGCGCAAAATGCCGAGCGCAAAGCCTCTAGCCGACTGTTTGGCGTGTTACAATCAGTTGGTGACTGTATTTGGGAATACAATATCGCGGATCGCCAATTGGTGCTGGATCACCGCTTTGCTGACCTTAGCGGCTATCCGCCCCATGTCGCCCTAAACCCCGATCAATGGCGCCGCTTGCTTCATCCCAACGATCTAAAAGATTTTGACACCGCTTTGCAGCGCTCGGCCAAGGGAATTACGGCGGGCTTGGATTGCTCTGTACGGCTGCACCATCGTAATGGGCAATGGCGAACGTTAAGGGTGCGCGGATCTGTTCTTGACCGCGACCCGGACGGGCGGGCTGTTTTAATGTCCGGTTCTATTTCTGACATTTCCGAACTCGTTGAAAACGAAGTGCATTTGTCACGGTTGGTCACCGAACTCACGCGCTCAGAAACTGAATTGGAACGCTTTGCTTTTGCTGCCGCCCATGATTTACGCCAGCCCCTGCGGCAAATGGCCAGCTATGCATCCTTAGCGAGTCGCCACCTGCCTGAGCTGGAAGAGCAGGGAAAATCAAATGATCCAGCCTATCCGCAGACCAAAGAGGATATCTGCTCTTACCTTGGTTTTGTGAATGAAGGCGCGGAACGGATGAGTGAATTGCTCGATAGTATTCTGAAAAATTTTGAGCAACGCTCACGCGCCCTTTCTCTCAGCGATGTTGATATGCTTCATATCGTCGATAGTGTTCTTGAAAAGCTGCAAAGCGACATCGCCACCGCCAAGGCAGAAATTATCTGTGAAGCCTTGCCCATGGTGCGCGCTGACGGGCCTAATTTAGCGGTGGTGATGGACCACCTGCTGCGCAATGCCATCATGTACCGGAATCCTTCCCGCCGCCTGAGAGTCGTTATTGGTGCCGAGCGCCGTTTGGGGGGGTGGGAAATATCGATTTCCGATAATGGCCGCGGCTTTCCTCCCGAAAAATCAGAAGATCTGTTCAAGGCCTTTTTCCGCCTTCACGCGGCGTGCGAAATTCCGGGAACGGGGATGGGATTATCCATGTGTCGTCAGATCATCGAACAGCATGGTGGCACCCTAACGGCCCGTGGCCGCGAAGGCGAAGGCGCCGTTTTCTATATTCAACTGCCCGATTCTTTAGAGCGTACAGAAAAAACGCTCCAGGCCTTTGATAAGGTTGGATAGGACTCTTACAGGGGTGCTTTTGTTGTTAAGACCCTATAAAAGCATTATTTTTTAAAATCTAGGCCGGGCTTCACGCATCCATGCCAGCAGCATGAGGACTGCCCACAGAGTCCCTGTATGACTGCGTGTGCCGCTTTGATGCTGTCGCCATAGCAACCGCAGGTGTTCGGCATTTAACAGCCCACCGTGGGATACTTCTTCACCGCCAATCAAGTCTTCGGCCCAGGGGCGTAAGGGACCACGGAGCCATTCGGCAATTGGGGCGGCAAAACCTTGTTTTGGGCGGTTAAAAAGCGATTCGGGAGCGTGACGGTATAAAACTTGTCGCAACACCCACTTTCCTTGCCCGTGACGGATTTTTTGTGACAACGGTAAGCCGGCGGCGAACTCCACCACCCGGTGATCCAAGAGAGGAACGCGGGCTTCTAGGGCGACGGCCATACTGGCACGGTCAACCTTGGTCAAAATATCACTCGGCAGATAGGTCAAAAGGTCAATGCCCTGCATGCGGCGCACTCCATCGCCACAGATACCCGCAGCCAAAGACACATCCCCCACCGGCTGAAAGCAGGCTTGCCCGCCACCGTTCAAGGGTGCCTCTGCCCCTTGGGCCGCAAGGGTAAGATGAACGCTGTCTAAACTATCGGCGCGCAACAGGCGGGCAACCTTGGCAAAGCGATCACCAGGGGCAAAAGGACGATAACGTTGGGGCAAAACCCGACATGCTGCCGACCATGCCGCCGGCGGCACCGCATCAATCACTGCGGCCCCCATATGGCGTAAAGGGCGCGGCAGCTGCCCCAAACGGTTCCACAACGACGCCCCGGTGGTATAGCGGCTGTATCCAGCAAAAAGCTCGTCCCCGCCGTCCCCGGATAAAGCAACTGTCACATGTTGGCGTGTCAGCTGACAGACCAAGAAAGTCGGAATCTGCGATGAATCGGCAAAGGGCTCATCAAACATCGTTGCCAAGCGCGGCACCACATCCAGCGCGTCCTGGGCTGTTACCCGCAGTTCCGTATGATCGGTGGCTAAATGGGCCGCAACGGCAGCGGCGTGGTGGCTTTCGTCATAGTCAGCATTCTCAAAACCAATGGAAAACGTTTGCACCGGGCGATCGCTGGCGCGCTGCATTAAAGCAGCGACCAAGGAACTATCAATGCCCCCCGATAAAAAAGCCCCTAGCGGCACATCGGCCATCATCCGCCGCGACACGGCGTCTTGGAGCAGCGATTCAAGGGCATCAATGGCGGCGGCGTCTTCTAGGGGCGCGCGCGTGGCAGCGTTGGAAAAGACTTCGGGCAGCGACCAAAAGGCTTGTGATGGCGGCAGATCCGCACCGCTACCAGGGGAGTCTAGGCGTACCCAATGGCCCGGTGGTAGGTGGTAAACGCCTTGATAAATCGAGGCATCGCCTTGTACGGCACCAAAGTGCAGCAGGCTTTCTGCCGCGCCCCGGTGTAACCGCCCTTCCCACGCTGGATGAGCCGCCAAGGCACGCAGTTCTGAACCAAACAGCACCGCGCCCTGCATTCGCCCCCAATAGAGCGGTTTGATGCCCAGGCGATCACGCGCTAACGCCACGCTGCCCTGCTGCCGATCCCACAGGGCGAGGGCAAACATGCCAATCAAGCGCGGCAGTGTTTTTTCCAAACCCCAATAGGCGCAGGCCTCGACCAGGGTTTCAGTATCAGAATGGCCGCGCCAGGCCGGGCAATGGCCGCTGTCTGCGAGCTCTTGGCGCAGGGCGGCGCTGTTATAGATCTCGCCATTATAGCAAATGACCATTCGGCCGCAGGCCGATGCCATCGGCTGCGCCCCGGCGGGGCTTAGATCGACAATCGCCAAGCGACGATGGGCCAAGCCAATACCGGCGCTGCCATCGACCCACACCGCACCCGCATCGGGACCGCGATGAAGAAGGCGGTCGCCCATGGCTTGCGCGACGAGACGCGCTTGTTCTTCGGCCAAGGGCGGTGCAAAAAATCCGGCGATTCCACACATGAGCGGCGATCCAGCACAGCCATAAAAACAACGGGGCAGAGTGTGCGCCAGCCGCCCCCCTGATAGCAAGCCAAAGCCCAGCATGACGATCTGTCATGCTGGGCTTTGGCAGGATGGGACGTATCTTAAAGATAAAATAAGACCGCCAAAATTTAACGCCCGCCGACGACCGCCCGCGCCGGTTTGCTGGCAGGGGGTTGGCGCACTGGGATCAGCATGCCATTGATTTCTTGAAACGGTAGCGGGCTGGTCAGGTGTTTTTCAATGCGCGCACGTACTGAATTGGTGGCAATCGGCTTGATAATCATATCATGCACGCCCGCACGGGTGGCGCTTTGCAGATACTCGCGGGTGATATCTTGGGATGGCATTAAGATCACCAGCGTACGCGGGTCAGGCGACCCCGAAGAGGTGCGGATCATGCGCGCCAGATTTAAACCGTCGGTGGGTTTCATCTCATCATCGGTCAGCACCACGTCAAAATGCTCGTTACTGAGCATTTCAAAGGCTTCGGTGCCATCGCGGGCTTCCCGCACTGATGAAATACCGATGGAGTTTAAGATATTGCGCAGCAGCAAGCGAAAATTAAACTGATCGTCAACCACCAACACGCTTAACCGTGTCCAATCAACAGGGCCGGTCAATTTCGGCGGCGGCACCATACGCGCAGCACCAGATGCCTTAAGGTGCACGCCAAAGGCTTTATCTGATTTTAAAATATGCTGGGTTAGCCAGACTTTAAGGAAGGTCATCACATCCTGGCCCAACACTTGACCGTGCTGGAAATTGGCTTGGATTTCCTTAACCTTTTTCACCAACAAACGGTGTTCGCGCAGATGGACATCGGACTCAGCATATCCGGTGGTTTCCATCAGCTGCTTTTCACGGTCAAAGTGATAGGCGGTGTAGTCGATCAGCACGTTTAAAACCGAACCGATCATGCGCAGATCGTCGCCTTGCTGCAACGAATCATGGAGCATATTGATTTGATCGACCAGTACACGGTGGTCGGTATCAATCATATCAACGCCGACCGATAACTGGTCGGACCATTCCATAAGCGCCATGGAGAGTCTCCCTACCCCTTTGCCAAAACCATAAACAGGGTGGGTCTCCCAACACCTGCCTTTGCACCTTAAATCCCGTGTTCTGCTGTAATATGAGGGTGCAGAACGGGCTTTATCAGGCTATGGATCCATTTTTATTGGCGGCAGCGTCAAAATAGCGGTTCGCTTAGAATGTAAGAACGCCCTTAATCCCTCTTAAAGGCGATACTTTAGTATTTTTCTAAACGACTTAAGGTCAGCGCGCCAATACCCCTATACCCATAGGCACAGTATTAGTATGGCTTTCCAGGCAGATCAAGACTTCCAAAAGGCCCAGGCTGCAAAAACCTAAAGTTGATTATTATTCGGCACTGCACCTCTTGCAGTGCACAATGCCACCTAAAAAAGATCAAAAGTATGATCTTTCCCTAACCCCTTGAACGGGGCTAAATCACACCCAATAGTATAGCCTCCCTCGCACAAGGAACTGCCCTATGCCCAGCTCTCAGCCTGCTTTGGTCACCGCCTGCGTTATCGTCATTGGAAACGAAGTTTTGTCTGGTCGGACAAAAGATGCAAACGTTCAAATGCTGGGATCGAGCTTAGCAGACCTGGGCATTATCCTAAAGGAAGCACGAGTCGTCGCTGATGACGAGGCGGCGATTATCGACACGCTCAATCAGTGCCGATCCCGCTACGATTATGTCTTTACCACTGGTGGCATTGGCCCGACGCACGATGACATCACCACTGAAAGCGTTGCAAAATGCTTTTCGGTCGCCGTTGAACGCAATGGTGATGCGGTGGCGCGGCTGAAATCCCATTATGGCAGTGAAGAACTCAACGAGGCGCGCCTGAAAATGGCCAATATCCCCGTTGGCGCAAAGTTGATTGATAATCCGGTGAGCCAAGCCCCTGGCTTTAGCCTAGAGAATGTTTTTGTGCTGGCTGGTGTTCCACGCATCGCTCAGGCGATGTTTGACGGCATAAAATATAGCCTGCGTGGCGGTGAGCCTGTGGTCTCGCGCTCACTGGCAGCCTTCCTGCGCGAAGGCGATTTAGCTGCCCCTCTGAGCGTTATCCAGCAGCGTTTTCCCACCGTCGATTTGGGCAGCTATCCTTTTGTGCGCGAGAGCCGTCTGGGGGTTAGCATTTGTGGCCGCTCAACGGACACGGTTCTCCTTGAGCAAGCCCTTGATGCCGTTGCCCAGGCTATGCGGCAGTTGGGGGTCGAACCCGAAAGGGCAGACCCCACTGGCACCGCTCAGCCTCTTTAGATCGTATTGTCTTTATTGTTTATTGCGCCCCGTGTCGGGGATCAAAGATTTTCAACGGCATGGGGTCTTTCCTCTGCACTCACCAGCGGCGGGCGGCTGCCAAAAATAGCTGTTCCTACCCGCACATGCGTTGCGCCAAGGGCGATGGCGGTTTGATAGTCACCGCTCATGCCCATCGACAATACGGCAAGGTCATTGCGTCGGGCAATTTCGCGCAGCAGGGCGAAATGCGGCGCCGGGTTTTCATCGGCAGGGGGAATACACATCAGGCCAACAATGGGCAGGCCCAGATCTTTGCAGGCGGTGATGAAAAGATCGGCTTCTTGGGGGGGAATTCCTGCCTTTTGCTCTTCGAGGCCGGTGTTGATTTGCACCAAACAGCGCGGAAACCGCCCTTGTTTGGTCATTTCATCGGCCAGGGCCTGGGCGATTTTGGGTCGGTCAACGGTTTCAATGACATCAAACAGAGCGACAGCATCTTGCGCTTTGTTGGACTGTAAGGGACCAATCAAATGCAGTTCTAAATCGGGAAAGTCAGCACGCAGCCCGGGCCATTTTCCTTGTGCTTCTTGCACACGGTTTTCACCAAAGACACGTTGGCCGGCCACCAGGGTCGGGCGAATATGATCCGCATCATGGGTTTTGCTCACCGCAACCAAGGTTACTGCGCCTGCGGGCCGCTGCCCATCAAGTTCCGCCGCAGTAATCGCGCTGCGGACAGCCATCAAGGTATTAACCTGTTCACAAGAAGCCGTCATTGACACACTGTATCCCGACATCAGCCTGAAAGGACGGCTTTTGAGAGCCGTGGCAGGCAGAGGTAAATGTAAAAGGTGGCGGCAAAGCCAAGATCCTATGACCCTAGCAGACAGCGCCCGCAAGCTCAAATGCTGCAGACAAAAGCAGCATAGACTTTCCGCACTTTTGCCCACTCCCGCTTTTTTATTCACTGATCGGCGGCTGCTAGACCCAGTGGCAGCGGTGCAGGCTTTACCAGTGGGGGCGGTGGTGGTGATTCGCGGTTTTTCAATGGCGGAACAACACAGCCTGACGCAAGATATCGCCACCACTGCACGCCGACGCCGTTTGATCGTCTTATTTTCAGCGGAATGGCGTCTGGCTGATTGCATGGCGCGTCACGGGCTGCGTGTTGGTATTCACTTGCCTGAACATAGCGCCGGTCACGGCATTTTGGCCCCGATGCGCCTGTTCCTAAGGCGCCGCAAAGCCCCCCTTACTGTCGCCTGCCACGCC
>CEGD01001231.1_pt1 | contig 10395 bp, 6 predicted proteins | sample 306751 | NCBI WGS metagenome assembly CEGD01 (sample SAMEA2755657, study PRJEB7226) | microbial mat metagenome | biome: microbial mat; feature: hypersaline; material: grass silage | place: USA | collected 2014-02-19 | depth 0 m
TGGGGGCACCCTGACCTCTCTTTTGTTGCGATTAACGAAATTGCTGGTGGCGTCGAAACTGCGGCGCATTTATTGGAATTTGATACTGTCCACCGGCGCTGGCCGCAGCAGATTGAAAGCCAGGATGGCGCCGTGGTGGTTGATGGCCAGAAGCTGACTTTTAGCAGCGCGGCATCGCCGAATGACTGCCCGTGGAGCGGCGACGATATTGATATTGTGCTGGAATGTTCCGGGGCTTTTCGCAGTCCAGAAAGCTTACAACCCTATTTTGATCGGGGCATCCGTACGGTGATTGTCGCCGCCCCGGTGAAATCACCTTTGGCGTTGAATGTGGTGATGGGGGTCAATGACCATCTTTATGATCCGGCGCAGCATCGCTTGTTAACGGCGGCGTCTTGTACCACCAACTGTTTGGCGCCGGTGGTCAAGGTGATCCATCAGGCCCTGGGTATTGTCCATGGGTCGATAACCACCATTCATGATGTGACCAATACGCAAACCATTGTTGACGCCCCGCACAAGGACTTACGGCGGGCGCGTTCATGTCTAAATGCGCTGATTCCCACCTCAACGGGGTCGGCAACGGCAATCGCGCTGATCTACCCTGAACTTAAGGGCAAGCTTAATGGCCATGCGGTGCGCGTGCCGTTGCTTAATGCCTCGTTGACGGACTGCGTGTTTGAAGTCGCGCGGTCGACCAGCGTTGACGAGGTTAACAGTTTGTTTCAAGCCGCAGAAAAGGGCGATTTGCAAGGAATTTTGGGGTTCGAGCACCGCCCCTTAGTCTCTACCGATTTCACCGATGATCCGCGCTCGGCGATCATTGATGGTCCCTCGACTTTGGTTATTGATCAGCGGCAGGTTAAAATTTATGCGTGGTACGATAATGAATGGGGCTATGTGAACCGCATGGCAGAGTTGGCGGCAAAGGTCGCGCGGGCAACCAACGTTTTGTGACACGAGAGGACACAGAGTCGACCAATTTCCTATAGGTCTGCTCTGTGTCCACCGCCTTGGCAGAGACTTTCTTCCCCTAAGGCGGGTGGATTGGTCGGCTTGTCATCCTTTGGTGGGAATGACATGTGCGGCGCAATAAAAGCCGAGTGTCGAGTGGCTTTTAATCTGAAAATTTTATTTACTATCAGGTAGTTAACCATATTTTTTCGCCAGGACATCGGCACCGATGATTGGGAATATGCTGCCGGTTTCATCCCCGAGTATGGGTATTATGCATGTATAAAAGGGCGGGGGCGCACGGTGTCACAGAACATTCATCGTTCTGTCACGAAGACGACTCTAACCATCGCTAAAGTGGGGCCGTTCGCTGCTGCTCCCCTGCATGAAAGCAGGGTGTTGGTAGCGCCCCGGAGGGTTGCATAGGTGCGCCCTGGCCTACGGGCCTCGGGGTTTTAGACGTCACGTGCAATCGTTCGTCGCAGATACGAGATTTGTTTTTGTATTTGCAATAATTTTTCGTTCTCCGCGAGCCTATCTCGCGCTTCCATTGGAGGCATCCGTGCTGAAGAAGACCCTTGCTCTCGCCGCTCTGGCGACCGTTGCTACTGCCGGTGTGGCCGAAGCCCGCGATCAGATTCGCGTCGTTGGTTCCTCGACCGTTTACCCGTTCACGACCGTTGTTGCTGAGAATTTCGGCAAGACCAGCAGCTTCAAGACCCCAATCATCGAATCCACTGGGACGGGCGGCGGCTTTAAGCTGTTCTGCGCTGGTGTCGGCGACGAACACCCGGATATCACCAACGCCTCGCGCCGCATGAAGAAGTCCGAGTTCGAAACCTGCCAAAAGAACGGCGTCAATGACATCGTTGAAGTGCGCGTTGGTTACGACGGGATCGTGCTCGCCAATTCCAAGGCTGCTACTCAGCTCAAAGTGAGCCGCGAACAGATCTTCATGGCTTTGGCCAAGGAAGTTCCGGTGAACGGTGCATGGGTTGCTAACCCGTACAAAAAGTGGAGCGACATCGACGCTGCTCTGCCGGGTAACGACATCGAAGTTCTCGGCCCGCCGCCGACCTCTGGCACCCGCGACGCTTTCGTCGAGCTGGTGATGGAAGAAGCGTGCTTGCACACCGAAGCTGGTAAGGCCCTGAAAGCCGCTGGCGACAAGAATGAACTTAAAGCCAAGTGCATGTCGATCCGCGAAGATGGCGCTTTCATCGAAGCCGGTGAAAACGACAACCTGATCGTCCAGAAGCTTGATGCCAACCACAACGCCGTTGGTATCTTTGGTTATTCGTTCCTGGAAGAAAACGGCGACAAAGTTCAGGGTGCGATTGTTGACGGTTTGGACCCGACTTTTGACAACATTTCTTCGGGTGCCTATCCGGCTTCGCGTCCGCTGCAGTTTTATGTGAAAAAAGCCCACGTCGGTAAGATCCCGGGGATCGAGGAATTCCTCGCCGAGTTCACCGCCGAAAAGGCTTGGGGCACCGAAGGTTATCTTTCGGAAAAGGGTCTGATCCCGATGCCTGACGCCGAACGCGCCAAGTACCGCACCAATGCTGAAAAGCTGGTTCCGTTGAGCGCTGGCGACGTCTAAGACTTAAATACGCTTGGGGGCCGGATACGGTGCGTTACCGCAAGGTGGGCCTGTATCCGGCCTTTTTCTGCCCACCGGCAGGATAAAACGACGTGCTTACGTCTCAGGTGATTTTACTGTGGCCGGATGCGGGCTTTTCCCGTAAGACCCGGCGAGTACAGCCTGGGTAGGCGTTGGGCATAAATCTGCGCAAGCATATTTTATTACCGTTTAGAGCTGTTTGGTTGCTCCATTTAGGGGGCCTTTTGCTCCGCTGGGCGTGTTTGCCCCGTGGGGCGTAATCTGGGGATCGCGTGGTTCATGCAAAGTCTCACACTGATCGCAGTGGTGTTGCTGCTGACCCTGATCGGCTTTCGCTTTGGGCGGGGCAAGTCGATTTCGGTCGTGGGCGGGGATGCTCGCCGACTGCACAGCCTACCGTCGTACCATGGCTTCTATGTGGCGCTGTGGTGTGGCATTCCGTCGTTGATACTGCTGGCTATCTGGTTGTCGCTCGAACCCTCTATTCTCACCCACTTGGTGATGGGATCGCTGCCGGCTGAATTGCTGAGCAAGGCTGATGGAACGCCGCTGAGCGAAGCCCGTCTGGGGCTTTTGCTGACCGATATTCGCAACACGGCATCGGGGAATATTTCTTCGACGACCGACCCACGGGTTTTAGCGGCGGCCACCCATTATTCCAGCCTGCAACAAACCAGCTTTGCGGCGATGGCTGTTGTGGTGCTGTCCTTTGCGGTGGCCGCAGCATTTTGGGCCCTGCGCTTGATTAACCCTGAGTTTCGCGCCCGCAACCGGGTCGAGGTGATCATTCGCGGCTTTATGGTCGTCTGCTCGCTGGTGGCCATTTTGACCACGGTGGGGATCATTCTGTCGCTGCTGTTTGAAAGCCTGCGCTTTTTCTCGGCTGTCCCGCTGCACGATTTCCTGTTTGGCATGGACTGGAGCCCGCAAACGGCGATGCGTGCCGATCAGGTGGGGTCGTCTGGTGCCTTTGGTGCGGTGCCGCTGTTTATGGGGACGCTGCTGATTTCGGCGATTGCCATGACGGTTGCGGTGCCGGTCGGCTTGCTGTCGGCGATCTATATGGCCGAATATGCCCCACGCAAGGTGCGTTCGGTGGTGAAGCCGATGCTGGAAATTCTCGCTGGTATCCCGACGGTTGTGTATGGCTTTTTCGCCGCCTTAACAGTGGCGCCGGCCTTTCGCGGCATCGGGGAAAGTATTGGCCTGGACGTGTCGTCTGAAAGTGCCCTTGCCGCAGGGGCGGTGATGGGGATCATGATTATTCCTTTCGTTTCGTCCCTGTCCGATGACGTGATTACCGCTGTTCCCAATTCGATGCGCGAAGGCTCTTATGGCCTGGGAGCAACCAAATCTGAAACCATCAAGCGGGTGATTATCCCGGCTGCTTTGCCCGGTATCGTCGGTGGGGTGTTGTTGGCCGTGTCGCGCGCTATTGGTGAAACCATGATCGTGGTGATGGCTGCTGGTTTGGCGGCGAACTTGACGATCAACCCGCTTCAGGCGGTGACCACGGTAACGGTGCAAATCGTCACCCTGCTGGTCGGTGACCAGGAGTTTGATAGTCCCAAAACTTTGGCGGCCTTTGCCCTGGGCTTGGTGCTGTTCATGGTCACGCTTGCGCTGAACGTTGTTGCTCTGCACGTCGTTCGCAAGTACAGGGAGCAATACGAATAATGGCAATGGCTGAACAGATGACCTCAAGAAACTCCACTGGTGCCGAAGAGGCATCCCGTATTTCCGCTGCGGTGCATGCTGGTCTCAAGGCCCGTTATCGCTCTGAAACCCGCTTTAGAGTCTATGGCATTGCTGCGATTACCTTTGCTTTGATGATGTTGGTGATCTTGTTCACCACCATCATTAGCAACGGTTACACCGCGTTCTTGCAGACTGAAATGACCATCCCCGTCACCCTATCTGCCGAGGAATTGGGGATTGGTGATGCGCGTGATCCCGATGCTCTTAACGGGGCTAACTATCAGGGGCAGATTAAGGCCGCCTTGCGCGCTGCCTTCCCCGAAGTGACTGGTCGACGTGAGAAACGCGAGCTTTACGGCATTATCTCGGACGGTGCGGCCTATGATCTGCGCGAGCAGGTGATGAACGATCCGTCTTTGATTGGTAAGACCATCACCCTGACCGCATCAATGTCGGCTGACATGGATATGCTGTCTAAGGGGATCATCCAGCGCGAGCTTTTGGAAAGCGAACGCCGGGTGTCGGATTTCGAAATCTCGCTGTTTGATAAGCTTGACGCCAATGGCCAAATTGCCATGGCGATCAATAGCGCACTGTTTACCAATGGCGACAGCCGTCAGCCCGAACTTGCGGGGATCTGGGGCGCTGCTGTCGGCTCGTTCTTTACCCTGGCGGTGACGTTGTCCTTGTCTTTCCCCATTGGGGTGGCGGCTGCGGTTTACTTAGAAGAGTTCGCGCCGAAAAACCGCTGGACCGACTTGATCGAAGTGAACATCAACAATCTGGCGGCGGTGCCTTCTATCGTCTTTGGCTTGTTGGGCTTGGCGGTGTTCTTGCAGTTCTTTGGCATGCCGCGCTCGGCGCCAGTGGCCGGTGGTTTGGTGCTGACACTGATGACCCTGCCCACCATCATCATTTCCAGCCGGGCCGCAATCAAGAGCGTACCGCCCTCGATCCGCGAAGCGGCGGAAGGGATTGGCGCCTCGAAAATGCAGGTGGTATTGCACCACGTCCTGCCGCTGGCGATGCCGGGCATGCTGACCGGATCCATCATCGGCATGGCGCAGGCACTGGGTGAAACCGCCCCGCTGCTGCTGATCGGCATGGTGGCCTTTATTGTTGACGTGCCCGGTGGCTTCTTCGACTCGGCCACCGTATTGCCGGTACAGGTATTCCTCTGGGCAGGCAGCCCCGAACTTGCCTTTATTGAACGTGCTTCAGCCGCCATCATGGTGCTGCTGAGCTTTCTGATCGGAATGAATGCATTGGCCATCTGGCTGCGCAAGCGTCTTGAGCGCCGTTGGTAAGGAGAACAGATATGAACATGACCGCAACTCTGAGTGATAACGCAGCCATGACCAAGACTACAGCCACGGCCACTGAGTCCACTGCCATCGAGAGCAGCTCGGATGCCGGTATTGAAGAGGGCAAAACCGTTGGCAAGCCCTATGCTGCCAAGGAGCCTAAGTTCAAGCTGCGTGACGTGGAAGTATTTTACGGCGCAGATCGGGCAATCAAAAATGTCAGCCTGGATATCGGCAAGAATGAAGTCATTGCCTTCATCGGTCCATCCGGTTGTGGCAAGTCCACCTTCCTGCGCTGCCTGAACCGAATGAACGACAGTATCGACATCTGCAAGGTCAAGGGCAGCCTGCAGCTGGATGATCAGGACATCTATGATCCGCGCCAGGACGTGGTTGAGCTGCGTGCCCGCGTAGGCATGGTGTTTCAGAAGCCCAACCCCTTCCCCAAGTCGATCTACGACAACGTGGCCTATGGCCCGCGTATTCATGGTCTTGCCAACCGCAAGTCGGATCTGGACGAAATCGTCGAGAACAGCCTGCGCAAGGCTGGTCTGTGGGATGAGGTGAAGGACCGTCTGGACTCCACTGCCACCGGCATGTCCGGCGGTCAGCAGCAGCGCCTGTGCATTGCCCGTACCATTGCGGTCAACCCGGAAGTGGTACTGATGGACGAGCCCTGTTCGGCACTGGACCCGATCGCCACGGCGAAAGTGGAAGAGCTGATCTCGGAACTGTCCGAGAGCTATACCATCGTCATCGTGACACACTCCATGCAACAGGCATCTCGTGTATCAGACCGTACAGCCTATTTCCATCTTGGCCATCTGGTTGAGGTCAACGATACTGTGAAGGTGTTCACCGCACCGGAGCACCATATGACCGAAGCCTATATCACCGGTCGTTTCGGCTGATCCGGCGGTGCCGCTAAGTGTACAGCCTGGCTGCCTGCGGCCAGTGCTGTACAATCAGCCACTGACTTGACCCAGCCAGGATTCAGACATTGAAGCACTCCGGACTCTTACTGTTGTTGGGCCTGCTGTTGCTGGCGACAGGAGCCCGCGCGGACGTGAGCAATACGGCCACCGAACTGCAGCCTTACCAACGCGTTGCCGGCATTTCCGGCAACCTATCGAGTGTCGGCTCCGATACCATGGCCAGCCTGATGCTGCTCTGGTCACAGGAATTCAATCGTCTGTATCCCAATGTGAATATTCAGCTGCAGGCTCCGGGCTCATCAACGGCTCCGGTAGCCCTGATCGAAGGGACCGCAAGCCTTGCCCCCATGAGCCGCCCCATGCTGGAGCGAGAGCTGTTGGCATTTGAACGCCGACACGGCTACCCCCCAACAGCGATTACCGTCGCAATGGATGCTCTGGCAATCTTCGTACATCAGGACAATCCGGTAGCAGGTCTGAACCTGCAGCAGCTGGATGCGATCTTTTCAGCCACTCGGCGCTGCGGGGGAAAGCTCCGGATTGATCGCTGGCAACAGCTGGACCCGCAATGGCGCCGGGAGATTACCGAACCCCTGCGTGAAATCCGCTATCGGGTGCGCGCACTGAAGGCGCAGCAGCCCGAGGTCGAAGCCTGCTATCGGGCATTTCATAGTCGAGTCAACGAACAGCCAGGGTCGGCCTCGGTGGTTCAGTCGGTGGCAACGGCGTTGAACGCGATCGGTTACTCCAGCATCAACTACCGCAACGCCTCGGTGCGCGTGTTACCGCTGGCACGGCTGGGCAATGATTATGTCGTACCTGAGCCAGATAGCTTCATTGATGGCCGCTATCCGCTGGCTCGTCCCCTGTATATGTACATTAACCGACCACCAGGGCAGCCACTTCACCCTTTGGTGCGGGAGTTTCTGCATCTGGTGCTGTCACGTGAAGGGCAGGAAGTGGTCTTGAAAGAGGGCTACACACCTTTGCCCGCCAGTGCCATCGCTCGTCAGCTGGGGAAGATATCGGATGTCGACTAGCCCGCTGCCACCGCCTCCAGAGTTGCGTCTCACGACACCACTGCGCAAGCGCTGGCTACAGCTGCGCCGCTACAAGGATCGACTGGCCACGCTGTTCATCATGCTCGGTGGACTGGGCGTGATCCTGTCGGTGTTGATGATCCTGTTCTATTTGTTGTATCAGGTGGTTCCTCTGCTGACATCGGCCCGAATCGTGCCGCTTCAACAGCAGATCGAGCAGCCTTTGACGGGGCAGAGTCTGTACATGGCCCTGGATGCCGAAGGTCGGATCGGCGTACGGCTCACGCAACAAGGTGAGCTGCAATTTTTTCAACCAGCCAGCGGCGCGCTTCTGCAACAACAGAGAATTGCCCTGCCCGACAACAGCCACATTACCGACCTGGCCGATGCCGGCGACGGCCTGATGGTACTGGCACTGAGTGACGGACGCGTGTTGCCGGTGCAGCGACAGTACTCTGGCACGAATAATCTTCAACCGGTTTTACACTACCCACTGGGTATCGAACCCCTGAGCCTGCAACCGGCTCCCGCCGGCCCGCTGGCGGCGGCCGTTAACCAGAAACAGCTGCTGCTGATCAGCTTCCATGCCGGCCAATTGCACCAGTTCCGCTTTGATCTGAGCCAACCCGGGCCTGCCCCTATACAGTCTGTCAGTCTGCCCACACCTGGTTTCGAGCCACGCAAACTGCTGTTGATGCCACAGCAATCCCGATTGCTTGCACTGGGCCCTGAGGGTCGCATTGGTGTAATCCCCCTGCAGGGAGAGGGCCAAACCTACGAAGTGATCCGCGCCGCTCGGGAGGAGATAACGCTGTTTGAGCTGCTGCCGGGGCGGCGCAGCCTGATGCTGGGTGATCAATCGGGTGCCTTGTCACAGTGGTTTTTCGTTCCGGATGAATATAACAGCCTGAAGTTGCAGCAGATCCGTCAATATGACCCCCTGCAGTCAGCACCCAAGCGGCTGGCCGGGCGAGAGCAGGACAACAGCTTCATAACGCTGGAACAGAACGGAACACTAAGTGTGTACAGCCTGACATCCAGCCGCGCCTTGCTGCGCACCAATCTGCTCGGTGACGAGCCTGAAGCGCTGGCGCTGTCTGCGTACAACAGCTTCCTGCTGATGGAGCGCAACAACCGGGTCAGCAGCTGGCAGCTGCAGGCCCCCCACGCCGAAATCACGCTGAGCAGCCTGTGGAGCGAGATCTGGCACGAAGACTACGACGAGCCGGGCTACATCTGGCAGTCATCCACCAATGGCACGGACTCAGCCGCCAAATACAGCTTGGTGCCGCTGGTATTCGGTACGCTCAAGGCTGCACTCTATGCCATGCTGATGGCGACCCCCATGGCGATCTGCGGCGCCATCTATACCGCCTATTTCATGGCGCCGGCCCTGCGCCGCAAAATCAAGCCGATGATCGAAATGATGGCCGCCGTTCCTTCTGTGGTTTTGGGTTTTCTCGCCGGTCTCTGGCTGGCGCCGTTCATGCAGGTTCATCTGGCCGCCATCCTGTTACTGGTCCTTCTGCTGCCGATCAGCATTCTGCTGTTCGCCTTCGGGTGGGAGAAAATGCCGCAACGCATCCGTTTCCTGTTGCCTGAAGGCTGGGACGTGATCCTGCTGCTGGGGGTGATTCCGCTGGTGGCCTGGCTGGCCTTCCTACTGGCAGTGCCTATTGAGGCATGGCTTTTTGATGGTCAGCTGGTACTCTGGCTCGGCAATCAGGTGGGTATCAGTTATGACCAACGCAACGCACTGATCGTCGGTATTGCAATGGGGTTTGCCATTATTCCCACCCTGTTTTCCCTCACCGAAGATGCCATTCATGCCGTACCGCGCCACCTCAGTAACGGTGCTCTCGCACTGGGGGCTACCCCCTGGCAGGCGCTGACCTGGATGATCCTGCCTGCTGCCAGCGCCGGTATTTTTTCGGCCCTGATGATCGGCTTCGGGCGTGCCATCGGTGAAACCATGATCGTTCTGATGGTCACCGGCAACACCCCAATCATGGAGATGAACCTCTTCGAGGGAATGCGAACCCTCGCCGCCAATATCGCCATCGAGATGCCTGAATCCAGCGTCGGCAGCAGCCATTACCGCGTGCTGTTCCTGACCGCACTGCTGCTGTTCCTGTTCACACTGGTCGTTAACACCATCGCCGAATTGATCCGTCAGCAGCTGCGGAGGAAATACCGTGCGCTCTGATAACCAACTGATGCGATGGTTTCATACCGATACCCCTTGGGTTTGGCTCAATGCCGGTGCCGTTGCACTCTGTCTGCTCACCCTGCTGGGTATTCTGCTGCTGATCAGTATTCAGGGGCTGGCCCACTTCTGGCCCAAAGGCCTGTTGCAGGCAGAGGTGACGGCCGACAGTCAGAGTCGGCGCGTCATTGGTGCAGTCATCCGGCATGAGCACGTGAGCGTACGCCAGCTGCAGGAGGCAGGCCTGTCACTCGACTCGGAACAGGCTGAAGTACAGCGCACCCTGATCCACAGCGGCAATCGGGAATTCAGCGACAGTGACTATTTTTGGGTACTGGACAATGCCCTGTCAGATCGGCACTACCCCGATCATCTGGCTGTATTCGAGCGCACTCGTTGGGGACAGCTGTATGGCTATCTGCGTGGATTGAGCGAAAACGGCACCCTGCTGCAGCAGGGCCCGGACATCGACCAGGACATGCTGTGGCGTGAATTCGAGCAGCGCCGGCAGCGTACCGAGGCACTGCAGCAGGAAATTGATCGCATCGAAAGCAACATGCTTGGGCAGATCAACCGCACGCTGGAACAGTTGCGTCTGGAGCAGCGCCGGCTTGAGCTGCTCCAGACGCAACTG
>CEGD01004647.1_pt1 | contig 10375 bp, 10 predicted proteins | sample 306751 | NCBI WGS metagenome assembly CEGD01 (sample SAMEA2755657, study PRJEB7226) | microbial mat metagenome | biome: microbial mat; feature: hypersaline; material: grass silage | place: USA | collected 2014-02-19 | depth 0 m
GGCTATGCTGGGGGATTAGCGGCGCTGGTTTTGGCGCTGTTTATGTTTGTGCAGGTCGATACGCCGCCGTGGGGCCTGGACAAAAGCCAAGCCGAGCATATTCGCATTACTGCGCCGTTGGTCAGCCTGTGGTTTGTCGTTTTTGCTTTGCCGTTGTTCCTTTGGGTGCCAGACCGCCCGCGCCGTGACAGTCTGGGGCAAGCCCTTCGCCATGCCCGCCAGGATATGGCGCATCTGTGGGCAACCTTGCGCAGTCATCCGACCATTGGGCAGTTTTTGATTGCGCGCATGATCTATATCGACGGCCTGAATACGCTGTTTGCTTTTGGCGGGATCTATGCTGCTGGAACATTTGGCATGAGCTTTACCGATATCATTATCCTGGGAATTGCTCTGAACGTTTCCGCGGGGATTGGCGCGGCGGCTTTTGGCTGGTTGGATGACCGCATTGGCGCGCGCGCAACCATCACCCTGTCTTTGATCGCTGTTATTGGCCTCAGCTCTGGCTTGCTGGTGATCGAAAGTAGCCGCTGGTTTTGGCTGCTGGCGGTTCCCATGGGATTATTTTTTGGTCCCGCCCAATCGGCCAGCCGCAGTATGATGGCGCGCCTTGCCCCGGCTGAACTGCGTACCGAAATGTTTGGCCTGTTCGCTCTTTCGGGGAAAATAACCAGCTTTGCCGGACCGCTTGTTCTTGCTTGGGTGACCGCCATCACCGACAATCAAAGGTTGGGTATGGCAACAATTCTCATCTTTTTGATTGGTGGGCTGATCTTATTGCGCCGCTTGCCGACCAAAGGATAAGCAAGCCCCGATGGTGGCTTTTTGGGGACGTAGAGCACGTTTAGAAGCGCTCTGTGGGTTGCAAAGTGTCTATCGGGAAAAAACCACCGCGAAATGCCACTGACTGGTCGGGTATAATGGCGTTTTTAGTTGCAGGTTCCATGGTCGTCGGTATCCTTGCCCAACCCGGCGCAATGGGATGACGGCGATCAAAGCCACGTTCGCCCATACGCGGCTGGCCTATTGGGGAAATACCACATGTCTGTTGCTGCTCAGTCACCTGTAAAGCCGTCCCAGTCTGGCAAGGCAAGTGCGGGTAAAAACCGTTCGACATCCCTTGATGATGCGGCGGGCGACCTCTTTGGCCATTGCCTGACGGCCTTCCATGCTTTTCAAGGCCTCAGCCAGCTGGCCGAAGACATGCGTATCTTGTCGTTGAATGCCGAGCTGGCTGCCGGGCGCGCCGGTACCGCCGGGGTGGCTGTGCGGGCTTTGACGCAATATACCCGTCAGTTGGTGTCGCAGCTCAATCGGCTGGAACAAGACATGGCGACGCTTAAGGCGACCACCAATGAGATGTCTGCCTCCACCATGAAAGACTTGCACGAGCTGCGCTTGATGCGGTCGGCCTGCAAGCTCAGTTTGGCCAACGATACCCCAGAGGCAGAGCAGAACCAGCCAATTTTGCGCAAGGCTGAAACGGCGATGCTTGCTGAATCTGCGGCTTTTATGCGCCAAATGATGGAAAATGCACGCAAATTGGCCGCTCATGCCGGGCGGATTCGCCAAGTGGCGGACCAATCGAACGGTATCGCGACCAATATCGCCATCGAAGCCGCCGCTGCTGGCGCGCACGAAAGCGAGTTTCGCACCGTGTCCGATACCATGAAGCAATATATCCACGCCTTACAGACGATGGTCGAACGCGCCAACCAAGCCATTCGCCAAGCTGACGAGACCGGGGCCACCTTGACGCGGCGCTTGGCTGCATCGCAGGCAGCGATGGCAAAATATTAAAATGTTTGGGCCTATGGCTCTCAACAGGCCGTAAGTCGTTGAAAAAAAATGGGCAGACCTCTGCACACCGCAGGTTCTAAGAGGGTTAAGGGGAATTTAGCATGAAGTGTGTCGAAATTTTCCGCGATGGTGATCATCGCTGGATGGCCTTTGGCCAAGATCCCAACAAGCCGGAACAAGTGATCGACACCAATCAATATGTGATCACCAGCGGCAGCGAAGCCATGATGATTGATCCCGGCGGGTCAGAAATTTTCCCAAATATGGTGGCTGCGATGACCGCGCGTGTGCCGGTCGATAACGTGCGCCATATTATGATCTCGCACCAAGATCCCGATATTGGCTCGTCTTTGGGGTTGTGGCGGCGGATTTGCCGCGAGGATGTTAATATTCACCTGTCGTGGATGTGGGCCGGTTTTGTCGCTCATTTCGACCGCGAAGGCCGCTATTGCGCCGTCCCCGATGAAGGGCACCGCATTTCTTTAGCGGGTCGTGAAATGCGTATGCTGCCAGCCCACTACCTACATAGTCCCGGGAATTACAGCTTGTATGACCCAGCGGCGCGGATTTTGTTTTCTGGTGATATCGGCGCCGCCATCCTGCCCACTGATCGGCGCGGGGTAAAATCGTTCTTTGTTGAGGATTTTGATAGCCACATCGGCTATATGCGCCCCTTCCACGAACGTTGGATGCCATCCGCCGCTGCGCGCGATGCCTGGGTTTCCATGGTGTCATCGCTCAAAATTGACATGATCGCACCGCAACACGGTTTGATCTTTCGCGGCGATGACGTGGGCCGCTTTTTAAATTGGTTTAAGTCTGTCGAGGTTGGAAAGGGTTTGAACGCCTTTTCTGCGGCAGGATCAGCGAAAGCGTTCCAAGCCGGTGCGCGCCGGTAATCTGCCAAAGGCCTCTTTTACAGCGCCCTGCGGACAGAAACGCGGGGCGCTGCAATGATTTCCCATACTGACCTTTGGCGTGGCCTCGAAGAACTCGCCCGCCGTCAAGGCTGCTCCATTTCGGGGTTGGCGCGGCGGGCAGGGCTGGATGCCACCACGTTTAATCGTTCTAAGCGGCAAACAGCGCAGGGACGGCCACGGTGGCCTTCGACGGAAAGCCTAGCTCGGGTGCTTGAGGTCACAGGCATTGATCTCGCCGCCTTTGCTGCCCTGGCGCAGCCCCCCGCCCCTTCTGGCACCACCCGTGCTGATGACAGTCCCCATGGTGGCCTGCCGTTGATTGATCAAGACCGGGCCTGCCGCGATATTCCCTTTGATGATGAAGGCCTGCCGGTCGGCCAGGGGTGGGACCTGTTGCCCTTTCCCGTTATCGACGATCCGCATTGTTTTATTTTGGAACTTACCGATGACCGCGCGGCACCAATTTATCAGGCCGGTGATCATCTGGTGATTTCTCCGGCGGGGGCTTTGGCTGCTTTGGTTCGTCGCGGTGACCGCTTGGTTGTGGGAACTGTTGGTGGCGAGCTGCATCTGGTTGAGCTTATTCGCCAAAGCCCGCGCCGACTTGATTTACGCTGCTTGGGGGATAATCAGCCCGTCACCATCGCTCGCGAAGACATTCGCTGGATGGGGCGGATTGTTTGGGTGAACCAATAGAGACGATTTATTTGTTCTAAAACCTTTGTAGCAAGCGACGAATATAAGCCTTTTCCGCCTCGCTACGCTGGGGGTCATTGGCGCGATTGCGCAGTTCGAGCAAAATATCCCGCGCTCGGGAGGTTGCTCCCTCGGTCGGGATCGGGCTTTTTCCGCCGCCGCCATCTCCGGGGTTTTGCCCCAGGGGGTCGCCTGCACCGGGGCCACCGGGCATGCGTCCGGGTAACAGTATCAAGCCACCCTGACCCTGGTTCATATCGTGCACCATTTGCTGCATCATCTCTCGCGCCCCTGATTGCAGGGCATCCATGGCCTCTTGCTGTGCTTCGCTGGCGCGGAACAAACGCACGGCGGCCAAGGCATCGCTGGCGTCCTCCATGGCATTTTCGGCCCGCTGCAGGGCTTGATTGTCCCCGGTCTGAGCAAGGGCTTGGAGCCTGTTGATGAGCTGGTGTTGGCGCTGTTGCAAGGTGATTGCTTGCCCCCGGCGGTCGGGTGAGACCTGCTTTTGTGCCTGAAAAGTTTCTTCTAGCAACGCCTTTTGCTGTGTAATCACCTGCATTAAGGCATTGATCCCTTCGCGCAGGGCCTTGAGGGCTTGGGCGTCCGGTGGGCGGGCTTGGCGCAGGGCGTTGAGCATGTCTTCGATGCGGGCACGCACGGCAGCTGCGGCATCGTGGGCGCCCAGGGCTTCGAGATCTTGTAATTGGCGCAGTAAATCGTCCAAAGCTTGCGGGTCTACCGCTTGCGGATCACTGCCGCTGTCTTGCAAGGATTGGATTGCCTGCAAGGCCTGCATATCGGCGTCGGAAAGAGGCGGCATCTGGTCAAAGACAGAGCGCAAATAGTCTTGGACCGCACGGCGCAGGGCCTCGATCCGTTCTGCTACTTCGGCAGCGCTAGCGTGATTGGCAAGGGCGGCGTCCAGCGCCGTCTGAGCGGCAATCATGCGCTGTTCGGCATTGCCGCGTTCGCCGTCTTCGATGCGCACTGCTGCCGACCACAGTAAATCTAAAACATCGGGCGGGGCCACATGCGGCCAGCCAACGGGAAACGGCCCAAATCCAAGCCGCGTTGCCGCAGAACGAAGGGCCATAAAAACGCTAAACTGGCCACCATAGCTGGCGGTATCGGCGGCAATGGTGGTGAGAGTGTTGACTCTCTCTGCACGATTGGCGGCCGGGTCATCGATCAAGGCCCGACGCAAAGCAGCGATTTTTTGTGCCACCGGGTGAGTAAAGGCTCGTTCGGGCAACTGAACGGTTTCGGCAGCGGTCATTGCCATTGATCCCGCCGCATCGGTGGCGGTCAGGCGCAAAGATACTGTCAGCCCCGCCCAACGATCCGCTGCCAAGGATAGCAGTGCTGTGCCATCAAGGCTGTCACCAATCCCTGCCGTTGTTGACAAGGGCAAGGGAAACAGGCGCGGCGGCTGGTTGGGCCGCGAAAGCTCAGCGGTCAGGGCGGTGATGCCGTAATCGTCTGCGGCGTGATAGGGAATCGCCAAGGTGCCCTGTCGGCCATCGCTGCGCAGATCGCCGCGCAGGGCGACGCTGGGGGCATGGTCAGCGGTCACCGTTAAAGGCCAGCGTGCCACTTCGGTGCTGCCATCAAGCACCCGGAGGCTTTGTAGAGTGGTGCTGGCCGAGAGCGTCGTATCCAGGCGGGAGCTGATCGTATCGGCAGAACTGCTTCCGTCATTTAGGGCGGTTGGGGTGCGCATTACACCGCCAACGTCGATCTTAGGCGCCGTCGCGCCGTGGATCACCATCACCAACTGGCTGCCCTGCGGCGCCACCAAGGGGGCGCGACGATTGTCGTCGTTGGCGGCCAGAGTGCGTTCCAAAGCCGCCGCCTGCGTATAGGCGGGCGGCGTTATCCATAGGGAAACCGTTGGCGCTATCCCAGGCGATGGACGCGCCCAATCAAAGGAAAAGGTCTGTTGTATACGGCTGAGCGCATCCCCGTGCAGCAAAGGGGCAACCAGAACCAAGGCCAGTAAGGGGATGAACCGCAAAGCCCAGGGATCGCTGGCCGCCAACAGGGGGCGCGGTGGGTGCACCCGCACCAGAGTTGCAGCCTGGCGCATTCGGCGTTGGTGGCTTTCCCATAGCGCGCGGGCGAAGTCCGAGTCTTCGGCGTTGGCTGGTTGCCACTGATCGCTCAAAGCCAGCAGCGGGCGATGGGGTTGCGAGCAATCGAGTCGGTCCATGGCCTGGGACATCGTTGGCCAGCGCAGGCGATCAAGGCCATGGACCAGCAGCCCACCAAAGGCACCGCCAGCGCAAATGACCACCGCCCCATGCAGCCAACCCGGCCCTTGGAGGAGAATCCCACTGAGGGCCAAGGCCAACAAGGCCAGCAAACAGGAAACCGCAGGCCACAGCGCCTCACCCAGGCGTTCACTGAGCAAGACCAGCCATGACAAAGCCACCCGCCCGCGCACGACGAGCGGCAGTTCTGGTAAAACGGAGACTCGGCGAAGGCGGCGCGGTTCATTCATGCCCTTAATGTGGGGCATTTTCCCTCATCTGGCGAGGGGGCAAAGCGGCAAATTTGACCGCTGCCCCCAGGCCTTTCGGGGTCTTATGATCCAGGCTTCCCAAGGCTACTTTATGACTCGTGCGCGGCGACCATTTCGGTGGTCAGAACGCGCTGAAGGAGGCCGCTGTCGGGGTCGATAGACGGGGCGGCGCCACAGTTGGGACAAGCGCCTTCGGTGGTTTCCCGGATGGTGGCCAACACGCCTTCATCATAGGGCGGTTCACCCAGGCGTTCGCTATGACCGCACGCCAGGCAAACCAATCGCATATGGGTGCGGTGAACCGGACGCGGAACCTCGACTGATGGCGAATTGCGTTCGGCGCGCTGGGCGCGGGCGCCGGTGCCGACCACGCGTTTCCGCGACCAGCGCGCCATCGCCTTGGCCACTTCCATGGCAGCGTGGATCTTCGACTCGGAGACACCGTGGCGCTGGGCCATAAAAGCCCAGTATTCGACCACTTCTACCGAAACCGCGTCCGAGGCGACAATAACAAAGACCGGCTCGTCGGGGTGGGCATGGTTGAGCACACTATCGGCGTCTTCGCGTTCGTGCCGCGCCGATCGCACCACCGCTTTGCCCGCGTCGATGCCCTGAGTGGGCAGGCGTTTTTCAATCCATAGGTCAGCCGCACGGCGTTGAATTTCAGCGCGGGCTAACTTTTCATCGGGAACCCCGCGATTGCGCGCGCACCACAACCACCATTCAATGGTCGCCGTTGCCACCATATCGCGGGCACGCAGAACAAACACCGGCTCGTCGGGGTCGGCACGGTTAATCACGCTGCGCGGATCGCTCAGTTCATCCCGCGCCGCGTTATAGGACAAAATCGCGCGCAGAGACGACGCCGAAACAGAAAGGGAATCGGGCGACCCGGAGGCAGCAGGCAGATCGCTAGGGCTGGTCACAGCAAAGACTCCGCAGATGAGAAAATAGAAAAACAGGCCCCCATTGGGGTGCAGCCTGTTTGTATGGTCTGTTTGTATAGCCCCCTGACCGAGGTAGGAAAAGCGTACTTTGTTCAGAAGGCGGTTTAGATCTCGCCCGGCAGGATCAATAACACCCGCAAGCCGCCCAAATCTGCGGAACGATCAAGGGTTAAGCTGCCACCGACCGCACGGGTTAAATCGTCAACAATAGCCAAACCCAAGCCACTGCCGGGCTTGCTTTCATCCAACCGCTTTCCTCGACGCAAAACATCGGCGACGCGATCCTCGGGGATACCGGGGCCGTCGTCTTCGACGGATAGCCGTAAGAAGTGCGTATCATCAGTGGTGAGGCTTACGCGCACGGTGGTCGCGGCCCATTTACAGGCGTTTTCCAAAATGTTGCCCAAAATTTCTTCTAGGGTCTGCGCATCGCCGCGAAAGGCTGGAAGAGGCGTGCCAGCGGTTGGCGGCACAAAGGAAAGCGTGCATTCGTGTAAGCGCCCCATCACCCGCACCAACCGCTGAATTGACGGCTCGACTGGGGTTTTCAGACCCCGTGTTTCCCCTGCTGCCTGGGCGCGGGCGCGGGCCAAATGGTGGTCAACCTGACGGCGCATCAGATCGACTTGTTGGGTTAAGAGGGTTGCGGTTTCAGTTTGGCCGCGCTGGGCCATGGCTTGGGCTTCGTTGGCGATGATTGCGAGCGGCGTTTTCAGCCCGTGCGCCAAATTTCCCGCTGTTTCGCGGGCGCTGGTCATCATCCGTTCGTTGCGGCCCAACATGGCGTTGAGATCCTTGACCAGAGGCAAAACTTCTTGTGGATAGGTTCCGTGCAGACGGTTGGCGTTGCCCTGCCCGACCGCGCGTAAGGCCAGGCGTAAACGACGTAAGGGCACCAAACCAAAGACCACTTGTGCCCAAGCCGCGCCGACAATACCCACCGCCAAAACGGCAAAGGATACGGCTAAGGTGCGGGTAAAGGCATCAATCAGAGTTTTGAGTTGCCCTTCGTCCCAGCCCACCATCAGGCGCAGGGGCTTGTCGTAATCGGGGAACAGAATTTGCCGTTCGACCACCAGCAATGGGCTGTCCCCTGGTCCGGGAATCACCGAGGTCATAATGCCATCTTCTGCTTGGGCAATATCATTTTCGCTCGGCAGGGGCACTTGTAACATGCCATCCCACAGCGACCGAGATCGTAACAGGCCTTTGCCGTCCAGGGTCTCGATCTGCCAATAAAGTCCGGATAAGGGGCGACGGAACTGGGGTTCAGACAGCGGCTGACTGATGGTCACGGTTCCTTGCGCATCGACTTCGGCGGCGGCGGTAAGCTGGGTGAGGTCGGAAATCAGCCGCGCGCGGACTTGGCCTTCGACATGATCAACAAACAACCCGCGCAAGACCACTACAGCGCAAGCCAGGGCAAGAAACACCCACATTGCTGCTCCCAGCATCAAACGCAAACGCAGGCTGCCGCCCGGACGGGCGGCAGCGCTATCGTCAGCCGGAAGCAGGGGGGTGCTCACGATGGAGTACTCTTGGCGTCCGCGTTGCCTTCGGCATCATCTTCAAGGCGATAACCAAGGCCGCGCACGGTACGGATCACGTCCACGCCTAATTTACGGCGCAGGCGACCAATAAAGACCTCGATGGTGTTTGAATCGCGGTCGAAATCTTGCGCATAAAGGTGTTCGGTCAATTCACTGCGTGAAATTACCTTGCCGGGATGATGCATGAAATAGCTCAGCACCCGATATTCATGCGAGGTCAAGGCCACCGCTGTTCCCCCGACACTGACCACCCCGGACCGGGTATCCAAACGTACAGTGCCACAGGTGAGTTCAGCGCTGGCGTGGCCGCTGGCGCGGCGAATCAGCGCGCGCAGACGGGCCAGCAGTTCTTCCATTTGAAAGGGCTTGGCCAAATAGTCATCGGCGCCGGCATCAATGCCATCGACCTTTTCTTGCCACGATGCGCGGGCCGTCAGCACTAATACCGGCAGCGTTCGCCCCTGGGATCGCCAGCGCTTGAGCACGGTTAGGCCGTCAATCTTTGGCAAGCCTAAGTCTAGGATAATGGCATCATAGGCTTCGGTATCGCCTAAAAACCAGCCGTCTTCGCCGTCGCTGGCACTGTCGGTAACGTAGCCTGCGGCCTCTAGGGCCCGGCACAGTTGGGCGTTTAAGGTCGGTTCGTCTTCGACCACCAAAATACGCATCGCTTTGCTCCCCCTATCACCGTCNNCGCACCAGCTCCAACGCTGCCGCATCGTAATAGAGTTTCATGATACTCCCATCGGGGGCGAGCATTTTGATTTCGTAAACCCAGCGGTCGTGTTTACGCTCTAGTTCGGCTTCTAGCATTTGGCCGGTGAATTGTTGTTCGACCACTTCAAGCACTTGGCGAAGCGGTTTGATTTCACCGGCTTGTAAGGCGGCGCGTGCTTGATCGTGATCCTCATAATCGCGGCCTAGCAGCCAGCGCGGGCGCCAGCCCGGTTGATCGGGGCCCCAGGTTTGCGGGCCTTCCATACCGTCAGGTGGCAGCTCTGGGGGGCGATCATGGTCATAGTCGCCATCATCATCAGCCCAGGCCACAGGGGGCGCTAGTCCTCCCGCATTGGGAAGCCCCCCCAGGATGCCCAGGCTTAAAACACCCACTATGGTTATGATCAAAAAAGTTCGCATTCATTCGTTATACCGATTTTGACTGAATGGAGGCTGAATTTTCCTTTCAGCAATCATTCATGGGCTGCGTGTCATGGTTGGTGTCATCAGGGGGTATCCCGCTTCCGGTTGGTGTGGTGACGGATTTTCCGGGCTAGGCCGTTATATCGGGGTCATTGTGACCAACGGGGACCATCCACCCTGAATGCGCAGGAGGGTATCATGAAACGCTTCACCCATTATGGCCCAGCTTTAACGATTATCGGCCTTGCCGTTCTTGGCTTCAGCGCTGCGGCGAGCATGGCTCAACCCCCCGACGGAGCCCCAATGATGGGCCGTGGCGGTCCGGCAGCGATGATGATGCTGGCCGATAGCAACAAAGACGGCTTGCTCTCTGCTGCGGAAATCCAAGCGCATCAGGATGCCCGTTTCACACAAATGGACGCTAACAAAGATGGCGAGCTGAGCAGTGATGAAATGGGCCCGCCCGCCATGGGTGGCCCTGGTCAAGACCCCGGCAAAGCCAGCCCGATGGGCAATACGATGGCCGAGTCCCGCGATGCCATGCGCGCAGAACGCCATGCACAGATGCTTGCGGTGATGGACAGCGATAAAAACGGCACCGTTAATCGTGCTGAATTTGATGCCTATGAAGGGCATCGAATGGATCAAGCCGATAGCAACCACGACGGCCAGCTTGATCAGGCTGAAATCGAAGCGATGACCAAGAGCATGGGCGGCCCAGGGGGCCGGAAGTAAGTCAAAATTGTCTTTTGTTCGGGATTTGCTCGCATAAAAGGCCGTAAAACAACAAATCCCGAG
>CEGD01000289.1_pt1 | contig 10372 bp, 9 predicted proteins | sample 306751 | NCBI WGS metagenome assembly CEGD01 (sample SAMEA2755657, study PRJEB7226) | microbial mat metagenome | biome: microbial mat; feature: hypersaline; material: grass silage | place: USA | collected 2014-02-19 | depth 0 m
ACGGCCAAGTTCACCGCCAAAGGCACCGAGGCGTCTTTGAGTTGCAGGTGACAGGGCTGTTCTTCTTCGTGGTTGGTGTTGGAAATAAACACCGATGTCAGCTTGTCAAAGCTCACCTTCCCGTCAGGCTTGGGATAGGTGATCTTGGGCATCTGGGCGGCGGGCTTTAACGCCGAATGGTCGGGCTTGTGGTGCAAGGTCCACGGCGCCTTACCCTTGAAGATATAGGTTTCAAGGCCAGCGTTGATTAGACCCCACAACAGACCCTTGTGGAAAGCCGGGCGGATGTTGCGGACCGCATGCAGTTCGGGCCAAACCCATGATGCCTTCATGGCGTCTTCATAGGCGGTGACTTCGGCGCCGTTACCAATGCCGCCTTTGATGGCGTCATAAAGTGTATCGGCAGCGACCATGCCCGATTTCATGGCGGTATGGGTGCCCTTGATCTTGGGCACGTTCAAGAAACCAGCGGCGCAGCCCACGATCACCGCACCGGGAACGGTCAGTTTGGGGATCGATTGCAAGCCGCCTTCGTTGAGGGCCCGCGCGCCATAGGCAATCCGCCGCCCGCCTTCAAAGGTGGAGCGAATCGCTGGATGGGTTTTAAAGCGCTGGAACTCGTCAAAGGGCGACAGGTGCGGGTTAGCGTAATCCAGACCAATCACAAAGCCCACCGCCACCTGGTTGTTGTCCAGGTGATAGAGGAACGAACCGCCGTAAACATCGCTGGTCAGCGGCCAGCCGATGGTATGGACGATCTTGCCTTCGCTGTGCTTGGCAGGGTCGATTTCCCACAGTTCTTTGATGCCGATACCATAGGTCTGAGGATCTTTGCCCGCGCGCAGATTGAACTGGTCAATCAGTTGCTTAGACAGCGATCCACGGCAGCCTTCGGCAAACACCGTTTGCTTGGCGTACAGTTCCATGCCCGGTTCGTACAGGCCGTCGATCTTGTTGCCGTCGCGGTCAACGCCCATATCGCCGGTGGCCACGCCTTTGACCGATCCGTCTTCGTGGAACAGCACTTCGGCAGCGGCAAAGCCGGGGTAGATGTCCACCCCCAGGGCCTCGGCCTGTTCGGCCAGCCACCGACAGACGTTGCCCAAAGAGACGATGTAGTTGTCGTGGTTATGCATTTGTGGCGGAGTCGGCATCTTGCGAGCGCCGTTTTCACTCAGCCACAGGAATTCATCCTGGGTGCCGCGCGTGGTCAGCGGTGCGCCCAAGTCTTTCCAATCGGGGATCAGTTCATCAAGAGCGCGGGTTTCAATCACCGCCCCCGATAAAATATGCGCCCCAACTTCCGAGCCTTTATCAATCACGCAAACAGTCAGCTCCTGGCCGTCAGCCTGAGCTTTCTGCTTCAGCCGGATTGCCGTGGACAGGCCAGACGGACCGCCCCCCACAATCACGACATCAAATTCCATCGACTCGCGCATGGCCTGTTATCCTGATCTATTTCGCGTTTTGCAGTGTCTTGAGAAAAGAGGGCCGGACCATACGGTCCGGCCCTGAGTATGGCTCTAAGGGAGGGCGGCCCCATTAAGGAAACCAAGCATGGGGCCGAGGCACCCGGGAGCCTTCCGGGTACCAGCGGAAAGGGTATGGCAGGGGCATTAAGGCCCCGACCATGGGACCTTGGTGCTACATCAACTCTTCGTCGATGCTCATCACCAAGGCGGTGCTGTTGAGCATGGTGTGGGCCTGGGCGGCGACTTCGGGTAGGATCGCACCGGCATAGAAAGCGGCGGTTTTGATTTTGGTGGCGTAGAACTTCACCGGATCATCACCTGCTTCAATCTTGCCTTGGGCGATTTGAGCAGCGCGGGCCATTTGGTAGCCCCCGACCAGCGTGCCCAACAAGGTCAACCAAGGCACCGCAGCGCCGGCAGCAAGTCCGGTGTCCGTGCTGGCTGTCGCAAGCAACCATGCTAAGGCCTGACGGCCATCAGCAACGGCTTCGGCTAGGGCTGCACCAATGGCGGGCAGAGAGCCCGAACCATTGCGTAAGGCATCTGCAACACCATCAATGTCTGCGAACAGGGCGGTAACAGCAGCCCCTTTGTCGCGCAAAGTTTTGCGGAACATCAGGTCATTAGCCTGAATGGCGGTGGTGCCTTCATAGATGGTGGTGATGCGGGCATCGCGGAAATGCTGCGCTGCGCCGGTTTCTTCGATATAGCCCATACCGCCGTGGATCTGCACACCTAACGAAGACAGGTGACAGCTGTTTTCCGTGCACCAGCCCTTGGTGATCGGGGTCAACAGATCGGCCATGCTTTGCGCTTGGGCGCGGGCATCGGCATCAGCGGCGGAATGGGCATGGTCAACGGCGGCCCAGGCGACATAGACCAGGGCGCGCATGGCTTCGGTTTTGGCGCGGATGGTCATCAGCATCCGGCGTACGTCGGGGTGGTTGATAATCCCGGTCTTAGCATCGCCAGTCCAGCCCGCAGGTTTACCTTGGACACGGTCGCGGGCATAGCCCAGGGCTTGCTGATAGGACCGCTCGGTGATCGCCAACCCTTGCAGGCCGACGGACAAGCGGGCGTGGTTCATCATGGTGAACATATATTCCAGGCCGCGATTGAGCTCGCCCACCAGATAGCCAACGGCGCCACCGTGATCGCCAAAGGAAAGCACGGCGGTCGGGCTGGCATGGATGCCCAGTTTGTGTTCCAACGATACGCAATGAACATCGTTAGCGCCGGTTACTGTGCCACTGTCATCGGTGAGCATTTTCGGTACGATAAACAGCGAAATGCCCTTAATGCCCGGGGGGGCATCTGGGGTGCGGGCCAGCACAAGGTGAATGATGTTTTCGGTCAGGTCGTGATCACCATAGGTGATAAAGATCTTTTGCCCACGCACCCGATAGGCATCGCCGTCCGGGGTGGCAACCGAACGCACGGCAGCCAAATCTGACCCTGCTTGCGGTTCGGTCAGGTTCATGGTGCCGGTCCATTCGCCGCTGATCATGCGCGGCAGGAACTGCTCTTTTTGTGCTTGCGTACCATAGGTCAAGATGGCGTTGACCGCCCCTTGGCATAGCATCGGGCAAAGAGCAAAGGCCATGTTGGCCGAATGCCACATTTCTTGGATTGGGGCATTTAGCAAGTTGGGGAGAGCCATGCCGCCGAACTCGGCAGGGAAAGAAACACCGTTCCATCCGCCTTCGATCAGAGTGTTCCAGGCGTCCGACCAACCGTCGGCAGCCTTGACCACACCGTTGGTGAGGACCGCGCCCTGGCGGTCGCCTGGCGCATTTAACGGCGCAAGAGCGCCCTCGGCAATATGCCCTGCCTCGGTAAGAATGCTGTCCACCATATCGGGCGTGGCTTCTTCAAAGCCGGGCAGGGCGGCGACGCCGCCCATGCCTGCCAGTTCGGTGAGAACAAAGCGCATGTCATCCAAGGGCGGGAGGTAGGTGCTCATCTCTCTTCTTTCCTTTACCGAGGGGGCCTTTAGTAAACCAGTGTTAGCGCGTGGGAACTGGGGTTTCACCACTGTAGTCATAGAAACCACGGCCCGTTTTGCGGCCCAGCCAACCCGCTTCGACGTATTTTACCAGTAACGGGCAGGGACGATATTTGCTATCTGCCAAGCCTTCATACAAAACGTGCATCACCGCCAAGCAGGTATCCAGGCCAATGAAGTCTGCCAGTTCTAGCGGCCCCATCGGATGGTTGGAACCCAGCTTCATCGCGGTATCAATGGCCGAGACCGAGCCGACGCCTTCGTAAAGGGTATAGACGGCTTCGTTGATCATCGGCAGCAAGATGCGGTTGACGATAAAGGCGGGGAAATCTTCGGCAGACACCGGGGTTTTGCCCAGCTTGAGCGTCAGTTGGCGAATTTCTTCGAACACTTCGGGGTCGGTGGCGATACCGCGGATCAGCTCGACAAGCTGCATCACCGGCACCGGGTTCATAAAGTGCATCCCCATGAAACGACCGGGGCGGTCGGTCGATGCCCCCAAACGGGTCACCGAAATGGATGATGTGTTGGTGCACAAAATCGCTTCGGCGGGCAGGGTTTCGCAAATCTGAGTAAAGATCTTGCGTTTGACGGCTTCGTTTTCGGTTGCAGCTTCGATCACCAGATCGCAGGTAGAAAAGTCCATCACGGTACGGGTCGCAATGCGGCCCAGGGTGGCTACCTTATCGGCATCGCTGAGCTTACCCTTTGCCACTTGGCGGCTCAGGTTGTGGTCGATGGTCTCGATGGCCTTTTTCAGCTGGTCGTCGCTGATGTCGGTCAAGATCACCGAATAGCCCGCTTGGGCGGCGACATGGGCGATACCGTTGCCCATCTGGCCAGCGCCAACGATGCCGATTGTCTGGATCATAATTCTGCGTTCCTAAAGGTTTGATGCGGGTTTAGAAGGATCGTTTGATCAGAGCCCGGATCTCACCGACAATTCCCCGCCGGAAGGCCAGAACGCAGATCACAAAAATTGTCCCCAAAACCACTGGCACATAGGCATTCAGCGGTCCCGAAGAAAGCGTATTTTGCAAGGCCACCACCACGGTTGCCCCAACCACTGGACCAGCCAATGTTCCCAGGCCGCCGAGCAGGGTCATCAGGACCACTTCGCCCGACATATGCCAATGCACATCGGTCAGCGAGGCGAGCTGAAAGACCACCGCTTTGGTGGAGCCAGCCAGCCCGGCCAGTCCAGCGGAGAGAATAAAGGCGGTCAGTTTAACGCGGTCAGTGTCATAACCCAGTGAAATTGCACGCGGTTCGTTTTCACGCACGGCTTTGAGCACCTGACCGAAAGGCGAATTGACCACACGATAGACTAAGCCAAAGCCCGCGGCAAAGATCACGAGCACGACATAATAAAGAATCATGTTGTTGTTAAGGTCGAGGAACCCTAAAGCAAAGCCGCGCGGGATGCCTTGCTGGCCGTTTTCACCGCCGGTAAAAGGTGCTTGCAGGCAGAGGAAATAGATCAACTGCGCCAGGGCCAAGGTGACCATGGCAAAGTAAATGCCCTGGCGACGAATGGCGACTTTGCCCACGATGGCACCCAAAATAACCGCAGCACCAGTACCGCACAGGATGCCAAGCTCGAACGGCAGTCCCCAAACGCTGAGCGCGTGGCCGGTCACATAGGCTGCTCCGCCAAAAAAGGCAGCGTGGCCAAAGGACAGTAGGCCAGTAAAGCCCAACAGCAGGTTAAAAGCACAAGCGAACAGGGCAAAACATAGGATCTTCATCAAAAAGACGGGATAGATCGCCAGTGGTGCCAGCAATGCTAGGGCGAGAGTGAGAATCAAAAGGGTGCGTTTGTTCATGACTGTGATCCTCCCTTACGCCGCTTTGCCAAACAGACCGGCGGGGCGGATCAACAAAACGATCGCCATCACCACAAAAATAACCGTCGAAGAGGCTTCGGGGTAAACCACTTTGGTCAAGCCCTCGATCACGCCCATGCCCAAGCCGGTTAGGATCGAGCCAAGGATCGAACCCATGCCACCAATCACCACCACGGCGAACACAACGATGATCAGGTTGGACCCCATCATTGGGCTAACCTGGAAAATCGGCGCCGAAAGCACACCGGCAAAACCTGCCAAAGCCGCGCCAAAGCCATAGGCCAGGGTAACGAGCAACGGTACGTTAATGCCAAAAGCCTTGAGCAGGTTTGGGTTTTCGGTCGAGGCACGCAGGTATGCGCCAATCTTGGTGCGTTCAATCAGCAGCCAAGCGCCCAGCGCCGCCGCTAAAGACGCAACCACCACCCAGGCGCGGTAATAGGGCAGGAACATAAAGCCCAAGTTCACACCACCCCGCAGCTCGGGCGGACCAGCATAGGGCTTGCCGGTGACCCCCAGCCAATGGACCAAGCCGCCTTCTAGGATCAAGGCTAAACCAAAGGTCAGCAGCAATCCATATAGGTGGTCAACATTGGCTAGGCGGCGCAGCATGGTCCGTTCAACCACCATACCAAAGGCACCGACAAGGATTGGTGCCACCAGCAGGGCGACCCAATAGTTCATGCCAAAATAGTTTAAACCAGCCCACGCAAGCACCGCACCAAGCATGTATTGGGCGCCATGGGCAAAATTCACGATGTTTAAAAGGCCAAAAATAATGGCCAATCCCAGGCTAAGAACGGCATAGAGCGAGCCGTTGATCAACCCGAGCAGGAGTTGCCCAAGCAACACCGGCAGCGAGAGAGAAGAGAGGTCCATGGGGCGTTTCCTTGGTACAGAGTGGCGTTTGACCGCCTTTTGTCTTCTGCTTTTGTCTTTTGTTTTTATGGAATGTCGGAAGGCTGCCACCGATCCATCGACCGGCCCTGGTTTTAGACCGGCGGCAGCTTCCATCCTGGGACGACTTACTTAATCAGCGGACAGGTGCTTTCCGACAACGGGCCATAGGCTTCGTCGCCAGGGATTACACGCAAGATTTTGTAGTAGTCCCAAGGACCCTTGGACTCGGACGGGGCTTTCACCTCGGCCAGCAGCATGTCATAGACCATGCGGCCATCGGCGCGGATGTGGCCGTTACGGGCAAAGAAGTCGTTGATCGGCGTTTCTTGCATTTTGGCGCGCACGGTCATGGTGTCATCGGTGCCGGTGGCTTCGATGGCCTTGAAGTAATGCATCAAAGACGAATAGACGCCTGCTTGAACCATGGTCGGCATGGTGCCGGTGCGGTCAAAGAAACGCTTGGACCAAGCGCGGGTTTCGTCGTCACGATCCCAGTAAAAGCCGGTGGTCAATTGCAAGCCTTGCGCCGTTTCCAGGCCCAGAGCATGCACGTCGGTCAGGAACACCAGCAGGCCAGCGATCTTTTGACCCGCCTGAACGACGCCAAATTCGTTGGCAGCTTTGATGGCGTTGATGGTGTCAGCACCAGCGTTCGCCAGGCCAATAACCTTGGCGCCCGAAGCCTGCGCCTGCAGGATGAACGACGAGAAGTCAGTGGCCGGGAAGGGGTGCTTCACCGAACCCAGAACCTGACCACCGGCAGCCTTGACCACGGCGGAAACGTCGCGTTCCAGGCTTTCACCAAAGGCATAGTTGGCAGTCAGGAAGAACCAGCTATCGCCGCCTTCTTTAACCACAGCGCCACCGGTACCAGCGGCCAAGGCGCGGGTGTTATAGGTGTAGTGAATGGCGGTCGGGGTGCAAGCATCGTTGGTGATCGACGACGAAGCCGCGCCAGAAATCAGCGTCAGGCGGTTTTTCTGCTTGGCGACTTCATCGACGGCCAGCGCCACCGAGGTGGTCACCAGTTCGGAAAACACATCGACGCCTTCGGCATCGGCCCATTCGCGGGCTTTGTTAGCAGCGATGTCGGGCTTGTTCTGGTGGTCAGCGGTCAGCAGTTCGATGGGGGCGCCGGCAACTTTGCCGCCCATGTCTTCGATAGCCATCTTTGCCGCTTCTACTGCACCCGAACCGGCGAGGTCGGAATAGGTGCCCGACATGTCGGTGAGCAGGCCAATTTTGACGCTACCACCCGAAATTTCAGCGGCCTGAGCCATAGTCGGGGCAAGGGTTGCAGCACCGGTGCCCACAACGGCCATCAGGGCCAGGGCAGAGGTCAACATACGGAAACGTTTCATCAGACGATCACTCCCTAAGTGATTATAAATGTTGTGTTTAGAGTATTTTTCGGTCTTTCTCGGCGACGAGATTTTCTCTAAACGCTGAGGTAACTGTTCAACAGGTCCGTCTTGGCTTTCAGCTCTTCTTTCAGGACCATTTCCACCACATGCCCATGCTCGACCACGTAGTGACGATCAGCCAGAGGGGCGGCGAAGTGGAAGTTTTGTTCAACCAGAACGATGGTGTAGCCCAAGGTTTTAAGATGGGTCAGCACATCGCCCAGGCGTTCGACGATCACCGGGGCTAGGCCTTCGGTGATTTCATCAAGCAGTAACAGGTCAGCACCGGTGCGCAGGATGCGGGCCATGGCCAGCATCTGCTGCTCGCCGCCCGAAAGCTGGGTGCCACGGCTGTTCCGCCGTTCGGCAAGGTTGGGGAACATCTCATAGAGCTGTTCGACGCTTAGGCCCCCGCTTTGCACCACCGGCGGCAGCATCAGGTTTTCTTCAACGCTGAGGCTGGCATAGATGCCACGCTCTTCGGGGCAATAGCCGATGCCCAAATGCGCAATGCGGTGGGTGGGCATGGAAATGGTTTCGTTGCCTTTGACCATGATCGACCCGGTACGGCGATCGGTCAGGCCCATGATGGCGCGCAGTGTCGTGGTGCGACCGGCGCCATTGCGGCCCAATAGCGTCACCAGTTCTCCGCGCCGCAGTTCCAGGTCGATGCCATGCAGAATGTGGCTTTCGCCGTAAAAGGCGTGCAGATCGGTGATGCGCAGTTCTTCGTCGTGGCTGGTAAAGACCTCAGGCTGCATGAGAGCCTCCCAGATAAGCGGTGCGCACCTGCGGGTCGGCAGAAACCTGCTCATAGGTGCCTTCGGTCAAAACCGCGCCGCGCTGCAAAACAGTGATGCGGTCGCAGAGGGTGGAAACCACGCTCAGGTTATGTTCGACCATCAAAATGGTGCGGTTTGCGGACACCTTGCGGATCAGGTCGGTGATCCGCCCGACGTCTTCGTGGCCCATCCCTTGGGTGGGCTCGTCGAGCAACATCAAACGCGGATTGAGGGCCAGGGTGGTGGCCAGTTCCAAAGCGCGCTTACGGCCATAGGGTAGCTCGACGGTTAGGCCATCGGCGTGGGCCAATAGCCCCACCTGATCCAGCAAATGATCGGCCTGTTCGTTGAGTTCGTTCAGGCTGCGGTCGCTTTTCCAGAACTGATAAGCCGATCCGGTCGCACGCTGCAGGCCAACACGCACGTTTTCGCGCAAGGTCATATGCGGAAACACTGCCGAGATCTGGAACGAGCGCACCATGCCCATGCGCGAGATATCAGCCGGCTTGGTGTTGGTGATATCTCGGCCTTCGAACAAAATTTTGCCGGTGGTGGCGGTGAGAAAACGGGTGACGAGGTTAAAGACGGTGGATTTACCCGCCCCATTGGGGCCGATCAGGGCATGGATATGGCCCGTTTCGACCTGGAGGTTGACGTTGCTCACCGCAACAAACCCCTTAAACTCCTTGGTTAGGTTTTGTGTTTCCAGGATGTGCGATGACATCTGGTCCTCCCTGATGATTTTTCATTTTTTAGGGCAGGGCGACAGGGGAGCGTTTACAGCCCCGCTGTCTAACGAACGGTTTGTTAAAGTTCGCTGTCTTTGGCCTGCGTGCGCAGGACGTATTTTTGGATTTTACCCGTCGATGTCTTGGGCAGTGGGCCAAAGACAACCGTGCGCGGGATTTTAAAGTGCGCCATATGCTCGCGGCAAAAGGCGATGATGTCGGCTTCGGTAAGATCCGGGTCGGCATCTTCTTTCAGCGCGACAAACGCACAGGGGGTTTCACCCCATTTTTCATCGGGACGGGCGACGACGGCGGCTTCCATCACCGCTGGGTGGCGGTAAAGGACGTCTTCGACTTCGATCGAGGAAATGTTCTCGCCGCCGGAAATGATGATGTCCTTTGAGCGATCCTTAATTTCCACATAGCCGTCAGGGTGCCAGCAGGCCAGATCGCCGGTGTGGAACCAGCCGCCAGCAAAGGCTTCGGCGGTGGCTTTGGGATTTTTCAGATAGCCCTTCATCACGTTGTTGCCGCGCATAAAGATCTCGCCCATCGACGCGCCGTCCTTAGGCATCGGCTGTAACGTGTCAGGATCGGCAACCATCACCGCCTCGAGCATCGGGCCGCGCACCCCTTGGCGGGATTTAAGCACTGCTTTTTCGTCGGCAGTCTTGCTGTCCCACTCGTCTTTCCACACGCAAACCGTTACCGGGCCATAAACTTCGGTCAGGCCATAGACGTGGGTGACGGTGAAATTCATCCGTTCCATACCCGCAATCACCGCAGCGGGCGGGGCCGCACCAGCTGTCATTACCTTGACCGGGTGCGAAATGCCTTCTTTAAGAGCCGCAGGGGCGTTGTTGATCATGTTGAGCACGATCGGCGCGCCACAGAAATAGCCGACTTTTTCCTGACGGATGGCGTTTAAAATCGGCTCGACACGTACCTGACGCAGGCAAACGCTGGTGCCGGCAACCACGGCCAAGGTCCAAGGAAAGCACCAGCCGTTGCAATGGAACATCGGCAGAGTCCAAAGGTAAACCGCGCCCTCGGGCAGGTGCCAGGACAGGGCATTGGATACCGCATTCAGGTAAGCACCGCGATGGTGATACACCACGCCCTTGGGATTGCCGGTGGTGCCCGAGGTATAGTTCAGGGCAATAGATTTCCACTCGTCCGCTGGGCCTTGCCACGCAAAATTCTTGTCACCCTGGCTGAGAAAGGCCTCGTAGGTC
>CEGD01000677.1_pt1 | contig 10185 bp, 5 predicted proteins | sample 306751 | NCBI WGS metagenome assembly CEGD01 (sample SAMEA2755657, study PRJEB7226) | microbial mat metagenome | biome: microbial mat; feature: hypersaline; material: grass silage | place: USA | collected 2014-02-19 | depth 0 m
GCCCAACCAGGCGCGGAGTATCAAGAGACCATGAGCGGCAGACAGTATTTCGGCACCGACGGCATCCGTGGCACCGCCAACACCGACCCGATGACAGCCGAGGTCGCTTTGCGGCTGGGCATGGCTGCCGGGCGTTATTTCACCCGTGGTGATCACCGCCATACGGTGGTTATTGGCAAAGACACTCGTTTGTCTGGGTATATGATCGAGCCCGCCCTAACCGCTGGTTTCGCCGCTGTGGGAATGGATGTGGCTTTGCTGGGGCCAATTTCTACCCCGGCGGTGGCCAAGCTAACCCGGTCTTTGCGCGCTGATTTAGGGGTGATGATTTCCGCCTCGCACAATCCCTATCAGGACAACGGCATTAAGTTGTTTGGCCCCGATGGCTATAAGCTTTCCGACGAGGTCGAGCTTGAGCTAGAACGGATGATGGATAACGGCCTAGAAGAGCATCGGGTTGCGCCGGCCAAATTGGGCAAGGTGCGCAGGATTGATGATGCATCGGGCCGTTATATCGAATCGGCAAAGCAGTCTTTTCCACGCGGGCGGCGGCTTGATGGTTTGAAAGTGGTCATCGATTGCGCCAATGGGGCGGCCTATAAATCGGCACCGCAGGTTCTGTGGGAATTGGGGGCGACGGTGATTAAGGTCGGGGTGACGCCTGATGGCTTTAATATTAATAAAGATTGCGGTTCTCTCTATACGCAGCTTATGCGCGAATCGGTGCTGATGCATGGCGCCGATATTGGGATCGCCCTAGATGGTGATGCCGATCGTTTGGTGCTTTGCGATGAAAAGGGCGTGGTGATTGACGGCGATCAAGTTTTGGGCTTGATCGGCAAGTCGTGGAACGATCAAGGGCTGCTGAAAGGTGGCGCTGTCGTTTCGACGGTGATGTCAAATATGGGCCTTGAGGCTTATCTTAAGGGCGAAGGCTTGCAGCTGGTGCGTACGGCGGTTGGTGATCGTTATGTGGTCGAATCTATGCGCGCCAATGGTTATAATCTGGGCGGTGAGCAGTCGGGCCATATTGTGCTCGGCGGCCATGCAACCACGGGGGATGGTCTGGTCGCAGCGCTTCAGGTGTTGGGCGAAATGGTGCTTCGCGATTGCCCGGCAAGCAAGCTGTTGCGCGTGTTTGATCCCTATCCGCAGATTTTGAAAAATGTTCGCTTGGCCAACAAGGCACAGGCCAATGCTTTGCTTGAAGCATCCTCGGTCATTCAGGCGGTGAGCGATGGCGAGGCTGCCTTTGCCGGTAAGGGGCGGGTCTTGCTGCGTAAATCTGGTACGGAGCCCTTGATCCGCGTCATGGCCGAGGGCGAAGATGCAGTCTTGGTAGAACGTGTGGTCGATCAAATCGTCTTGGCCATTGAAACCCAAGCAGCATTGCAAGACAGCTAAGAAAGAGGGAGTGCGGGCGGATGCAGGGCAAAGTCTTGGTGATCGCTGGATCTGATTCCGGTGGCGGGGCAGGGATCCAGGCTGATATCAAGGCGATTACCTGCCTTGGTGGTTTTGCCATGACGGCAATCACCGCACTGACGGCGCAAAATACCTTGGGCGTGCATGGCATCCATCCCGTGCCCGAGGCTTTCATCCGTCAACAAATCCAAGTGGTGATGGAAGACTTGGGCGCTGATGCCATCAAGATAGGCATGCTGGCCACGGCTTCGATTATCGAGACCGTGGCCCAGGCCTTGGCCGACTTTGCCCCAGGGGTGCCGGTGGTGCTCGATACGGTGATGGTGGCAAAGGGCGGGCATCCGTTGCTGGAAAGCGAAGCTGTCAGTGCTTTAAAGGCGCACCTTCTCCCCTTGGCGACGGTGATCACCCCTAACTTGCCCGAGGCATCGGTTCTGTTAGGGCGCGAACTACTGACCATTGCCGATATGGATGGCGCTGTTGAAGACCTGCGCGCACTGGCCGCCGATGCAGTATTGCTAAAAGGGGGCCATGTCGAAGGTTTAGAACTGGTCGACTTGCTGATCGGCGATAAGACCCTAAAGCGTTTTACCGGCCATCGCCTGCAAAGCCGCCATACGCATGGTACGGGCTGTACGCTTGCATCTGCTATTGCCTGCGGTTTGGCTCAAGGGCTGGCGTTGCCCGTGGCGGTAAGTCGGGCGCGGGCTTATGTTTTACGTGCGATTGAAACTGCTCCGGGGTTTGGTCAGGGGCATGGCCCGCTGAACCATGCTCATCCTCTGGAGCCTTAAAGGCTTGGTGCAGAGTTAAGAAATGGGGCGATACCCATGCTCTTGCCTACACGGGTATCGCTCCACTCTATTTTTATGACGCCTTGCGGAACTTTTTGAAAAGCCACAGGAACGGCATAACGATTAAGAACCAGAGCTTTTTAACAAAGGCCAACACCACCGCCACCAAGCCCATTGCTGCGGCCTTGCCGTATTTTACCCCCAATAGGCCGGCCAGAACCCCGACGGCCCCCACCGCAGCAACTTTATCGCCGCTGGAAAAATCGGCATAGTTGACTCCCGACGTTGGTGTGTAGCCTGCGAGCACGTTATCGACCATGGCTATCATCTGGTCTTGCGTCAGGGTGTCATCGTTTGGGACAATGGAAAATGCGACATAGCCTTTGCGGTCAAAAAGGCTAGCCTTAATGTTGACCACCGGTTGTCCGCCCCAATTGATCAAAAAGGCGTAAATGAGGGTCTTTTTATGCTTATCTAGGGTTGGGTAGATCAGCCACCGTTCCAGCGTAATGGTTTGCCCCGCAGTTTTACTTTGCTCTTTCGAGCCTTCTACCATTTGGTCCCATAAATCTTTGATTTCGTCGTCGCGGTCTTCTTTATCCCAATCGTCAAATTTCACAAAGCCTTCGGAATTGGGCTTTGAGATCAGGACCGAGTCAATTCCTGGCCGGTATGATGTGATGATATTTTCAAGTTGATTACAGCTTTCTTTCGACCATCCAAGCTCGCCAACGACATAATCACAGCTGCCTTTGTGGGTTAGGTAAAGCGATTCTTCCGACCCTGGTGGAGCCAGTGTCCCCCTAGACAAGGGCAGTGGTCGGGTAAAAACCATCACGTCTGCTTCTGACACCTCTGCATGAACGAGCGCTGGTGTGGTCAGATAGGCTGCAATCGCAATCATGATAAAAGCGATGTTGTCGCGGATATGGGTATTGTTAAGCAAAATTCGCATCGTTTCCGTCCTTCCCCACGGTCACGGTAATTCCCGGATCAAGGGAAATGATTCCACCCTGATAATTTAGGGTTTCACGGACTGCTTGGTTTGAGCAAGAGGCGAATGCGGAAAGGACAAAAAAACCCGCAAGCGCGGAAGCTTGCGGGTTTTGGTTTATGAATAAAGGTCGTTTCAGGCGCACCCGCCTCTTTGGGGCTTAAAACCTAGGTAAAGGGCAGCTCGCCCTGCAGGTTTAGCTCTACTTCGACCACGTCGATGTCAACAGTGCGCACCTTGCGGAAGCCGAGGCTTTCAACGAAATGCAGCATACGGCCATTTTCTTTTAGCACTTGTCCGACCATTGTCATGGTCTTGCGCTCGCGGCAGTAGCGGATCATTTTTTTCATCATTTCGCGTGCCAGCCCGCTACCCTTGAGGTCGGAGCGGACGACGATGGAAAATTCGGTTTCTTCGTTGTCAGGGTCGGTTACGGCACGGACCACGCCCAAGGTTTCTTCGTTGCCTTCGGCATCAGGGGCGGTGGCGATAAAGGCCATTTCGCGGTCATAATCGATCTGTGTCATCCGCGCCATTTGGCTGTGTGGCAACTGCTGAACCAAGCCAAAAAAGCGGAAGCGGATGTCTTCTGGGGTCAGGCGAGAGACCAGGACATGATGGTTGGGTTCGTCTTCGGGACGGATTGGGCGTAACAGACAGGACCGCCCCCCCTTCATGATGAACGTTTGTTCAAGTTCGCGCGGGTAGGGGCGGATGGCCATGCGGTCCGCGCCAGACTTTAATGTCGTCGGCCGTACAGCCATCCGAGCATCAAGCGCCACCACCCCATGCTCATCGGCAAACAGCGGGTTGATGTCGAGCTCGATAATTTCAGGGATGTCGACAATCATTTGTGCGACTTGAATCAGGGTCAGGCAGATCGCTTCTTGATCCGCCGGGGCGTGAGAGCGATACCCCTGCAGCAGTTTAGAAACACGAGTCCGTGAAATAAGTTCGGTTCCCAGGGCCAAATTAAGCGGCGGCAGGGCGACAGCGCGATCACCAATAACTTCGACTGCCGTCCCCCCCTGACCAAACAACACGACAGGGCCGAAAATTGGGTCGGTGGCAACGCCAACGATCAGTTCGTGGGCGCCGGGGCGGCGTTCCATTCGTTGGACGGTAAAGCCCTCTAGGCGGGCATCAGGGGCGGCCTCGGCCAAGCGGCGGAGCATTTTCTCTGCTGCTTCTTGGCATTCATCGGCGGTTTCGATGTTAAGGCGTACGCCACCCCGGTCGCTTTTGTTGCTAAGGTCGGGGGACAGAATTTTCAACGCCAGTGGACCACCCATTTCCTGGGCGATTTGGCGACATTCTTCCGGCGTGCGGGCGATATGGGTTTCGACGGTGGGAATGCCATAGGCTGACAGGATTGCTTTGGCTTCGGGTTCGCTCAAAACCGTACGGCCTTGGCTGATGGCATTTTCAACCACCATGCGGGCGATGGCAGTATTGGCCGTAAATTCGCTGGGTAAGCTATCGGGGGTTTCCATCAACAGTTCTTGGTTCCGGCGGTATTCCACCGTATGCATGAACGCCTGAACCGCCTGACGCGGGGTGTCAAAGGTCGGCAGGCCAGCTTCATGAAAGGCGGCGCGGGAAGAGGCGACCAGTTGTTCGCCAACCCAGCAGGTGGTGATGTTTGTGCGCTTATGCTTACGAGCAAGGGCAATCACCTGATCGGCAATCTCGGATGCCGAGGCAACAGCAACTGGGGTGTGCATTACCAAGATCGAATCGATTTCTCGGGCTTCGACCAAAACGTTGAGCGCGTCGGCATAGCGGTTGCCCGACGCATCGCCCATGATGTCAATCGGATTGCCTTGCGACCAGCCGGGGGGCAAAACCGTTTCTAATTTGGCGATTGTTTCGTCTTTGAGGATCGCTACAGAGCCGCCTAAATCGACCAACTCGTCAACCGCCATCACAGCAACGCCGCCGCCATTGGTGAGAATGGCTAAGCGCTCGCCCTTTGGTCGAGTTGTAACGGATAGAGTTTCCACAGCGGCAAACAGTTCTTCGATGTCGTACACCCGCAGCATGCCAGCCCGGCGCATGGCCGCATCATAGACCAAGTCAGATCCGGCCATCTGGCCGGTGTGTGATTGCGCAGCGCGGGCACCCTCGGCATTGCGGCCTGCCTTAATGGCCAAAACGGGCTTGTTACGAGCAGCGGCGCGGGCGGCAGACATAAAGTTGCGTCGCTCATCAATGGATTCGATATAGAGCAAAATAGCGCGAGTATCAGGATCAGAGCCTAAATAGTCGAGCACGTCACCAAAGTCAGTTTCCAGGGCACCGCCCAGGGAAATAAAGTGCGAAAAGCCGATGCCTTTTGGCGCTGCCCAGTCAAGAACCGCCGCCGAAATTGCTCCCGATTGCGAAACAAAGGCAACACGCCCCGCCTTTGCTGGGCTGGCGGCAAAACTCGCATTAAGACCAATGCCGGGGACCATCACACCCAGGCTTGCCGGCCCCAGCAGGCGCATGCCATGGGATTGGGCGATGCTAAGCACCTGAGCCGAGAGTGAGGTTTCTGCTTCGGGGTTAGGGTAAAGGTCAAGGCTGCTGGTAATGATCAGCGCTGACGGGCAGCCGCGTTCGCCCAAACGGCCAATGACGCCGGGCAATTCATCAGGTGGCACGCAAAGCACGGCAAGGTCGGGCACTAACGGCAGATCGTTGACATCTTTATAGGCAAGAACCCCCTGAATCGCTTGATACTTGGGGTTGACCGGCATGATTGGCCCCTTAAAACCGCCCTGCAGGAGATTCCGCATGGTGATCGCCCCGACGGTTCCCGGTGCGTTGGAGGCGCCAATGATGGCGACCGATTGCGGGCGGAACAGTTTTTTAAGGTTGCGAACGCTCATGGGGGGTCTCGTCTTTTTTTGCGGCTGGGGGGATGACTATCGACCAAGGAAGACGTGGTGATGCGGGCAGCCATTTTACAGTTTCTGGCGATCAACAGGCTAAAAGGCTAACCAACGACAGCGCCAGAGGGCGGGGAAGGGAGACGGCAGGGCTATGGTTTGCACTGCTTTGTCAGCCCTAAGGATGGGATGAAAAATGTTGCAGTGCAATATAAAACTCTAGCGCGTCGTTCCATACCATGGGGTGATACGCAGGCAAAGCCGTCGTGACAAGCAGAAAACCCTTAATTCTATAAGGTTGGGGATTTCAGACTATTCTAGAGCGTTTTGAATAGGTGGCTTTGCCTGTGATGGCGCATGTGCTTGGCAAATAAAGGGTTCGGGTAAATTTCGATCAGGTGGGATCACCTGAAATAGCGCATTTTCTTATAAAGCAGCGGCTTATGTTTTTTGGAGCTATCTTTGCTGATGGAACAGCAAAAAGGCCTCGTACCCAAAGGGTAGAGGCTTATCAATATGAAACCCTGCTGGATATAAGATGGCTCCGGCGGTAGGATTCGAACCTACGACAACCCGATTAACAGTCGGGGGCTCTACCGCTGAGCTACGCCGGAATATCTCATATCGTCCCCGCAAGGGGTGCAAGTGTGGGCCGAATAGGCTCCCCAACCCTAGGGTTGGCTTTGTGAAGTGGCTCCGGCGGTAGGATTCGAACCTACGACAACCCGATTAACAGTCGGGGGCTCTACCGCTGAGCTACGCCGGAATAATCACTTCAACAAACACTCTTGTCTATAGCCCCTGGGGGCAACATTCAAGAGTGGAGGCCGGAACCGGAATCGAACCGATCTACGGGGATTTGCAGTCCCCTGCATAACCACTCTGCCATCCGGCCACACTATGCAGTCTCTTCAGTGGCGTGGGCTGCCTGAGCTGTCCTGCCCGCCGTCGAGGTGGCGGTTTATATATGGCCTTTTTTCCTGCGTCAATAGCGGTTTGCGAAAAAATGAAAGTTTTTCGCCAGAACAGGGCGGTGGAGCATTTTCACTGCGGCCTTCTTGGCAGCAATAACAGCGGCTGCGCGGTTTTTGCACCGCTGTCTTTGTGGTTTCCGTTGTCATAGCGTGCCGAGAGAAGTATAAACCGCCCATCCGGGCAGGGAGCCCGAGAACCCGTTTTTAGTTTTTTTTCGGTGGCGCCTAGAACAGTTAGGGGCGCACGCCGCATAGCGTGGGGAGACGCTCGGCATGGATTACGCCATCGCTCGGCAGAATATGGTGGAAGGTCAGATTCGTCCTAACAAGGTGACGGATCAGCTGGTGCTCCAGGCCATGGAGACCATCCCTCGCGAGCTGTTCGTGCCCAAGCACCTGCGCGGGATTTCTTATACCGATGAAGATATCAGCCTGGACAATGGCCGTTGGCTGATGGAACCGGTGGTTTTGGCGCGCTTGCTGCAAGCAGCCGACGTGGAAACCAGTGACGTGGCTTTAGAAGTTGGCTGCGGGACGGGTTACGGAACGGCAGCATTGTCGCGCATTGCCTCGACCGTGGTTGCCGTTGAGCCCGATAGTGAATTCGCCGCCCGGGCCACTGCGACCCTGAGTGAGCTTGGGATCGATAATGCGGCAGTCATTGATGGTGATCTGACCGCAGGCTGCCCTGAACAGGGTCCCTACAACGTCATTTTGATCTCTGGCGCGGTCGAAGAAGTACCGCAGGCCTTGCTTGATCAGCTGGCCGAGGGTGGTCGTTTGGTTGCAGTGGTCCGTGGGCCCCAGGCTGCCTTTGGTACGGCAAAACGCTATACCCGCCAGGGCGGCGTGGTTGGCGAACGCCCGCTGTTCGATGCTAATATTCCTGCATTTCCGGGCTTTTCTAAACCTGCTCAGTTTACATTTTAATAAAATTTGTTCTGTTAACCAGGGCATTTTTGGGCGAGACCATTTCCATAAGGGAATGGTTTCGCCTTTGATTTTTCAGCGGAAAACGTGGGAGTTGTTAGATTAGATTATTCTAAAATAAGCTGCTGAACTCCCTATCCTGTGGTATAAACTGATTTCATCATCATCGCCTGCTTGCCATTCTTGGCGCGGGCGCTATGCTGAGCATTAGATGAACTGGGTAGTTCAGTTTTATTTTTTGATGCTCGCCAGCTCTGCCGCCTTTGGTGGGGTGCTGTATGTTCGGGCCCTAGATACTTGAGGGAAGGATGCAATGAGAAAGCCAGTTTCTTTTGCTGTTGCCGCTTTGCTGGTTGGGGCCTCCCTTGGCCCGGCTTTGGTTCCGGCATCGGCTGCGGCCATGTCTTTGGATGAAGCGCTGGCCGCAACCTATGTTGGCAACCCAGAGCTTCAGGCCGCGCGTGCGTCATTGCGTGCGACGGACGAGCAGGTGCCGCAAGCTCTTGCTGGGTGGCGCCCGACTGTCACCGTGAGTGGTAGCTATGGTCGTCAGATTAGCGAGCAAAACACGTCGACCGCGATTGATCGTGAAATCGGCACCGATCCGAAAAATATGACCTTTACCGTTTCGCAACCGTTGTTTCGCGGTTTTCGCACGGTGAATGCGACGGATGGTGCGGAAAATACCATTAAGGCAGCGCGTGGCTCGCTGACGGCGACCGAGCAAACGGTTCTGCTGTCGGCAGTTTCGGCCTATATGGACGTGCTGCGCGATATGTCGGTGCTTGAGCTGAACGTGAATAACGAACAGGTTTTGCGTCGTCAGCTTGACGCGACCACCGACCGCTTTGAAGTTGGTGAAATTACCCGCACCGATGTCAGCCAAGCTGAAGCCCGTTATGCCGGTTCGGTCGCCAGCCGCATTGCGGCAGAGTCGAACTTGCAAACCACGCGCGCGACTTTTGAGCAAATTGTCGGTGTTCCGCCGGAAAACTTGCAGTGGCCGGCTGGTGTGACCGGCTTGCCCACCACCCTAGAAGATACCGTTCAGTTGGCGGAAAGCCAGCAGCCGAGCTTGGTTGCAGCGGAATATACCGCCCGCGCAGCGGTCGATAACGTCCGCGAAGTGCGTGGCGAGCTGTTGCCAACGGTTAGCTTAGAGGCATCAAGCACGCAAAATTGGGAAGCGTCTAATCACGATTCTTACAACAACGTGCAGTCTGTTGTTGCCACTGTGAGTGTGCCGCTTTATCAGGCTGGCAGTGTCTATTCGCGTTTGCGTGCCGCCAAAAGCACCGCAGGCCAACGGCGTTTAGAAGTTGATTTAGCCCAGCAGCAGGTCCGGGCATCGGGGGTTCAGTCTTGGGAATCTCTGCAGTCGGCACGGGCTCAGATCGATTCGCTGACGTCACAGGTTGACTCGTCGCGAATCGCCCTCGAGGGTGTTCAGCGCGAAGCTCAGGTTGGCTCGCGTACTGTGCTTGACGTGCTGGATGCTGAACAAGAACTGCTTGATGCGCAGGTGAATTTGGTGCTCGCGCGTCGTAATGAGCGTGTTGCATCGTTCCAGTTGCTGTCTGCGGTGGGTATGTTGACCGCTGAGGGCTTGGGCTTACCGGTGGACGTTTATCAGACCGGCACGCACTATGATGATGTGCGTGATCAGTGGTTTGGTGGTGATGATGCGTCGGCGGCTTCTTATGATGATGCTACCGATCCGCAGCGGGCTCGGCTTGTGAAGCAGCCGTAAAAAGAGTCATTTGCGGTTAGACGTGCTGATTGTGCTTGGTATGAGGCCCCGTAATGCATTGATATTACGGGGCTTTATATTGCCTCTTGGCAGATGCTTCTAAGATCGGCATGTTTTGGCCTCTGGCTATTCGAATCATTCGGGCGGGCAGGGGCCTTTTCGTGACAGGGCGGGATGGTTGAAACATCTTGCGTTTGCAAAATCTTAACGGTCGATGTTATATCACTATCTCAGGGATAGGCATGATTTTGCCATGTTTAGGCCTACCGGCTAGAGATGTTTTTGTGAGGGCGGGGATACGCCATGGATGATCGCAATCAAGAACCATCAATGGAGGACATCCTGGCCTCTATCCGAAAGATTCTTTCGGAAGATGAGGAAGAGGAAGCGAAGGCTCAGGCGCCAGAACCTGTGCCCGAGCCGGAACCGGAACCTGAGCCGGAAC
>CEGD01005907.1_pt1 | contig 10078 bp, 8 predicted proteins | sample 306751 | NCBI WGS metagenome assembly CEGD01 (sample SAMEA2755657, study PRJEB7226) | microbial mat metagenome | biome: microbial mat; feature: hypersaline; material: grass silage | place: USA | collected 2014-02-19 | depth 0 m
TCTGGCAACCGCCTGAAGACAAACGGAAGGTCTTTACCGTGAGTTTCGACGAGAGCCTGGTCGTTGACGCAGGCTTTGACCATTTCGTCAGAACTCACTGGCAGGCCGTTACCGCAGGCGAATCGGTGGAGTTCCGGTTCCTGGCGCCAACCCGCGGGGATCACTATGGATTTGTGCTTGAACCGGCCCCCGAGGCTGAGCTTAATGCCGACATTGTCGTTCAGATTCGACCGACCAGTCTGGTTCTGCGCTTTTTGGTGGACCCGATCATACTGGGCTACAACCAGAATGGCGCACTGACCCACTACAAGGGCCTGACCAACATTCGAGCCGACTCAGAAACAAATTTCAGTGCCCACATCCGCTATGAAGTCACTCGTTATCCGGCGTGTGACCTGACATCCTGAAGGTGAGGCTGCGGCCACACAGTATCACTGCGACTGTGTGGTAAACTCCGCGTCAAACAGATTCGGAGACTCCGCAGCCATGATGTTCGTGTCGTTTAACGTCAACAGTATCCGCACCCGCCTGCACCAGCTTGAAGCCGTTATTGAAGAGCTCAACCCAGACTTTATCGGCCTTCAGGAAACCAAGGTTCGGGATGAGGAATTTCCGGAGGAAGCCATCCGGAAGCTTGGCTACCACGTGCATTTTCACGGCCAAAAGACCCATTACGGCGTCGCCCTGCTCTCAAAGCAGGCACCGGATGACGTGCTCAAGGGCTATCCGTCTGACGGCGAAGATTCCCAAAAGCGGCTGATCACCGGCCGTTTTGACATCAACGGCGAGCCTCTCACCGTTATCAACGGCTACTTCCCCCAGGGTGAAAGCCGCGACCACCCAGTAAAATTCCCGGCTAAGCAGAAGTTTTACGCGGACCTGATGACCTACCTCGATGAGCTGGCCAGCAAACCCGGGCATATTGTGGTTATGGGCGACATGAACATTTCACCGACCGACAAGGACATCGGTATCGGCCCGGACAATGCGAAGCGATGGCTACGCTCTGGCAAGTGCAGCTTCCTGCCGGAAGAGCGCGATTGGCTGAGCCAGATTGAAGGCCGTGGCTTTACCGATGTCTATCGCTATCTACACCCGGAGGAGGACAACCTGTTCAGCTGGTTCGATTACCGCAGCCGTGGCTTTGACGACGATCCTCGTCGAGGCCTGCGCATTGACGCGATTATGGCCACGCCCGTATTGCTGGAGCGCTGTCGAGATGCCGGTATCGATTACGAGATACGAGGCATGGAAAAACCGTCCGACCATGCCCCTGTATGGGCCAGCTTCGAGATTTAGCCCTGCTGTCTAGAACTCTGTCACCGGGCAGTGAAAGCTGTCCGGTTTGACGATCATCAGGTCACAGCTGACCTGATCCAACAGACGCTCAGCAGAACTTCCCAGCAGCAGTCGATCGATAAAACCGCGCGCCAAAGACCCCATCACCAGCACATCGATTGACTGTTCATCGATCAGCTTCGGCAATACCTGATGAAACTCACCTTCCCTAAGGTGAACGCAGGGGTCTCCGACCTCCAGTTGCAGTGGCGCAATCATTTCACCAATCCGCTGCCGGTGCTCTATTGCCACTTTTTTCTGCAGCTGCTCGTAATCCACAACCAGGTGCTCATCGAAAATGGCCGAGTGTGGCAGCGTATTGAATACGTGAATCACATGCAGTTCTCCCCCCAGCTGTGCCGCCAACCGTGTTGCATGGCTCAACAGCTTCTGATCCAGCTCAGCAGCTACATCATCAAGATGAAAAGGGTCGATGGCGGCTGCAATGCGAGGACGCTCAGGCCATTGACGTGTCTTGCTTAACAGCAGTGGTGTCGGGCACTGGCGCAGCAAACGCCAGTCAGACGCAGCCAGCAACTGGCTCAGCACCCTGGGATGAGGCTCCAACGCATGCAGCACCAGCTCGGGCTGGTAGCGCAGCGCCTTGCGTACCACGCCTTCAGCTCGATCCCGATCCCAGTAGACATCCGCCCCGGCCTCAATCTCCTGCTGTACCAGCTTGTCCATATGGGACTGCAGACCTTTTTCCACCTTTCTCAAGACGGACTGAATCGCATGCTGGCGCCCATCAGCGTCGAACAGATGATTGCTGTCCAATCCCGCCGAATAGACACAGGAAAACAGTTCAACCTGACTGTCGGGCGTCAGCAGACGCCGCATCTTCTGCAGCAGCTCGCCCCGGTGCTCATCTTCAGCAAGATTCACCAATAAACGCCTGAACTCACTCATGCCGGTCTCCTGTCAGAATTTTTTCCAGCATAGCCCGACTGAAGGAGCATGGAAACGACAGCATTGGATATTCAGTCGACTTTTGACTATTAATATTAGACATTAATTATATATAATTCAGAAAACGCTAATCAAAGGAGATGCTCGATGACATTGAATGCTGCCCTGCGCCTGATGGCCGGTACCGTTGTGCTGATAAGCCTGGCACTTAGCCAATACCACTCTGCCCTCTGGCTCTGGCTGACTGCCTTTGTCGGTTTCAACCTGCTGCAGTCTGCCTTTACTCGCTGGTGCCCCGCCATCACGGTGTTTCGCTTGCTGGGCCTGAAGGAAGAGGTATGTGACTCCAAGGGCATGAGCGTCAACCAGGGCGTTCATATTATTGCCGGCATTCTGATTCTCGCCACAAGCTTGCCCGTAGTATTGGGCATGGTCGGCCCAACCCTTTTGATCCTGCCGCTGATTATTGGGCTTAGCTTGATTCAGTCAGCCTTTACCGGCTGGTGCCCTGCCATTCTTATCGCTCGCATGATCGGATTCAAACCGACTCATCACGCCTGACACCACACCTGCCGACTGTGCTCAACAGCACAATCGGCAGGCTCATTCTCTCCGGGCGTGTTAAACTTGCGACTCTTGCCCGGATAATGGAGTGGGTGTTCACGTGATTCTGAAACTGGCGTTGCGTTTGCTGCCGTTGCTGTTGCTGCCGGTTCCGTTTTTGCTGCGTGATCAGCTCCACCTGCTTACGCCCGGTCACCAGCTGCTGTTGAATACCCTACCCTGGCTTTTGGCGCTGATGGTGATGCTGTTGGCTATCGGCTTCAAGCATGGCCGAATTCTCCTGCTGTCACTGCACTTTGCCTGTGCCGCCACCCTGCTGCACGCCACGGCCGATGCCGGCCCCGATAATCCGGCCAGTTATGTGCTGCTGGTTTTGCTGAGTCTGTTCTGGCCTTTGGGCCAGGTTGTATTACTGCTTCTGCCTGAACGAGGCCTGCTGTCTCGCAGCGGCATGCTTCGCTGCGGCTGTTTGATTGTCATCTATCTTGTCCCGGGACTTATCTGGCTTGAGTCTCCCCAACTGCTGACACAGTTGCTGCCGCATCTGCCACTGGCATTACTCAACTTTATTGCTCCGGGACTGGCTCTTCCAACAGCTGCCTTCTGGTGGAACCTGCTCCTGTTGCTGCCCATCTGCCTGCTGCGATTGCGGCGCCAGCCTGTAGATACGCTGGCAACTGCTGCACTGTCGTTCGCATTCCTGATCAGCCTTAGCCAGCCGGGACAACCTTTGCTCAACAGCGGCTATCATCTGCTGGCACAACTGTTACTGATTGGCGCTTTGATTCATCACGGCTACGGTATGGCCTTTATTGATACACTCACCGGCATTCCCGGTCGCCGCGCACTTGAACATTATCTCATTGGGCCAGGCCGACACTATTCGATTGCCATGTTGGATATCGATCATTTCAAGAAATTCAATGACCGCTATGGGCATGACATCGGAGACCAGGTATTACGGATGGTTGCATCACAGTTGAATCTGGTGCGCGGTGGCGGCAGGCTGTTTCGCTATGGTGGTGAGGAATTCACAATTGTGTTCAAGCGCCGCTCGGAGCAGGAAGCCTTTGATGCACTTGAGCAGGTACGCCAGCGTGTTGCCGACTACCCGATGAAGATACGTGATCAGAACCGGCCGGAGGATGATCAGAGTGGTCGCAATCAGCGAGGCAGCAACTCCTCTGATACCAGCATCGTAAAGGTGACGATCAGTATCGGTGTATGTCAAAACAAAGCTGGTGAAACACCGCGGGAAGTCATAAAGCGTGCCGATCAGGCTCTCTATTTGGCTAAGGAACGGGGCCGGAACTGCACTCAGGCGGGCAACAACAAGCCGGCTGCTAAGCGTCGCAAGAGCCGCACCGACTTTGCCAGAGCCTGAGCCGGCTGTGGTGCATCCCTGCACCGACAGCCCCTGTTTCAACGGTTACCGTAATCCTCGGCTATTTCTTCAATGTGTATCGGTTCTTCCGGCATCTCGCCGGCGTGTTCCTGCAATGCCTTTTTCGAGCGGCGCTCCAGCAGCAGGTAAAGAATGATACCCACAGCCAGCCCATAGGCTGCACCGTAGACTGACAGCACAACCCCCATGGTGCCGGCAACACCCATGGAGGTGGCGTTATCGATCTGCTCAACGCCCACACTGATACAGAGATAGCCGGTGATCAGCAACGTCAGGGACAGGGCAATCGGCAGCACAGGCTTGAACAGGGTCACCAGTGGCAGCATGAACAGTGCAATAAACCCGACAATCCAGAAGATGCTGGCCCCGCTGTAGATGGTATCCATCGCCTTGCGACCGTAACGATAGCGCTCCGCAATGGTCGCCATCGCACCAGTGAACAAGGGGCCAGCCAGACCCGGATAGGGGGCCAGCAGCGAATGCATCAGGTTACGCATGGCGGTGACAAGGTGCACCCGGTCAACATTGACTTCAATTTTTTCATCAGGGCGCAGGTGGTCCACACGGTTGAGCAGGCTTTTACCCACGATGATATCGCCGAACGCGATAATATAGGCGATCACAGCGGTCGGAATTGCCATCCAGACCATCTCAAGGGATGGCAGGCCAACACCGAATACGGTGTAGTCCAGCACCTTGTCAAACGCAGGTGCAGACAGGCCAAACTGGACCTCAGGAATTGGATATTCACCTACGGCCCAACCGATGGCCATCGCCACCAACGCACCCGGGACCATACCATAGCCGGCGATTACCCTTGCCCAGCGGTGTTTTTCCGTCCAGTCACGAAATGACAGTGAAAACAGAACGTACCCGGTCACGGCACCACCGATGATCAGTGAAACCGGCGTTTGCTCAAGCCGCCCACCAGCCACAATTTCACCGGATATGGCGGCAATACCCGCTCCCATCAGAATGCCACCCTTGATCGAATCCGGAAACATGTCGACAAGCTTGCTGCCCAGCCGCGTAATGCCGAGAACAAAGAAGATCAGAGTGACGACCAACTGCAGCCCGATCAGTGCACGTATTGCTTCGGGACCGGGTTCAAAATTGCCAAGAAACAGCACCACGACCGGAATCGCGGGTGTTATCCAACCCGGCACCATCGGAACTCCCAACACGGTTGGCAGCATAAAGCCAAAACCGCAGATCACCACAAACGCCAGTGCCACATCGTAAGGTAGACCCAGATACTGCTCCAGCAGCGGTATCATCGCCATGCCAACCACGAACATGATCAAGGCCTGGATGGTTTCTGGCCATTCCCAGCGATGGTGAATGAATGGCAGACGAATTTTGAAAGGGCCGAACTTCCAATACGGATGCTCCTCCCCATGCTTTCGCTGATAGAGTCCCATAAGTGCTCCTCTGGCATTGACCAGTGTTTTATTTCTATTTAAGGAAAACAGAGGGCTCCCCAACCCCCTGACAACAAGCAGGCGGAACGTTATAGGCGAAGGCAAAGCAAGTCGAGGTGTCAACAATCGACTTTAGTCGCGAGCTGCACCAAAGTATAAGGGTTTCCCCTAAATCAGCGTCACATACACGGGCGCGGGGGTCTGAAGTGTCGGCACGTTATGACATAAGAGAAGACTAATATTCGTTCTAGGTATATTAGTTAAATTGGATTAACTGTAGTGATAGGCTAGAATTACCAACAAATAACAAGATTGGAGTATTGTGACGTGACTCACACGGACCACCGCCCTGCCGAACCTGCCCCACAGTTAAGCCCTGACAGCATCGAGATGATGAAGCAGAATGCAGCATCTGCCGCGAAACTGATGCGCGTGCTGGGCAACGACAGTCGCCTGCTGATTCTGTGTCACCTCGACGGCAAGGAGCTGTCCGTATCTGAGCTCAATCGCTGCCTTGATCTGAGCCAGTCAGCCCTGTCGCAACATCTGGCCGTGCTGCGCCGGGATGGATTGGTACGTACCCGACGCGAGTCCCAAACCATTTTTTACTCGCTCAACGGTAACACCGCAATCACCATTATACGCACCCTGCACGACCTGTTTTGCCCCCATCAGCCCTGATATATGTCAGCCAGTGGGCATTGTCTGGATCAACAACATATAAAGACCGGTACCGGACAAAATGCTGATCAGCGGATTGCGCAGCAGCCAGTGCAGCGCAGTCACAAGCCCCAGCGACAACAGCGAGGGCAATAGATATTGCCCCGTCATCAACGCATCCCTCAATGCGTACAACAGCAGCAAAACCATCAGCACAGGTGGCAAATAGCGCCCAAGGTGCTTCAACAGCGGGTGGTCAGCCCAACGATAAAGCAGCACAAAAGGCAGTGCTCGTGTCAGAAAGGTGGCCAGAGCAGCCACGGCTATGACACTCAGAAGATACGCAGTCGGCTCCACGCCTCTCCTCCTCTGGCCATGATCAACAATGAAACGGCCATGCCTATGGATAACATCAGCATGTTGTCGGCACTGATCAAAAGCGCCAGCAGGCCGATTACCAGTGCCAGAACAAACACACCCGGTCGGCGTACCACTCGATATTGTTCCAATGTCAGCACCAGGAACAGTGCAGGCAGCGTGAACTCGATACCCGCCGTTGAAAAGCTGATTTGCCCACCCAGCCAGGCCCCCAGGGTACAACCGATCACCCAGTAGAGGTGATTCAGCAGTGCCAACCTGAACTGAAGCCGAGCGCGTATTCGATCACAGCCGGCCTGCAGCATGGTCAGCAGCGAATAGGTTTCGTCGGTCAGGGCGTAGATCAGATACCAACGGCGCGAGCCCTGCAGTGTGAGGTTACTCAAGAGTGACAGGCCATATACCATGTGACGGGCATTCAGCAATAGTGTAGCCACGAACACTTCAACCAGACCTGCCTGATTGGCCAGCAGGCCCACTGCCATGAACTGGCCAGCCCCGGCATAGATCACCAGCCCCATCAGGGCTGCATACAGCCAGTGATACCCCAGCTCGGAAAACAGGACGCCAAAGGCCATCCCCAGCGGTATATAGCCAAACAGTACCGGCAACGAAAGACGGAAAGCGGATTGATCGGGTTCGGTTGCTGTGCTCATAATACGTAACAATACCGGACGCCCACTCGGGAGCGTCCTGTCGGCTGGATTGGTCGGTCAAGGAGATCAGTGCTGCAGGCGGTAGATCTGCCAGTCTTCAGTGGGCTCGTTCAGCATCATTTTCATATCAACCACATCCTCTTCCATGTTGTAGCTGATCTTGAAGCCAAGCTTGCGAGCTAACCCCTGCATACCTTTATTGCTGGGCATGGTGGACCCCACCAGCTGCAAAGTGCCACGACTGGTGCAGTAATCGATGGTTTTCTGCATCAGCATTACCCCAAGCCCTTCGCCCTGCATGTCGTCCCGGATCACGATGGAAAACTCGCTGCGTATATTATCGGCATCGGTCACGGCTCGCACTACCCCCAGGGTTTCAAATCCTGCACCACTGAGTTTCGGTGCCGACACAATGAAAGCCATTTCACGGTCGTAGTCGATCTGGGTCCAGTTGGCCAGCTCCGCATGGCTGGGCACACCTCGACTGTAAAAATAACGCAGCCGGATCGACTCCGGGCTAAGCGAGTTGAAAAACTCCAGGTGAGCCGGCTCGTCCTCACCACGAATCGCGCGCAGAATCGCCTTGCGTCCAGAGCGACGCAGAGAGACATTCTCGCTGAGATGTTCCGGGTACGGAGATATCGACAGCCGCGCGGCCTCACCCAGCGACACGGCGCAATCGACGGCCAGCAGCCCACGCTTGTTCAGCAGCAGCGGATTGATCTCCAGACATTTCAGTTCAGGCAGATCAACCACCATCTCCGACAGGCGTATCAGTAGCTCACACAGATGATCAACATCACGCTCAACCTGATAACTGTTTTCGCTGATGATGTTATACACCCGCGAGCGCTTGACCAACTGACGCGCCAATGCGAAGTTCAACGGCGGCAGCATGATGTTGCGATCGGCCAGTACATCAATCGCATAGCCACCCACACCGAACAGAATCAGTGGCCCAAAGACAGGGTCACGGGTCACACCCACATTGATTTGAAGTGACTGGAAGCCCCGTTTCATCTGCTGCACCACGAAGCCGTGGGTCTGATCAGGCTGATACCGCTCACTCACCCTGTAGGCCAGCTTGGTGGTTGCATGGCGCACTTCGCTGATGGAATACAGATCCAGCGCCAGATCACGCCAGCGCTGGTAGGCGCTACTGTCGTAAAAGAAGGGGTACAGATTGTCCTGGTGCAGCGCCTTGACGGCTACCGAACCGCCCATCTGCCGTGCCAGCTCCACGACCCCGGCGATATCATCGGCATAGCCGGTATTGGGTGTCGGGATTTCGTACAGATCCAACAGATCACTGGCTTCAGAGTGGGTCAGATAGTCCCGCCCCTCTGCATGCGCATCCTGCAGCATCTGCCGCGCCCGCTTTCGATTTGGCAGGTTATGCAAATGGTATGGCGCCGGCGTCTGGCGCATGGCGGCCTGATTACGGTGGTAATCAACCATCTGCATAAAGGCGTCCACCGACTCTTCCGGGGTCATAAAGGTGGGAATACCAGCTGCGTTGCAGTGGTTGCGTGCCTCGATGGCCGAAAAGCGGCCCATCCAGCAGGTCAGCACATTGCGCGGCGTCTTGCGTGCCACCTTGATCACCTCATCGGCTGTCGCAACGCTGGCAGCCATGCGTGTCGGTGCATGAATGGTCAGTACTGCATCAACGTTAGGGTCCTTGGTCAACAAACGAATGGCTTCGGCAAAACGTTCCGGGGTCGCATCGGCGTTGAGATCAACCGGGTTACGCCCATTCCACTCGGCCGGCAAAATGGCCTCAAGTGCGGTCCGAGTCTCTTCGGTAATTTCACTCAGCTTGCCCTGCTTGCGCAGCAGTCGATCATTGGCCAATGCGTTGGGGCCCATACCGTTACAGACAATGGCGAGGCGCTCACCGCGCATCGGTTTCATTCGTGACAGGGTTTCCAGTGCATTGAACAGCTGGTCCGAGGTTTCAACCCGCACGGCGCCGGCTCGGCGCAGGGCCGCATCATATACACGGTCTTCATCATCAACGCCGGGGGCCAATTCCACCGACATACGACCATCCTGGATGATATTGGATTTGAGTACCAGCACCAGCTTGTTGCGGGACGCAGCCCGTACCGCTGAGACAAAGTCGCGCGCAGAACCGATAATACGATCCATCTGCAACAGAATGGCATGGGTGGTGGGATCTTTTGCCAGATAGTCGATAATGGCAGGCAGATCGACGTCAACACCTTCACCCAGTGTAAGAAAGTGGGAGAAACCGATCTCCTGCCCGCTGGCCCAGTCAATCATGGCCGTGCCCAGCAGCCCTGACTGACCGACATAGGCCACCTTGCCCTTGCTTATGTTCACATGCGCGTAGCTCGCATTGAGCTTTGATCCCGGTACCAGCAAACCCATGCAGTCTGGGCCCAGAATGCGAATGCCATAGGGGCGTGCTGCCTCACGGACCTCTTCGCGCAGTGAACGGGAATGATCACTGTCCGAGTTGCTCAGCCCTCCGGTCAGAATCATGGCTGCCTTGACCATATTGGCGCCAAGTTTGCGAATGATACCCGCCACGCTTTCAGGCGGTGAACAAATAATGGCCAGATCCGGCATTTCAGGCAGGTCTGACAGCGATCGATAGCAATGAACACCGTTAACCTGCTCATACCCTTGAGCATTGACCGCCATCAGCTTACCCGCATAACCACTGTCCAGCAGGTTACGCAGCACGATTCCGCCCATGCTGTCCTCGCGCTCGGAAGCAC
>CEGD01005860.1_pt1 | contig 10056 bp, 9 predicted proteins | sample 306751 | NCBI WGS metagenome assembly CEGD01 (sample SAMEA2755657, study PRJEB7226) | microbial mat metagenome | biome: microbial mat; feature: hypersaline; material: grass silage | place: USA | collected 2014-02-19 | depth 0 m
GTACTAGCAAAGATAAACCACGGGGGGCCATGATCGATCAAACGGGCCAAGGGGGGGGGGGAGACCCGGCGAGAACGGTGCCACAAAGGGCGGACAAGGAGGGATTGTCTTCATCATCCTTGCGGTATGGGAGATCCTGATCGCGCAGGAATAGGCAATTGTCTGTTCGTTTTGTAAATCCGCTGTTGGAAACGCTTAATGACGTTATTGGCAGCGTGTTGTTATGCCTTTACAGCAGCGCGCATTTCTCTCAGTTCGCCAAAGATGCCAGCAATATTGATTTTGTCGAAGTCGGCGACCGAAGCCCGGAAGGCCTGAGCGCATTTCCGCGCTTCGCGAGCCATGGCAACACAATCAACGCTTTGCGGGGCGGTGCGAGGGGTCTTGCTCATGGGGCTTCTCCGTTTGGGGCATTTGGGCTTTAGGAACCGGTCTGTTGAACCGACTCTGATGGTTCAACATTGCGTCCGTATGTCGGCCACATTTCAATTTGTTTCAGCAGTAATTTTTGTAAAGAAAGGTCTTTGCTGTCGCAGGTTTTAGGTTCGTACCGAGTTACGGATCTGCTTCAGTTCACCAAAGATGGCGTCAATATTGATGTCATCAAAAGCGGCAACCGACCGGCGGAACGCACGAGCATGTTGCAGAGCTTCACGGGCGAGGGCAACGCAGTCAGCAGAAGAGGCAGCATTTTGCGGGGCGCGGCGGCTGTTTGATGTGCTCATGGCGTTTCTCCTGGGGGGATCGCTTGACGACCTGAGTTGTATTTTCTGATCAGGAGCGGGGTTTGCTCCGTTTCCATGAACCAACTATGGCCGCATAACATTGCATTGGTATGTCATGGATGTTTCAGTTTGTTTCGGAGCGTATGGTTTTCCCCGGAGCGGCCACTGTATTGGTGGGCGATATTGTATCGTGCTTAGGTCGATATTTTACGGCCTGGGGCCGCAGACAGCTTGTCTGCTGGAGCTGCCGAGAAGGGCAGGCTTGGCCAATCAGTGAAGAATAAAAAAAGCAGCTTTCCCCGCAATGAGGGAAAGCTGCTGAATGCACTGTGTTTTAAGCGTGAGCAGAGGGAATTATCTGCGACGGCGTATTTGCTTTAGACAGACTCAACTGTTTTTGTATCGTTCTTAGCGTCTTCACCCTCGGCAGAGCGGACGCGGCGACGGCGGGGTTTTTTCTCGGCTTCCCCATCATCGTTTGCAACGGCTTCTGCGGCATCGTCGCTTTTTGCTTTGACGACGCGGCGGGTGCGTTTGGGCTTGGCTGGTTCTTCGTCACCAGTTGCGGCCTCGGCCACTGGGGCCTGACTGTCGATATCGACAGGGGTCGCTTTGCGGCGGGTCCGCGGAGCAGGCTTTGCCTTGATTGTGTCATCAGAGCTGGCGGCTTCGGCGGGGGCTGCTGGTGCTTCTTGTACTGTAACAACAGGTGCGGGCGCGGGTGCAGGAACCGGGGCAGGAGCCACAGGGGCTTCAACTGGCTGCGCCATCACCACGGTCTGCTGGGCAGGGGCTGCGGATTCGGTGGTCGAATGCGCATTGGCAGCAATCGGTGTTTCGCCCTGCGGCCTATCGTTACGCTCACCTTCTGCGCCGTCGCGGGGACGGTTGGTCCGTGACCGGCGACGCTGGCGATTACGGTCCCCGCCGTTGCGATCGCTGGTGTTGCGGTCTTGGCGATCTCCGCGATCTTGGCGTTCGACGCGTTCCGGGCGATCCCCACGATCTTGGCGTTCGACGCGTTCCGGGCGATCCCCGCGATCTTGGCGTTCGACGCGATCTTGGCGATCCCCACGATCTTGGCGTTCGACGCGGTCTTGGCGATCCCCACGGTCGTAGCGCTCGCCCCGATCCTGACGATCTCCACGGTCTTGGCGATCGTTGCGGTCTTGGCGGTCATAGCGGTCGTTACGATCGCTATCATAACCGTTGTTGTCGGCGCTGTTCCCCTGATCGTCACCGTCCCCATCTTCATAGGATTCGGTGTCGTCCATATAGTCTTCGGGACCATCGGGATTAAGCGCGTTGCCCTGATCCAAACGCGGCATCCGCATTGGGGTGGGGCTGTTGAGGTTCTGCGCAAGAATGATCCGGTAATAGTGCTCGGCATGTTGAAGGTAGTTTTCCACCAACACCCGGTCGCCCTGGACAGCAGCATCACGCGCCATCGCTTGGTATTTTTCGACCACTTGATGAGCGTTGCCGCGAACACGGATGCCCGGACCATTGCTATCAAAGGTTTGATTACGCGACGGTCCCTTTCCCCGAGTCGGGGGTTGGCTGCGACCGCGTGGTCGACCTTTAGTGTTTGAGCCTTGTTTCATGATTCCGTCAACAACACAACTGCGGCACATAACCGGGCTGCAAAATAGACACGACTCAACAGCCGTGTCCCCGAGACATACCATCAGCAAAAGCGAGCCCAAACGAACCGCGTGGCGCTGAATTCAGCGTCCCGCTGCCCAGGCATGGCCTTGGACGGCATGAAAAAATCAATGGTGCATATCAGCCTGGGGTGGACGAGACAGTGTGTCCCAGCTCCGCGCCTTTTAGAATCGTGCACAATGGCAGGAGTTCTGTGGAAAGGCCGAATGTGCAGGATTAACCCTGCATGCGGCAACACCCCGGCGCCTCAGCGCCCTCATTTAAACCCTATGCGGCCCAGAGCTGTGGGCCAAGCGTTTTTTACCAATTTCCATAGTTTTTTCTAGTTTTTTCTCATTTCGGCTCAAATGAGGCCCATTGACCGATCACGCAGCGCAATATTCCCCCTAGGTCAGCACGCGGAGGCCGAAGCGAAAAGCCTTGTTGTTCTAGAAGTTCACCGACTTTTTGCGCTTGCGTATGGCCGACCTCTAACACCACCCAGGCCCCCGGTGCAGCAAGGGCGGCAAGCTGGGGGATAAGCGCTTCGTAGCATTCATAGCCGCTGACCCCTGACACCAGCGCCCGCATGGGGTCATAGGCGGTGACTTCGGGTTCCAGGGCAGGGATTTCGGTTTCGGCGATATAGGGTGGATTCGATACGATCAGGTCAAAAGGCCCGCTTAGAGCCGTCGCCCAGTTGCCGCATTGAAAGTGGGTGCGGGCGTCTAGGGCATTGCGGCAGGCATTGTCCTTTGCCATGGCGATGGCGCCGGGGGCGATATCAATGCCTAGTCCTTGCGCTTGGGGGTATTCGCTAAGCAGGGCGAGTAAAATACAGCCGCTACCAGTGCCAAAGTCGATCATGCGCAAAGGCGCGTCGCGGTCGGGGCAAAGCTCAAGCACAGCATCAATCAGCGTTTCGGTATCTGGGCGCGGGTCTAGGGTATCGGCATTCAGCCCCAAGTCCAGGGTCCAGAAACCGCGTTGACCGATGATGCGTGACACCGGCTCGCGGTTTAGGCGGCGGGTGGCAATTGCCTGCACGGCTTGCCAGTCGGCAGCGGTTAAGGGGCGTTGCCCATCCATCAGAATATCGTGTGGCCGCAGGCCCAGGGCGTGCGCGGTCAAGAGGCGGGCATCGCGGCGGCCACCGTCAATTCCCCCCCGGAACAAGCTGTCAGCCATCCAGGCCGCAGCTTGTTCTAGGGTTGGCAGGGAAAGGCTGCTCATTAGCCCAATTCTGCGAGCTGTGCGGCCTGTTCTTCGGCGGCGAGGGCGTCAACCACATCATCTAAGGTTTCGCCCTGCATCATCTTATCCAGGGAATAGAGCGTCAGGTTGATACGATGATCGGTGACCCGGCCTTGCGGGAAGTTATAGGTGCGAATCCGTTCCGAACGGTCGCCGGAGCCAACCTGGGTTTTGCGCGCAGCAGCGCGTTCGGCATCGGCGGCACGGCGTTGTTCGTCATAGATCCGTGACCGCAGCATCGCCAAGGCTTTAGCCTTATTCTTGTGCTGGGACTTTTCTTCCTGACAGGCAGCAACGACGCCGGTGGGAATATGGGTGATGCGCACTGCCGAATCGGTGGTGTTGACGTGCTGACCACCGGCGCCTTGCGAGCGATAAGTATCAATGCGCAGATCTTTTTCTTCGATTTGCACATCAACTTCTTGCGCTTCGGGCAGCACGGCCACCGTGGCAGCAGAGGTGTGAATCCGCCCGCCGCTTTCGGTTTCGGGCACCCGCTGCACCCGGTGAACGCCCGATTCGTATTTCAGGCGACCGAACACGTTGCGCCCTGAAATCTGCGCCGATGCTTCTTTATAGCCACCGATGCCGGTTTCGTTGACTTCCATCACCTCGAACCGCCAGCCCTTAGAGGCTGAATAGCGTTCATAGAGGCGAAACAGCTCGGCGGCAAAAAGCCCCGCTTCGTCGCCGCCGGTGCCCGCGCGAACTTCGAGGATGGCGTTGCGCTCGTCGGCTTCGTCCTTGGGCAGCAAGGCGAGTTGGACCTCGTGCTCCAGGGCGGGGATTTGCTCTTTCAGCAGCTGAATTTCTTCTTCTGCAAGATCCTTCATATCAGGATCGGCGAGCATGGTTTCGGCCTCGCGCAGGGCCTGTTGTGCCTCGCGCCAAGTGGTGATCCGCTCAACCACGGGGGTGAGGTCGGATAACTCCTTGGACAGCTTGGCAATATTGGCCTTGGGGTCGTGGGCCAGGATATCGCGCACTTCTTCGTAACGCGATACCACGCGGGTTAGTTTTTCATCGAGACTCACCGGGTATCCTCTCCCTTACAATCGTCTGCGCGGCCCAGACCAAACAACTGTCGGGTCAAGGTCTCCACGGCGGCACCGCTATCATCGCTGCTGCTGCTTAGGCTGCGCAGCACCTCGGTCGGGTGGTGCAGCAGGCGGCCCATCAGCAGGCGGGTGGCTTTGTCAGCGTCGCCGTGGGATTCAGCCAAAGCGCGCGCACGCTCGGCCTCGAAATGGCGGTGTAAGGCGGCGATCACCGGCACCGCCGAGCGTTCGGCCCGCCGTTGCACAAAGGTGTCTACCTCGGCCTCGACAATGGCCCAGGCGTCTCGCGCCGTCTTTTCCCGTTGCACCCGGCCTTTCTCGGCCAAGCGCTCTAGGTCTTCTAAGCTATAGAGGAAGGCATTGTCTACACGATCGACAGCGGTTTCGATATCGCCGGGGATGCCGACATCAACCAACAGGATCGGGCGCTGACGGCGTTTCTTGAGGGCGGCGCGCAGGGCTTCTTCGGTAATCGCCCAGGTGCGGCCACCAATGGCGGTGATGACAATCTCGGCATCGACCAGGGCGGCGCTGAGGCCGTCAAAGGGCAGGATGTGGGCATTGAGCGCGCGTGCCAGCTGTTCAGCCCGGCCATGGCGGCGGGCGGTGACGGTGACGTGCTTGAGCCCTTGGCCTTGCAGGCTTTCGGCGATCAAGTCGCCCATATCGCCGCCGCCAGCCAGTAACAGGCGCAGACGAGACAGGTCGCCGAACAGATCCTTTGCCACCCGTACCGCGCAGGCGGCCACCGATACCGGGCCTTCGCCGATACTGGTTTCGCTGCGCACCCGCTTGGCGCAGCCATAGGCGGATTGGAAAATCGTTTCGAGATCCGCCCCACACAGGCCGGCATCGCGGCTGTGGCGGTGGGCGGCCTTGAGCTGGCCCAGAATGTGCGGTTCGCCGATCATCAGGCTGTCGAGGGAGCCGCCAACGGCAAACAGATGCCGCAGCGCCTGATCCCCACTGAGGGTGTAAAGGTGCGGCGCGAGATCGTCGGTGACGGTCCCGGCGCGTTGACCGAGAAAATGCGCCGCCTGGGCTGCGGTTGCGGCAGGGTTGTCGGCACAGAGCAGGACTTCGACGCGGTCGCAGGTGGAGAGTAAGACCACCTCCGTCATGCCGCTTTGGCGCAGGGTTTCTAGCGCCAGCGGCACTTCGGGGTCGTCAATGAACAGGGCATCGCGCACGGCAAGGGCGCTGGAGCGGTGGTTTGCTCCAACGATTGCTAGCCGTTCGATGGCCCTGTCATTCATCCAATGGGCCTATTTTACAGTGCAGCGCTGAGGACGGAGAGCAAGCCGTCCAGGCTAACAGCTTGCTGTTCACCGCTATCAAGGTTGCGCACGGCGGCTTCTTGGCGGGCCAGTTCATCGTCGCCCAGAATCACCGCATGCGAGGCATTGACCGTATTGGCCCGCTTCATGCGCTTTTTCATGTTGCCGCCATAGGCAACATCGACCGGCACGCCAGCCCGACGCAGGCTGTTGGCCAGTTCGATGCTGAGGGCCTCGGCGGCCTCGCCCAGGGGGATCAGCGCAATCGGGCGGACTTTGGCCGGGACGTCTTCGACCAGCATCGCCAGGCGTTCAACGCCCGCCGCCCAGCCAATACCCGGAGTCGCCGGGCCGCCCATGGTTTGGATCAGGCTGTCATAACGCCCACCAGCCAACACCGTTCCCTGTGCGCCAAGGGCATCGGTGGTGAATTCAAAAGCGGTGTGGCAATAGTAATCAAGCCCGCGCACCAAACGCGGGTTGACCGTATAGGCAATGCCCATGCGATCAAGGCCCGCCAAGACGGTGGCAAAAAAGGCCTTGGAAGCATCGTTCAGCGAATCGGAAAAAACCGGGGCGTCGGCAATGATTTTGCGGTCGCCGGGGTCTTTGGAATCGAGAATCCGCAGCGGATTTTTCTCTAGCCGGGTTTGGCTGTCTGAGGAAAGCTCGGCGCGGAAGGGGGTCAGGTAAGCGACCAAGGCATCGCGGTAAAGGGTGCGGCTTTCGCTATCGCCCAGGGTGTTGATTTCCAGGTTCACCCGCCCTTGCAGGCCCAGCGAATCGAGAAACTGTGCGGCCATTGCCAAAACGTCGAGGTCTGCTTGGGGGCCTTCGACGCCCAAAAGTTCGATGCCGACCTGATGGAATTGGCGCTGGCGACCCTTTTGGGGCCGCTCATAGCGAAACATCGGCCCATGGTAAAAGGCTTTGATTGGCAGGGATTGTGCCAGGCCGTTGGAAATAAACGCACGGCAGATGCCAGCGGTGCCTTCGGGGCGGAGCGTGATCTGATCGCCCGACCGCTCAAAGGTATACATTTCCTTGGTCACCACGTCAGACGTTTCCCCCAGGGTGCGGGAAAAGACATCGGTGAATTCGAAAATGGGCGTTGCCATTTCCTCAAAGCCATAGAGGGCGGAAATATGCCGCAGGCGTTCAACCACGGCCCGGTGACGCCGCATATCTTCGGGCAACAGGTCGTGCGTGCCGCGCACCGGCTGAAGGGATGCCACGGGTCGGGTCTCCTTAAAATCAGGTCAAAAAAACAGTTACAATAACGGAGTAGCCTAGAGGGCCGTCGGATTTGGTCGTTTGGCGCATTGAGAGCATTTTTCGTTCTCTTAGGGTCACGAAGAATACTCTAACTCTTTATTCTTCAGGCAAATACGTCGTCGCAAGTGATCACACCTGCTCGGGATTTGCCCTAGTCAGCCGACTGGGCCGCTTTGGCGGCTTCGATGGCTGCGGCCTTGTTTTCGACCAGTTCGACCAGATGGTCAATCATTGCCTCGCTGCCCACCTTGTGATTTTGGTTGCCAGCGAGATAAACCATATGCGAGCCACCGCCACCGCCAGTGAGGCCAATATCGGTTTCGCGGGCTTCGCCGGGGCCGTTGACGATGCAGCCGATGATTGACAGGCTGATCGGGGTTTGGATGTGGGCGAGGCGTTCTTCGAGAATGGCGACGGTTTTTACTACGTCAAAGCCCTGACGGGCGCAGGACGGGCAAGAAACCAAACGGACGCCACGATGGCGCAGATCCAGGCTTTTGAGGATCTCATAGGCCACGCGCACTTCTTCGACTGGATCGGCGGACAAGGATACGCGGATGGTGTCGCCAATACCGCTCCAGAGCAGCATACCCAATCCGACCGAGGATTTTACCGTACCGCCGCGCAGGCCACCGGCTTCGGTGATGCCCAGGTGCAAGGGATAATCGCAGGCGTCCGCCAGAGCTTGATAGGCGGCAACGGCCAGAAAGACATCCGAGGCTTTGACGCTGATCTTAAAGTTGGTGAAGTCGTTGTCTTCGAGGAGCGCCATATGACGTTTAGCGCTTTCGACCATCGCATCGGGGCAGGGTTCGCCGTAGCGTTCCAACAGGTCGCGTTCCAAAGATCCGGCATTGACGCCAATGCGCATGGAGCAGCCGTAATCTTTGGCCGCCTTGACCACTTCGCGCACCCGGTCGTCAGAGCCGATATTGCCCGGATTGATGCGCAGGCACGCCGCACCGGCCTCGGCGGCTTCGATGGCGCGGCGATAGTGGAAATGGATGTCGGCAATGATCGGTACCGGCGATCCGGCGACGATAGCCTTGAGGGCGGCAGTGGAGTCTTCGTCAGGGCAGGAGACGCGGACGATATCTGCCCCGGCCTCGGCTGCGCGGCGAATCTGCTCAAGGGTGCCCTGGACGTCGGTGGTTAGGGTGTTGGTCATTGTCTGCACCGAAATGGGTGCGTCGCCGCCGACGGCCACCGGGCCGACAAACACTTGCCGAGAGGGGCGGCGCAGAATCTGGCGGTAGGGCCGAACGGCAGTCATCAGGGAATTCCTTATTACAGAAGGAGTGCAGGAGGAACAAGCCAAAGCCACAATGTTGGTTTGCCAGTGCGGCAGGGCAAGGGGGGTGTCATAGCACGAAGGGGGGCAACACCAAACCCCTCACGGGGTGGGGAATTGTGTGGATCAGAGTCTGTTACCGCATGGCTGCTTTGTGGTATAAAGGGGTATCTGCTCTCTGAGACCAAGGTGGTAGGCGTGCGCTCTTTAGGGAAAGCCTTTTTTGACCTTTTGACTGGCAGTGCGGAGGGTGAGCCTGCCAAAAAGGCAGAGACCTCTGCGGTGAGTGATGTGCCAGAGCCTGTGCCCCGGGATGCGGGCGGGTCGGCGGCGGCGATTGCCTATAGCAAAGCAGGGGCGGTGGTACAGCGACACGGACGCCCGCATCTAACGCCGCCGCAGGTGAAACCGCGTGAAATGACCGATGGGGCGATGGCCGGGATTCCCGAGCCGGTGATGAGTGATGCATCGGCGCTGGCGGGCCCGGGAAAAGCAGCAAAGTCTAAAGCATCGAGTTCGGACCGGGATGCTTTGATCCGCCGCGCAATTGCAATCCATCGTGCTAAACGGGGGCTGCTCGATTCCCTGAGTGATGAGCAGCGCGAGCGCTTGGCCCAAATGGCGCTAGCCGCTTTTCGGGTTAAGCATTAAGAAACGCATTGGTTGATAGAGTAGGGTTGGTTTTAAAGAGGCCGTCGTCGAAGATGCTTTTTTTGGGCGATTGAAGGACTACATCCTTTTTGACCTCTGGCTGTCCGGTTCGGCAAAGGGTGCTAAAACCTTGTTTATGCAAGGGGATAAGGGTGCACCGCAGCGTGGTGAACCCGTTAGGTTGGTGAAAGGTGCGACGTTGACCGGGGGCAGGTGCCGAAAAAGAATGAATAATTTCACAGCAAGTCCATTGCGTCTTGTACCCAGGGCAGTATGGTACTGCCAGTGATGTGACTAAAGGTTTTATGCCAAACCATGAATACCCATGGCCGCCATGACGATGAAACGCTAAAGCACGAGCTGATCGGGCTTTTTGAGCATATTCAACGGATCCGCAAGGAAATCGCCGCCATCCGTCGCCCCGGCGCGGATGCGGGTGAGGATCATTTTGTGCAGATGAGCGACGAGCTTGATGCCATTGTGATTGCCACCGAACAAGCAACCAACACCATTATGGAAAACGTTGAACAGATGGAAGACGCCCTTGATGAGGTGCGCTCCCTGGTTGATGATCCCGAGGTGCTGAGCATTCTTGATCGAATTCCGTCTCATTCCGGCTCTATTTTTGAAGCGTGCGCGTTCCAGGACATTACCGGCCAGCGCATCAGCAAAGTTGTGAATTCGCTGCAGTTCATTGAATCCCGCGTCAATGTCTTGATTGACATGTGGGGGGTGAGTGAATTGACCAAGGTCGGCGTGCAAAAAGAAGCACCGCGCGGCGAATACGAAAAATACCTCAATGGGCCGCAGCTTTCTGGCCAGGGGGTTTCGCAGGCTGACGTGGATGCCATGTTTGGCGGCGCAGCTCCTGCCGCTAAGCC
>CEGD01001415.1_pt1 | contig 10002 bp, 11 predicted proteins | sample 306751 | NCBI WGS metagenome assembly CEGD01 (sample SAMEA2755657, study PRJEB7226) | microbial mat metagenome | biome: microbial mat; feature: hypersaline; material: grass silage | place: USA | collected 2014-02-19 | depth 0 m
GCCAACGAACTGGGCTAAGTTTTTGAGGAGTAGGACTTTTTTGTGCAAAACTGGGGTTCACTTTTGCGCATAATGTTCTAACGACTTGAGGAATGCCTTATGGGCATCCTCATTATTTCTTAAGCCCCGCCGCGATCCCTTGTGACGCGGCGGGGTTTTTGCGATCTCTTGCTTATGGTCGTTTGTTTTTCCCTCGGCATTGGGGGAGTTTTAGTTCACGGTAGGGCGATGACCCAAACACCCTCAAAGACCATAGATCCTAAAACCCTGCCGCCAGAACCACGCAATCTGGTAACGCCCGCTGGGCTAGAGGCTTTGCGGGCAGAACTTAAAAAGCTGCGGGCTGTCGAACGCCCGACAGTGGTCGAGGCGGTAAGCCGAGCTGCGGCGAATGGCGATCGTTCGGAAAATGGCGACTATATTTATGGTAAAAAGCGCCTGCGCGAGATTGATCGTCGGATACGCTTTTTGGTTAAGCGCCTTGATTGTGCCGAAGTGGTTGATCCTGCCTTGCAGCGGGTGCGTGACCGGGTCTTTTTTGGCGCGACCGTTCTGTATGTTAACGACCGCGATGAAGAGATTGAGGTGACGATTCTTGGGCGTGACGAGGCTGATTTGGCGCGAGGGAGCATTTCCTGGCTATCACCGGTGGCGCGTGCCTTGCTCAAAGCGCAGGTGGGGGATGTGGTGAGAGTGCAAACACCCGCGGGACTCGACCACTTGGAGGTGTTGAGGATTCGTTATCCTACCGCTGAATAAAGGCCCAAGCCTGTAGGGTGAATCAAATGTGGTGTTTATATCTGTCTGATGCTGATAAATGACTGAATTTATATAAAATTTTACAAATAAAAAAGACGGATTTGTAGCAATAGTCTGATATTTCCATATCTTAGCGTTTCAGTTGAAACAAATGTTTGAAGTTGGAAAGCAGCCTGATAGCATGGTGTTTCGTATTTTTTAGGCCGGGGAAGCCTCATGTCGACAATCAAAAATGGCGTCAATCTGACCGATATTGGCACTTATGTTGAAGCGGTCAAAAATGACCCGGCGCAAGGACAGGTTAAGTTTGTTGCGCGCTCTTCGTGGGCAGGGGGTACCAAAACAAACGTCGAGGTCAGCCAATTTTATGCCAATGGCCAAGCGGTAGCGCCCCAAGGGCGTTCATTTGCCTTTAGCGTTGATGAACCTGGCGTTTTGGGGGGCTCCGATCAGGCGCCAAATCCGGGCGAAATGATTGCTGCAGCTCTGTGTGGCTGTCTTACCGCTGGGATTGCGACCAATGCGGCGTTGTTTGATACGACGCTAGAGGGGCTAGAGGTCTCGGTGGAAGTGGAATGGGACATGCTCGGTATTTTGGGGCTAGATCGGTCGGTACCGTCGCGGGCAAGCGGCATTCATTACACTGTGACGCTCAGCGGCGGCGATGCGGATAAGTTGCGTCGGGCGAAGGAAACTCTCGATCGCAAATCAGCTGTTTTGAAAACTCTGCAAGAAGCTGTGCCCGTCACCACCGATGTGGTGATTCGTGAAAGCAAAAGCGCGCCGGCGACTGCCTAAGGTATTATTCTAAAATGCCTTTGGTGTGTGGAGTGCATGTCAAATGCGCAAAACACCACCGTGTTTTTGTGCAAGATGCTCTAGGCGCAGGGGGCTTGACGCGGGTCAAAGCCTCGGACATTTACCATGGCGGGGGCTTGTATGCGTGTCGGGGTAGGGTATAGCGAGCAAGGTGATAGCCGTCAGGCCGGGGTTGATGCCGTCTTGCAGGCGCTGGGGCATCTGGGAGATATTGATGGTCAGGATGTGGATTTGGTCCTGATTTTTTCCACCGCCCAAGTTGAACCCGTCGCCCTGCGGGATGGAATTCGTTCGGTCATTGGTGAGCAGCCGCGTCTGTTGGGTGGTTGGTCGGTCGGGGCGATCACCAATGATGCTTTAGGCTATGGTGGGACACAGGTCGGGGTTGCGGTTTTCCGTTTTGAAACAGTGCAGTGGGCGGTTATCGCCGAAGGGGGCTTGGCCGATAACGAAGACGCGGTTGGTCAGGCGCTTGGCCGTCGGCTGCAAGCCTTGCCGTTAGATGATGATGCTGCGGTACTGATGTTTTATGACTCGGTTAATCGCACCAGTGGTCGCATGAAGCTCAATATGGCAACGCCCATTTTGAACGGGATAGAGACGGTCCTCGGTGCGTTCCCCACCCTGGCCGGGGCAGGCCTGTGTGGCGACATGACAGGGCGCGCAACTTGGCAATGGGTTGATGATGACCTGTGCCAGCAAACACTCCTTGCCTTGGTGTTATGGGGGGGTGTGCGCATGGATACGGCGATTATGCACGGCTGCCAGCCGGTAACAGGCTATCGCACGATTACCAAAGCTATTGGGGCAGAAATCCTAGAGATCGATCACCGCCCAGCATTAGACGTGGTTTCCGAGTTATTGGGCGATGCCGATATTACCCCTGCAGAATACGGTTTTTTTGTCACTCTCGGGCGGAACATGGGGGACAAATGGGCTGATTTTGATGAAACCGCCTATGTCAATCGCATGTGCCTAAAAGCGAATGAAAAGAATAATAGCCTGATTATGTTTGAACCAGATCTGGAGCAAGGGGTCGAGGTTCAGTTGATGCACCGCACGGTTAACATTGATTACGTCGCACCGCGCATTGATGCGGTGATGAATACTCTAGGGGATCGAAAGCCGGTGATGGCATTTTACATCAACTGCGCGGGGCGGGCAGCGGCTTATTCTGGCTTAGATGGTGAAGACGGGCACGAAGTGCAGCGGATCTTGGCCGACAAGGTTCCTTTGCTGGGTTTTTATTCAGGGGTGGAAATCGCGCCGGTGCGGGGGCGGCCTGAGCCGTTGGATTGGACGGGGGTTTTCTGTTTGTTGTCTGTTGCAAGCTGAGCCGTAAATAGGGGGAGAGCGTGGCAGAGGGCCCGACCAAGCTGGGTATCGAGCGTGACGTTGACCTGTTGGCCAATGATGCCCAGGACGAAATTGCACGCTTAACAGCCGCGTTGAGCGAGCAAAGCAATAAGGCTGCTTATTTCGAGCGCCAAACCGAGCAAATGGCTGCGCGTTTGGTCAAGGCCGATGCATCAGGGTCGGCCTTGCGCCATGAGCTGGAGCAAAAACGCCGGGGGTTTTCTTTGCTGGCGGCGCTAAGCTCGGCGCTGACGCCAACCACCAATCCCGATGAAATCTTTCGCGCCACCAGCCGTCAAATTAACGCGACACTGAATATGGAACGCACTGTGGTTCTCACGCCTGGGCATGGCGGGCGTTTGCAGGTAAGCCTCACGCATGGCTATGACCAAGCGACGGCTCAGGCACTGAGCGGCCTGGACGTTACGCTGCCAAAGGGATGGATGACCGGCGAGGGCAGTTTTTTAATCACCAAAGAAAGCGGGCGGGATGCCTTGGCTGAGGTGAGGGCGGCTTTAGCGTTGCCGTTTTTGATCATCGTTCCCATCATTCACGATGCTGATCTTTTGGCGGTGATTGTCACTGGGCGCACCCGTGAGCAAAAGCCTTTTATGCCACGTTTAGGCGAAGGTGATCGTGAATCTTTACAGGCTATTGCCGCCTATTTGGCGGCTATTTTTGCTCAGGGGCATATCCTAGAAGTCGAACATGTGAACCAGCGGCTGCGTTTGGAAAATGAGCGCATTTCCATGGCTAAAGAACAGGCCGAGGATCTGGCGCGAGCAAAAAGCGAGTTTATCGCCATCATCTCGCACGAGGTGCGAACGCCGATGAATGGCGTGCTGGGCCTTAGCCAGTTGCTTTTAGATACGGCGCTGGATGGAGAGCAACGCGATCTGGCAGAGATGATTGTCTCTTCGGGGAAGACGTTGATCGGGATTTTAAACGAGATCCTCGATCTGTCGAAACTCGAAGCCGGGCGGATTGAGCTAGAGGCGATACCCTTTACGCCAGTGTCTTTGGTTGAAGACTGTTTGGCCCTTTTTGCTGCGCAAGCGGCAGAAAAGAACCTTGCGTTGGCGTATCATGTGGCTCCTAGCGTACCGGTGGTGTTGGTCGGTGATGGGATGCGGTTGCGGCAAATTCTTTTGAATTTGATTGGCAATGCGATCAAATTCACCGAGCAAGGCGCAGTGACTATCGAGCTGGCGCCCTTAAAGGGCGGCGTTGGGGTGCCTGATCCTTATACCGTATCGTTGGTTATTTCGGTTCGGGATACGGGAATTGGCATTGCCCCGGACGCTCAGGCGCGCCTCTTTACCCGCTATGAGCAAGCTGACCTGTGGACGAGTCGCCGCTTTGGCGGCACTGGCCTGGGCTTGTCGATTAGCAAGCAATTGGTCGAGTTGATGGGCGGCGCTATTTCGGTTGAAAGTGCGTTGGGCGAGGGGGCTACCTTTACCGCTGTGGTGCAGCTTAGCCGGACGCCGATGGCGGTTCCAGGATTTTCGGCGCAGCGCGCACGACCACACTGCACAGCACGCGCTGTGGTTATCGCCGATGCATTGTCAGAGACCCGGACCTTAACCGCGCGGCGTTTTCGCGACTGGGGATGGCAGGTTGCCGAAGTCTCAACGCGCGAGGCCTTAGCAGACTGCGGCCCCTTGATGGCTCAGGGGGGCGTTGTTGTGGTCAGTGATCGCTGTGGCAGCGATGCTGAGGCGATTTTGCGGCAGGCGGCTTTGGCAGCACGGGGGGATTTGCGGGTGCTGCAGGTTTCTGCTGGGGTTGGGCGCCGTGTTCAGGCCGATCCTGGGGGCGTGGTGGCGATCGGCGAGCCTATGCACGAGCAAGTCTTGGTTGACGTGATTGATTGGCTTGCGCTAGATGTGCCGTCGCGCCACCCCCAAGCCTTGCTAGACACGGTGCAGAGTGGGCGCGAAATCCACCGTAAGAGTGAGGTGGATAAACGGCGTAAATTGCTTCGATTGCCGCCGTTAACGGTGCTGTTGGCCGAAGATAATCTAATCAACCGACGGGTGGCTGTCGGCTTGCTGGAACGCCAAGGGGTTAACGTCGTCGCTGTTTCTGATGGGGCGCAGGCAATCGAAGTTTTAAGGCGCCGCCCCTTTGATTTGGTGTTGATGGATCGCCATATGCCAGAGATGAATGGGATCGAAGCCGTTCGGGCCTTACGGGCTATGGAGGGGGCGATAGCGCAAACGCCGGTGATCGCCTTGACTGCGGCGGCGTCGGTTGATGATGCGCGCGAATGCTTGGATGCTGGAATGAATGCATTTGTGCCAAAACCAGTGGATCCAGACCAGCTGTATAGGGTTATTTTGTCGATTTTGGGTAAGGCGCTTCCTGATGAACACCCGGTAAAAGTCACGCCGGCGGCTATGGCTTTGCCACGGGTCATGCGGCCTGCAAATGATGGCAGCGTGATACAGGCTTTGGTCCGCGATTTGGGCCTTGAAACGGTGGCAGAGCTGGTTCAAGACTTTGAAAGTTCATCGGCGGATTTGTTGGCGCGCTTGGCCGCGGCGGCGAAGGATCAGGATTTTCACGCGTTAGAGCATGCAGCGCATAGCTTTAAAAGTGCGGCAGGGTTCCTAGGGATGCGTGCCTTGTCAGCGTTGTCGGCTGAGTTAGAACGCAAGGCAAAAGACGCTGATCCTACCGCTTTTGCAGGGGGAGAGGCCCTTGGCAGTTTGTCTGCGGATGCGCAAAAATGGCTGGCTGCGGTTGTGGCGACAATTTCTAGATCTAGCGAGTAAAGGGCGTTCTTTTATTCCTTAGGGTGGTGAAGCCTTGGTAGGGTATAGTACAGAGGCGTGATAGAATAAACGCCGGTGGCGTACTGCCGCAGAAAGGGATTGCAATGGCCTTCATTGACTGGAAATCCGACTTCTCAGTTGGCCATGCCGATTTGGATCACGACCATTTACGGCTGAGCCAAATCATTAACCGTCTTTATGATGCGGTCGAATTTGACCAAGGGAATGCAGTCGTCGGCGCAACGCTTAGCTCGTTACGGCGTTACGTTGAAACGCATTTCGCTCGCGAAGAGCGATTGCTTACTTTATGTGGGGTTCCTGATGCGGTCGAGCACGTTCGCTCTCATCGCCGGATCGAGGCGACCTTAGAAGATTTTGAAAACTTGCACAGTCATTCTCCCGCAGAGCTTGATGGTGTTGCGCTGTTGGAGTTCTTGCGGAAATGGCTGATTAATCACGTCTTACGCGATGACATGCAGTATCGGGAATACTTTGAAATTTTGAAGAAACAATCACGAGTCGGAGATGAACTCCGGTATAATTAAGAATAATGACAGGCGCGTGGCGTGCTTAGGTTTTGTTATTTTAAACGAGAGTGCTCTCTTAACTTGGTTTGATGAGTGGTTTTGTATCTGTATGCAGATGGTATTTCCCTAAAATTATCAATTTGTAGGCTTATTTTCTGCTTAGAAGGTGCCAAAACAGGTAAATTAACGCCGCATCATATGGCGATTTGCCGCTTTTTGGTGTAGTAGGGTGTGTAGTCTTTGGCGGTAATCGCCTATTCAAGACAAGGGCGCGCATGAGATGGGTTTTCCGCAATGCGTTCTCGCAGGCCATCGAAGGATCGGCAGCGCCGACTTGTAACCGGAGAGTTTCTAAGATGTTGGACGACCAACACCCCCTTTCTGACGATGATATCGATGATATTCTTGATGCTATGTGCTCGTTTGGGGGCGCTGTGACCAAGGCAATTTCCCAGCCATTGCCATTAGCTGACGGGAGCGTGCCCGCGGTAAGTCGGGAAACCATCGGTCAGTGTACTGTTTTGCGGCCTGCATCCTGGCAACGTTAAGGCGTTTGTGAGAAAATGTTAGAGTATTTTTCAGACTCTTCCGGTCCCGAAAAATGCTCTAACTCTTTATTTTGTAAGAAAATATGCCGTCGCAGATGATCCCGCCTGCTCGGGATTTCCTCTAGCGTTTTGTTGGAGGAACGCCAGTGGGGGCTTGATTTTCCGCGTCGGCGGGCGTACCTCCCGCTGCATGACAGATGACCTTTACACAGGCTTGAGCGGGGTGGACGCCTCGACAGAGTCCCAAGATCAGCTTTTGGCTGCGCAGGCTCTGCGCCATGTCGCAGAGCGCTATGCTGTGCGGACAACGCCATTCCTTGATCAAATTATTGCCGAGCAAGGGCCTGATGGGCCTTTAGCGCGGCAATTTGTGCCATCCGTTGATGAGTTGATTGATACGCCACAAGATTTGATCGACCCCATTGGTGATCTTACCAAAAGCCCGCGCCCGGGGATCGTTCACCGCTACGCAGATCGGGTTTTACTAAAGCCTATTCATGTTTGCGCCGCCTATTGTCGGTTTTGTTTCCGGCGCGAACAGGTTGGTCCTGGTGGCGAAGCGCTGAGCGATAGTGCGCTGGAACATGCGCTTGATTATATTCGCCAGACGCCTGAGGTTTGGGAAGTGGTTTTGACTGGCGGTGATCCGCTGTTGATGTCGCCGCGCCGGTTGGCCAAAATTGTCGCCGCCCTGCATGATATTCCGCATGTGGAAGTGTTGCGCATTCATAGCCGCTTGCCAATTCATGACCCGGAAAAGATAAATCCGGCGTTAATTGATGCGTTGGGCCCCCCGCAGCAGGATCTAGGGCAAGGCAATGGTTTATCGGTATGGTTGGCGGTTCATATTAACCATCGGTCTGAATTGGTGCCGCCGGTGACTGCGGCCTTGGCGCGTCTGCGTCAGGCGATGATTCCGTTGGTGTCACAGACGGTTTTACTTAAAGGGGTGAATGATGAGGCGGAGACATTGTGTGATCTGTTTCGCGCCTTAGTGCGGTTGGGAATAAAGCCCTATTATCTGCATCATCCCGATCCCGCACCGGGAACCAGCCATTTTCGATTATCGGTAGAAGAGGGGACCAAAATTGTTCGCGCTATGCACAAGCAGCTTTCGGGGCTTGCGCGACCGACTTATGTTCTCGACCGTCCAGAAGGGCAGGGGAAAATTTATCTGCCAGTATTCCAAGACTAGAGAATTTTACGCAAAACCAGGATCCACTTTTGCGCACAATGCCTTAAAGCAAATCTCGAAAAAACTAATGCATCGCTGCAGGTATCTGTGCCTGCGGCGATGCATTAGTTTGCAAAACAATGAGATCGAGTGTCTATCGCTGAAGGGGAGCTTGATAGAGGCTTTTCCCCATTGATCGATCTGCTGCTGACCAGGGTGTGGCAATGATGGGCATAGCGTATTGCGGAACGGCTTTCGGCGCAGCCGTTAATACCCGCGATTGCTGACGCGAAACCTGTTGCGACGGTGCTTTAGGGCGCTCTAAAGCATAAAGGCTTTCTTGGTCCATGGTTGGCACCGGCATTTGTGGCAGGCGTCCTACAGACGGCGCGTGCGGCGACAGTAGCTTTCGATCGATCCAATAGGTTGCCAGGATGGCAAAGGGTAAAACGATTACTGCCTGTACCAGTAGTTCGTAAAGAGCGAACGTTGGATTCATCGCTTTAGTCATCGTACCAACGATGACGGTGATGCATTCCCAAACGAGGACTAATAGGCCAGCGTTCATCAGCACAGCAGACCTCCTATTACTTGGTTGTTATCTGCTATGGTATGGGAGGTTACGGAAAAGAACAATCTAGCCTTAGGCTATGCTTTGCTTGCGGTCGAGTGGAGCGTGGGGTGTTCTATACCATCGTATAGTCATCATGAATAATGTTATAAAACAAAATGTTAATGCGGATTAAGGGGCGATATTTCATATCGTGTCATGCAAAAAGACGGCTATTATCACTGGCGTAGGTCTTTTATCCATAAAGATATAAGACTAAAAGAAAGGGTCGATCCTAGATAATACTTGTTGCGATGCAGCAGCAGTTGCTTTGGTAATTATTGAATAAGTCTCGCTGTATGTGATTAATATTTGCTGCAGTGCGCTTTAAAAGCGCGCTGCCTCCAGCGCTTTTTCCTTCGCCAATAAAGCGTAAGTTGAGCCGTGTCGGCGCCGATTCGTCTAAATCTTTACGCAGGGCCTGCACTGCCCCTAGCGCCAGCGCCGATGCATATCCTTGGCCGCGTAAATTCTCGCGGACGGCAAAGACAAATATCTTTAGGTCATAATCAAGGGTCGTGTCACGGCGATGAATGTCGCGGCGAAAGGTGATGAAGCCTGCGGGCTCGCCAGTTTGGTGGTCGCGAACAGTGAGCATGCATACGCCAAAGGGGATGCCGTAGAGGGGGTTAATCTCGATGTTCTTATCATCTTGGGTATTGTTGTCTTCATCGTCGAAGTCAAAATCAAGGGCAAGTTCATATTGTTGCCCTTGGTCTTGGATTGGCTGTAAATGATAGTGCGTAAAGGGGAGGGTGCGCCCGCAAAACGCCGCAACTTCAGCGCCGTCAAGGGTCCACTCGTCTAGGGGACATGGATTGACGCGGTGCCCTAGGTTTGCATCTGTTGGGGCCGCGTTCTGCGGGCTTAAAAAGGGATGCATGGGGAGAGAGGACGGCACAATAAGGCCTCTTTGGTTGCGGTGCAGCATGTGGTAAATTTAATTAAGCTTTCCTGCACATGCAAGAGGGCGCATGTGGAATTGATGGAAAATTCATTTGCACCCTGCCGTGATGGTGCATGATCATCGCGGCACCTAAACAAGGTGCGTTTTATAAAGGGGATACCATGTTTATTGCCATGAACCGTTTTCGCATCCGCAAAGATGGCGGAGAGGAATTCGAAGCTATTTGGGCCAACCGCGAAAGCAATTTACCGCAGGTCCCGGGGTTTATAGAATTCCATTTGGTGCGTGGGCCGGAGGCTGAAGACCACGTTTTATATGCGACCCATGTGATTTGGGAAAACCGCGCCGCCTTTGATGCCTGGACGCAATCGGATGCTTTCCGAAAATCCCACGGTTCTAGCCGCGGTTCGCGTGACCTTTATTTAGGTCCGCCGCAGTTTGAAGGTTTTGAAGTCTTGCGGGTCGAAAAACGATAAGTCGTTTAATCTGTTTGGTTATCTAGAGCATTGTGCGCAAAAGTGG
>CEGD01000054.1_pt1 | contig 10001 bp, 7 predicted proteins | sample 306751 | NCBI WGS metagenome assembly CEGD01 (sample SAMEA2755657, study PRJEB7226) | microbial mat metagenome | biome: microbial mat; feature: hypersaline; material: grass silage | place: USA | collected 2014-02-19 | depth 0 m
CATTTTTTTATAGATACCATAAAAGGAATTAAACTAACGTAATGGTCATATAGCAAAAGCTAACTTAATAGCTTGTGTCCATGGATTGAATCCTAGGGAGGACCCTGTGTTGTCAGAGACCGTTGCCGAAACGCTGGAAACCGGCTTGCCACGATTGAACCGCTTAAAGGCGGTGGTTTGCTTTGATTTAGGCGCCGATGGGGCCTGGGTGGTTGATGCCCGAAAATCCCCGGCTGCGCTGCTGGGGGCCACTGATGACGAGGCCGCCGATTGCACCATTCGCATCAGCCGCAGCAATCTAGAAAAATTATTGCAGGGCCGTATGGACCCAATGCTCGGCTATGCCATGGGCAAGATCAAGGTATCGGGATCAATGGGCATCGCGATGAAATTGGTCAATGCGCTGGGCTAGAGCAAGGCACGATTTTCCAGGTAAAAGTAAGTGCGAAATTGTATTTACAAAAACAGCACTTTAACCGTTATCGGCAAGAAAGGGTCTGGTCCATGGATCAGGAAATGTCTGGGATGCTCGTAAAACAGCGGCGGTCCCGGCGCTGGGTGCTGCTGCGCAGTTTTACCGCTTCGGCGGCTTTATTTGGTGCTGTGGTGCTGGCGGGATCAGGGATGGCGCGCGCCAATGACGCGCCTATGGATGGCGCAACGGCGGCAGTACAAGAGCTGCGCTATGAAATCCGCATGGAAGATAGACCGATCGGTGTGGAAACCGTTTCCCTGCGCCAGCAACAAGGCCAAACCACGGTGACGGTACAGACCGAAACCAATGCCACGGTTTTGTTTTTTACCTTTCATTATGATCATCAGCGCACGGAACTGTGGCGCGATGGGGTGCTGCAAAGCGTTAACGCCCATACCAACGATGACGGGGCAGTCAGTGACATGGTGGCCCAGGCGCGGCCACCTGTGGCAAATGGCCCTAGCGGTTGGACTTTTAACGTCAATGGAACCGTCAGCGAGGGCAGCGAAGATAGTTTGCCGCTGACGTTATGGACCTCTGCCGTGGTCCGCAAGGATCACCTGTTCAGCGTTATTGACGCTGCTCCCTATGCGGTGCAGGTCGCGGCCCTGGGTGCCGAGCCCCTGGCCATCGGGTCCCGCACGGCAGAGGCCCAGCATTATCGCCTAACCGGGGATGTCACCCGTGATTTGTGGTTCGATGCAGACGGACATCTGTTGCGCACCACTTTTACCCGCAAGGGCTACCCCATAGAAATCGTTCGTCTGTTCGACTGAAAGTGCGCTGCCGCAGAAAAGGAGTGCATTGCACAATTGGATCGTTAGATGACGTATTGGTTATCTTGTTGACTTAATAAATGAAAGCTGTTCAACTTATCAGCAATGGCGACGAAACGTTCGCCAACAGGGAGGAAAAAGGATGTTCAATCACCATCGCATGTGGATGGTGCCGGGCCTGTGTGGCTTGGCACTTGCGGTTGGCGTCGGTCAGGCGCAGGCTGCGGGTTACCAGCTCAAAGAGCAAAGCGCCGAGGGCCTGGGAAACGCCTTTGCCGGTGCGACCGCCAAGGCGTCGGATGCCAGTACGATTTTCTATAACCCGGCAGGGATGATCCGGTTACAGGGAACGCAAGTCACCACCGGTGCGGCCTATATCGCACCACAGGCTGATTTTGTTGGCTCGGGTGTCACATCTACAGGGGCATCGACGGGCAGTGTTGCCGGTGGCGATGCCGGGCGCGATGCGCTATTGCCGTCATTTTACGGCATGTACAGCGTTTCCGATGATTTGAAAATTGGCCTGTCGGTCAATACCCCCTGGGGGCTGACCACTAAATACGAATCCGACTGGGCCGGTCGCTATCAGGCGATTAAGTCTGATCTGCGCACCATTGATGTGGTGCCCAGTGTTGCCTATCGGGTGAATGATCAATTGTCGCTGGGCGGCGGTGTGATCTTTCAGCGTATCGAGGCGGAGTTGACCAATGCGGTCTTTAACTTTGGCCTTACCGCTCAGGATGGTTTGGGCAAAGTCGAAGGCGATGATTGGGGTTATGGCGTTAATTTGGGGGCGCTGTACGAATTTTCTCCCACTTCGCGGGTGGGTATCAATTATCGCTCGCGCATTCATCACGAGCTAAAAGGCGACATCACTTACGATAATGTTCACGCCAACATCGCAGCGGCAGGGAACATGCATAATGATACTGCTACGGCCAAGGTGACGATCCCCGATGTGGTGAGTGTGGGCGCCTATCATCAGCTATCGCCGGAATGGGCTGTGGTTGGCGAGGCGTCTTGGACCAATTGGTCTTTGTTTGACCATTTGACCATTGATTCTGCGACGGGCCGCGATACCACCACCGATGAAAAGTGGAAAGACAGCTGGTTCTTCTCTGCCGGTGGCATTTATACCCCGTCCGAGAAATGGACCCTGCGCGGTGGTGTTGCCTATGACATGAGCCCGGTCAGTGATGCTCATCGTACGGCGCGCATTCCCGATCAAGACCGTATTTGGCTGGCCTCTGGGGCAAGTTATCAGTTGACGCCAGCGGTGCAATTGGACCTCGGCTATACCCATATCTTTGTGAAAGATGCTTCGTTGAACGAAAGAACATCGCAGGGAACGGTGAGCGGATCTTATGAAAGCAGCATTGATATCCTGACCCTGGGAACCACGGTGCGTTTTTAAACCTGCCTTTGGTGGGGGCCGGAATGGGGTAGGGATGCTTATCCCTTAAAGCCTATTTTTCTCTGGTTCCCGCCTGTTTTCGCCCTCGTCCGATGGCCCGTGCCCTGTGCATCGGGTCGATTGCCAGACGCGAGAGGTTTCGATGAGCGAAACTTTGTTTTTAGCCGATAGCCTATCGGTTGCAGATGATGCCAGCGGGCAGTTGGTGGGATTTCCCGTCTTTCAGTTGGCTGATCAAGCCGCTGCCCGCTTTGCCGACCGTCCGGCGATTGATTTTCTCGGTAAGCGGTGGAGCTACCGCGAGCTGGGGGATTTGATCGACCGTGCGGCCCTGGGCTTTCGCCATTTGGGCGTTCATGCCGGGGTCCATGTTGGCCTGTGCCTGCCCAATACGCCCTATTATGTGATTTGTTACTACGCCATCCTGAAGGCTGGTGGCACGGTGGTGAATTATAATCCGCTGTATGTGGAGCGCGAGCTAGACCACCAGGTGCAAGATTCCAAAACCACCATCATGGTGACGCTGGATCTGAAGCAGATTTACCCTAAAGTCGCTGCTTTGTTAGAAAAATCAGGGCTAGAGCGGGTGGTGGTTTGTTCGATGGCGAGCATTCTTCCGTCGGTGAAAAGCCTGTTGTTTGCCGTGCTCAAGCGTTCGGAAATGGCTGATATTCCCGATGATCTGCGCCATGTTCCCTTTGCACGGTTGATCGACAATAACGGCGCTATTCAACCCGCAACAGTGAATGCCAAAACCGATGTGGCGGTGTTGCAATATACCGGCGGCACCACCGGCGTTCCCAAAGGGGCGATGCTGACCCACGCTAACCTCACCGCCAATACACAGCAGATGTGTCGGGTCTTTCCCTCGGCCCGGCCCGGTGAAGAGCGGATGATGGCTGTTTTGCCCTTTTTCCATGTCTTTGCGATGACGGTGGCGATGAATTTCGCTGTCGCCACCGGTGCCGAGATGATTTTGGTGCCGCGCTTTGATCTCGATCAGGTGCTCAAGCTGATTGCCAAGAAAAAGCCGACCTTGTTCCCCGGAGTGCCGACGATCTATACCGCCTTGAATGCGGCGGCGGCAAAGGGGGGGCATGATCTGTCTTCGATCCGTCTGTGTATTTCTGGCGGTGCGCCGTTGCCGGTGGAAATCAAAGCCCGCTTTGAAGAGCTGACTGGGTGTAGCTTGGTCGAAGGTTATGGCCTGTCCGAAGCCTCGCCGGTTGTCACTTGCAACCCGCCAGGGGGCAAGATTAAGGCCGGATCGATTGGTCTGCCGGTGGCAAATACGGTGATCGAGGTCCGCTCGCACTTAGATCCCGACTTGGTTTTGCCTCAGGGCGAGCACGGGGAAATCTGTGTGCGCGGCCCGCAGGTGATGGCAGGCTATTGGAGCCGCCCCGAAGACACCGCCGCGGTGTTTCATGATGGCGCCTTGCGCACCGGGGATGTCGGCTATGTGGATGAGGAAGGCTATATCTTTTTGGTCGACCGCATCAAAGACGTGATCTTGTGCGGCGGCTATAACGTCTATCCGCGCGTGATCGAAGAAGCCTTGTATCAGCACCCCGCCGTGTCTGAAGTGGTGGTGATCGGGATTGATGATGACTATCGCGGTCAGGCCCCCAAGGCCTTTGTCTGCTTGCGCGAAGGCGCCGTTGCCACCATCGACGAGCTGCGCCAGTTCTTGGGCACGCAGATTTCCCGCATTGAGCTGCCGAAAGAAATAGAAATCCGCGACGAGCTGCCCAAAACCATGGTCGGCAAGTTGTCTAAAAAAGAGCTGGTGGCCGAGGAAAAGGCCAAGGCAGCCTCTGCATCATCCCTTAATCGTGCGTCGTCCTAAGCGACGCATTTGGTAAACCTTTGCTTGACCGGAACCGGCCAATGATCAATCCTCATGTCATAAAGGTGACGTATAGTGCGGGGTTCTCCTGCGCTCGTTATCTTGTGAACGTTAGGAGAAATTTGGTTCATGGAAGAGATCTATTCCGTCACCGAGTTGGCGAAGGATCTGGGCATTACCCCGCGGACGATCCGGTTTTACGAAGCCCAAGGCCTGATTTCTCCGCAACGGGCGGGGACCACGCGGGTCTATACCCACCGCGATCGGGCGCGCATGGTGTTGATTTTGCGCGGCAAGCGGCTGGGGTTTTCTCTCAAGGATATCAAGGAATTCCTCGATCTGTATGTGGTCGATACCACCCAGGTCGAACAAATTCAGCTGCTGGTTCAAAAGGTGCAGGGGCGGATTGCCCAGCTCGAGGACCAGCGCCAGGCGGTGGAAACCAGCCTGGCCGAGTTGCGCGACATCGAACGGCTGTCGGTCGAAACGTTACGCAGCAAGGGCGCAACCCCTTTGACGGGCTAGGGCGCCTCCGCAGTCAGCGGAGTGCCTTCTGGTCCGTCTCCTCAAACAAGCATTTCGTGGAGAAGCGTCGATGAAGAAGGTAGTCCTGGCTGGCTATGTGCGGTCCCCTTTTACTCTGGCTAAAAAAGGCGCCTTGGCCAAGGTGCGGCCTGATGATTTGGCGGCCCAGGTGATCGGTGGTTTGGTCGAACGGACCAAGGTGAACCCCGATGATATCGAAGACTTGATCCTGGGCTGCGCCTTCCCCGAAGGCGAGCAGGGCCTGAACGTGGCCCGTTTGATTGGCCTGATGGCGGGATTGCCGCAGTCGGTGGGCGGGGTAACGGTTAACCGTTTTTGTGGGTCGTCGATGCAGTCGATTCACATGGCGGCAGGCGCGATCCAAATGGGCGCCGGTGAGGTGTTTATCTGCGCCGGTGTGGAAAGCATGACTCGGGTGCCGATTATGGGCTTTAACCCGTTGCCCAACCCGGTGTTTGCCAAAGCGATGCCCAACGCCTATGTCGGCATGGGGGATACCGCTGAAAACATTGCCCAACAGTGGGGCCTGGATCGCGCTAGCCAAGAACAGTTCGCTGTTGCTTCGCACCAAAAGGCTGCCAAGGCGCAGGCGGATGGTAAGTTTAACGATGAAATCATTGCCATTTCTGGTCCCAAAGGCGCGGTGATCGACAGCGACGGCTGCATTCGCGGCGAAACCACCACGGACTCCCTGGCCACCCTCAAGCCTGCCTTTAGCGCTGACGGTGTGGTGACTGCGGGCACGTCGTCGCCGCTGACCGATGGAGCTTCGGCGGTGTTGGTGTGCAGCGCGGATTATGCGGAAAAGCATGGTTTGCCGGTGTTGGCAGCGATTAAAAGCATCGCCATCAGCGGCTGCGCGCCGGAAATCATGGGCATCGGCCCGGTTGGGTCATCGCGCAAAGCCCTGGAGCGTGCGGGCCTGAGCGCTGCCGATATGGACGTGATCGAACTCAACGAAGCCTTTGCCAGCCAGTCCTTGGCCTGCATCAAAGACCTTGGCTTAGATACCAGCAAGATCAACCTTGATGGCGGCGCTATTGCGCTGGGCCACCCGCTGGGAGCCACCGGGGCGCGGATCGTTGGCAAGGCGGCGGCCCTGCTCAAGCGTGAAGGGGGCCGGTATGCGTTGGCCACCCAGTGCATTGGCGGCGGTCAGGGGATCGCTACGGTTCTGGAGGCGGTGTAATGGCTGACATCCAAAAAGTCGCCGTTATCGGCGCCGGTGTGATGGGGGCGGGGATTGCCGCCCACGTCGCCAACGCGGGGATTCCCGTGCTGTTGCTTGATATTGTTCCCGACGGTGCCACGGATCGCAACGCCATTGCCAGTGGTGCGGTGGCCAAGATGCTCAAAGCCGATCCGGCGCCATTTATGAGCAAAGCGGCGGCGAAATTGGTGACGCCGGGCAATATCGAAGATCACCTGGACCAGCTTGCCGAATGTGATTGGATCGTCGAGGCGGTGATTGAACGCCTGGATATCAAGCAAAGCCTGTATGCCAAAATCGAAGCCGTGCGCAAGCCAGGGTCGGTGGTGTCGTCGAATACCTCGACCATTCCTTTGGCGACGCTGGTCGCCGGGATGCCCGCGTCCTTTGCGCAGGATTTCGTGATCACTCACTTCTTTAACCCGCCGCGTTACATGCGTTTGCTCGAGGTGGTCAGTGGCCCTGACACTCGCCCCGATGCTTTGGCACGGGTATCAGCCTTTGCTGATCATCGCTTGGGCAAAAGCGTGGTGCCCTGCAAAGACCGTCCCGGCTTTATCGCCAACCGCTTGGGCGTCTATTGGCTGCAAACGGCGGTGATCGAAGCCGTTGATGCCGGGCTGGCAATCGAAGACGCTGATGCGATCATTGGCCGCCCGATGGGGATTCCCAAAACCGGCGTCTTTGGTCTGTTAGATCTGGTCGGCCTGGATTTGATGCCGCATGTGATGGCGTCAATGGCCGGGGCTTTGCCACCGGAAGACCCGTTCCACAGCGCCAACCGCCCGCTGCCGCTGGTGGAAAACATGATTGCCACCGGCTATACCGGACGCAAAGGCAAGGGTGGCTTTTACCGCCTGAACCGCGCTAACGGTGGCAAGGTTAAAGAAGCCATCGACCTGGGAACCGGCGACTATCGCCCGCAGCGCAAAGCCCAGGTGGAGGCCGTTAAAGACGCAGGCCGCGACCTGCGTGCTCTGCTCAGCCATGACAGTGACCATGGTCGCTATGCGTGGCGGGTGCTGTCGCGCACATTGGCCTATGCGGCGGCTTTGGTTGGCGATGCGGCTGACGAAGTGGAGTCCATCGACGAGGCGATGCGCCTTGGTTACAACTGGAAATTCGGCCCGTTCGAGCTGATGGATCGTCTCGGCGCTGATTGGCTGGCCGAGCGCCTATTGGCCGAAGGGCAAGCAATACCGCCGATCCTTACCGCCGCAGCAGGTAAAAGCCTGTATCGTATCGAGGGCGGTGATCGCCAGGTGCTGACTTTGGACGGCAGCTATCGCACGGTGCAGCGCCCCGAGGGCGTGGTGATGCTTGAAGACATCAAGCGCACCCAGCAGCCAGTGTTGAAAAATGGCTCGGCGGCGCTGTGGGATATTGGCGACGGCGTTGCGTGTCTGGAATTCACCAGCAAAATGAACTCGGTCGATCCCGACCTGATGGCGTTACTCGGTAAGTCAATCCGCGTGGTGCAAAAGCAGTTTAAGGCCCTGGTGATCTATAATGAAGGTTCGAACTTTTCGGTTGGGGCGAACCTGGGGCTGGCGCTGTTTGCTGCCAATATTGCCGCTTGGCCGGAAATTGAAAACATCGTCGAACAAGGGCAGCAAACCTATCGGGCGCTGAAACGGGCTCCGTTCCCGGTGGTTGGGGCTCCGTCGGGGATGGCGCTGGGCGGCGGCTGCGAAGTCCTGTTGCATTGTGACGCCGTGCAGGCCCATGCCGAAACCTATGTCGGCTTGGTCGAAGTTGGTGTTGGCTTGATCCCTGCCTGGGGGGGCTGCACCGAAATGCTGCACCGTTGGTCAACACTGGGGCGCTTGCCGCGTGGGCCAATGCCCGCCATCGGCAAAGTGTTTGAAATCGTTAGCACCGCCACGGTGGCCAAATCCGCCGCCGAGGCCAAGGAGCTTTTGTTCCTGCGCCCTGACGATGGCATTACCATGAACCGTTATCGCCTGTTGGCCGATGCCAAAGCCCGTGCTTTGTCGATGGTTGACGGCTATCAGCCCGCCGCCGAGCAAGAGTTCACCTTGCCCGGCCCCACCGCCCGCCAGGCGTTGGAAATGGCCGTCGGTGGTTTCCGCCGCTTGGGCAAGGCAACGCCCTATGACGAAGTGGTGTCCTTTGCTTTGGCAAAAGTGCTGTCGGGCGGTGATACCGATGTGACCGAAGTCCTCGATGAAGAAACGCTCCTCGATTTGGAACGCAGCACGTTTATGGAGCTGGTGCGTCAGCCCGGCACCCTGGCCCGCGTTGAAACTATGCTGCTGACCGGAAGGCCGTTACGGAACTAAGGCAAATCCCGAGCAGGTGAAGGTACCTGCGACGACGTATTTGCCTCTAAAGCGGGGCTTTCCCGCGTTTTCCTCCATCGGCTTTCTGTGAACAAGGATGTGATCCCATGCCCAGCTATCAGGCTCCTTTGCGCGATATGCGCTTTGTCTTTTACGAACTGTTTGACGGGGCGGCACTGTCCACCCTGCCGGGGTTCGAAGATTTCACTCCGGACCTTATCGACCCGGTCCTAGAAGAAGCCGCAAAAATCTGCCAAGACGTTTTGCATCCGCTCAATCGCTCGGGCGACGAAGAAGGCTGTGTTTTGGAAAAGGGCGAAGTCCGCACGCCCAAAGGATTTAAAGAAGCCTACACCACCTTTCGCGAAGGCGGTTGGACGTCGATCACCTGTGATCCGCAGTATGGCGGCCAGGGAATGCCCAAGATGGTCAACACTCTGATCGAAGAAATGATCTGTTCGGCCAACTTGTCGTTTGGCATGTATCCAGGTTTGTCGCACGGGGCTTATGTTGCCCTGTCTAAATATGGCGCACAAAACCTGCGCGATACCTTTTTGCCCAAGCTGGTCGATGGGACTTGGACCGGCACCATGTGCCTGACCGAACCCCATTGCGGCACCGACCTGGGCCTGATGCGCACCAAGGCCGAACCGCAGGACGACGGCAGTTATAAAATCACCGGCACTAAGATTTTCATCTCGGCTGGGGAACATGATCTGGCCGAAAATATCCTGCATCTGGTGCTGGCCCGGATGCCCGATGCCCCTAAAGGCATTAAAGGTGTCAGCTTGTTCTTGGTGCCTAAATTCATGGTACAAGACGATGGTAGCCTGGGTGCGCGCAACGGCGTAGTTTGTGGCTCTATCGAACACAAGATGGGCATTAAAGCCTCGTCAACCTGTGTGATGAACTTTGATGATGCCATCGGCTATTTGATTGGCGACCCGCATAAAGGTATGCGCGCCATGTTCGCCATGATGAACACCGCCCGCCTAGGCGTCGGTGTTCAAGGCTTGGGGTTAGCCGAAGCGTCCTATCAAGGTGCGGTCGCTTATGCCCGCGAGCGTCTGCAAGGACGTTCGTTGTCAGGGACCAAATACCCGGATCTGGCCGCCGATCCGATTTTGGTTCATCCCGATATCCGCCGCACGCTGTTAACGCAGCGCGCCTATGTCGAGGGTTGCCGCGCCCTGGCCGCTTGGATCGGCGAAGCCTTGGATCACAGTGAACAGAACCCCAACCCACAAGCCCGCGCCGAAGCCGACGAGTTGGTTGCTTTGTTGACGCCGATTGTCAAAGCGCTGTTTACCGATTTGGGTTCGGAATGCACCAACATGGGCATGCAGGTGCTCGGCGGCCATGGGTTCATCCGCGAACATGGCATGGAACAGTTGGTCCGCGATTGCCGCATTACGCAAATCTATGAAG
>CEGD01000880.1_pt1 | contig 10000 bp, 11 predicted proteins | sample 306751 | NCBI WGS metagenome assembly CEGD01 (sample SAMEA2755657, study PRJEB7226) | microbial mat metagenome | biome: microbial mat; feature: hypersaline; material: grass silage | place: USA | collected 2014-02-19 | depth 0 m
AGGCAAAACGCTCTAGGGCCTGTTGAGATTCATCTGGAATTGATGACGGCGGCTGCAAGATAAATCATGCCGGTGAAGCTCTGGTCTGTTTTGTCCGCGCACATGGCAATACGCTTGAACTCTTTGAGTTTACAGAAGACGTTCTCGACGAGATGTCGCCACTTGTACATTTCGAGATCAATGTCGAGTGGCACCTTCCGGTGTAGCCGTTGAGAGATAACGATCTTCGCCCCACGTTCATTGAGGGTCTCAATGATCCAATTGGCATCAAACGCTTTGTCTGCGAGGAGTGCGCCGACCTCAAGATCGGCGATCAGAGGCTCAACGCCAATCGTGTCGTAACGCTGGCCAGGGAGCAAACGAACCGAACCAAGGTGCCTAAGGCGTCGGTCAGGGCCAGGATCTTGGTTGTCATGCCGCCTTTGGACTTGCCGATGGCCTGATTCTGTGTCCCCCTTTTGCGTCCTGACCGTGACGGTGGACTTTTACAATCGTGGCATCGACCATGACGCATTCCATGTCGGGTTCATCCGACACAGCATCGAAAATCTTCTTGAAGATATCGGCCTTTACCCAGTCCTGATAGCGCTTGAACACCGTGTTCCGCTTGCCGAAAACAGGGGGCAAATCTCGCCAAGGGCTACCCGTTCGGGCAATCCTATAGAACCGCCTCCAGAAATAAGCGTCCGTCGCCACCAGTTCGGCCCGGATCGGGCGCTTTGCCCAGACAATGCGATTCCATCTTCGCCCATTGAGCATCCGTCAAACATAAACGAACCATGGAAAACTCTTTTTAGAGTTTGTATCAGTCCACCGCCTTAACCACATCCAATTTGGGTACCGCTGTCACAAATTGCGCGTCCCATTCTTTTGTATATCCGAGCTGCGCCATCACCTCTTGGCGCAAATTCCACGGCAAGATGACAATCAAGTCGGGTTGATCGGCTTTCAGGTATTCTTCATCGACAATCGGAATGCGGCTGCCGGGCATAAACTTGCCTTGCTTCGCCGGATTTTTATCGACCACATAGGGCAAGAGATCAGGACGAATGCCCGCAAAATTCAACAGTGTGTTGCCTTTTGCTGCAGCCCCATAGGCACCCACGCTAAGCCCTTGGCGCTTTGCATCAATCAAATAAGCGACAAGATCGTCTTTGACCTGTTCTGCGCGCTGCTGAAACTCGTGGTAATAGGCCGCAGTTTTCATTCCAGCCTTGGTTTCGCTATCAAGCACCTGAGTGATTGCTGAGCTAATATGATGCTGCCCTGTATCGCTGCGTTGCGCAAATACGCGCAAACTACCGCCATGGGTTGGCAGCTCTTCGACATCGAACACGGTTAACCCGTTAGCGGTAAAAATGCGCTCTACAGCGGTTAGCGACAGATAAGAATAATGTTCGTGATAGACGGTATCGAACTGATTTTCCTGTACCAAACGCAGCAGGTGAGGAAATTCAAACGTCGCAACACCTTGGGGTTTGAGAAGCTGAACAAAGCCCTGCACGAAATCGTTAATATCTGGGACATGCGCCAAGACGTTGTTAGCGGCTATCACATCGGCTTGCCGGCCTGCGCTGCTCAACTGATGCGCCAAATCAACGCCAAAGAAATCTTCAACGATCTCGATCCCCTTTTCCCGCGCAGCACTGGCGGTACTGGCGGTGGGTTCGACCCCATAGCAGGGAATGGCAGATTTTTGCACGTACTGCAAAAGATAGCCGTCATTTGCCGCGATTTCCACCACGCAACTGTTCGCTGTCAGATTAAAACGGGTTGTCATTGCGCTGACATACCGCTCAGCGTGTTCCAACCAAGTGGTTGAAAATGAACTGAAATAGGCATAATCGCCGGTAAACAGGGCTTCCCGACCGGCGTGATCCTCACATTGTACGAGCCAACAGCTTTCACAAACCACGATCCGCAAAGGGAACCACACCTCAGGGGCTTGCAGGTTCTCTTTGGTCAAGTAGGCATTTGATGGCGGAGCATTGCCCAAGTCCAGAAACGGCAGGTGTAAATCGCTGTCACAATGACGGCATCTCAAGCTCGGACTCCTTCAAAATCAGATGCGATCAGCCCATGTCCTGCATCGCGAACAGAGAGGTCGCTGATTGGTAGCGGCCATGCGATTCCCAAGTCAGGATCTGTCGGGTTTATCCCCCCTTCTGCCACAGGCTGATATGATTGGGAATGGCAATAAAGCAGCTCTACGTCATCGCTCAGCGTTTGAAAACCGTGGGCAAAACCTTCGGGGATCAGCAGGGCACACTGATTTTCTGCTGACAGTCGCTCTGCATGCCAGTGCAAAAAGGTCGAAGACCCAATCCTAACGTCCACGGCCACATCCCAGACTTCCCCACGGATGCAACTGACCAATTTCATTTCCGCATGCGGTTGGCGCTGGAAATGCATTCCCCGTACGGTCCCTTTTTTTGCCGTGTAGGAATGGTTAATTTGTGCGATGGGCTTGTTCCAACCTGCCGCAGCCAGATCCTCGGCGCAAAATAAACGCGAGAAACAACCACGGCTATCCCCAATACGATGCCGTTCGACTCGAGTCAGGCCAGAGAGAGGTAGGTTTTGCAGGATCAAACGGCTCATACTTGCGCCTCGTATTCTGCGATTTCGGTTAAACAGAGCGCGCGGGCATCTGCGCCTTGCTGGTAATTGCGATACCATTCCATGGTGCGTTTCACCGTTTCGGCCAAAAGCCATTTGGGACGAACATCTAACGCCACGCGGCTTTTGGCCGTCTCTAACGCCAGCCACGCCGCTTCATGCGGTCCGTCGCGGCCATCACCATAGGCGACCTCGCCGCAGCCATAGGTCTGGCGTGCCAATTCCACCACGTCTTGCACGGTAGCGGCTTCGTGGGTGTACGGGCCAAAATTATAAGCTCCCACCAGTTCCGGCTGCTGCCATAGCTTTTTTGCTAATGACAAATAGCCCGACAAGGGCTCTAACACATGCTGCCAGGGTCGGATAGCCTGAGGACGACGAATTTCCAGCGTCTGCCCTCGCTCCCACGCTCGCACGGCATCGGGAATCAGGCGATCTGCTGACCAGTCCCCCCCACCAATGACGTTCCCTGCCCGTGCCGAAGCCACCGCAACACCTTGCGGCCCAAGAAAAGCATCTCGGTAACTTGCGATCACGATTTCACTGGCTGCTTTGCTAGCGCTATAAGGATCATGCCCACCAAGCGCATCATCTTCGCGGTAAGGATAGGCATGTTCTAGATTGCGATAGACTTTATCAGTGGTGACCATCACCGCCACGCGCACCGAGTCCAATCCACAAAGGGCATTTAAGACATGAGCAGTCCCCATTACATTGCTAGAATAGGTCTCCAGGGGATTGCCGTAGCTGGCGCGCACCAAAGGCTGTGCAGCTAGATGGAAAACGATTTCGGGGCGTGCATTCTGGATCAATTTAGCCAGATGCTCGGCATCGCGAATATCACAATAATGGCTCGTACTGCCATCGCTAACCCGCGCTGCGCTAAACAGATTTGGCACTGTGTTGGGCTGTAGCGCAATGCCGGTTACCTCAGCCCCGCGCTGCTGCAGCCACAACTGCAACCACCCCCCTTTAAAGCCAGTGTGCCCAGTAACAAGAACACGCTTGCCCGACCAAAATGCCTTCGTCATTACGGCCAGACCTTCCAGGGAGCCTTCCCCGACAGCCAAAGATCCTCAAGCATATTCTTATCCCGCAGCGTATCCATGGGTTGCCAAAAGCCCGTATGCTCATAGGCGATGAGTTCACCCGATTTTGCCAATTGGTTCATTGGCTCTAACTCCCAACTGGTATCATCACCTGTAATCAGATCAATGACATCGGGCTGCAGGATAAAAAAGCCACCGTTAATCCAACCGCCATCGCCTTTAGGCTTTTCCTGAAAGCCCTGCACGGCATCGCCGTCACGGACCAAGGACCCATAGCGACCTGGTGGTTGCACCGCGCAAACCGTTGCTTGTTTGCCATGCTGGTGATGAAAAGCAATTTCCGCCGTCAGATTAATATCCGAAACTCCATCACCGTAGGTGAAGCAAAAGGGCTCGCCTGCAGTTAGATAGTTACGTACCCGCCGTAACCGCCCACCGGTCATAATGGAATCGCCCGTATCAACAAGGGTTATTTTCCAAGGCTCTGCGCTCTTATGTAAAACTTCCATTTTATTATTTGCCATATCAAAGCAAACATCAGACATATGCAGAAAATAGTTAGCAAAATATTCCTTAATAAGATATCCTTTGTACCCTAAGCAAATAATGAAGTCATTGATGCCATAGGCCGAATATATTTTCATGATATGCCATAAAATTGGTTTCCCACCAATTTCGATCATGGGCTTGGGGCGCAGGTGGGACTCTTCTGAAATACGGGTTCCAAAGCCCCCAGCCAAGATGACCGCTTTCATTTATTTAATCCTTTAAGCCGCGTTTGCCACAAAGAACGATAGTCCACTTTAAGCGGGGAAGAAAAGCCGCGCCATTCATTAGCCGACGTGCTGCACGCAATGGTGCAGACTGCCATGCAACACGTAGAATGTCTGTAGATCTCCAACAACTTAAAGCGTTTTTGCACTCGAACTATGCCGGTTATCTCCGCCTTAGGCTTAATAATCCAGGGGATAAGCCCGAACCGCGACATGCACTGTCACCGGCCTGTCTCTTGCAGCCGGGGGGATAGGCCCCCTATACTGTGCACCGCCGCATAATGGCCGTGCCGACCACCATGCGCGCAAGATGGCCTTTTAACCCTGCACTTGGAGTCTCTTGATGAGCCAGATGGAAAACCCAGTGGTGACGTTTTACGAAGACATCACCGTTGGTCAAACTGCGACCTTTGGCAAGACCGTGACCGAGGCTGATATCTTGATGTTCTCGGGCGTGTCGGGCGATACCAACCCGGTTCACCTGAACCAAGAATTCGCCGAAACCACCATGTTCAAGGGCCGTATTGCCCATGGCATGCTGTCGGCAGGCCTGATTTCGGCGGTTTTTGGCACCAAATTGCCGGGGCCGGGCTGCATCTATGTGAACCAGACGCTGAAGTTTAAGGCTCCGGTACGCATTGGTGATACGGTGATTGCTAAGGTCGAATGCACCGGCAAGCTCGACGACAAGAAATTCGTCACCTTCCGCACCACCTGCTATGTCGGCGACAAAGCTGTGGTTGACGGTGAAGCAACGCTGATGGTGCCGGCAAAGGGCTAAAACCCCACCGCACATTTGCTTATAAAACAGCAAATCCCGAGAAGCCTTTAAACAGGTTTCTCGGGATTTGTTGTTTTACACCGCAAATGCGTCGTCACGGGTGCTCCGCACCCGCTCGGGATTTAGCTCTGTTCAAACGCAAATGCGTCGTCACAGGTGCTCCGCACCCGTTCGGGATTTGCTAGCCACGACCATCAGCCTTTTTCGCCGACGCCTCATCTTCCGTTGCAACAAATTCTACTCTGTCGCGCCAAAATAAATAAGCAAAAGCACCGCCTAATAATACGCCAAATATGGAAGCGGGTATCATATAATTGATCATATCAGATTGTTGAATGTAATCTGTATTAGCATAAATCACTATAACAATAGCGCAGCCAATCATGCTTCCAAGAGATGCTAATCTATTATAATGCACCATACATGCTCCGCGTGATATCTGCGCTCCGCAGCCAGAGCACGTTTTATCCTTATCACCAGCAAGGTAGCTGCAAACGGTGCATTTTATGCTCATCGGGGGAACCTCTGCCTATCGAACCATCCAAGGTTGATATCATAAGCCCCCCCCCCGGAAACCACTAAAAAACCGAGCCGCTTAAAGCCCCATTAAGCTGCGGGCAAAGTCAGCGGCATTAAACGCCCGCAGATCATCAACGGTTTCCCCGACACCGACATAATGGACCGGCAAGCCGAATTCCTGCGCCAGGGCAACCACAACACCGCCTTTGGCCGTTCCGTCAAGCTTGGTCATCACCAAGCCGGTGACATCAACCATCTCGCCAAAGACTTTAACTTGTTGATGGGCGTTTTGCCCCACCGTCGCATCCAAAACCAACAAGGTGGTATGGGGGGCAGAAGGATCGAGCTTTTTGATCACCCGGCGGATTTTCTCCAGCTCTTCCATCAAGGCACCCTTGTTATGCAGGCGCCCGGCGGTATCGATCATCAGCAGATCATCACCGCGTGCGGTGGCTTCTTTCAGCGCGTCATAGGCCAAGCCCGCAGCATCGGCGCCGGTATCGCGTGAAATCACCGGGCAGCCGGTGCGGTCGCCCCAGACTTTCAGCTGTTCAACAGCAGCAGCGCGGAAGGTATCGCCTGCGGCCAACGACACAGAAAGTCCCTGTTCGCTGAACTGCTTGGCCATTTTACCGATGGTGGTGGTTTTCCCCGCGCCGTTAACACCAACCACCAAAATCACATGCGGCTTACGGCTGCGGTCGATTTCCAACGGTCTGGCGACGGGTTCAAGTAAGCGGGTGGCTTCTTCGGCCAGGGCCGCGCGCACTTCTTCGGCGGTGATGTCTTTGCCAAAGCGTCCCTTAGCCAGAGCCTGGGTCAGGGTGCCGGCGGTTTTGACCCCCAAATCGGCCTGAATCAACAGATCTTCTAGCTCTTCGAGAGCTTCATCATCCAGCTTACGCTTGGTGAACAGATCAGTAATGCCAGTCGTCAGCTTGGACGACGAGCGCGACAGTCCCTCTTTCAGCCGTTGGAACCAGCTTTTTTTCTCGCTTGATGGTGCATCAATGACCGGCGTCACCGCCAACGCCGTCGGGTCTTCGTCCTCAGGGGAGGGCTGTTGTAAAAGCGGCTCGGGTGCAGGATGGTCCGTGGATTCCGCTTCGCTTTCCAGCGCTGACGCAGACTCGGGCGCAGCGTCTGACACAGACACGGGCGTCATGTCTGGCGCAAGATCCAAAACTTCGGGCGCAGCAACTTCGGGCGCAGCCTCGGCGGTGGTGATGTTTTCGACAGCAACAGGGATCGGGCTCTCGATCTCAACCGGGGCTTCTTCGGTGGTTGTTTCCACCGGCGCCTCTTCGGCGACACTTTCCTCGGCCAGCGGCGCGGCAACAGCGTCGGCATCCTGCGGCGAGGCGTCCTCGGAACCGCCACCAAACAGGCGGCTTAACCAGCCCTTTTTCTTTTTCTTGGTTTCCGCTTGCGCTTCGGGAGTCATTTCAGGTGACTCACTGACCGGCGGGGTCGGGGCTTGGGTCTTATTCATGAGACAGGCTCTCCCTTTAGCAGGCTGCCGTTAACCTCGGAAATGCGCAGTGTGCGGATGGTGCCTGCTTCTAATGGCAGATCAACCTTTACCGGCAAAAACCGTTCACAATGGCCGGTGGTTTCTGTTTCCATCAAGACTGAAACCTCGCGCCCGATTTGATCGGCCAAGCAAGTCGCCATGGCGCGATCACCCGCAGCGCGTAGACGGGCAGCGCGATCTTTGATCACATCGCCGGGCAAGCCGGGGATCTTAGCCGCCGGAGTCCCGGGACGCGCGCTATAGGGAAAGACATGCAAATGCGTCAATCCGGCCTGCTCGATCACCGCTAAGGTATTGGCAAACATCTCTTCGTCTTCGGTGGGGAAACCCGCGATCAAATCAGCGCCAAAGGTCACATCGGGGCGGCGACGGCGAATTTCATCACAGATGGCAATCACATCATCGCGCAGATGGCGGCGCTTCATGCGCTTGAGAATCATATCGTCACCGGCTTGCACCGACAGATGCACATGCGGCAACAAACGCGGCTGCTCGGAGAACAAGGCGAGCAGGTCGTCGTCAACCTCCACCGGGTCTAACGAGGTCAAGCGTAGGCGCGGCAAATCGGGCACCAACTGCAACAAACGGCGTACCATCTGCCCCAGCGGTGGCTTGCCGGGGAGGTCGGCGCCATAGGCGGTGATATCAACGCCGGTCAAAGTGACTTCGCGGTAACCGTTTTGCACCAGGGCGCGCACCTGTTCGACGATGGGACCAATCGCCACCGACCGCGACGGGCCGCGCGCATAAGGAATGATGCAAAAGGTGCAGCGGTGATCACAGCCTTGTTGAACCTGCACAAAGGCACGTGTCCGCCCCTCGAACCCCTCCAGCCGATGGGCGGGGGTGTCGCGGACCTCCATAATATCGTCCACCAACACCGGGTTATTCACCCCGTGGCCATAGCTTTCGGCCTTGAGCTTTTCTGCGTTGCCTAAAACCTGATCCACTTCGGCCATCGCCGCGTAATGGTCAGGATTAAGCTGCGCAGCGCAGCCTGTGACGATAATCCGCGCTTCGGGGTTATCGCGGCGCAGCTTGCGAATCGCTTGCCGGGCTTGGCGTTCGGCTTCTTTGGTGACAGCGCAGGTGTTGATAATAATGGCGTTGTCTAATCCGGCTGCACGGGCGTGATCGCGCATCACCTCGGATTCATAGGTGTTCATGCGGCAACCAAACGTGACCAGTTGCGGATCAGACCGTTGATCCTGGCTCATGCCGCGCTCCTGGGGACAGCCAAGGCCAACAAAGCCGGGTCCACCAGCCCTTGAAAGGCGGTTGCCACCGGCCCCGTCATCAAGACATGACCATCAGCAGGGCGCCATTCCATGAACAGGCTGCCGCCGTCTAAAATAACCTCCGCCCGGTGATCGCTCAAGCCACGGGCCACCGCAGCCGCCATCACCGCACAGGCCCCCGATCCACAGGCCTCGGTAATTCCAGCACCGCGTTCCCAAACCCGCATCCGCAGGCGATCCCGGCTTAGAACCTGCACAGCTTCGACGTTGGTGCGTTCGGGGAACAAGGGATGGTTTTCGACCTTCGGCCCGTCGGTTTCCAGCGCAATTGTCGTCAGGTCATCAACAAAGAAAACCGCATGCGGGTTGCCCATGGAAATCGCCACCGGGTCGCACAGGCTGCCTTGCTCCAGGCCCACATGCACCGTATCGCGGGCTTCGGCCAGCGGCACCTGCTGCCAGTCGAACCGTGCAGGCCCCATGTCAACAGTGATTAAACCGCTACGCTGCCCCTGCGGCGTCCGATCAAGCCGCGATGGCAAAAGCCCTGCAATGGTTTCCACCACGCACTGGTCTTGACCGCTTTCTGCCATCAAAATTTGCGCAACGCAGCGGGTTGCATTGCCGCAAGCCCCAGCCTGCGAGCCATCGGGGTTCCTGATCCCCATCACGGCGGTGGCCTGTGCATGGCGGGGGGGCTCGATGGTAATCACCTGATCACAACCAATCCCTCGGCGGCGGTCGGCAAGGACCTGGGCCAAGGATTCTGTCATCGTCCAGGGGCCGCGGCGCAGGTCGAGCACCACAAAATCATTGCCCAGGCCGTGCATCTTGACGAACGGCAGCTCGCTCATGGATCACCTATCTTGCAAAAGCATTCGGGGCGCCTGCGGATGGCCCGCAGACGCCCCGATTCTATTCGGGTCAGGCCAGAAGTTAGGCCGCCAGCAGCATTTTTTCCAGCTTCTCGGTGGCTGCGTCGGTCTCAATCTGCTCGACAGCCGCCAATTCACAGGCCAAGCGTTCCAAAGCCTGTTCGTAAATCTGACGTTCCGAGTAAGACTGTTCGGGCTGCGTCGCCGAGCGATAAAGGTCGCGCACCACTTCGGCAATGGCGCAAGGATCGCCGGAATTGATCTTAGCTTCGTATTCCTGAGCCCGACGTGACCACATGGCACGCTTGACGCGCGCACGGCCCTTAAGGGTGGTCAGGGCAGTATCCATCATCTTTTTTGACGACAGCTTACGCAGGCCAGAATTTTTAGCCTTGGCAACCGGCACCCGCAGGGTCATGCGTTCGCGTTCAAAGGTAATCACAAACAGTTCCAGCTCGTGGCCGCCGATGGTCTGCTTTTCGATTTCCATGACACGCCCCACACCGTGGGCGGGGTAAACAACGTAATCACCAGCGTTATAGGTCGAAGTGGACATCTTGTTCTCTTTCTTTCCGTGCCGGGTGGCGGCGTCCGTTGGGGCCAGCATTAGGC